>Ga0334722_10000510_pt1 | contig 57142 bp, 50 predicted proteins | sample C3_bottom_MG_FD_207210 | JGI IMG/M metagenome (GOLD analysis project Ga0334722, IMG submission 207210) | Sediment microbial communities from Yellowstone Lake, YNP, Wyoming, USA - C3_bottom | ecosystem: Environmental > Aquatic > Freshwater > Lake > Sediment | place: USA: Wyoming | collected...
CATGGAGAACCCGGAGACGGCTTCGCCCGGCTCGTCGACCGGGCGATCGCCTTGATCCCGGAGCCGTTCAGCGAGGCCCTCGGCGAGGTGGCGATCGTCATTGACGACTGGCCGAGCGACGAACAGCTGCTCGACAACGGCCTGTCGCTCGAGGATGACCTATACGGCCTCTATGAGGGCGTGCCGCGAACCGAGTGGCACGCCGACTGGCTGATGGTCCCGAACCGGATCACCCTCTTCCGGGTGCCGCTCGAAGAGGACTTTCCCGAGCCCGCCGACCTCGCGGAGGAAGTTCGGATCACGGTGATCCACGAACTGGCCCACCACCTGGGCATCGACGACGACCGCCTGCACGAGCTCGGCGTCGGGTAGACGTTGATCCGGTCAGGCCACCGCAAGCGGGCCTGCAGCGGCCAGCAGGTCACCGAGACGTCCGAGGTCCACGTTCCCTCCAGACAGCACCGCGCAGACGCGCTCGCCGCTCCGGATCGGTATCCGGCCCACGAGAAGGGCCGCGTGCGCGGCGGCGCCTGCCGGCTCGACGAGCTGCTTGGTCCGCTCGAGCGTGAACCGCAGCCCGGCCAGGATCTCTTCATCCTCGAGCAGGACGATGTCGTCGACGTAGCGCTTCGCCATGGCGATGTTCCAACGACCGCCATTCGGGCTGTTGAGACCGTCGGCGATGCTTCGCGGCTCGATCCGCACCGGTTCACCGGCGGCCACGCTGCGGCGCAGGGCGTCCGAGCCGACGGGCTCGACCCCGAACACCCGCACGCTCGGCCGGCGTTCCTTCACGGCCGCGGCGATTCCCGAGATGAGTCCCCCGCCGCCGACCGGCACGACCACGACATCGACATCGGGCAGGTCGTCGATGATTTCAAGGCCCGCGGAGGCCATGCCCGCGATCACGTCCGGATCGTCGTAGGGGTGGCAGAACACCAGGTTGCGCTCTTGCTGGAGCCGCTCCATGGCCTCAACCGTCTCCCCGATGTGCTCCCCCTCCTGGACGACCTCGGCGCCGTAGCCGCGCGTCGCGGCGACCTTTGATGCCACGGCGGTCGCCGGCATGACCACCGTCACCGCCACGCCCGCGGCGGCCCCGGCGTAGGCGTAGCCCTGGGCCGCATTGCCGGCAGAGATCGTGATGATCCCGCGACGTCGCTCCTCCTCGCTCAGCACGGCGAGACGGGCGACCATCCCCCGGGGTTTGAACGATCCCGTCTTCTGGAGGTGCTCCGCCTTGAGGTAGACCCGGCCGTCGCCGACGCGGACCCCGGTCGCTGCCTCGACGATCCGGGCCGAGGTCGAAGAGCTGAGGAGCGGAGTCCGGTGAACCCGGCCGGCGATCGTCTCGCGGGCGGCCTCGATCGCAACGATGGAGACGAGATGGTCGGATGACATCGGCGGAGGATACAACGGACCGGCCGCGCCGATCCCTACTTGCGTGATTGCGCAAGCGCTGCAATACTGGCTGTTACATGGCCATCCGACTTGAACGGACCACCGACAAGGACTACCAGCGATCGGCCGTCATCGGACGGGCGCTGGCAGATCCAAAGCGGCTGTGCGTGCTCGAATCACTCGCGGACGGCGAGGTCTCGGTCAGCGAGCTCTCGTCCCGCGTCGGCTGCCAGGTCCCCAACATGAGCCAGCACCTGTCCGTCCTTCGGTCGGCCGGCCTGGTCACCTCCCGGCGCGACGGCAGCACCGTCTATTACAGGCTCGCGGACCCCAGGGTCCTCGAGGCCTACCGCCTCATCCAGTCCATCGCCCGCTGAGCGAGGAGATTATGAACCCGCACGCCGGGAGAAAGGACCACCGATGGCGCTGATGCACGCCACGGACACCACGTTCGAGGAACTCGTCCTCAAGGCGGACAAGCCCGTCGTCGTAGATTTCTGGGCTGCCTGGTGCGGGCCGTGCCGGATGGTCGCGCCCGAGATGGAGCGACTGGCCGCCAAGTACGAGGGAGCCGTCGACGTCGTCAAGGTCGATGTCGACGCAAACCCACAGATCCAGCGGGCGTTCAACATCATGAGCCTGCCGACAATCGCCTTCTTCGCGCCGGGCAAGCAGCCCATGGGCGTGGTCGGCTTCCGGCCGCTCGAGCAGCTCGAGGCCCAGTTCGGCCTCCTGGCCTTCGCCCCCGCCCCCAAGGCCTAGGCAGCCGTCACCCCTTTCCGCTCCTCCGCTCCTCCGCTCCAACGCTCCTCCGCTCCTCCGCTCCTCTGCTCCTCCGCTCCAACGGCCCCGGCTCCGCCGGGGCCGTTGCGATTCCCCCACCTGGGCCACTCCGTGCCGCGCTGGGGCCCGGTCGTGCGTCAGGCGCACAATTCGCGCACGGGCGAGCCTCTCGATGCCGCGCCGGGACCACTCCGGGCCTCGGTCGTGCGCGTGATGCACCGTTCGGCGGCGAGCGAGCCACTCCGTGCCGCGCCGGGGCCCGGTCGTGCGTCAGGCGCACAATCCGGCGCCGAGCGAGCCTCTCGCCACCCCGCTTGGGCCACTCCGTGCCGCGCCGGGGCCCGGTCGTGCGTCAGGCGCACAATCCGGCGCCGAGCGAGCCTCTCGCCACCCCGCTTGGGCCACTCCGTGCCGCGCCGGGGCCCGGTCGTGCGTCAGGCGCACAATCCGGCGCATCGGCCCGTCGGTGGGGGTCGGCGATGGATTCAGCCGTCGGGCACGGCCCGTCGGTGGGGGTCGGCGATGGATTCAGCCGTCGGGCACGGCCCGTCGGTGAGCGGCGCCGAACCAGGCAACCAGTCGGTCGAGGGCGTGGCCGTCCAGCATCGGCGGCGCGAAGGCGACCCAATCCCTGCCTCGGCCGGACGGCGCGGTATCGGGCGTGCGCACCGCCGCCTCGGCGATCGCCCGCCCAATCCGGAACTCGGCCGTGCCGCCCTGGAGGACCGCGAAGACGACCTTGTTGCGCGACCACGAGATCGTGCCGTCCTCGTTCGCCTCGACGGCCGTAACGTCCAGCCCGAGCGCCGCGGCTCGGATCGCGGCCGGCAGATCGTCGGGCTCGGTCACCCGGACGCCTCGAGAATTGCCTCCAGATCGGCGACATGGTCCGCGTAGTGATCGATCGTCTCCTCGATGAACGACTGGAGGTTCGAAGCATGCTTCACCCAGCGCGCCTCCGGGACCACCGTGAGGTAGCCGCGCAACTCCCCGGGCACGGTGGCAATCCGCCGTCGAACCTCGTCGAGGGGCAGCAGCCCCCAGTCGGCACTGATCGCGGCGTTTTGCGCGTCCACCTGTTCATGGGTCATCGCGTCGAGGCGGGCCTTGGACGCGCTGGCCTCCCCCACGGCGAGCTCCCGGGCCATGTCCAGCGCGGCCGCTTGCCAGGCGACCATGTGGGCAATGAGGTTCCGTGCCGACCAGCCATGGGCGGCCTCGATCGGGCTGTCCATCCGTTCGTCCGGAACACCCGCAAGGGCCTCGAACGGGCGGAAGGCTTGCCGCTCCTCCTCGAGGAACTCGAGTGCGCTGAGGTACATGCCGGCTCCTCCTGGCTTCGGGACGAATCAGACCGCGACGGGTTCCCGGTATTCGCCGAACACGCCCCGGAGGACGGCGCATTGCTCGCCCAGCGTTGCATAGGACTCCGCACACCGAAGGAAGTGCGGCATGAGGTTCGTGGCGCTCGACCCCGGTCGTGAGGCCGCTTCGCGCAATCCGGCGAGGGCCGATGCGACGGCCACGGCGTCACGCTCGCGGCGAGTTCGGGTCAGGCGCTCGAGATGGCGCTCGCGCGAGCCCGCGGGCACCGCGAGGACGGGCACTGTCGTGACCTCCCTCTGGTCCACGTACGCGTTGACCCCGACGATCCGGCGCTCTCCGGCGTCGAACTCGCGCTGGAACCGGTAGGCCGCATCGGCGATCTCGCGCTGGGGGTAGCCCTCACGGATCGCTGCGACCATGCCGCCTCGCCGGTCGATCTCATCGAGGTAGCGCCAGACCTCGCGTTCGACCTTGTTGGTGAGCGACTCCACGAACCACGACCCGCCCAGCGGGTCCACCACCGACGCGACGCCCGTCTCCTCGGCGATGACCTGCTGCTGGCGGAGCGCAAGCAGGGCGGCCTCCGCGGTCGGGACGGCGAGCGCCTCGTCGTACGCGTCGGTGTGGAGTGACTGGGTACCACCAAGGACCGCGGCTAGCGCTTGCACGGCGACCCGGGTCAGGTTGTTGAGCGGCTGCTGGGGCGTGAGCGAGACGCCGGCGGTCTGGGTGTGGAAGCGCATCCAGGTCGAGCGTTCGTTCTCGGCACGGTAACGCTCGGTCATGAGCTTCCACCAGATCCGACGGCTCGCCCGGAACTTCGCAATCTCCTCGAAGAAGTCGCTGTGCGAGTTGAAGAAGAAGCTGAGGCGGGGCGCGAAGTCGTCCACTCGGAGCCCGCGGGCGAGGGCGGCCTCGACGTAGGCCATCCCGTCGGCGATCGTGAAGGCGAGCTCCTGGACGGCGGTCGAGCCGGCCTCGCGGATGTGATAGCCCGAGATCGAAACGGTGTTCCAGCGCGGCATCTCGCGGGTCCCGAACTCGATCGTATCGGTGACGAGTCGAAGGGACTCCTCGGGTGGAAAGAGGAACTCCTTCTGGGCCACGAACTCCTTGAGGATGTCGTTCTGGGTCGTGCCGTCGAGGACCGCCCGGGGGACCCCGGTCTTCTCGGCCGCCACGATGTACATGGCCCAGACAGGGGCGGCCGGCGAGTTGATAGTCATCGAGGTCGAGACACGATCGAGCGGCAGACCCGAGAGGAGCACCTCCATGTCGGCCAGGGAGCTCACGGCGACACCGCATGTGCCGAACTCGCCCTCCGCCTCTGGGTCGTCCGTGTCGTAGCCGTACAGGGTCGGCATGTCGTAGGCGATAGACAGTCCGGTCTGGCCGGCAGCGAGCAGCTGGTGGAACCGGGTATTGGTGTCCTCCGCGGCACCGAACCCCGCGAACATCCGCATCGTCCAGAGCCGCGAGCGATACCCGGTCGGGTGGACGCCGCGGGTGAACGGCGGTTCACCGGGCAAGCCCAGGTCCCGGGCGGCATCGAAGTCGTGCCAGCGCCCCGGCATGAGCGGATCGCCATGATGATCCACGGCGGTGGGTCCGCCACCACCGGCGAAACCGTCGGCGCCGACACGATCGAGCGACCAGGGGCCGTACACGCCCTCGAGCGGTATGTCGCCCATCGTAACGAAGGTTTCGCCTCGCTCCGGCGTGCGCAGCCTGGCCGGATCAAGGCGCTTGACTCGCCAGGCGGCACGTCGCGCGGCCCAGCGATCCGACGGATCGGTCATCTCGGCGGCGACTCTAGCACGGGCTCAGGGGACGGCCGCCATGGCCTCGACGGTGGCGCCGATGGACCTCTCGACGAGATCGTCATGAGCGGCCCGCGAGGCGTCCGGAGCGACCGCCGTCGCCACCAGCACGACGCGCACGACGGGGCCGTCCTGCCAGGTCACGACCGTCTGCAAGGAGAGGCCGTTCAGGGTGTCGAGCCGCCAGGTCTGCCCGGCCCCGTCGAACGACGGGCGGCTGGTCTCGATGTGCTCGGTCCGCTTGGCGGTGCGTGCCCCGATCTCGTAGAACTCGGCGATCCAGGCGGCCGGCAGGTCGCGGCCAGGCAGCCGGAAGACGACGCTCGAGGCCCCGTTCCCGTGCCCGAGGTCCCAGGCGACGCCGGCAAACTGGACGCCCTCGGCATCGTGCGCGATCAGCGACCCCAATGCCGCTTCAGAGCAGTGCCGTCCGGAATCCCGGGTTCCAGGGACCACAGGATCGAGGTCATGTGGTAATCGCGCCTCGAGATCCGGGTAAGCCCCGGGGGCGCGGCCGTCCACGGCGCACGGCCCAGCAGGGTTAAATGTCAGGGACCCGCTTGAGCAGGCCGCGACGAGGAACACGAGGCCAAGGAGCACGAGGCGCCGGACCACCCTCCGGCCGCCTGCCACCGGTGTCCGGTGCGCCCGGCCCGCGTCTCGCGCAGACGCGACCTGAGCGCCGCTCCTGGAGCCCCGGCCACGGTACGGAGGTCCCAGATCCGGTGCGCGCACGCAAGCGACCTTTGGGCACGGCCGACCGGACAAGCTGTCCATTGCCGCCCTGGGCGGGGCAGGCGTAGGGTCTGGCCACGCCGAAATGCGACGAACCGGGGGCACTCGGGGCGTCGGCCACGGACGATTGTGCGGACGCCCGGACCGAGCAAGGTCAGCGCGGGGGATCCCGGACAGGGTCACGAGCCGAGTAACCAAGGCATTCCATTCGGCCTCGAGCCGGATCGTGTTTCGGCGGGACTTAACCATATCGGTGCCGCCATCGATCGCCTCCCGCGAGCCGCGAGGGGCGATCGTCCATGCTCATCGGACGGGCGCCGGCCTCGGGCGGCGGACGACCCCGCGACGGTCCAGTTCGGCCTGCAACGACCGCGCCGAAGCAACGAGCTCGGGATCATGGGAGATGGTCCGCGCGAGCCAGTCGATGTAGCTGGGCTCGAACGCGGCGATCTCCCCGAGGCTGTGGCCGTGGAACTTCCCGAACTCGATTACGTGTCTGCCGGCCGCGGCCGTGGACGGCAGCGGAGCCGGCCGGAATTGCGGATCGCGGCCGCGGTCGAGCGGGCCGGTGGGCTGCGATGCTCGCGGCGGCTCACGGTCGATCCGCTCGGCGCGGAGGGGCTCCTGGCCGGATGGAAACGCCGCCGGACCGGTGCGGGTGTTGTGCGGCCGAAACGTCTCCGACGTATCGAGCCGCCCGGTGACCGGGCGCGTCGGCCTTGGCTTCGGCGGCCATCCGGACCGACGTCCGGGCCCCGCATCAGGATCGCCGCCCCGGGTGCCCGGCGCGCCGATCTGGAGCTGCTCGTAGGCTCGGTTGATCTCGGCCATCTGGCGGGTAGCCGCGCGAGCAGCGCCGGCATCCGCGCCGGCAACGTCCGGGTGATGAACGCGGGCAAGCTTGCGCCAGGCCGCCTTGATCGTCGCCTGCGAGGCGCCCCGAGCCACCCCGAGGACCTGGTACGGATCACGTCTGGGCACCGCCGCAGTGTACCGATGCCACGCGTTTGACAGGAAACGGCGTCTGGCGTCCCCTGTAGCGGATGTCCTCCCTCGGTCGAGCTCGTCGCGCCGGCGCCGCCGCCGCCATCGTCGCCGCGCCATTCGCGCTCGCGTGGCGGTTCGCTCATGTCTACCGCTCGAGAGCCGGGTATCCGCGGCCCGTTCCTCCCACGACCGATCCGGGCGAATTCTCGCTCCCCTTCGAGACCTTGACGGTTCCGACCCCCGACGGCCTCGAACTCCCGGCCTGGTGGATCCCGGCGCAGGACGGGCCGGCCCCGGCGGTCGTGCTCGTCCACGGTTGGGAATCGGCGAGGCATCGGACGCTCCCGAATGCACAGTTCCTCCACGCGCTCGGCTATCACGTCCTCTCGATCGACGTGCGAGGGCATGGCCTGAACCCGCCCGAGACGCTGCCGGTCAGCGCCGGCGAGTTCGGTACCGACGCGCTGGCGGCCGTCCGGTTTGCGCTCGGCGACCAGCGGGTGACCCGCGTCGCCATCCTTGGGCACTCGTTGGGCGCGGTCGGCGCCAGCCTGGCGGCGGCTGCCGAGCCACGCGTGGCCGCGCTCGTCCTGACGGCCGCACCGGCCGACCCGTACCGGCTGACGCGGCAGACATTCAGACTCGCCCGGCTGCCGATCCCCAGCCCGGTCGCCTATCCACTTGCCTGGCTGACCACCCGCGTCTACCTCCAGCCCCGCGGCCACCTGGTCGACGACATCTCGGCAACGAGCGCTCTGCGTCGATACGGCGGGCCGATCCTCGCCATCCACGGGTCGGATGACAGCGTCGTGCCCCTCGCCCACCTCGCCCGGCTGGTCGAGGCGGCGCGCGTCGCCCGGGCCCACGCGTTCGGCGCGGCCCCTGTCGAGTCCCTGGTCATCCCCGGCGGCCGGCACAGCTGGCTGTACGAATTCCCCTCCTACCGCGCTGCCGTTGGCCGGTTCCTGGCCACGGCGCTGGGCGGTCCGATGGAGCCGGACGAGGCCGCCCGAATCGCCGCCGCGGTCGACGTCCGCCGCCCGGAAGAGCAGCACGACGGCTTCTCGGCGCTTGCTCGGGCAGCCAGCGGCGACGCCGGCGCGGGAGCTCGCTGACGGTGGACGTGCAGGCGGCGATCGGGTCGCTTCGCGTGGTGCGCCGGTTCGAAGACCGGCCCATTACCAGCGCAGATCTTGCGGCAATCCTCAACGCCGGGCGGCGGGCGAGCAGCTCCAAGAACCGGCAGCGATGGACCTTCATCACGGTGACGGATCGGGAGCGCCTGCGGGAGCTCTCGGCGGTCGGACCGTTCGCCGGTCACGTCGCCGGAGCCGCCGCCGGTGTGGCTCTCGTCACGCCCGATACGCGCGGGGCGGGCCACTCCCACTCGATCCTGTGGGACCTCGGGCTCGCCGCCCAGAACATGATCCTGGCCGGATGGTCCCTCGGCATCGGGAGCTGCCCTGCGACCGTGTACGACCTGGACCTGGTCGGGCGCCTTCTCGGGCTGCCGTCCGGGATGACCTGCGAGTACCTCCTGTCGTTTGGTTATCCGGCCCACCCCGACGATCTCGTCCGCCCGCTCCGGCGGGGCGGACGCCGCCCACTCGACGAGGTCGTCCGCCGCGAGCACTGGTAGGTGAGACCTGGCCGCTGCGTGACCCGTCGCGCGTCAGATGCGCTTGCGGAGATAGCCGGTGACCGACTGGTCGTACCCGAGCGATTCGTACAGCCGGCGCGCATCCGGGCGGTGATGGCCGGCAGTCACTTCGACAAATGCGGCGCCGGCGTCGCGGGCGATCTGCTCCGTCTCGGCGATGAGTCGCCGCCCGATGCCGCGCTCGCGGGCTCCGGCGTCCACGACCAGGGCCAGGATCCGGATCGCCACATCGTCATGCTCGAACCGCGGGATCGAGTGGATCGCAACGAACCCGATCACGGTCCCATCTGCGACCGCCACGACGACCCGCGAAGCGTCGCCCTGGAAGCGCGCGAGCCGTGTCTTGATGTCGGATGGCGTGACCGGGTAGCCCTCGTCGGTGAAGAGCTCCGCGATCCTCGCCGAGTCAGCCGGCTCGGCAGGCCGGAGCACGGTGCCGGGCAGTTCGATCACGGCCCGATGGTAGCGCCACTGCCCGGGGGAGCGTGCGGGCGCAGCCGATCCGGACCTGGCCTCAGCTCCAGACGAGGTCGGCGATCGGCGCCCCGACGGCCTCGAACCCGAGCCTCCGGTACAGCCTTGTCGCTTCACTCGCCCCAGCCTCGGCGAGGAGGTGAACCAGGCTCGTCCCCTCGATCAGGGCCTCCTTGATCGCGAGGGCGGTCAGGACCGATGCGTAACCCCGGCCGCGGGCGGCCGGGATCGTGCCGATCGACGACAGGTAGGTGACGTCGTCGTGCGTCACCCGCCGGGCCGCGGCGACCGGACGGCCGCCCTCGAGGAGCAACAGAGCAGCCCCGCCGGGTCGGCGCACCGCGGCGAGCGACTCCGCGGCCAGCCCGGGGATCCGGTCCGACTCGACGTCGAACGCCTCCACGAGAACTCGCGCCACATCCATCGCCCACGAGGCGCCATCGTCGACATGCTCAAGGCGAAGTCCCGGTCGTGCATCGAGGGTGCGCGCCAGCTCGAGTGCCGGACCTGTGTCGGACAGGGCCAGCGCCTGGTCCCTGCCGACCAACCGGAAGCCTGCTTCGATCAATCGCGCCTCCGTGTCCGCGGGCTGCGCACCCAGCGGAAGGGTTCGGACGTGTGGCAGTCGACAGAGGGTTGCAAACAATGTCGCGACCTCGTCAAGACGCCGGCCGAACTCGACCGGGTCGTCCGGCCAGAGCGGCGCGACGAGGCGGTTCCAGAACGGCTCCGGGTCCAGCGGATCGTGGAGGAGGAACCCGTCGCCGAGGTCCCGCAACTCCCGGCCGGCCCGCGCGTGAACACTGGCCTCGTGGACCGCGAGGCGCCGTCCGAGTGCGCGGTCGACCACGACAGGCGGCAGCACGCGAGGCGAGGTCAAGCCGTCGGCGATCGACGGAGCGCGAAGAGCGTGGCGCCCGAGGGCAGCTCGATGATTTCCGGCGCCGGGATACCGGCTCCCGCGTACCAGGCTTCATAGGCGGCGACGTCGTGGAGCCCGGAACCCATGAAGACTTCGTCGAGGTGCACGCCCGCGATGAGCTCGCCGTGGATCGAGTGAAGCTCGTCCGAGTCCGTTGGCAGGAGCCAGTCCAGCACGAGCAGAGTACCCTCCGGCAGCAGGGCGTCCCAGGAGGCCCTGAGAGATGCCGAGGGATCGGGCAGGGCGTGAAGCGCGTACTGGTAGTAGATAAGGTCGAAGCGCCCCGGCCGGGTCACCTCGCCGCGTCCCACCTCCTCGATCCTGATGCGCGCCTCGAGCTCGGTGTCCTCGATCAGGCGGACCGCCCTCGCCCGCGAGTCCGCCTCGGCCTCGACGCCCACCAGCTCCAGGTTGGGGAAACGCTGGGCCATCGCCACGAGCCATCGACCACCGCCGCAGTGAACGTCGAGCACACGACCGCCCGCGGAGAGCCGGGCAACGAGATCCGGCAACTCGGCCAGGGCCTCTGCGAAGAAGACCGCGATGTCCTGGCGGGTGACCTGCTCGATAGCCGCGCGATAGCGGTCCGGTCGCGAGGCCGCGGGGATGCCCGACTGGAAGAACTCCACCATCCGATCCCAGTCGAGCGTCGCCACGACACTGTGCACGAACTGGCCGCCGAGGAACGCCGTCCGCTGCTCGTCGAGGAGCACCGCCGCGAGGTCCTCATCGACGCGCAGGACAGCACCCGCCTCGACCAGCCCGTGAGCGTCGGCCGCCCACGCCCACGTCGCGACGGCCTTGGGGTGCGTCCCCGTGCGCGTCGCCAGGTCCGCAGTCGTGATGCCGGTCGGGCCCGCCGCCCGGATCGCATGAAAGAGCCCGAGCTCGACCCCGAGGTAGACGATCCACGTGCGATAGAACCCGCCAAGGGCCGCGATCAGCTCGTCGTGTTGCTCGTCCATACGCATGGCGGCTCGATTGTCGCATGCTCGCCGAGGGCAGAAACCACCGACAGGTGGATCTTTCTCATGCAGCCCACGGGCGCGGTCGAGGTCCTCGCGACGGCCTGACGGAGCACACTGCAACCGATCCGCCGCGGACCGTGTTGCAGAAAGATGATGGACCCGGACGAAGCCCTGGCCGCTTGCCTGGCCGTCGATGTCGACGGTCAGTTCGGCGCCGTCGTAACGGCCCACCAGGACCGCCTCTACACGATCGCGATGCGACTCCTCGGCGATTCTCGCGACGCTGAGGAGGTGGCCCAGGACGCGCTCGTGCGGGCCTACCGCGCCCTGGCGGGATACGAGGCTGGACGCATCCGCGAGCTTCGCCTCCGGCCGTGGCTGGCCGCGATCGTGGTCAATCTCTCGCGTAACCGCCGTCGGCGTCCCGTGGATCGAAACCCGCCGCTCCAGCTGGAGCCAATGCTCGCAGCCGGGGTGGATCCGATCGGGCCCGACGGACGCCCGGGCCCCCACGAGCACGTCGCCCGGCGTGAGACGCGAGCCGGGCTCGCCGCCGCCCTCATGGGCTTGCCGCCCGGATCGCGCGCCGCGGTCGTACTGCGCCACGTCGACGGGCTCTCGGTTGCCGAGGTTGCCGCCACCCTGGGCCGGCCCGAGGGCACGGTGAAGGCGCTCGTCAGCCGCGGCCTCGCCCAGCTCCGCCTCCAGCTTGCCGATCACCCGGATCTCGCACCGAATCGAAGGGAGCTCAGCGCATGACCGCCCGACTGCCGGACATGACCGACGACATGATCCCTGCCGGCCTCCTCGCCGGCCTCGCCGGCCTCGCCGTCCGGGCACCGGAAACCCTCGAACCGTCGGTGCTCGCGGCCATCGGCCTGGCTGACCGGTATGCCGAGCTGCCGTCGCCGCTCGGCCCCATCGTGGTCGCGTGGAATGGACGCGGTGTGTCCTGGATCGACCGCGCCGGAGATCTAGATGCATTTGTCGCCCGGTTCGCCGAGCGGGTCGGCCGGCCGCTCGTGCGCGCCGATGCCGTACCGGTCGCTCTCGGGGGAGCAATCGAGGCGCGGGTGGCCGGCGATCGGCGGGCGCGGATCGCTCTCGACCTGCGCGGTCGGACCGAGTTCGAGGTCGCGGTCTGGATGAAGGCCCTCGAGATCCCGCGGGGCGAGGTTCGCCCGTACGGCTGGATCGCTGCCGAGATCGGCCGGCCCAGGGCGGTCCGGGCCGTGGGAAGTGCCCTGGCTCACAATCCTGTGCCGCTCGTCGTCCCGTGCCATCGGGTCGTGCGGAGCGACGGAAGCATCGGGGAGTACTCGCTGGGCGGCCCGGCGGCGAAGCGGACGATCCTCGCGGCCGAGGGTCTCGACCTTGACGACCTCGAGTCTGATGCGCGAACCGGGGTCCGCTATCTGGGCTCGGCCACGACGCACATCGTCTGCCTGCCCACCTGCCACAACGCGAAGCGGATCACGACCCGCCACCGCGTCCCGTTCCGTTCGATGGCGGTAGCGGTCGGGGCCGGTTTCCGGGCCTGTCGGGAGTGCCGGCCCGCGTCTGGTGCGGGCCTCGCGGCGTAGATCGGAACGGGGTACACTCCGGCCCATCTTGGACCATCCGACTATGCCAACAAGTTCCGGCAGGCTTCGCCTCTGGGCGGCCATGGCCACCCTGTACCTCGTCTGGGGCTCGACCTACCTGGGGATCGCTGTCGCCATCGAGACGATCCCGCCGTTCCTCATGCTCGCCATCCGCTTCGTGATCGCAGGTTCGCTGTTGCTCGGATGGGAGCTGCTCCGCGGGAACCTCCTCCGGTCGCGGCCGACCCGCCGGCAGGTGCGTGACGCATCGATCGTGGGCGCGCTCCTCCTCGGCATCGGGAACGGTTTTGTCGCGTTCGGCGAGCTGACGGTCGCGTCCGGGATTGCTGCGGTCCTCATCGCCCTCATGCCGATCTGGCTCGCCGTCCTGGGCTGGGTTTACTTCCGGGAGCGGCTCCCGATCGCCGTGGTCGGGGGGATCGTCCTCGGCCTCGCCGGGGTGACGCTGCTCGTCTGGCCGGAGGGTGGACTCGCGTTCGAGGCCGTCGGCATCGGCGCGCTGCTCTTCTCGCCGATCGGCTGGGCCCACGGGTCCCTGTTCTCGGCGCGCACGGCGGACCTGCCGCGCCGGCCGCTGACGAGCACCGGGATCCAGATGCTGGCGGGCTCGGTCGCCCTGTTTGCCGAGGGCGTGGCGACGGGCGAGCTCGGGCGATTCGATCCGGGCGCGATCTCGGGCGCCTCGATCGCGGCCATGGTCTACCTCATCTTCATCGGCAGCCTGCTCGCCTTCAATGCGTACGCCTGGCTCCTGCGTAACGCGCCCCTGTCGCTCATCGGCACCTACGCGTATGTGAACCCGGTCGTCGCGTTCGGCCTGGGTGCGATCTTCCTGAGCGAGCCGGTTTCGCCACGGACGGTGGTGGCCTCAGCGGTGATCGTGGTGTCCGTGGCGATCATCGTGACGGCACGCGGTCGCGCGGCCCGTGCCGGCGCCGCGACGGACCCTGAGGAGGCGGTGCCGCTCGAGGCAGTCCGGATACCGCTCAGCCCGGAGGTCGCCCCCCGCCAGGGATCGTCCGGTTGACCTGTCGGGCTTCGTCCGGAGTCGACCGAACAGAGGTGGCCAAGTTCGCGTTCTAAGATGGCCTCCAACGCCGCGCGCAAGGCCGGCAGCCCACGGGCCGTCCCGCCCGCTCGAGCCCGGCCGGCCTTCAGCCAGCCCATGAACGCTCCCGGAGGTAGTACCGCAATGGCGCATGAACCGGCCCACACGATGGGTCAGCAGCGCGGCCGGCGAAGCTGGGCCGAGCCGTGGAAGATCAAGATGGTCGAGCCGCTGTCAGTCACGACACGTGACGAGCGCCAGGCCGCGCTCGAGGAGGCCGGCTACAACACGTTCCTGCTTCGATCCGAGGACGTCTACATCGACCTCCTGACCGACTCCGGTACCTCGGCGATGAGCGACCGGCAATGGGCCGGCATGATGCTCGGTGACGAGGCGTACGCGGGCAGCCGGAACTACTACCGCCTGGAGGCGGCGGTCAAGCGGTTCTACGGCTACCGCTTTCTCGTTCCGACGCACCAGGGCCGGGGTGCTGAGCATCTCATCAGCCAGACGCTCATCAAGCCGGGCGACCACGTGCCCGGGAACATGTATTTCACGACCACGCGGCTCCACCAGGAGCTGGCCGGGGCGACGTTTCACGACGTGATCATCGACGAGGCGCACGATCCCAAGTCACTGCACCCGTTCAAGGGCAACGTGGACCTGGGCAAAGTCGAGCGCTTGATCGCCGAGGTTGGAGCCGCCAGGATCCCGTACGTCAGCCTGGCCGGGACGGTAAACATGGCCGGCGGCCAGCCCGTCTCGATGGCCAACGTCCGAGAGCTCAGGGAGCTGCTCGACCGGCACGGCATCCGGCTGCTGCTTGACGCCACCCGGATGGCCGAGAACTCCCTCTTCATCCAGGAGGGCGAGGAAGGCTACACGGGCAAGTCGATCGCCGAGATCCTGCTCGAGTTCTGCTCCTACACGGATGGCGCCTGGATGAGCTCGAAGAAGGACCACCTCGTCAACATCGGCGGCTGGCTGGCCGTGAACGACGACGCGGTCTTCGAGGAGCTGCGCAACCTGGTCGTGGTCTACGAGGGCCTCCACACCTATGGCGGGATGGCTGGACGGGACATGGAGGCGCTCGCGATCGGCATCGAAGAAGCCGTCCAGGACCAGCACATCCGATCGCGGGTCGGGCAGGTGCGCTACCTCGGCGAGCTGCTCACCGAGTGGGGCATCCCGATCGTCCAGCCCGTCGGCGGACACGCCATCTTCCTCGACGCCCGACGCTTCTACCCGCACCTGGAACAGGACCTCTTCCCGGCCCAGACCCTGGCCGCCGAGCTCTACCTCGATTCGGGGATCCGCTCCATGGAGCGCGGCATAGCCTCGGCGGGACGGAACGCAGAAACCGGGGACCACAACCGGCCGAAGCTCGAGCTGACTCGTCTCACCATCCCACGCCGGGTCTACACCCAGGCCCACATGGACGTCGTGGCGGAGTCGGTCAAGGCCTGCTTCGATGCCCGGGAGGCCGCTCGAGGCCTGCGCATGGTTTACGAACCGAAGTACCTGCGGTTCTTCCAGGCCAGGTTCGAACCGGTCGCCTAGCCGGCGGCGATACCGGGGGCGGCGCCTGAAGCGGAGGTGCCTGCCCAGCCCTGGGCAGGCAGGGGTTCGCAGCGAAGCCGCCGGTCTTCGCGGTAGCCGAGGGCGTAGTCGGCCTGGATCAGCGTGTGGAGCTGGCTTGTGCCCTCGTAGATGACGGCGGCCTTCGAGTTGCGCAGGTAGCGCTCGACGGGGAATTCGTTCGAGTAGCCATTGGCGCCGTGAATTTGGATGGCGTCGAGGGCCGCCTGGACCGAGTGGTCCGTCGCGTGCCACTTGGCGAGGCTCGTCTCGCGCGTGTTGCGAGCGCCCTGATTCTTCAGCCAAGCGGCCCGCCAGACCAGCAGCCGGCCGATCTCCGTCCCTTTGGCCATGGTCGCGATCATCTGCTTGACGAGCTGGTGCCGGCCGATCTCCTCGCCGAACGTCTGGCGCTCGTGGGCATACCTGAGGCTCGCGTCAAGGCAGGCCTGGGCGAGTCCGACAGCGCCGGCGGCGACCGTGAAGCGGCCCTGGTCGATGGCGCTCATGGCGATCAGGAAGCCCTCGCCCTCCTCGCCGATCCGGTGCTCCACCGGCACGCGCATGTCTGCCATGTTGATGAGGCCGGTATTCCCGGCCCGGATCCCGAGCTTGCCGTGGAGCGTGCCGGTGGTGAGTCCGGGCATGCCCCGCTCGAGCAGGAACGCGGTCACGCCCCGGTGCTTCTTCGAGCGATCGACGGACGCAAACACGAGGAAGTGATCCGCGATGTCGGCCAGGCTGATCCAGAGCTTCTCGCCGTTCAGGACGTAGGAATCGCCATCGCGGCGGGCGGTCGTGGCGAGGTTGCCGGCGTCCGTGCCCACCCCGGGCTCCGTCAGGCCGAAGGTCGCCAGCTTCTCGCCACGCGCCTGGGGCACGAGCCAGCGCTGCTTCTGTTCTTCGGTCGCCCATTGCATGAGGGTCAGCGAGTTGAGCGCGACGTGGACGCTCTGGACGACCCGGAACGCCGTGTCCGCTCGCTCGAGCTCCTCGCAGATGAGGGCGAAGCTGAGGTAGTCCATCCCGGCTCCGCCCCAGCGCTCCCAGATCGGCGCGCCGAGCAGGCCGAGCTCGGCCATCCGCCCGAAGACCTCGCGGTGGACCTCGCCCTTCTCGTCCCACGCGCGGATGTGCGGCAGGATCTCGTTCTCCGCGAAATCGCGAACGGTCTGCTGGACGAGACGGTTTTCGTCCGTCAGGCGGAAGTCGATGGACACGCACACCTCAGGAACCGTGGGCTCGGCCGGGCTTCCTCCCGGGCTGTCGCGCCGGCGCTGTCGGGCCGGGGCTGTATCGAATGATGCCACCCTCCGGCGCTGCAGCGCCCACCTATACTCGGCGGCGATGCCCCCATCCTCCGACGGCCTCGATCTCGCCGCGCTCGCCGGCGGTCACCTGACGCCGGTTCTGGGCCGCTACTTCGAGCGCTCCTGGAGCCACGGCGTCGGCCATCGCCTGTTCGACACGAGCGGGAAGGCGTACCTCGACTTCGCAAACGGCATTGCGGTCACCGCGCTTGGGCATGCCCACCCGGCGGTGAGCGCCGCGATTCACGCCCAGGTCGACCGGCTCCTCGGACCGACAGGGGCGATCGGCTACGCAGAGCCGGTAGTCCGGCTGGTCGACCGGCTCGCGGCCACACTTCCGGATCCGATCGACTCGATCATGCTCCTCAACTCGGGATCCGAGGCGATCGATGCCGCGATGAAGCTCACCCGCAGGGTGACGGGACGGCCGGCGATCATTGCCTTCCAGGGTGCGTTCCACGGCCGAACCTATGGCGCGACTTCGATCACGAGCTCGTCTCCGAACTACCGCCGCGGCTACGAGCCCCTCCTCCCGTCGGTGTATCTCGCGCCGTTTCCGTCCGTCTGGCGAGAGTTCGACGGGGACGAGGCCCACGCGACCGAGGTGTCGCTGGATCGGCTCCGCTCCATGCTCGCGTCCGTCGCGCCGGCCGAGACGGTGGCGGCGATCTTCATCGAGCCTGTCCAGGGCGAGGGCGGATACCTGCCGGCGCCGGTCGCGTTCCTGCGGGCACTACGTGCGCTGTGCGACCAGCACGGGATCCTGCTCGTCGCCGACGAGGTCCAGACCGGCTACGGGCGAACTGGCCGGATGTGGGGATTCGAGCACGCCGGGATCGTCCCGGATGTCGTCTGCATAGCCAAGGCCATCGCGAACGGGCTGCCCTTGTCGGCGATTGCGGCGCGGCACGAACTGCACGAACGCTGGGGGCGCGGTGCCCACGGCTCGACCTACGGTGGCAACCCGGTCGCCTGTGCGGCGGCACTGGCCGTCCTGGACACCATCGAGGCGCATGGACTGATCGCAAACGCAGCGGCGCGAGGGGCTGAGCTGGTTGCCGGGCTCGGCCGGCTGATGGCCGAGGACGAGCGGATCGGGGACGTGCGCGGGCCCGGCCTGATGATCGGGGTGGAGTTCGTCACCGACCGGGCGACCAAGGCGCCGGACGGGGCGCTCGTGGATCGACTCGTGGCCAAGGCTGCCGATCTCGGGTTGCTGGTCCTGTCATGCGGGTCGCAGCACCAGGTCGTGCGCTGGATCCCGCCCCTCGATGCCAGCCCGGCCGAGATCGCCGAGGGACTCGAGATCTTCGGGGAGGCGCTCAGGACCGCCTGAGGAAGCGAGGGAGCGGCCCGCGGCCGCAGCGGCGGGACGGGGGTTCGCGGGCGCGCTCGAACCGCGGGCGAAGGACCCGCGGTTCCGAGGCTAGCGGCTCTGGTTGAGGAAGCGGAGCACGTCGTCGAGGCGGAAGCGGCGGTCGCCGCGCTTGCAAACCCGATAGAACGGGAGTTCGCCGCGGTCGCCGAGACGCTTCACGGTGTTGACGTGGAGGTGGAGCATCTCCGCCACCTCCGTGGCGGTGAGCATCGGTCCGATTCCGTTGACTGCCATCGAGGCCATTGCCATCGTCGCCTTTCCAGTCCGCAACGTTGGCCGAGTCGGGCACATCCGGTATGTCAATCGGTATGGTTCGGCTCGTTGCAGACAGGACCGTACGGGTCTGCTGTGGTTCCGTGAAGCCGTACTTCGGTTCCCCGGGGTGGCAGTACCCACGGGTTACCCGCGGGGCGGATAGCATCGTCGACCCATGCCCGAACCCGCCCCGTCCTATCGTGCCCTACTCCGCGTGCCGTCATTGCCCCGGGCTCTCGCCGGCATGCAGGTCATTCGCGTCGCCCAGTCGATGGTGGGCGTTGCCCTCGTCCTGTTCAGCCTGACCCATTACGGATCGCCGGTCGTTGCCGGGCTCGTGACCTTTGCGAGCGTCGCACCGGGCCTGCTGATCAGCCCGATCGGAGGGGCACTGCTCGACCGGCACGGTCGCATGCGCCTGATCATCCTCGACCTCATCATCGGGTCCGCATCCCTGGCGCTGATCGCCGTCCTCGCCGTCGCGGACGCGCTGCCGGCGAGCCTGCTCGTGGTGATCGCGGCGCTGTCATCCCTGACGGGACCGCTCGGCGCAGCCGGCATGCGCACCCTCTTTCCTCTCATGGTTCCGTCAGCCCTCTGGGAGCGCCTCAATGCCATCGACTCCAACGGATACGTGGTCGCCGCGATCATCGGACCACCGCTGGCGGCGGTCATGGTCGGGGCGTTCGGTGGCCCGGCCGCGATGCTCGCGATCGCGATACTGCTCGGCGTCGCAGCGTTCGTGCTGCGCCCCGTTCCCGAACCGGCCGTCGAGGTCCAATCCTCCGGACGCCTCATCCGCGATGCCCGCGACGGCCTCGTCTACACCTGGGGCAACCGGTCGCTCCGCGGAATCGGCCTGTCGATCACCACCCTGAACCTCGGCGGCGGTATGGTCTCGATCGTGGTCCCGCTGCTCGTCCTCGATCGGCTGCAGCTGGGCGAGGCGATGGTCGGCATCGTGTTCGCCGTCCAGGGCGTTGTCGGCGTGGTCGCCGGACTGTGGGCCGGGCGCCTGGATTCACGCGGGCGCGAAGTACCGCTCTTCGCAGGGCCGATGCTCGCGTTTGCCCCTGCCCTCGCGCTCCTCCTCGTCCCGGGCCTCGGGCCGATTGTCCTCTCGATGGCGATCATCGGCGCGATCAACGGCCCGATGGATGTGGCGATGTTCACGATGCGCCAGCGCCGCACCGATCCGGCCTGGATGGGCCGCGCCTTCGCGATCTCGATGGCCTTCAACTTTGCGGGCTGGCCGGTCGGAGCGGCCATTGCCGGCTGGATCGCGTCATTCTCGATCGAGGCCGCGATCCTGCTGGGGGTCGTGGCCTCGGCCGCCGGGGCCCTGATGGCGTGGACCCTGATCCCGCGCCAGGATCCGATGGCGGTCGCAGAGAGCGCCTAGGTTTGCGTGGGACCATGGCCGGCTCGGCCCCGGGCAGCATGGCGCCCCCGGCAGGATTCGAACCTGCGACCTTCCGCTTAGAAGGCGGTTGCTCTGTCCACTGAGCTACGGGGACGGCGCCCTCACTCTACCCTAGGCCGAATGGGACGCCCGACTTCCTGGATCACCACGCGGCCCGTGGCAACCGCGCGCCAGGCGGCCGAGGCCCTGGAGCGTTGGTGGGGCATCGAAGGCGAATTCGAGGAACTGCCGAGCGAACGAGACCGCAACATCCTCGTCCGCACGGCGGCGGGCACGCCCGCCTTCGTCTTCAAGGTGGCGAACCTCTCCGAGCATCGGGCGTTTCTCGAGTGCCAGCACGGGGCGATGGCATGCCTCGCGAACGCCGGCGTCAGGGTCCAGGAGGTCATCCCCTCGCTCCACGGCGATGAGATCGTGGGGCTCGGGGATCCTGGCCCGCCCTGGGCCAGGGTCCTGGGCTGGCTGCCGGGCCGAACCCTCGCCTCGGTCTCGACCCCCGGACCCGAGCTCTGGACCGACCTCGGCGCCACCATGGGCCGCAGCGCGGCGGCGCTGCTCGAGTTCGACCATCCGGCGGCGCACCGGGCGTTCCAATGGGATGTCCTGCGATCCGCTTTCGTTATTGCTCGTGGGGTCGGCGACGTCGACGATCCCACTCGCCGGGCAACGCTGGTCGCCACGCTCCAGCGCCTGCGCCGCGATCTCGAGCCGCGCCTGCCCAACCTCCGCCGCAGCTCGATCCACAATGACGCGAATGACCACAACGTCCTCGTCGATGAGCCCGGGTCGCGGGTCGCCGGCCTTCTGGACTTCGGCGACATGGTCCATTCGGTGACCGCGCAAGAGCTCGCGGTGGCGGGCACCTACGCGATGTTCGGACGGCCCGACCCCTGGCGGTCCTGCGCCCGATCATTGCCGGGTTCGATGCCGCATGCCCCCTCACCGTTGACGAGATCGACGCCCTGCCCAGCCTGGTCGTCGCCCGACTCGCGATGAGTATCTCGATCTCGGCGCAGCAGGCCCGCCTCTCGCCCGATCCATACCTGCGGATCTCCGAGGCGCCGGCGTGGGCACTCCTCGAGCGCCTGGCCGCGATGCCGGCGTCCGAGCTCCGCACGGCCGCCCACGATGCGATCGGGCGGTGAGCCGGTGACCGACGATCTCCTCGCCTGGCGCCGTCGCCGGCTCGGCCGGAGCCTGTCGCTGGCCTACGGCGAGCCGCTGACGATCGTCCGCGGCGCCGGCGCCCACCTCTACGACGCGAACGGCCGCGCCTACCTCGACCTCGTGAACAACGTGGCCCATGTCGGCCACGCTCACCCGCGGGTCGTCGAGGCCGCGGCGAGGCAGAAGGCGCTTCTCGAGACCAACACTCGCTACCTGCACCCGACCATCCTCGAGTACGCGGACCGTCTTGCCGCCACCTTGCCGCCCCAGCTCGAGGTCATCCACCTCGTGAACTCGGGGAGCGAGGCGAACGAACTGGCACTGCGAATGGCCCGCGCGGGGACCGGGCGGCGCGATGTCGCCGTGGTCGAGGGCGGCTATCACGGCAACACCACGGGACTCGTCGATGTCAGCCCCTACAAGTTCGACGGTCCGGGCGGTTCGGGTCGACCGCCCACGACCCATGTCGCTCCCCTCCCCGACCCGTATCGCGGGCGTCACCGTGGGCCGGACGCGGACACCTCGGCCGCGTACCTCGCGGACCTCGGGCGCGTGCTCGACGACGCGGCCGCCGATGGCCACCCGATCGGCGCCTTCCTCGTGGAGTCCACGCCCGGGTCCGCGGGCCAGATCATCCCGCCGCCCGGGTATCTCGCGGGTGCCTTCGACCGAGCGCGGGAGGCGGGCGCGCTGGCGGTCGCGGACGAGATCCAGGTCGGCCTTGGACGCGTCGGATCGCACTGGTGGGCATTCCAGGTGGACGAGGCCGTTCCCGACATCGTGACCATGGGAAAGCCCCTCGGGAATGGCCATCCACTCGGTGCGGTCGCGACGACGCGCTCGATCGCCGATGCCTTCGCGAACGGCATGGAGTACTTCAACACCTTCGGCGGCAACGCGGTCTCGGCGGCAGTTGGGCTCGCCGTCCTCGACGTCATCGAGGAGGAGGGCCTCAGGCAGCGCGCCCTGGAATCCGGCGCGCGTTTCCTGGACGGCCTTCACGCGCTCGCCTTGCATCACGCCGCGATCGGTGAGGTCCGCGGCCTGGGACTCTTCATCGGAATCGTTCTCGTCGATGATCGCGCGACGCGCGGGCCTGCGACGGCTCTCGCTGCCGCGGTCGTCGAAGGCGCCAAGTCGCGAGGGATCCTCCTCAGCACCGACGGCCCCGATCACGACGTCCTGAAGATCAAGCCGCCGCTCGTGATCGAGGAGGCCGACATCGACCGGACGATCGAGGTCCTCGACGGGCTGCTGTCCGAGCTCGGGTAGGTCGGGCGCCTCGCCGGTCGCCCCGGCTGCGCCGTTCGACCTATTGACAGCGCCCCCATCCGTGGGGCTATCGTCACCGACCCAGCGAGCGCACCGGGATTGCGATCGCGGGTGACGGGAGCCCAGACCGCCACATGTCCGCCGCAACCGGCGCGCCGATCGCAGCGCCGAACCAACTTGCCCTCGAACTCGCGACTGAGCTGCCGCGTCTCGGGATCGAACCCGAATGGAAGGCGCAGCGGCGCCTGTGGGGGCACCCCTTCCACCCAATGTGCTCGTATCTGGCGAGCTTCCCGGCCGCGCTGTCCCACGCCTTCATCGCCCGCTACAGCCGGCCGGGCGACGTGGTCCTGGATCCGTTCTCGGGCCGGGGGACCACGCCGCTCCAGGCATGCGCCGAGGGCCGGATCGGCGTCGGCAATGACCTGAACCCGTTCGCCCACCTCCTTACGGCCGCCAAGGTGGAGCCGGCGACCGCGGCCGAGGCCCGAACACGTTTGGCCAGATTGGGGCTCGCCTGGCCCGCGACGGCGGCCCGATGGCGGGCGCTCGGGGCGGCGATGCAGGCGGATCCCGGGGCCGGGGGTCCCGCACCGGTGCCCGCCGAGGTCGCGCTCGCGTTCCACCCGACCACCTTTGCGCAGCTGCTGTACGTCCGGGACGCGCTCGATCTCGACGATCGCGTCGATCGTTTCCTGGCCGCTGCAATCACCGGGATCCTCCACGGCAAGAGTGCGACGTACCTGTCGGACCTGATGCCCAACACATTCAGCATGGCCCCGCGTTACGTCCGGACCTACGCGGCCGAAACGTCGTTCAGGGCCGCAGAGCGCGACGTCTTTGCCTGCCTGGGTGCGAAGCTCGACCGGCTCTATCGAGGGCCGCTCCCCGCGACGCCGGGCCTCTCGCTCCTGGGCGATGCCCGAGACGCGGGCGCGCGCGCCGCAGACGCGCTCCGGGCTCGCGGGCTGCCCGATCGAGCGCGATTGGTCGTGACCTCGCCGCCCTACCTGCGCGTCGTGAAGTACGGCTACTACAACTGGCTCCGAACCTGGTTCCTCGGGTTCGATTCCCGCCTGATCGATGCGACCCTTGACGACGCCCACCATCGGGCACCCTACCTGGTATTCCTGCGCGAGTTCCTTGGTGGCCTTCGACGTGTGCTGACGGACGATGCCGTCGTGGTCCTCGTGATCGGCGACGTGGCGACGGACCGCGGGCGGCAGATCCGGACCGGACTCGGCCTTGCTGAGCAGGTCTGGGCAGAGGCGGCCGCGCCGGAGGGGTACCGGCTCGCCGGCGTCGCCCTGGACGAGGTCCATGCCGGTCGAAAGATGACCAAGCTGTGGGGCGACGAAGCGGGCCGTGCCACCCAGCTGGACCGGATCCTGGTTATCGGCGCCACGGAACTGGGGCGGAGGCGCGCCGTCTCGGCCGCCGGTGTGCCGGTCAGCTGGACCTGGCCACCGCGGCTTCGGGTGCTCTGAGCCTTTCATCGGCGCGCTTCAGCTCAAGCAGGCGGACCGCTCGGCTGGGCGGACCGCGGCTAGAATTCGGCCATGCAGCAGATGTACCACCCGTCCGACCTCGCGGCCATGGACCCGCTCGTTCTGATGAAGAACCTGGACCACGTCCGAATGACGAGCCGGCGCCTGAGCTACATCCTCCAGCAGCAGGTTCACTTGTACACGCCGGAGGCCAACCAGCTCCGCGAGCAGATCGATCGCTACGTCGAGGCAGAGCGCCAGATCGAGGGCGAAATGGCAAGGCGCCAGATCCGCGCCTGACAGCTGGGCGCCCGCAACGCCACTGACAGGCATGCGACGTTCGACAGTGCCCGTCCCCTGAGAGTCCGGGAAGTTTCGGGTTGACTCGAGCCGTTGGGCTCCTCAGCCGGACGGTCGTCGTCGGGCGGTCGTGGTCCTCAGCCGGCCCCGGCGGAGGCGCGGGCGCGTACCACGACGCCGGCGGCAACTCGCACGCCGGCGCGCGCGCGATCCTCGGTCACGATCTCCGTTACGAGCGCAGCGAGCGCCGGCATGGCATCGAGCGTGAACCCGACGCCCTCCTCCGCCAGCCGATCGGGGCCCCAGCCCCGAAACATCCCGCGCGCGGCGACCCCGCACATCTCGTCGTACAGCTCGGGCCAGCCGACCTTCCTGCGGGCATAGCAGAACCGGACGAACTCGACGGCCTCCGCCGACATCGCGCGGGCGGGCGCAGGGCGCGCGACCATCTATCCCTCTCCTCCTCGAATCCCGGGGCGCAACTGGTCGGCGCGAGGCACGGCGAGATGGACCGTGACCCGCGACCGGGTGATTCTGGGTGGTCGGCGAACCCTCCACGGACCCTCGTCGGTGGTTCGCTGCCGACCTCCGCATGGTACGTCCGGAGGGCATCTGGTCGAAAGGGGTCTTCTCCACCTTTTCGTCCACCAAGTTGTCCACAGCTCCTCCACGGAGCGTCGGTGAACCCGGCGGGGCACCTTATGCGACCCTGCGCGCGACCCCGAGTCCCGGCCGATCCCCGAGCTGCCAGCGATGGTCCAGCCCGAGCTCGAGCCCCTCGAACGGGTCATTGGCCAGGAGGAGGCAGCCGTCGAGGTCCGCCCAGTCGGCCAGCGACGCGCACGCCGCGGATGCGGCAATGACGACTGACGTCTCTTCCATGCAGCCGAGGAAGCGGCGGAAGCCGAGCTCGCGCGCCCGGGCCAGCATCCGGGCCGCGGGTCCGGGGCCGCCAACCTTCGCCAGCTTGACGTTGACCCCAGCCACCACGCCGACGAGCCTCTCGAGGTCCTCGTCCGTGACGCATGACTCGTCGGCCACGATCGGGAGCTCAGACCGCGCCTGGAGGTCGGCCATCCAGTCCAGGCGAGCAGCCGGGAACGGCTGCTCGATCAGCTCGACGCCGAGGGCTACAAGCTCGGGCAGCAGGCCGACGGCGACCTCCGGTGTCCAGCCCGTGTTGGCATCCACCCGGATGGGGCCGTCGTAGACCTCGCGAACGGCCCGCAGCGTCGCCACGTCGGCGGGACCGCCGCACTTGATCTTGAGCGCCGGAAAGTGGGCCGCCCGACGGGCCCGCTCGGCGACGACCGCGGGCTCGTCGAGGCCCAGCGTGAAGTCCGTCGCCGGAATGTCGGGCGACAGGCCGAGGAGGTCCCAGACCGGTCGTCCGGTCGCCTTGCCCACGAGGTCGTGGAGCGCCGAATCGAGGGCGCACTTTGCGCCGCCGTTCCAGCGGATGACCTCGCGCATCGCGTCGCCGGCGGCGTGAAGTCCGGCCGACGAGGGATCCGGTTCCCCGATCGCGTCGATGAGCACCGGGAAGACCGCCGCCATCGTCTCCGGGGTGTCCCCGTAGTAGCGGTCCGGGTAGCCCTCGCCAAGGCCCACCAGTCCCGGGAAGCGATCGTCCTCCAGTTCCACGATCACGGTTGTGACCAAGCGGCCGCCGCCATGCTCGGCACGCGCGATCCGGAATGGTTCGCGGAGGCGGAGTCGGATCGTTTCGTGCCGGAGCCGGAACGTCACGCGATCGCCCGCACGTCGTTCTCGTGAACCCATGGCAGGCCGTCCACCGCGGCCCGGATGGACGCCCACAACGAGTCCGCGCCGAAACGCACCGGATCGACGGCCGGCAGACCGGTCTCGCGAGCGGCCTCCTTGATCACGCGACGGGCATCGGCATCGTCCTGATAGAGCGACGTGTTCAGGGCCAGCCCAACGACCCTGGACGGGGCGACGAGGCCCGCCACGGTCTCGTGCAGCCTGATAAAGGCCGGCAGCCGTGCGATCGGGAACGAGACGTCCGGCAGATGGTCGAAGTCATGGCTGACCAGGCCCGGCTTGTGGACCATGACCATGGCGTGGGGCGTGGCGCCATGGATCAGTCCCAGCGTCACCGACGAATACGCCGGATGATCGAGTGATCCCTGGCCCTCGACGATGACCCAGTCCCCCCGCGCTTCGGCCTCGCCCATCATCCACTCGACGGTTCCCTGGACGAAGTCGCTGATGACCCGGTCGACGGCAACGCCCCAGCCGTCGATCATCATCCCGGTCTGGCCGGTCGGCACGAAGACGGCGGCGTCGCCGGCTTTGAGGGCCGACTTCCGGAGCTCGAGCGCCACGGACATCTTGCCGATGGCGCAGTCCGAGCCGACGGTCAGGATCACGCGGGAGCCCGGCCGGTGACGCCGGCCCACCGCGGTCTCCTTGCGCTCTGGCGGCCGGCGGTAGTCCAGGATCGTCGCCCCGGATGCGGCCGCTTCGGCCGCGAACTCGGGGTCGTCGCCGAGGAACGTGTGCAACCCTGAATGGACGTCCAGGCCGGCACGCAACGCGTCGATGATGTTCGTTCGCCAGTCGTCGGGAAGTCTGCCGCCGGTCGGCGCGATCCCGATCAGGAGCGTGTCCGGTCGAACGGGCATCGCCAGCGCCTCGCCGAGTGTGGCGACGGCTGGAATGTCGTGACCGGGCAGCCACTCGGCGACGTTCCGGCCCGCGATCGTGGAATCGAGCAGGGCGACGATCTCATCGGTCCCGTAGCGGATGACGCCCATCGCGGTCTTCGCGTTGTGCGCTCGAAACTGGCCTTCAGTCAGGATCACGAGCCGGCGCCGGGGTCCAGGGTTCATGGGGGCCGAGTCTACGGGATCGAACCCTCAGGGAGAGGCCGACGGCTCCGGCGAGAGTGCGGGCGCCGTCTCGGTGGATGGGCTCGGCTCGACCGACGCCGACGCATCCGGTGTCGGCGACGGCGTGATCGCGGGGCTCGGTTCGACCGCCGGGCTGCGCCCGGGAGACGGCGAGGGCGCAGGCAGGCAACCGCCGACCCCGCTGCCGGACGCGGATCCCGAGGATGGCTTCGGCAGCGCGTATGCGGCCGAGGGCGGCGATCCGTCAGTCGGGAAGAGCAGCGCGGCCAGGGTCCGAATGGCGGTCACATCCGGAATCTGGATGGAGCCGCGAACATCGAAGCCCGACGTGACCAGCGGGTGGTTGACCACGGCTCGATAGGTCTGTTCCCGGCCGACCTGCGTGGCAAGCTCGGCAAGGTCGGGCAGGAGGGCTCGAGGCACGTTCGTCGCCACCGTCGTGCCCATGGCCTTCAGCAGGCCGATCGGATCGTTGAGGAATCCCCCGCTCACGACGGCGTCCCGGATCCCCGACAGGACTTCCTGCTGTCGGGCGGCGCGCGTGAAGTCGCTCTCACCGGATGCCTTCCGGACCCGGGCATAGGCGAGCGCCTGCTGGCCATCCAGGTGATGCCGGCCGGACGTGATCGAGAAACCGGCGCTGAAGCCGTACTCGTCGTAGTCGGGATCGCAGAACGCGCGGGCGACGTTGACGTCGACGCCGCCGAGGACGTTCACGACCCGGACGAAGCCACCGAGGTCGACCTTCGCGTAGTAGTCGATCGGTGTGTTGATGAGGGTACCGAGCGCGCTCATCAACACGTCGAAGCCTGTCCCATCGGAGCCGGGGAACTGCCCCGGATGGTGCCGGGCATAAGCCACGAGCGAATTGACCTTGTCCCGGTACAGCCGTCCGTCCGGCAGGGGCACGTCCACCATGTCACGCGGGATCGACAGCATGGACACCGTGCGGGTCAGGCGATCCAGCGAGACCACGATCATCGTGTCCGTCAGATAGGTGTTCCGGCCGACGCCCGAGTCGACTCCGAGGATCAGGGCCGTGACCCGATCGCCGGCCGGACCAACCGACGGTCCCGGCGAGAGACGCGGTGCTGCGGTCGAGAGCACACTCGGGTCCGGTTCCGGCGTGCCCTCCGGGGGGCTGACGGCGACCGGTTCGACGAAGATCTGGTCGGCTACCTCACGCGCGACTTCCGTCGCATATCCGAGGTAGGCCTGGGGTGCGATGACGAACGCGACCAGGACCGCGACGGGGATGAGATCGCGGCGGCCCGGCCGCGGCAGGGCCGGATCGAACAGGCTGGAACCCACCGCTACGAGTCGCGAAGCGAGCACGATGCCCTGCGCCGCCAGCAGGGCCCAGATGACCTCCTCGGACAGGAGGGAGGCGGCGAGCCGCGGCAGGGGGACGGTCGCGAGCAGCCAGAGTGCGGTCCCCGCGATGACGAGCAACGGTGAGGCCACGAGCATGGCACGCTGCCAGCGCCGGGTGACGAGATGGCCAATTCCGGGAATCAGGGCATCAAGGACGGCCGGCACGTAGCGCGACCGACTGCGCGAGACGACCTCTGGGTTCTCGGCGGGCTGCTCCTCGGCCCCTGAGTCCGTGGCCGACGGCTCTGTGGCAGGCGGTCCCGCAGGAGTTTCGGACACGTCGGCGCCAGCGTCCGGCGGCAAATCCACGGGCGGCAGGGTAGCAGAGCCCACAGGTTCGACTCCCCTGCGATTGCTCGGGACACTCCGGCCAGCCATCTGGAACAGGATGCGGGTTATTGACACGAGTCATATATTCACTACATGAATCATATCTCTAACGTCGCGGCTCGCCCGTACCGCAGCGGGCTCCGAGCGCAGCAGGCCGAAGCGACGCGGGCGCGCATTCTTGATGCCACCGTCAGGGTGATGGCCGATGGATTCGCGAGCGTGTCCATCCCGGCAGTGGCGATCGATGCGGGCGTTTCCGTCCCCACGATCTACCGTCATTTCCGAACGAAGCGTGATCTGCTCGGCGCGGTGTACCCACACCTGGCGCACCGGGCCGGCCTCGACGATCTGGTCCCTCCACGCACTGTGGACGAGCTCCGCGACGGTGCGCGCGCGCTGTTCAATCAGCTGGAATCGTTCGACGACCTCGCTCGAGCGGCCATGGCCAGCCCGGCGGCCGAGGATGCGCGCCGGATCAGCATGCCGGGCCGGATCGCGGTGTTCCGCCGGTTCGCCGATTCCATCGTGCCCCGGGCCTCGGAGGCTGATCGAGATCGGATCGCGCGCCTCCTGGTGATCCTCACGACGTCATCTTCGATGCGCACGTGGCGCGATCATCTCGGGGCATCGGTCGACGAGGCGGCCGACGACGTGGATTGGCTGGTGCGCGCCGCCATCGCCGCCGCCACCTCGAGCAGCCGACGATGAGCTTGGAAGCGGTCCGGCAGCTTCGGGATGTGCGCATGGCCGATGCCGCCGAGGTCGGCGGCAAAGCGGCCAGTCTCGGGGAGCTGCTCGGTGCCGGCGTCCGCGTCCCTGAAGGGGTGGTCCTGACGGCCCGGGCGGCCGACATGACCGCGGACGACCGCCGGACCCTTGTCCACGCCGCCGCCGCGGACCTCGGAACAGGCCCGTTCGCGGTCCGATCGAGCGGGATCGCCGAAGATGGCGCCGAGCACTCCTATGCCGGCATCTTCGAGTCGGTCCTGAACGTGTCGCCGGACGAGGTCCCCGCGGCGACTGAGCGATGCCTGGAGAGCGCTCATGCGGCCCGCGTCGCTGAATACGGGCCTGCCGGCAGCGGCCGCATGGCCGTGATCATCCAGCGGATGATCAGCCCGGCCGCGGCAGGCGTGGTCCTCACTGCCGATCCGATCAACGGCGATCGGCACTCGTGTGTCGTCACCGCGGTGCGCGGCACCGGGGAGCGGCTGGTCTCCGGGGCGGCTCTCGGGGACGAGTGGGTCGTCAGTGGCGGTCAGGCCACCGTTCGCCGCCGGCCCGAGCACGCCATCGATCGGCGCCAGGCGACTCGCGTCGCGGATGAGGCGCGGAGGATCGCGGCCGCCCGCGGTTCGCCACAGGACATCGAGTGGGCGATCGACGCGGATGGCCTCCTGTGGATCCTGCAGGCCAGACCGATGACGGCGCTGCCGCCCGAGGTGTCGTGGCAATCACCCGCGCCAGGTGCCTACACCCGCCAGCTGCGATTCGGCGAATGGATCTCCGAGCCGGTGACGCCGCTGTTCGAGTCCTGGCTGCTGACCTTGATGGAGGATCGTCTCCACGCGTTGCTCCTGAGGTGGATCGGGCAGCGCGCGCCACGCCCGCATCACGTCGTCGTCAACGGCTGGTATTTCTACTCCCTCAACTGGTTCTCGCCAGGATCGCTCGCCAGGAGCCTGCCCGGGATCATCGCCCACCTGGTTCGGGAGCCGCGACGGTTGGCCGGTGTCTTCCCGCCAACCGTTCGCCACTCGATCCCGATCCTCGAACGGGAGTGGCGTGAGGACCTCCAACCGCGGTACCGCGCGGCCGTCGCGGCTGCGGAGGTTCGGATCGAGGCGCTTCCGGTCAACGAGCTGCCGACGTTGGTGGACGAGCTGGCCGATCTCGCTGGTGAGTACTTCACCTCGATCGCTGGGCTCAGCGGTGCTGCCTACAAGATGGAGATCAACCTCGTCCGCTTCTATCGGAAGCACCTGGCCGCATCGCTTTCCGGCAGCCACCTCCCACTCCTCGCCGGCTTCGAGCCACCGACCGGTCCGGATCGCCACGCCGTTGTGTCTCTCGACTGGTGGTTCCCGCCGGCCCCCGTCGCGGAGTCGGCGAAGCCGGCCCACGACCACGCCCGCCTGGTCGAAACGCGCACTGCCGCCGAGGCAGCCGCGTTCGCGGCCCTCACGGGATCGCCGAAACGGCTGCGTGCCTTCGAGAGCCTGCTGGCCGAAACCCAGCGCCTCGTCCCGTTGCGCGAGGAGCAGACTCGTGAACTGACGATCGCCTGGCCGGTCCTGCGCCGGGCAGTCGTCCGCATCGGGGATGCGCTCGTCGGCCTGGGTGCGATCGCGGCGCGCGAGGACATCTTCTTCCTCACCCGGACGGAAGCTCTGGCTGCTCTCAGGGGCGAGCCGCTCCCGGCATCCGTCAACGTCACCGAACGGCGCGCGACCCGCGACGAGCAGGCGACGCTCGTGCCGCCGCGTTTCGTCGGGCAGGTGAATCGCGCCTTCCGGTCCATGCCGGATGCGTTCGCGCGAATGATCGGTGCCCAGCCTTCGGATCGAGCGATCGTGTCCGGATCACCGGCGTCGCCGGGTCGCGCCACCGGCTCGGTCCGTGTGATCCGCGGTCCGCAGGACTTCGACGCACTTGAGCCCGGCGAGATCCTGGTGGCGCCGCTCACCGCGCCGGCGTGGACGCCGCTCTTCACCCGGGCGGCCGCTGTCGTGACCGACGTGGGGAGCGCGGCAGCGCACGCCTCGATCATCGCCCGCGAGTATGGAATCCCCGCAGTGGTCGGCTGCGGTGACGCAACGGCCCGCCTGCGAACAGGCATGCGCGTCACGGTCGACGGCAGCACGGGCAACGTCGAGCCGGGCTGAATGGACGGTCAACGGAATCGAACGCCCAGCAGCACTACAGCGGATCGCGAGCGTGTGACTGTTGCGGAGCACGAAACCTCGCCCCATCGAACACGATCGCAATGAAAGAGGAGATCCGCATGTTCGCCCGACACGTCACGATCCACGGATCACCGGATCGCGTGGACGAAGGCATTCGCGTCCAGCGTGAGCACATGCTGCCTGTGCTTCGGTCCTGCGCCGGGTTCCACGCCCAGCTCTTCCTGGTCGACCGCGGAACAGGGGACGTCATCGGGATCAGCCTGTGGGAGAGCGAGCAGGCGATGATCGACAGCGAACCCGTGGTGAGCCTGGCTCGTGGGCGTGTGGCCGACCGCGTTGCATCGGCGGTGGCCCGAGGTGCGAATCCTCGAACTCCAACTCTTCGAGTCCGCGTGAACGAACAGGGTTGGTACCGCATACCGGATTCGAACCGGTGGTCTCCGCCTTGAGAGGGCGGTGTCCTGGGCCTCTAGACGAATGCGGCGCGGCTCCGCGGCACGACACGGGAGCCGGCGGATGATACCAAAGGAGACCCGGGACAGTCCCAGCCGCTAGAGACGATTCGCCTCAAGAAAGGCGCGGATCGCGTCCGCGACCTAGAGGTAGCTGTGCTCACCAAGCACGAGACCGTAGTGCGAATGCGCGCCGAACGGCTCGTACGGAGCATCCAGCCACTCCGCGAGGCGCTCGACTGATTCGATTGGTACCTGGCGGTCGAGCCCTGCCCCGATGACCAGCCGGGGGACGCCCTCGAACGCCGATCGATCGATCCGGATCCCGCGCAGGACCGCCCGGCGAGCGCGCCCCGACTCGTGGGGCTTTTGGCCCATGAGGTGCTGGATCCGGAGGATGTCCGCGATCGTGAGGTCGCGGTGGTCGCGCTGAAGTCGTTCGGGCAGGGTCTCCCAGCCGATGAGGGCCTTGCCGTACAGCTCCGGAATCTCGCGCAGCTCGTGCTGGTGGGCCGGCAGGCGCAGCTCACCGGGAACCTCGGCCCCCACCAGGACCAGGCCGCCGAGGGACTGGCGCTCGGCGGCCTTGAGGGCCAGGAGGCCGCCCATGCCATGGCCGACGACTACGACGCCCGGCCCGAGGCGCCGCATGACCGCTGCGACGTCCTCCACGAACAGCTCGAAGGACAGCTCGGCAGGATCGGCCGTCTGGCTCCAGTGATGGTTCCGGAGGTTCAGCGCGTGCCCCTCCCAGCCCCGGCCCGCGAAGTAGCCGAGATAGCGCTCCCATACCCACGATCCACCGAGCTCGCCGTGCACGAACAGCAGCGGCTTGCGCCGGGACCGGCGTTCCGGCAGCCACGACTCGACATAGATGCCCCGCTCGGACAGCTCGATCTCGTCCTTGCGGATCGGGCGGCCATTGACCTGCGGGACCTGGGCACGGGCGAGGATGTCGTCGGGCGTCGACTCGGGCATGGTCAGCCTTCCAGCGGGTTGATGACGAGACCGGTGGCGGCCTTCGGATAGATGTAGGTGCTCTTCTCGGGCATGACGTCACCCTCGGTCGCGACCGCGATGATCTCCGACGGCGGCGTGGCGTCAAGGAGGAACGCGGCGTCGGCGCCGTCGACGCCGGCGTCGACGAGCCTGACGGCCTCGCGGCATCCTTCGTGTAGGTCAGCCGTTCCCCGCTCGCGACCGCGGCGGCCTCCAGGCCGGCGCAGGCCGCGAGGGCTGCGCCGAGGAGGGTCACATCGAGGCCGCGGACCGCCGGACCGCCCTTCGCCAGGATCGGTGCAAAGGCTTCGCGGCGAGCGCGCAGCATCGCCCCGCCGTCGCGTGTCCACAGGCCGAACCAGCCGCCGCCCCCCGCGACGTCCGGCCGGGCCGTCCCGAAACGATCGAGCAGCTCCCCCGCGGACACGCCCTCGCGAACGTTGAGGAGGCCGGGCAGGCGCGCTCGCATGCTCGAGAGGCCTTCGGCCCCGAGGCCGCGGACCACGCGATGGGTGGGAAGCACGAGGAGCGGTCCGGCGCCGGGCTCCAGCAGGAGCGCCAGGACGAAGTCGAAGCCGTGCTCGGCGCCGCTCCCTCCCGGCGCTCCGACGCGCCGCTCGGCCTGGTAACGGAGAGCGGTCTCGTAGCGATGATGACCATCCGCGATCGTGAGCGTGGCTGCCTCGGCCGCTCGACAGAAAGCCTCGGCGCGCCCGTCGGTCCCGGCGGTCAGCACCCACATGCGGTGCCGCTCTCCCGCTTCGTCCCCGACGTCCACGACCGGCGGTTCTGCGCTCAGCGCAGCCAGGAGTGGCGCCACGCCACGCGTCGCGTCTTCGTACATGGCCACGACTGGACTCGTGTTCACGCCGGTTGCCCGGAGGAGCCGGTAACGATCCTCGCGTGGCCCGGGCAGTGTCCGTTCGTGTGCCCGAACCCCGTCCCCGAACGGCTCGAGGCCGACCCGCGCAAAGAAGCCACGCCGCACCCCGACGCTATCGCTGCCGGGCCGCAGGAAGCGCTGCTCGTAGACATACACCGCCGGTCGCGGGTCCTGGCGGAGCACTCCCTCGCCGCGCCACGTCGCGACGAGACGCGCGGCACGTCGGTACCGCTCGTCCGGGTCGACGTCGCTCGAGTCGGCGTCGGGAAGGTCCAGCCGCACGACGTTTCGGGGGTCTCGTGCGAGCAGGCCCTGGTGCTCCTCGGGGCCGATGACGTCGTACGGCGGTGCGATCACCCGCCCCAGATCGACGAGGTCGGTGGCGAAGCGAAGCGCGCGGAACGGACGGACGACGGGCACCTGGACCTCGAGATTCGGCCCGGCGCGGCCGGGCGCGGCGGCGACTCCGCGGATCTATTCGGACCCGTCGGGTGCCGGCACGCGGGATCGTACGATAGAGGTCGCCGTTTCGCGGCGAACGCCACTGCGGAGCAGCGCAGCAACTTTTCTGGCGGACCCGGCGTCGATGCCGCGACCACCGACCTCGTAGACCAGGAGTCAGCGTGCCGTTCGCCAGCGACCTGCCGCGCCCCGCCGTCCAATCGGTTCATGCAAGCGCGGCGGTGCTCATGGGCCTCGCGCTCGTGTTCGGACCCCTGGCGCAGGTCGTAGATGCCGCGTCCAGTATCGAGATGGACGCCCGTGTTCTGCTCCAGGGCCACGCCCGAGTCGGCTCGTGGATGGCGATCCAGGTCGATCTGAGCAACGACGGTCCCGCGGTCCAGGGCGAGATTCGCCTCGCCGGCGGCGCCACCGGGCGTACCCGGTTTGCCATCCCCGTGGACCTCCCGACCGGCTCGCGCAAGTCATTCGTGCTTCATGCGCAGCCTCCCGCGTTCGGCCGTTCCGTAAAGCTCGAACTCGTTTCGGGCGATAGGAGCATCGCCGGCATGGACGTCGCGTACCTGGTTCATGACGGCACCCAGCTGGTCGTGGGCATCGTGGCCGAGAGGCCCGAAGGGATCATCGGCGAGTTGAGCCTGGAGCCGGGCCCCAGCGGCCTCGCCCCGGCCATCATCCCCCTGGGCGTGGCCGATCTGCCCGAGCGCCTGGAGGCATGGGGCACCCTTGATCGGCTGATCTGGCATGACGTCGACAGCAACATGCTCAGCGGGGAGCAGCTGGCGGCGCTCCGCAGCTGGATCGCGGGGGGCGGGCGGTTGATCATTGCCGGCGGCACAGCGGGCCTCGCGACCCTCTCGGGCTTTCCAGATGATCTGCTCCCCTACCGGCCCAACGCCACCCTGGATATCGCACCGGCTGCGATCGGCGGCCTCCTCGGTGCGGTGCCAGCGGACGCGGCGGACCTGCCCGCCCTCGCCGGGACGCTGGCCGGCGGGCGCCCACTCGCCACCTCGGGCGATTGGGTCGTGGCAGCCGAGATGGACTATGGGTCCGGCGCCGTGACGCTCCTCGGGTTCGATCCGACCACGAGGTGGCTCGCGGCGACCCGGGAGGTCGAGGGCATGTGGCAGCGGTTCCTGCCGGCGCGAACTGCGGGCGGGCCGGTCGTCACGTCCGATGACAGCCAGATCGTGAACGCGGTGAGCCAGCTCGCGTCACTCGCCCTGCCGCCGATCGGCGGCCTCCTCGTGCTGCTGGGCGGCTACATCCTGCTCATCGGTCCGGTCAACTACCTCGTCCTGCGCCGCCTTGATCGGCGCGAACTGGCGTGGCTGACGATGCCGTTGCTGATCGCGATCTTCGCGGTCGCGTCGTACGGTTTCGGAACGGCGCTGCGAGGCACTGACGTCATCGTCAACGAGGTCGCGATCATTCACGGAGCGCCGGGCGCCACCGAGGGATCCGCCCAGGTCTACGTCGGGGTCTTCTCGCCCACCCGGTCCACCTACCAGGTTGAGTTCCAGGGGGGCGCCCTCCTGGCGGCGCCGCTCTCCGGCGATTTCGCCGGCAACGGCGACCCCACGGTGCTCGACATCGTCCAGGGCGATCCGGCGGTGGTCCGCGACCTGGCGGTCGGGTACTCCTCGCTGCGGACGGTCCGGGCAGACGCACCGGCCACCGTCCCGCTGGTGACGACCGACCTGCGCTTCAAGGACGGGCTGGTATCCGGCACGATCACGAATGCCTCGCGAGCCACGCTCGAGAAGGTAGCCGTGGCCCTCGGCGGTTCGGTCGTGGTCGTCGGCGACATGGTTCCGGGCGCCGTCAAGACTGTGACCCTCAGACCCGCGGGGAACCCGTTCTTCCAGTCGCTCTCGGACCGGATCTTCGGCCAGGTCTACTTCGGGGATTCGGCTCAGCTGACCGACGAGGGCCTGCGCATGCGGGTCCGCCACGCGGTCGTCGATCAGCTCACCTTCGACCCGATGTTCGGGACGGTCGGCGCCCTCGATGCGAGCGGTGCCGTGCTCCTCGCCTGGGGTCGTGATGCCGTCCTCGATGTCGGGATCCGGGGACAGACCACGAGGCGCAATTCGAACGTCCTCTACTACCTGCCGATCGGGCTCGATGTCAGCGGGAAGACGACGTTCTCGACCGACCTCATCTCGTCGACGGTCGTGTCGGCCGACGCCGCATTCTTCAGCAAGGACCCGTTTTCCGTGAACCTCGGCGCAGGCTCAGCGACGATCGCATACCAGCCGATCGCCTTCCGCGGCACGCTGGCGGCCTCCGAGCTCCAGTTCACCCTTAACGGCACGGCCGTGCCGGTGGCCGGCGCGACGCGCATTCATCCCCTTGAGGAGGTGCCCGTGAGGTGCACGGACCCGGCCAATACCACCCCGGAGGGCTGCGTTCCGGCCCGCCTGGACGGAATCCCGGAGGTGGAGCTGTTCGACCGTGGGACGGCTGCCTGGGTTCGGCTCCCCCACCTGGGACAGGGCGCCGCATACTCGGTCGAGGACCCGGCTCGCTACGTCGATCCCGCCACCGGCCAGGTCATCTTCAGGTTCCTCAATGAGACGCAGGACCAGGGGATCGGCTTCCAGTTCCAGCTCTCGATCAGCGGGGTGATCTCGTGACGGCGATCGTGCGGACCGTCGGCCTGGTCAAGCGCTACGACCGGACGCTCGCCGTCGCCGGCGTGGACCTGGAGATCGAGGAAGGCGAAATCTTCGGCCTGGTCGGCCCCAACGGCGCGGGCAAGACGACGACGCTGCGGATGCTCGCGACCCTCCTCGAGCCGACGTCGGGAAGTGCCGAGGTCGCCGGGTTCTCGGTCGGCAGGAACCCCAACGAGGTCCGACGTGTTCTCGGGTTCATGCCTGACGTCTTCGGGGTCTACGACGACATGCGCGTCTGGGAGTACCTCGACTTCTTCGCCCGCTGCTACGGCCTCCCGGCGTCGACGCGAAGGCGGATCATCGCCGACCTGCTCGAGCTCGTCGATCTCGGGGACAAGCGCGATACCTACGTCCAGGGCCTGTCACGCGGGATGCAGCAACGCCTGTGCCTCGCCCACGCTCTCGTCCACGACCCGAAGGTGCTCCTGCTGGACGAGCCGGCCTCCGGCCTCGACCCTCGAGCTCGGGTGGAGTTGCGCGAGCTTCTCCGCGAGCTCCGCACCCTGGGCAAGACCATCCTCATCAGCAGCCACATCCTCCCCGAGCTCGAGGAGCTGTGCACCAGCGTCGCGATCGTGGATCACGGACGCGTCCTCGCTTCCGGCCGCATCGCCGACATCGAGCGGCGGCTGCGGGTCGGGGCCGTCCTTCGCGCCCGGATCCTGGCCGAAGGTGACGGCCTGGAGGCCGCCCGGGCCTGGTTTGACGTGCAGCCGGAGGTCGCCTCGGCGGCAATCCTTACCGACGGAACGATCGAGGTCGGATTTCGAGGGGACGAGGTCCAGACGGCAGGCCTGCTGCGCGACGCCGTGGCCGCCGGCCTCTCAGTGGCGAGCTTCTCGCGTGCGGCCAGCGACCTCGAGGAACTCTTTCTCCAGGTGACCGGCAGGGACGCTACCGGCGCCGATCCTCAGGAGGTCCCGGCATGAGTGCCGCCCTTCGAGTCCGGCTGGGGCGGATCGGCATGCCCGGGATCACCGCGATCGGGGTGAAGGAGCTGCGGGGCCGCATGCGCGGCCGCCGGGCGTTCGTGTCGGTAACGATCTACGTCCTGATCGTGGCCGGCTTCGCCTGGATGGTGGGGCAGATCCTCGAGAACAGCGTCAGGCAGAACTTCGGGTTCAGCCCGCAGTACCAGTCCGCCTCGATCGGGCGCGGCATCTTCATCGCGCTGATGCTCCTGCAGACCCTGATGATCTCGGTCCTCGCTCCGGCCTCCACTGCCGGCACAATCAGCGGCGAACGCGAGCGCCAGACGCTCGATCTTCTCGCCGTGACGCCGATCTCGTCCGTGGCGATCGTGGTCGGGAAGCTTCTCAGCGCGTTGAGCTGGGTCTTCGTGCTGATCCTCGCCTCGGTTCCTGTGTCCGCGCTCGTGTTCGTGTACGGCGGCGTGGCGCCGGACGACATGCTGCGCGGTTACCTGCTCCTGTTCGTCACGGCCATCGCCTTCGGTGCTCTCGGGACGTTCTTCTCGTCGCTCGTGCGACGAAGCGGGGCCGCCACGGGCCTGACGTTTGTCGCCGTTCTCGTGGCGACAGTCGGGCTGTCCTTCGTGTGGGTCTTCGCGAAAGCCACCCAGGACCCATCGGTCATCACGAAGCCGCCTCCCGAAGCGCTCCTGTACCTCAACCCGTTTGTGGCCCAGGCGGACGTCGCCTGTGGTGCCGAGGGCGGCACCGGAGGCTGGTGCCAGATCATCGCGGAGATCACCGGTACCAACGCGGTGTTCGGCCAGCCGGTGGGCGGAGATTTCATTCCGCCGGCTCAAGTGGTCCCGGCCCCAATGGGCAAGATCGGAGTCGGCGTGGGCATCGAGCGCGCGGTCATCGCCAACGATGTGGTCGTCAACGACGTTGTGCCCGCCGGCGTGGCCCCGGGCGCTGAATCCCTGCGGGACCGGTACTGGCCACGCTCCGCGCTGACGTTGCTCCTGCTCTCGCTCGGATTCACCGCGGGCGCCGTGCAGCTGGTCACGCCCGGGCGACGCTGGCATCCGCGATCGACGGGCTTCTTCCGTCGAATCGTGTCACGGAAGTCCAGCTGATGGCCCGAACGCTGCCTCGTGTCCGCCTGCCGCGTGTCCGCCTGCCGCGGCTCCCGCTGTCGCTCCGCCGACCGGCGTTCCGGCCGGCGTCGTTCGTCGAACCGGCCCTCCTCGTTCCGGACGACCCGCGCCTGCACGTCGAGGGACCGCTCGACCCGGACTTGGAGCGACTCCGCTCGGGACTCCGTCCGCATCGGCGGCGGCTGTGGCTCAGGCGCATCGTTCGGCGCGCGTGGATGGCCCTGGCGGCAGTTGTCGGTATGGAGCTGGTGCTCGCGATCATCGCCCGAGCCGTCCCGGTCGAGGCCGCCGGGCTGGCCGGGGCGGTGATCCCGCTCGCCGGGCTTGTGGCTCTGGCAGGAGCTGCAGTTCGCTGCCGACCGTCGGTCGGTGAGACCGCCCTCGCAGTCGATCGCGAGTCGCGCCTCGGCGATCGGGTCGCCTCGGCCCTGGCCCTCGCCGCGTCTGCCCCTGCGACGGCGGGCCCGCCCACGCCTGAGGAGGTCGCCCTGCTCGTGGATGAGGCCGCACCACCGGACCGCGAATCCGAGGAGCGTCGCTTCGTTCGGCGCCAGCGCCGCGATGCCCTGGCCGCGCTTCGCCTTGTTCCTGCGGACCTGTTCCGGCCGCGGCTCTCCCGGCGCCCCGCCGCCGCCGTCCTGATGCTCAGCCTGGCGCTCGTCCCGGCCGTGTTCCTGCCCAATCCCCAGGACGCGGTCATTGCCCATAGCCGGGCCGTGCGAGACGAGGCCGTCGCCCAGGCGGACAGGCTGGCGCGTTTGGCCGACGAGCTCGCCGACAAGGGCACGAGCCCGGACGACCCTCGGACGCGACTCGCCCGGGAGCTCCACGATCTGGCCCGTCAGCTTCGTGCCAAACCGACCGACCTCAACGCCAACCTGGCCAAACTCGGCGCGGTGGAGGCCGCCCTCCGCTCTGAGCTGAACCCGGCCAACGAGCAACGGGCCGCGGCGCTTGCCTCGTTGAGCCGAGGGCTCTCGCGCGCCGCGACGGGCAGGGACGGGGCCAACCCCGACGGGGACCCGGAGGAGGCGACCAGGGACCTCGGGGATCTGGCGAAGGACCTCGACACGATGGCGGACGCCGAGAAGCAGGACCTTGCGCGACAGCTATCCGAGCTCCAGGGCACCGCGAGCCAGGCCGGAGGAGCATCGGCGCAGGCGCTGCGGGACGCCGCCCAGAGCCTTGCCCAGGGCGACACCGCGGGCGCGAAGTCGGCGCTCGACCGCCTCGGCGAGACGCTCGGCGATGCGCACGACAGCGTGACCCAGAACCGCGACCTCACGGGCGCGGCGAATCAGCTCCAGGACAGCCGCCGGGACCGCGCGGACGGCGGCCAGGGCGGCCAGCCGGGCTCCGGCGGCCAGCCTGGCTCGAGCCCGAAACCGGGAAGCGGCGGTCAAGGCAGCCAGCCTGGATCGAGCGGGAGCCCGGGCAGCGGTGGCCAGGGTGGGCAGCCCGGATCGAGCGGGAGCCCGGGCAGCGGTGGCCAGGGTGGGCAGCCCGGTCAAGGGGGTCAGGGCGGCCAGCCCGGGCAGGGCGGCCAATCGAGCGGGTCCATCGGTGGCGGCGGTTCCAACGCTGCCTATCTCGGTTCCGGCAGGGGCGGCAACGGGTCGGTCGGCGGGCCAGTCAATCCCAATCGAGTCTCGACGCTCGGGCCGGATCTCGGCAGCGTCTTTGCCCCATTCGATCGCCTCGGGCGACCCGGCGATCCTTCGTACATTTCCGGGACCGGCGGATCCGGCCAGACGACCCAGGGCAATCAACAGGGTCCGGGCACGGATCCAGGCTCGTACGTGCCGTACTCGCAGGTGTTCTCGCAGTTCTACCAGTACGCGCTCACCTCGCTCGAGCGGGGGTACGTACCGCTCTCGGTCAAGGACTTCGTCCGCGACTACTTCAGCTCGCTCGACCCCACGGACTAGGACCCGGCACGGCCCGCCCGTGCCAAATCGGAGGATGCGATGGAGACCACGATCGATACCGGGGGCAGCCCGCGCCTGACACCGGAGGCCTTCGCGGATCGCGCATCGGCGATCGAACGTGAGGTCGGGCGGGTGATCGTGGGCCAGCGCGAGCTGATCCGCCAGACGGTTACCGCGCTGCTGGCCAACAGCCACGTCCTCCTGGAGGGCGTGCCCGGCCTGGGCAAGACGATGCTCGTCCGGACGATCGCCGACGTCATCGACTGCGCGTTCAGTCGCATCCAGTTCACGCCGGATCTCATGCCGGCCGACATCACCGGCACGAACATCCTCATCGAGGAGGAGGGCCGCCGGATCTTCCGGTTTCAGCCCGGCCCGATCTTTGCCAACCTCGTCCTCGCCGACGAGATCAACCGTGCCACGCCCAAGACCCAGTCCTCCCTGCTCGAGGCCATGCAGGAACACCAGGTGACCGTCGCCCGGCAGCGCTACCCGCTCGACCCGCCGTTCTTCGTGCTCGCGACGCAGAACCCGCTCGAGATGGAGGGCACCTATCCCCTTCCCGAAGCGCAGCTGGACCGATTCCTGTTCAAGGTCATGGTGCCGTTCCCGTCGGAGGACGACCTCGTCACGATCATGGACCGAACGACGGGCGCCGATGCGCCGACGGCGGCCAAGGTCTGTACCGCGGCCGAAGTCGTGGAGATGCAGCGTCTGGCCCGCGCCGTTCCGATCGCGCCGCACGTGACCGCGTACGCCGTGAGCCTGCTCGCCGCGACCCATCCAGACCAGCCCCGCGCGCCGGGACTCGTGCGCGACTATGTGCGCTACGGCGGTTCACCCCGAGGCGCCCAGGCGATGGTCTCGGCAGGCAAGATCTACGCCCTGCTCGACGGTCGCTTCAATGTCGCAATCGACGACATCCGCGCCGTGGCGCTGCCGGCGCTCCGGCATCGGATCATCCTCAACTTCGAGGGCGAGGCCGAGAGCATCACGACCGAGGCGGTGGTTCGCTCCGTCCTGGACGCCGTCCCTGCCCCTTCGGTCGAGTAACGTCGGACCCGCCGCAGCGCGAATCGAGACATGGACGGAAAGCCCGGACTGCCGCTGCCGTCCGATGCGCCTGAGCCACTCGAGTCGGTCATCCCGGGGGAACCCGCCGCGCCGTCGCCCGGCCGTGCCGGGGGACGCCCAGCCTTCCTGCCGTCGGAGATCGACCCGACCGTGTTCGACGAGGGCTTTCTCCGTCAGCTCGAGCGCCTCCAGGTCCTGATGCGGGCCCCGGTCCGGGGCGGTCTGAAGGGCGGCCGGCGCTCGGTCAAGCGGGGCCAGTCGGTGGAGTTCGCCGACTTCCGCGACTACAGCCTGGGCGACGACCTTCGGCAGCTCGACTGGAACGTCCTGGCCCGCCTCGAGAAGCTGTTCATCAAGCTGTACATCGAGGAGGAGGACGTCACGATCCACTTCCTTCTCGATGCGTCGGCGTCCATGGATTCCGGGCAGCCTTCCAAGCTGGTCTTCGCGAAGCGAGCCGCCGCGGCACTCGCCTACATCGGGCTGGCGTCGGAGGATCGCGTCGCGATCACGGCGCTCGGCGGCCGGGCGGGCCGCCGCCAGGTGGCGCTCCGGGGCTCCGGCCGGGTGTTCCGCCTCCTCGCCGCCCTTACCTCGATCAAGGCGGCGGACGGCCCGACGGACCTGCTGGCGGCGGCGCGGCACGCCGGTGCCCAGCTCAGCGGGCGGGGCGTGATAGTGCTTCTGTCCGACCTTCTCGATCCGAGCGCCGAGCGGGTCATTCGGGAGCTGGCGGCGACCGGCTCCGAACTCATCGTGCTCCACATCCTGTCGCCGCAGGAGCTGGACCCGGACCTCGATGGTGACCTCCGGCTCGTAGATGTCGAGACCGGGGTAGGCATCGACGTTACCGTCGATCTCGCCACCCTGGATGGCTACAGGACCCGTCTGGCCGGCTGGCAGGAGGGCTTTGCCGACCTCGCGGCGCGGCGGCGCGCCACGTACGTGGCGCTGTCCAGCGACGTGCCGCTCGCCGACCTCATGTTTGCCGAACTCCGTCGCCGTCAGGTCGTGGGGTAATCGTGAGCTTCGTCTCGCCCCTGGCGCTGCTCGGCCTGCTCTTCCTGCCGGCAGTGGTGGCGATGTACCTGCTCAAGCTCCGACGTGACGAGGCCGTGGTGCCGTCGACGCTCCTCTGGCAGCGCCTAGTGGCCGACGTGGAGGCGAACGCGCCGTGGCAGCGGCTCCGGCGCAGTCTCCTCCTGCTGCTCCAGCTGCTGCTGGTCCTGCTCCTGGCGGCGCTCGCTGCGCGCCCGTTTCTCGAGCGGCCGGCGGGACTCGCCCAGGATCTCGTCCTCGTCGTCGACACGTCGGCAAGCATGGCCTCCACTGATGTGACCCCGAGCCGGCTCGATGCAGCAAAGGCGGCGGCGCTCGAGGCGCTCCGAGACCTCCCGGCCGGCGGCAAGGTCAGCATCGTCGCGGCGGGCGGTACGGCGAGGGTCGTCGTCAACGCCACCCGCGACCTGGGTCGGGTCCGTGCCGCACTGGACGGATTGGAGGTCACCCCGGCGACCGGTGACCTCGGTGACGCGCTGAACCTGGCGGACGCGCTGGCCGCGCGGTCGGTGGACGCGGAGATCCTCGTCGCGACCGATGCCGCCCTCGCCGTGCCGCCGACCTCACGACTCGAGCACAAGGTCAGGGTCCTCCAGGTCGGCCGCGACCGGCGCAACCAGGCGATCGTGGCGCTCGCCGTGCGGGGCGGCCCGTCGGGCGTGACCCGATCCGTGTTCGTCTCCGTGGCGAACCTCGACATCGAGGCCGCCAAGCGGCGGCTCGAGGTCTACGGGGACGGCGTCCTGCTCGAAGCGCGGGACATGCGCCTCGATCCGCAGACGCGGGCCGAGGCGATCGTGGACGACATCCCGGCGGCGGTCCGGGTCGTCGAGGTTCGCCTCGGGCGCGAGGGTGCGGCAGCAGATGCGCTCGAACTCGACGACCGTGCCTGGGCAATCGTCCCGCCGGAACGGCTCCGGCGCATCCTGCTCGTCACAGACGGGGACCCGTACCTCGAGACCGCCCTGACGTTCCTCCCGAACACCGAGCTGTACGGCGTGCAGTCGGCCACCTACGGGCCCTCCACGCACCCCGAACTCTTCGACCTGATCATCTTCGAGGGGGCGCTGCCGGCGGAGCTGCCGGCGGCAGCCGTGCTGGCGATCGCGCCGAAGGCGTCCAGCCTCCTGGGCGAGGTGGTCGGGACCCTGAAGGATCCGGCCATCGGATCGCTCGACCCGGAGGAGCCGATCCTGCGCTACGTCGACCTGTCCACGACCCATGTCGGCACGGCAGTGAAGATGGTCCTGCCCGCGTGGGCGCGAGCCGTGATCCCCGGGCCGGGCGGGGCGCCGCTGCTGTACTCGGGCGACCTCGGCGGGCGGCGGGCCGCGGTGCTGGCGTTCGAGCCTCGCCTGTCCGACCTGCCGCTCCAGGTCGCCTTCCCGATCCTCGTCTCGAACCTGGCCGGCGAGCTGATGGGCGGATCCTCGGCACCGACCGAGGCGATCGAGCCCGGCCGCCCGGTCTCCCTGCCCGTTCCCACGGGCGCGTCGGGACTGACCCTGACGAAGCCGGACGGTTCGACCGTGGACCTCGTGCCGGGCACGATCGGCGGCGCCAGCGTCAGCTTCAGCCAGACGGATCAGCTCGGCGTCTACACGGCGAAGGCGGTCTTTCCCGATGCGACGCCATCGCCGGATCCGAGCGCTTCGGCAACCGCCGAGCCACTCGCGAGCGGATCCGCGGCGTCGAGCACCTCGCCGGATCCGGCCGGCTCGCCGACGCCCGTGCCGACGGCCCCGCCGGTCGATCCGGGCGCACCCGCCCGATTTGCCGTGGATCTCTTTGACCCGTCGGAATCGAACATCGCCCCCGGTTCCGCCGCGGCGATCGAGGCGCTCGGGGGTGGGATCGGCGCGTCGCCCGATCCGTCCGGGACTGGTGATACCTCGCCGGCCCCCTCGGCATCATCGGCCGCTTCGGCGTCCCCGGCCGCGTCAAGCGCGCCGGGCGCCACGACGAACGACCGGCCGCCGGCCCGGGACGAGCTGTGGATCGCGATCGTGCTGGTCGTCCTCCTCGCGCTCATGGTCGAGTGGCTGGTCTACCAGCGCGACGCGGTCGTGCGCCTGTGGCGTGGTGCACGAGGGCGCGCCGGCAGGTCTGCACCGCCTGCGGCGGGAGCGGGAGCGGGCGCGCCGGGCGCACGTGGCGTGCCGGGGTCACGTGGCGTGCCGGGCGCACCTGGTGCCTCGGGCGCACATGGTGCAGGCGAGAGCCGTTGATGGGCGTCCGGTTCGAGACCCCTGCCTGGTTGCTGCTCCTGATCCCGGCGCTGTTCCTGACCTTCATCCCGCATCTCGCAACGCGTCGCCGTATCGGCACGGTACGCCGCCGCATCGCTCTGGCCATCCGGACGATCGTCGTCGCCGCCCTCGTGTTGGCGCTGTCGGGCTTCCAACTCGTCCTGCCGGTCGATCGGCTCGCGACCGTGTTCGTCGTCGACCTGTCCGACTCGGTCGGTACCGAGGGCCGGGAGACGGCCCTCGCGTTCCTGCGCGAGAGCCTCGCGGTCATGCCGGAGGGCGATGCGGCGGGGGTCGTGGCATTCGGCAAGGACGCCCTCGTCGAGCGGCTGCCCGAGGAGTTGCGGGCGATCGACCGGCTCCGGTCAACGCCGGTGACCGCGGCGACGGACATCGGCGGGGCCCTCCGCCTCGCATCCGCGCTCTTCCCGGACGAGATGCAGAAGCGCATCGTCCTGATCTCGGACGGCAACGACACGACCGGCCACGGCCAGCTCGAGGCCGCCCTCGCGGCGGCCCGGGGCATCCAGGTCGAGACCCGGATCGCCGGGCTCGAAGACCGTGACGAAGTCGTCGTTGAGCGTCTTCAGACCCCCTCTACGGCCCGCCTCGGGGAGTCGATCGAGGCCGTCGCGTCGATCCTGTCGAGCGTCGCCCAGCTCGCGACGGTGCGCCTCTACGCCGACGGCCAGCTCGCGGCGACGCAGGGCGTCAACCTCGTCCAGGGCGCAAACGGACTCGTCTTCGAGATCAAGCCCGCCGAGGCCGGATTCCATACGTTCCGGGTCGTGGTCGAGGCGGCGATGGACACCTTCAGCCAGAACAACCGCGCGGACTCGAACACGATCATCAAGGGTGAACCGCAGATCCTCGTCCTGGCCGGAAACACGGACGTCGCCGTCGAGCTGGTGGGGGCCCTTAGGACCGAGGGCCAGAACGTGGACTCGATCATCCCCGAGGCCCTCCCGACCGACTTCGGCAGCCTCGCCACCTACGACAGCGTCGTCGTGGTGGACGTCCCGCGAATCCGCCTCAACGACCGGCAGCTCGGTGCGCTCCAGGTCTTCGTCCGCGATCTCGGGCGCGGCCTCGTGATGGTCGGCGGACCCGACAGCTTCGGCGCCGGCGGCTACACGAAGACGCCTCTCGAGGAGACCCTGCCCGTGGACATGGGGGTCCGGAACCGGCAGCAGCAGCCCGATGTCGCGCTGGTCGTCGTCATTGACAAGTCGGGCTCGATGGATGCCTGCCACTGCAACTCGTTCCAGGGCGGTGGCGGCGGCGGCCAGCTCCAGGGCGTCCGCAAGGTTGACATCGGCAAGGAGGCGATCCTTCGAGCTGCCGCGGCGCTCACGGAGCGCGACGAGTTCGGGGTCGTGGCCTTCGATGAATCGGCCCACTGGGTCGTCCAGACCAAGCCGCTCGGGCAGGTCTCCGATCTCCAGGGCCTCCTCGCCGGGATCAACCCGCTCGGCACCACCAACATCTACTCCGGGCTGGACCAGGCCGTCGGCTCCCTTGAGAAGGCAGCGGCGACGAGGCGCCACATCATCCTGCTGACCGACGGCTGGTCCCGCTCGGGCCAATACGACGAGATCCTGGCGCGCATGAAGAAGGCCGGGATCACGCTCTCGACGGTCGGCGCGGGCGGGGGCGCCAATCCCTTCCTGCAGGAGCTCGCGACCAGGGGCAACGGACGGTTCTACGCGGCGGCCAACCCGGCCTCCATCCCGGATATCTTCCTCAAGGAAACCGAGCAGGTCGCCGGCCAGCAGATCATCGAGGAGGCGTTCTTCCCGATCCAGACGAGCTCGTCGCCGATCCTGCGCGGCCTCGACCAGGGCTTTCCACAGCTCTTCGGGTACAACGGAACGACCGCCAAGTCGGCCGCCCAGACGGTCCTCGTCACGGCGCGCGACGATCCGCTCCTGGCCCAGTGGCAGTACGGACTTGGGCGCAGCGTCGCGTGGACCTCCGACTCCACGGGGCGTTGGGCCACGTCCTGGCTCTCGTGGCCGGGCTTCACGAAGTTCTTCAGCCAGGCGGTCGGATGGACCTTCCCGGGCGAGGAAACCGGCGGGATCGAGGCGACCTTCGAGGTCAAGGACGGGCGGACGACGCTGCACGTCCAGTCCGTCGAGTCCGATGGTTCGCCGCGCGACTTCTACACGACCTCGGCGGTGCTGGTAGGACCCGACCTCGAGCCCGTCGCGGCGGACCTCGACCAGGTCGCGCCGGGCGTGTACGAGAAGGATCTCGGCGAGATCGGGTCCGGGGCGTACGCCGTGCGCATCACCCAGATCCGGCCGGGCTCCGCCGCGCTCGGGCGAACCGTGGGCCTCGTCGCGCCCGTTGCGGCCGAGTACCGCCTCCTGGGTGCCAACCAGCCGTTTCTGGCCACCCTGCGAGCGGCCACGGACGGTCGCGAGATCCTCACTCCGCTGGAGCCGTGGCGGCACGACCTCACCCTCACGTCGTCGTTCACCGAACTCTGGCCGTGGCTGCTGATCCTCGCCCTGCTGCTCTGGCCGCTGGATGTCGCGCTGCGGCGGGTGTCGATCGGGCGGCGCGAGCTGGCCGGAGCGCGGGCATGGATGGGTGAGACCTGGCGCCGCCGGCGCGCGACCGCGCCACGGACGGCGGCGACATCCGAGATGCTCGCGAGCCGGGATCGGGCGGCCGGTGCCGCCTCGCGCGCGGCCATGCTCAGAGGGCTTGCCGCCGGGGAACCCGCCGGGCCGGGAGGGGCCTCGGAGTCGCGCGCGGCCGGGTCGACGCCGCGTGCGGGTCGCGGGCCTCAGCCCGTGACTCCCGGGGGTCCCGGTCCCGCGGCGCCCTCCGGTCCCGGTCCCGCGGCGTCCGCGGGTCCCCAGCCGGCGGCGCCATCTGGTCGCGTGGCGGGGGGGCTCACGCCGAGCATGGAGCCGGCCGACCCGTTGGCACCGAAGCGCGGCTCCGACGCCGGCGGCCCGCTGGACATGGACACGATGGCGCGCCTCCGCGAGGCGAAGCGGCGCGCGCGCGGCGGCTGAGGCGCATTTGGCCTGCGGCGGCGCCGGGCGAGCGGCGTTCCGATTCCTGACAAACGCTCACCACACGGGAGCTATTCCCTGGATTCCTGCCAGATGGCGCGCCGTGGAGCGCCTGTCACGGAATGCATGCCGGACTGAGCGTGGCCGGACGCGGGCGTGCCGCAAGACCCTGTCGTGTTCCCGCCTGAGGGGAACCTGTCAGAAATGCAGCCCGAACACGGCTCGGCCGATCCCGAGCGCCCAGATTGGGAGCGTCGGCGCCCGGGTCAGGCCTCGGTCTGGCCGCCGGCCTGCCTGATACGCGCGCGCATCGACGAGAGGTATGAGGCGGCGCCCGAGTAGTCCGGCCAGGTGACGCGCTTCGGCGACTCATACGCGGCTTCTGACTCGGACAGGCGGCGACTGGCCTGCGGCCCGGGCATGCGACGGGGTCCGGCGGCTCGCCCGAGCTCGTGGTCCATCGTGGCAAGGTCGGCGTCGAGCGACTCCGCCACCGCGAGGTAGGCGGCGTCGTACAACGTGAGGTCGAAACGCTCGGCCCGATCGATCGCGAGGACGAGGATCGGGCGATCGAGAGTCACGGTATCCGCGACGACGTCGTCGAGGGCGTGCAGGGCCTCGAGCACCGCCTCGCCGCGGAATCGGTGACGCCGAAACAGCGTGTTCGAGACCTCGAGCCAGAAATGATCCGGCACGATGACCCGGCGATTCGCCCGGAGCCAGCCTGCGGCCGCCCGACGCCAGTGATCCGACTCGTCCTCGCCGTGGACCAACGGAACGGCAACCGAAGCATCGAGGACGATCGGCCTGCTCATCGTCGCGGCTCGCGTTGATCGCCGCTCGGCTCGTCCAGCGAACGACCCGCCGCCTCGGCGATTCGATCCGTCCGAGCCTCTCGCTCGCGCTGGATCCACTCCGCCGTGGTCAGGCCGTCATCCGGGACCGGGTACAGGCTGGCCATTCGCTCGCGGAACTCGTCGAGCCGGTCGAGCGCAGCCAGGCCCCGCTGGACCCGGGCCTCTGTGCCCTCGTCCATTCGCAACGCGGCCTCGGGCGTGACCAGGACCGCCATTGGCCGGCCATCGCGCTCGATTGCGATCCGCTCGCCGGCCGCGGCCGCATCCAGGATCTCGCCGAGGCGCCTGCGCAGGTCCATCGAAGTCACGGTTCTCATGATCGATCATCATAGTCGACCATCATCATCGGTCAAGAAGCACCGGTTACGTCGAGCGGCTTCCCAGGCTCGCGATCGCCACGACGGTGGATGGGTCGTCCAGCGCGCTGAGGTCGCCGGGATCCAGGCCCAGGAAGGTGGCCCGAATGACGCGCCGCATGACCTTGCCGGAACGAGTCTTTGGCAGCGCCGGCACGGCTACCACCCGGTCCGGCTTTAGCGCTTTGCCGAGGTTCCGGGCGACTGCGGCGCCGATCTCGGCGCGCAGCGCGGGGCTGTCGGCGACACCCCGGTCGAGCACACAGAAGACAGTGATCGACTCGCCCTTGACCGCATGGGGGATCCCGATCGCGGCCGCCTCGACGACCGCCGGATGGCCCACGGCGGCACTCTCGACTTCGGCTGGCCCGACACGCTTGCCGGCGACCTTGAGCGTGTCGTCCGAGCGGCCCTGGATGTACCAGTAGCCATCGCGGTCGACGAGGGCCCAGTCGCCGTGCACCCAGGTTCCGGGGAAGCGCGACCAATACGTCTCCTCATAGCGCTCCCGATCCTTCCAGAAGCCTCGGGTCATGCCGGGCAGGGGCTGCCGGATCACGAGTTCGCCGACGGCGCCCCGGATCGGACGGCCAGTCGGATCGACGACATCGGCCGCGACGCCGACGTTCGGACCGGAGAACGATGTCGGCCGGACGGGCGTGATCAGGTTGCCGGCGACGATGCCGCCCGACACCTCGGTCCCGCCACTGTAGTTCACGATCGGACAGCGGCTGCCTCCCACCTCGCGGAAGAACCACCACCAGGGATCCGGGTTCCAGGGCTCGCCAGTCGAGCCGAGCACCCGCAATGACGAGAGGTCGTGGGATCGGACGGGCTCGGTCCCGTTCGGCATGAGCGCACGAATGACGGTAGGGCTCAGGCCGAGGTGGGTGACCCGATGACGCTCGACGATCGACCAGAGTCGGTCAGGCCCGGGGTGGTCCGGCGTGCCCTCGAAAAGGACGAGACGGGCACCCAGGATCAGTGCCCCCGAGATCGCCCACGGCCCCATCATCCAGCCGAGATCCGTGAACCAGAAGAGCGTGTCACCGGCTCGCAGGTCAAAGCAGTGGGCGAGGTCCTGGGACGCTTTGATCGGGAAGCCGCCCTGGACATGGACCGCTCCCTTCGGCCGGCCCGAGGTGCCCGAGGTGTAGATCACCATGTACGGCGTCTCGGGATCGGTCTCGACACGCTCAGGGGCTGGCTCGGCGACGGCGAGAGCGATCGCCTCGTCCCACCACCGATCACGACCTGGATCCCACGGCGGTGCAGGGGCGCGATCGCCGAACCGCCGCACGACCAGCACGCGCCGCACCGACGGCGCCATCGCCACCGCCTCGTCGGCCGAAGCCTTCAGGGCGACGACCGCGCCTCGCCGGAGGAACCCGTCGACGGTGATGAGGATCGAGGCCTCGCAATCGCGAAGACGGGCGGCGATGGCCGCGGGTCCATAGCCCGAGAAGATCGGCGTGAAGATCGCCCGAAGAAGACCGAGGGCCAGGACCGCGACGACGGTCTCGGGCAGCATCGGCAGGAGGATTCCCACGCGATCGCCGGGCCTGACCCCCTCGGCGGAGAGCATGGCTGCAGCGCGGTCCACCTCGTCCCGGAGGCCTCGCGCCGTGAAGCGTCGAACATCGCCGTCCTCACCCTCCCAGGTCAGTACTTCGTCGCCGGGCTGGCCCAGCGCACGCGGATCGAGGGCGGCGACGGCATGATTGAAGGCGCCACCCGTCCACCATCTGGTCCAGGCGGGGCCGCCGCTCGCATCCAGGACCGAGGTCGGGCGGCGCTGCCAGGGCAGCGCCAGATCGTGGGCCGCAGCGCCCCAGAACCAGGCCGGATCCGCCACGGCGCGGGACTGGAGCGCGGTCAGGTCGGGCAGGCCGGTCGCTCGGAGGAACCCGGCCAGGCGTGAGTGCTCGAGCTCATCGGCGCCCGGTCGCCAGGCCGCATCCGGGACGTCCCGCCCGAAGATCGGCCAAGGCGTCGACGCGGGAGCGGCCACGGTTCGATGCTAGCACGGGCAATCGGCCGTTCCGCTAGCCTCGCGCTCATGCGAGTCGATCGGGTTCGAGCCGCCCTGCTGGCCGCCATCGTCCTGACCATGACCGGGTGCGGCACCATGCTCGAGGCCTCGCCCCAGCCGACACCGATGGACTTCCCCGGCATTGCCGGAGAACTCGCCAACCGTGGCCTGACCCTGGATCGGATCACCTCGGGCGACGACGGCTGCAGCGACCCGACACTCATCGCAACGGCGATCGGCTTCGATGTGGGTGGCCTCGGGGTCGACATCCCGGTCCGGCTCCGGATCTACATCTTCCGGACCGGCGACACCTACGATCGGCGGCGTCCCGACGTCGAGCCGTGCGTGGCCGCCTGGGCGACCGACCCGGCCACGGTCGAATTCATCGATGCGAAACCCTTCGTGCTCGCCGGCCAGGGCCCGTGGCCCGCCGCCTTCAAGGCCGCGATCCGAGCGGCGCTGACTGCCGCGGCGGGCAACGGCGGCTGAGCCGGTGGGCGCCGGGGCACGCTAGACGATGCGCAGCCCCAGGATCTGGCGCGCGATGACGAGTCGCTGGACCTGGCTCGTCCCCTCCCCGATCTCGGTCAGCTTCGCGTCGCGGAGGTAGCGCTCCACGGGGTAGTCGGTGACGTACCCGTAGCCGCCGTGCACCTGGATCGCGGCGTTGGTGGCACGGCTCGAGACCTCGGATGCGAACAGCTTCGCCTCGGCCGCGGCCAGCCGGTAGTCCCGGCCCTGGTCCTTGAGCCAGGCCGCCTTCCAGACCAGCGCCCGGGCAGCAGCGATCTCGGTCGCCATGTCGGCGATCATGAATGCGACCCCCTGGAACGTTCCGATCGGCCGGCCGAACTGCTCGCGGGTCTGGGCGTAAGGCACCGCCGCGTCCAGGGCCGCCTGGGCCAGTCCAACTGCGAGAGCGCCGATGCTGACCCGGCCGCCGTCGAGGATCTTGAGGAAGGTCCGGAATCCCTCGCCGCGGGCGCCCAGCATGTTGGCCGCGGGTACGCGACAGCCGTCGAAGAAGAGCTCCCCGGTCGCCGACGCGTGGAGGCCCATCTTGTCCTCGAGCCGCCCGACGCGGAAGCCCGGCGTGTCGGCCGGCAGGATGAACGCGCTGATCTCGGCGGTCCCGTCTGGCTTTGAGCCGGTGCGCGCCGTGATGATGTACGTGCCGGCCTGGCCGGCGTTGGTGATGAACCGCTTGCCGCCGTCGATCACCCAGGCTCCGCTCTTCGGCCCGTCCTCGTGGCTTCCCGTGGTTCGCGTGCCGCCGGCGTCTGACCCCGCGCCGGGCTCGGTCAGGCCGTAGGCACCGATGACCCGGCCGCTCGCCATCGGGACGAGGAATTTCGCCTTCTGAGCGGCCGTGCCGGCGAGGTGCAGCGGTCCGCAGCCGAGCGATGTATGGGCCGCGACGATCAACCCGAGAGAGCCCCACACTCGCCCGATCTCCTCGACGGCGATCGCATAGGCGAGAGTGTCGAGACCCGCCCCACCCTCGTCCTCCGGGATCGGGATGCCCAGCCAGCCCATCTCCCCGAGGCGGCGGACCACCTCCGCCGGGAACCGCCGCGCCCGCTCGTGCTCCTCGACGACCGGCGCGACCTCGCGCTCCATGAACTCGCGGATGGTCGAACGAAGGAGCTCGTGCTCAGGGGAGAGGTCGAGGTCCATGCGCCGAGCGTAGCACCGGGGACAGACCGGTTTCGAACACGGATCCGCGGATTCCGCTAGCCTCTCGGCATGTCGGAGTCCGGCACACACGCCGACCACCCGCTGCCCGAGTCCGTCGCCGTCTCGTCGTTCGCCCACGGGACCACCAACGGGGCTTCAGCCGCGATCGCGACAGCGTCATCGCTGCGGCGCGCAATCCTGGTGAACCTTCGCCAGCGCGGGCCGATGTCGCCCGACGGTCTTGCGGCGCACCTCGGTGCCAGCCGAACGGGCGTGCTCCAGCAGCTTCATGCCCTCGAGGGGGCCGGCCTCGTCGCGCACGCTGTCGAACGCCACGGGGTCGGGCGGCCGCGCCACCGGTACGACGTGACGGCCGACGCGCAGGACCTCTTTCCAACGGACTACGACGGGTTCGCGACGGGGCTCATCGAGGCCATCTCCGCCGTCGGGGGCGACCAGCTCCTCGACGAGGTGCTCAGCGCGCGGCGGCGCCAGCTCGGGACGCGACTTCGCGACCAGATGACGGTCCGGGTCGGACCCGAGGCCCCGCTCATCGATCGAGTCCGCGCCCTGGCCGTCATCCAGGATGCTGGCGGCTACCTCGCCGAGGCAATCGGCGGGGCGGACGGCAGCGTGCGGCTCCGGGAGCACAACTGCGCGATCTTCCACGTGGCACGCGATGTAGCGTCGTGCTGCGCCGCGGAGCTGGATCTCTTCCGGGAGGTCCTCGGCGCCGACGTCGTGCGCGAGACGCACATCGCGTCGGGTGCGCGATCGTGCACCTACCGCATCGAGGCGCGCCCGGGCGACTGACCCGCCGGGATGGTCCCGGCAGCGGCCCCACGCGGGAGGCTCAGGCCTCCTCGCGCTCGACGGCCACCCGTGTCGCCGGCTGACGCTCCGGGGCCGGCACGTCGGAAACGTTCCGCACGAACGACGCTGCCATGGCCGTGGCGGCGGCCTGTTCCTGCTCCTCCACGGACAGGATCCCGAGCCGGCCGAGCGTCGCAAGCTCGTCGCGAATGTAGGTCTTGAGCATCTCGGGGCCGTCCGTCGAGATCGCGAATCGAACCTCGTTGCGCCGGAACGTGTCGATGATCCAGCGGAGCTCGTCCCAGCCGGACACGACCCTGGTGTTGAGGTTGGAGGTCGGGCAGATCTCGAGGACGATCCCGCGGTCACGGATCATCGCCATCGCGCGGGGGTCGTAGGCCGCCTTCACGCCGTGGCCGATCCGGTCCGGCTCCAGGAGCTCGACCACCCGGGCGACTTCCTCGACCGGCCCCGCCTCGCCGGTGTGGACGGTGATCCCGAGGCCATACTGGCGGGCGCGCCGGAACAGCCTGCGGTAGTCGGCGACGCGGAACGTGGCCGACTCGGGCCCCGCAATGTCGATCCCGACGACGCCGCGATCCCGCCAGGCGATCGCCTTCTCCACGAGAATCTCGTTGAGCTCGTACGCGAAGGCGCGGTCCAGGCAGAAGATGAGTCCGGGCTTGACCGGGTACTCAAGGGTGGCTCGATCCATGCCCCGGACGGCAGCGGCGATGATGTGGTCGAGGTCCTGCTCGCCGCCGCGGTTCCGCTTCATCGGGTTGAAGCGAAGCTCCATCGTCGTCACATTGTTCTTGCGATACGCCCCGCCGACGACCTCGTAGACACTCCGCTCCACCGCCAGGGGCGAGCTCTGGATGAGCTCGGTCCAGTGAAACAGCTGCAGGTAGCCGTCGAACGACTTCGTCCCGCGCGGATTGACCGTGATCAACTCGCGGAAGCCCCAGTAGTCGCGGATCGGCAGCTTGATTCCCTGGGCGTGGGCAATCGACCACATGATCGCCGGCGTCACGGCCGCGCCGAGATGGCAGTGCAGCTCAGCGAGGGGAACGGATCGGGAGAGTTGACGTGCCATCAGGGCGGAGGATAGCCGACCCGGATCACCTGCTGGACATCGGCATCCCGATGCACATCGTGTAGCCGGGGGCGTCGGCGCTCGCACCGACGCGGAACCCGTAGGAGGCGGGACCGCCGAACTCGGTCGCGAGGACCGGTGCCGCGAGGGCCAGGCCCGGGACCGCTCCCGCGGCCGTAAGCACCGGCATCGGGCCGACATCGGCGAACGGGAACTGGATCGTCGAGGTCACCGGCGAGAGGCTCGACGTCTCGGGCCCAACGAACCCCAGCACCGTGGGCCGGCCGCGGATCAGGGTGGCCCCGCAGCCGATGAGATTCGACCCGCTCAAGCCAGCGTACGTCCCCGCAGTCGCGGGTACGATCTCCAGGAGCCTGATCTCGGAGGGTCCCGGCCCACCCTGGATGGGCACCGTCGTGCCGGGCAGGATGCCACTCGAGCCGGCATAGCGAGCCCAGGCTCGGGTCGCCCCGAGGAGGACCGGCTCCGCGCCAACCGGTCCCGGTCGAAGCTCTACATGCCAGGTCATTTCGTGTGCCCCGTCGGAATCCATGAAACCCATCCGGAGGGCATAGACGCCTGGACGCCAGGTGGCCCCGCCGGGCCGGGCGAAGGCGGCGAATGACAGCCTGTCCCGAGCCTCGATGAGTGTTTGGCCGGTCAGGTCGGCCGGTCCATGGCGTGGGGCGAGCCTGTCCAGCACCGCCCAGCGGATGGCGGTCCCAGCCGGCAGCACCACGCCGAGCCAGGTCGCTCCGGGCTGATAGACCCGGGCCGTGAAGGATCGCGGCGGCCTATCCCCGGCCCCCAGATCCAGGTCAAGCCATGCTCCAGTCTCGCTCAGATCCGGGCCACCCGTGGATGCCAGAGCCGCTGCGCTTCCGTCCGCCCAGAGGAAGAGCCCGATCGGCAATCCCGCCAGGCCCGACGGAGACAGGCCGGCACCCTGGGGCGCTCCCTCGGCCCAGGACCCGGAGGGCGGCAGGACCCCCGCCGGATCTCGGACCTCGAGGCGGAACTGCCGGATCTCATGCCCGACCAGGACATCGAACCGGTATCGGCCGGGCTCCCACGGTCGAAGGGCCTCGCCGGCCTCCGTCCGGCGGAGGAACAGGTACGCGCCGTCGGCGGGCACGTCGTTGACTGGCCGCACATCGATCCACTCGATCGCGGCATCCTCGCGGGTCAGCCAGATCCGGACGGCAAGTGGTGCCTCAGGGTACGGAAAGGTGATCCCGAGGGCGACGACCGCGGCATCCCGCGGGTCCAGTACCGCGGCCTCTTCGTCGCCGATGTCGGCCGGAACCCAGCGCTCGGTGTAGGCGAGCTCAGGGTCAGGCCCGGATCGAACAGTCGGGCCGAGGACGATGGCGCGGATCCCCCAATCCTGGCGCCGTGGAACCACCTCCACGATGTCTGTCCAGGTGGGTGGCAGGACCTCGCCGAGAGACCCCCTCGGCCGCGGCTCGAGGCCGAAGGACCGCGGCGTCGGCGACGCGCCGGCGCTAGCCGGGTGGATCCCGGGGGTTTCGGCCGCGGCGCCGGTTTCGTCGCCGCCCCACGGCTTCGCGATCGCGACGGCCAGCGCCACGACCACCACGATGAGACCGACCACCGTCGGATCGATGCCCCGGCCCGGCCGACCCAGTCTGACCGGCTCGAACTCGACGCTCATCGGTGAGCGGCCTCAGCCGGCAAGTGAAACCTGCGCTGGTGATGCGCCATGTACCCGGAGGATACGGCGGGTTCGCGCCTCGGGTGCGCACGCGGCGGGCGAAGCCGGGTCGTCCGATTGCCCCGTCCGTGCAGGCATGGGAATCCCCGGACGCATTGACACCGGGAATCGAGCCTGCCAGACGTAACGGCAGACGGGTACGCGCGTCTCGTAATCGCTCGCGTCACCCGGCCGAGAATGCGATCGAGCGGGCCGCGATAGTAGTGTCCCAACACGTGGTGTAAGTCGGGGCCCTTGACGGCAGGGGTCACCGCGTGGTCTTCCAGTGAATGTCTGACGTTCGCTGAGGAGACCGCCGCGAT
>Ga0334722_10000511_pt1 | contig 57075 bp, 46 predicted proteins | sample C3_bottom_MG_FD_207210 | JGI IMG/M metagenome (GOLD analysis project Ga0334722, IMG submission 207210) | Sediment microbial communities from Yellowstone Lake, YNP, Wyoming, USA - C3_bottom | ecosystem: Environmental > Aquatic > Freshwater > Lake > Sediment | place: USA: Wyoming | collected...
AATGACCTGTTACAGAAACATTTGCTGGGCCGTATTGTGCCGCGACGGTGTTGTAATAACTTCGCGCGTCTGAAAATTGTTGTGGAATCTGCCCTACTACGAGTTGAATATCCGCTACGACATCGAATGGCCCGTTAGTACCTCGGTAAGCAATGGCGACTTCATGCGTTGCAGTGTTCTCAAATGCCGCGGCATAAAATCCATTTCCGAGTGAGCGGTAATCTGTACGTATCCAGTTTGCGTTGGCATTTCCTACACCGCCCGCATCATAAGCGGCAGCGCTCAGTTGCGCATATTCAGTTGTTGTAGCCATTTAGCTCTCCTAGACACTATTTGTTAAGTTGTCCGACGATTTTCCAGACCTGCACTTCCAAAGAACCCATGCCCCCTACAACCAGGTATTGCCCATCTTGGCTTAAGGCGAAATTCAATGCGCTTCCGCCCTTAAATTCGCCCTTGATCACACCAACTTGCTTTTCCGTCTGAACATCCCAAAACAAGATTTGTTCTTCGTTCGCAGAAACCAAGTGCTTGCCATCAGGGAGGAAAGCCAGTGACGAGGGGGTTTTGTCGTGTGTCGGCAATGCCTTAACTTGCGTCCATGTCGTTGTGTCCCAAATCTTGATCGGGTCGTCGTATTTCGTTACGGTTGTTATCCCGGTATCACGATCGTAATGCCCTCCCTCTCCGCCTGACTGGCTTCCGGTCGCTAGCCATCTTCCGTTCGGACTGATCGCCATAGATCGAATGTTGGCCTTGTGTGCCTTGAAGGTCTTGATGAGCTGCCAATCTTTGGTCGACCAGACATCAATTTTTCCCGTAATGAAGCCGATCATTACCGTCGCACCATCTGTACTGAAAACCATCCTTTCTATAAAGTCTTCTCCCTTGGCCTTTGGATCTGTATGCGGAGTTTTCAATTCGGCCACGACAGTTCCGGCTTCTACGTCCAATACCGCGGCCACATTACGGTAGCCGTTCTTCTTATCTGCCACGACCACCAATAAACGAGAATCCGGACTAAATGCCTTGCCATGCTCAACCAAAAAATACTTATTGGTAAATTCGCGTACCACATGATGATCTTGAGCATCCAACAACAACACCGAGGTTGTCCGCGTTACTCCCACAGATTGTGAGAGCACTAAGAGCTTGCCGTTCGGGCTATATAAGACAGACGGGGAAGACACCCACATTGGAGGCGTAGCTATCTGCCTTCCGGTAGCGGTATCCCAAACCGCTAGACTGCCAAACCCGTCCGCAAGAAATCGCTTGCCATCAGGTCGCCACGCCGTCTGCATCGGAGGCTTTGATAGACTGACGGTTTGAACAAGTTTCGCGGTTTCGCTATTCTGATTGCTGCAGGCGGCTTGCGAGACAAGCACCCCAGCAGTTATCAGGATGCCGAGGATTCGAAACATTGTGTCTAGTCTTGCATTAACACTCTTCATTTCAGCTTCTCCGGTGCGCAAGCGAAACAATACCTGTCGAATTCACAGCGACTGCACACACCTGTGCAGTCAAAAGGATCGCGACGAATTCATTGTCACAGCAACCTCGCCTTTCCCCGCTGGTCAAAGTCAAGCGCGATCTGTTCGCACTCTGTCCGGCGTGCGCCCTCGCATCGCTCCCGCTTCCGCGGCTCGACGCGCCATCCTCATTCCTACGATTTATCGCCACTGATCACCCCCATCTGCGTTTCATTCGGTCCCAACATCACGACCTCATCCACCTTTAAGCCCTTCGGTATCTGATGCGCGATGAACAGCATCGTCACCTTGCCCTTGAGTTGGTTGATGGTGCGCGCAAACTGCTCCGCCGTAGCCTGGTCGAGGCTGCTGGTCGCCTCGTCAAAAATCAGTATCTTTGGCCGCTTCAGCAGAGCGCGCGCAATCGCGATCCGCTGCTTCTGCCCGCCGGACAATCCCGCCCCATGCTCGCCGATCGGCGTGTTGTAGCCATTGGGCAGTTTCTCGATCACCTCGTGGATCTCGGCGATCTTGCACGCCTCGACGATGTTGTTGAACCCCGCATGCGGGCTCGCGGCGATCAGGTTTTCGTAGATCGAGCCTGAGAACAGGTAGGTTTCCTGCGGCACGACGCCGTAATACTGGCGCAGTTCGTTGGCGGAGAAGTTGCGGATATCGCGCCCGTCGATGGTGATCTGGCCGTCCGAGGGCTGGTAGAACCCGAGCAGCAGTTTCGCCAGGGTGCTCTTGCCGCAGCCCGAGGGGCCGGAGAGTACGGTGAGCTTGCCCGGCTTCAACATCAGGCTGAGATTGCGATACAGGTAAGGGTGCTCCGGGGAGTAGCGGAAGCTCAAGTCGTTCAAGCGGATTTCCGCAATCCCTTCGGCCGTTCTCGACGGCGTGAGCGCATAGGGCTCGGCCGGAGCGTCCATGATGTCGCCCAGGCGCTTCACCGCGATATTCGCCTGCTGGAATTCCTGCCACAAGCCCGCGAGGCGCAGCATCGGCTGCGACAGGCGCGAGGCGAACATCTGAAAGGCGACCAGCATGCCGATGGTGAAGCCGTCGTTCTGCATCACCAGGAGCGCCCCGGCGCACAGGATGGCGAGCGTCATGCCCTGCTCCACCGCGTTGGCGACGACGTTGTAGGTGTTGGAGATCTGCCGGGTGGAAAAGCCCGCCGCGAGGTAGCTCGCCAGATAATCGTCGTAGCGCGCCTCCAGCCGCGGCTCCATCTGCAGGGATTTCACCGTCTCCATGCCGACGACGTACTCGGTCAAGAACGACTGGTTGCGCGCGCCGAGCAGGAACTGCTGGTTCAGCCGCGCGCGGAAGAGGGGCGTGACGAGCACGCTCGCCACGGCGATCAGGCTCAAACTGCCGAGCGCGATGAGCGAGAGCTGCCAACTGTAGGCGAACATCACGGCGAGAAATATCAGCAGGAAAGGGAAATCGAGCAGCAGCGACACCGCCGCCCCGGCCATGAATTCGCGGATGGTCTCGACCGCGTGCACCCGCGCCACCAGAGTCCCGGTCGGGCGCTGCTCGAAGTACGGCATCGGCAGGCGCAGCAGGTGGCGGAACACCTGGCTCCCCAGCACCGCGTCCACGCGGTTGCCGGTGTGCAGCACCATGTATTGGCGCAGCCAGCTCATGCCCGCGGAAAACAGCATGAACATCGCCAGCCCCGAGGCGATCACCACCAGGGTGCTGGTGGTCTGGTGGACCACGACTTTGTCGATGACCACCTGGGTGAACAGCGGCGTGGTCAGGGCGAGAAGCTGGATAAACAAGGAAGCCGACAGCACCTCGCGCCAGACGCGCTTGTGCCGGAACAGCTCCGCTGCGAACCAGCGGAAGCCGAATTTCACAGCCCCGGCGGCGGCCGCAGGGTCGTCCGGCGACAAGGCTTCCGGCTTGGCTTCGTGGGCGACCAGCAGAAGCTCGGGTTCGAACAGGCTTTGCGCCTCCGCGAGCGCCACAGTCCTGGGCGCCTGCTCGCCCGCCACGAAATAGAGCAGGCGCTCGGCGTCGGCCTTGATCAGCAGGGCGGGACGTTGGGCTGGATCTGCGTCGCTGGAACTGTCGGGCGCCGGTTCGGCCGGAGCGCGCAGGAACGCGACGCAGGGAAAGTGCAGTTTCGCGAACGCCGCCCCGGACGGCGCCGCCGACTCGCCGACGCGAAAGCCAAGCGCGCGCGCGGCTTCGATCAGCGTCACCAGGGTATAGGGCGGCGGGAATTGCTGCAGGATCAGCGCCGGGTCGAAGGCAATGCGCTGCACCTGGCACAGGCTGCCCAGCAGCCACACCACATCCTCGCGCCGGAATTGCGTATGCACGCTTACCCCCTCCCCTCCAACCGCGCCCTTATCGCCCGGATGAGCCCGGATCGGCTACTTGAACGGCGGTCCGGCAACACCCTGGCGATAGAATCAGAGGCCTGACGCTGCTGCAAACAGGCCAAACGGTTTGGTCAGCGTACTCACTCGCCCGGCCCCGCGCAATCGCTTGAAAAGCGATGGCCGGATCGATCCGGGGGTGCTCCTTGGGCCCGGGAGGGGGCGCCGCCGCGATCAGGAGTCGCGTTTGCCCTCGAAGTGCAGGATGGCGAGCCTGGCGAGTTCGGAGGAGGAATGTACGTTCAGCTTCTTCTTCAGGCTGGCGCGGTGGGATTCGATGGTATTGACGCTCAGCTTGAGGCGGCCGGCCAATTCGCCCTTCTTGAGCCCCCTGCCGATCAGGCGGAACACCTCGAGCTCGCGGTCGCTGAGCTGGCCCAGGCCCGCGGGCTTGGGTTCCGCGTCCTCCGTCACTGCCTGGGTAGCCAGGCGCGCGCGCAACGCGTCGCTCAAATAGATTTCGCCTTCCCGAATCCGGCGCAGCGCGGCCACGATGTTCTTCGAAGCGCTGTGTTTCATCACATACCCCCCGGCTCCGGCGCGCAGGGCCCGTTCGGCGTAAAGCGATTCGTCGTGCATCGACATCGCCAGAATCCGCATCGACGGGCGCAGGCACGCCAGCTTCTTGATCAATTCGATGCCGGAGTCCTGTCCCAGCGAAATATCGACGATGGCCATGTCGGGTGCGGCCGATTCGCACACCGCCAGCGCCTCGCCGGCGCTCGATGCCTCCCATCTGACCCGCAGATCCGGCTCCAGGTGCAGGAGCTGGATCAGGCCAAGCCGGACGACCGGATGGTCGTCGACCAGCAATATGCTTGCCGCCGTGCCGGCGTTTTCGTTCAGCATTCGCTTACCCTGATGGTCGTGCCCGAACCGGGAACGCTCTCGATCCTGAAATCGTAACCGATAAGCGATGCCCGATAAGCCATGATGCGCAGGCCGCGCCCGCCGCCCTGGTCGTCTTTGCGGCGGAGGAATCCCGCCCCATTGTCGGTGATGGTCAAAGTCGTCTTGTCGTTTGCCCGGCCCAGGCGTATCGCCGCCGCCGTGGCATGCCCGTGGCGGATCAGATTGCTGACGCTTTCCTGCGCAATGCGGAATAGCTGCGTGGCGACGTATTCGTCGTCGACCTCGATCGGGGCATCGGCGGAAAAAGTGCACCGCAGCTTGCCGTCGAGCGAAACGCCTTCGGCCAATTCCGTCAGCGCGGCACGCAAGCCCTTGGCGTCCGGGACAACCGGCATCAGCCCATGGGCCATGCGCCGTGTTTCCAGAATCGACTCGCTGGCCATGCGCTCGAGCGCGCTCGCCTGATCGAAAAGATCGGGTGAAATCGCCTTCAGCTTGCTCGCGAGCGCTTCGGCCAGCAGGCTCAGGCCCGTCATGCGCTGGCCGAGGTTGTCGTGCAATTCCCGGCCGATCGCGCGCCGCTCCTTCTCGAGGCGATCCGCCACTTCGCGCTCCAGCGCTTTGCGCCGATTGATCTCTTCGCGCAATTCCGCGGTGCGCTTTTCGACCGCAGATTCCAGGCTTGCGTTCATGTCGACGACGATGGCGCGCACCCTTTCGTTGATCATCAGCATGAAGCCGATGGTGGTCGATAACAGGACAAACGGAAACGAAGCGATATAGACCTTTTGCATCAGCCAGGGATCGAACAGGGTGGTTGGAGCCTGAAAGCCCAACGCCGCCGTAATCGAACGCGCATAACAAACGGACGTGGCGAGCAGGAATGCCGCGCCGGTGAACCACTCGATCATGCCGGCTTTACCGACCTTGAGAAGTGCGCCGCCGGAAGCAAGAAATACCGTTCCGATGAACAGGCTGCTCAGGCTGATAAAGAAGCGGTATTGATCGCCATGGATGAACCAGGTCAGCGCGCCGACCAGGGCAATCCAGGCGCAAGCCAGCAGCCGGTAATTGACGCTGCGCCCGCGGAACGTGCGCAGGCCGACATAGAACAACAGGCAAGTGGTGGTAAGCGCGATATTCGCCAGCACGATGGAGAAGGTCGAGGGTGCGGCGGGACGAATGACCAGCAGCACGCAAGTGACGACCGAAAGAACGCAGCCCCATGCCCACGCGGATACGCCCGGAATCGTGCCGGCGAAGGTACGGCGCACCAGGAACAGAACGGCCGTGCAGAAAATGGCGATCAACAAGGCGACGAAAATGAAATAACGTGGGTCAATTGCCGGCATGCGCAGGGTTCTCCAGGTTATGCCCGGCATTCAAGCCGGGGGCCCGCCGCCTCGGCGCGCAGGGCCTTGGCGTAGCCTACCACGGGGGCACCGGCGGCACGCCCGCCGGGGCAAACCTCTCACTCCACGCTGACGCCCTGTCCCGCCACCATCCGCCCGATGCGGCAGGCCGCATCGAAGCCGTGCCGTCTGAATTCGGCCAGCACCGCGGCTTCGGATTCGGCCGCGCAGGCGACCAGCAGACCGCCGCTGGTCTGCGGATCGGTGATGAGGGCGCGCTGCCAGTCGGGCGCGCCGGCAGGCAGGCGCACCTCGCTGCCGTAGCCCTTCCAGTTGCGCTCGGTCGCGCCGGTCACCGTGCCCTGCCGCGCCCAGTGCAGCGCCTCGCCGATCACGGGCAGATCGGCGAAGCGCACGCTTGCGCCGAGCTTAGACCCGCGGCAGATTTCCAGCAGGTGTCCGGCGAGGCCGAAACCGGTGACGTCGGTCATCGCGTGCACGCCCGCGAGCTCCCCCAGCGCCGTGCCCGGCGTGTTGAGCTGGGTCGTGGCGGCGATCATCTGTGCGTAGCCCGCAGCCGAGAGCGCACCTTTTTTCAGCGCGGCGGAGAGTATGCCCACGCCCAGCGGCTTGCCCAGGATCAGTACATCCCCCGCTTCCGCGCGGTCGTTGCGCTTGACCCGGTCCGGGTGCACCAGGCCCAACCCGACGAGGCCGTAAATCGGCTCCAGCACGTCGATCGAATGCCCGCCCGCGATGGGTATGCCGGCCACAGCACAGACTGACTCGCCGCCGGCGAGGATTTTCTGGATCACCTCGACCGGCAGCTTGTCCAGCGGCATGCCGACAATGGCAAGCGCCATGAACGGGCGCCCGCCCATGGCGTAAATGTCCGACAGCGCGTTGGTTGCGGCGATGCGGCCGAAGTCGTAGGGGTCATCGACGATGGGCGTGAAGAAATCGGTGGTCGCGACCAGCGCCTGGCGATCGTTCAGGCGGTACACCGCGGCATCGTCGCTGGATTCCGTGCCCACCAGCAGGTCCTGCGGCAGAATGCGCATCGGGGTCGCCGCGAGCAGTTCGGTCAGTATCCCGGGCGCGATCTTGCAGCCGCAGCCACCGCCGTGGGAGAACTGGGTAAGGCGAATCGGGACGGCTGCTGGGGCGTTCATGGCGACGGGACTCCGTTGGACTGCGGTGTTTGCGTGTAAACTTGCGGCTGATTCTAGGGCAGCCGCAGCGCGATTCGCAGCGGCGCATTCGGAAAATCCGTGAAATTTCCTAACGTCGTAACCGTAGCACAGCTGGCCGAGTTTGACGAGGTCATCGACGTGCGCTCGCCCGCGGAATACGCCGAGGACCACGCGCCCGGCGCGATCAACTGCCCGGTGCTCGACGACGCCGAGCGCGCCGCGATCGGCACCCTGTACAAGCAGATCTCGCCGTTCGATGCGAAGAAGCGCGGCGCCGCGCTGGTGGCGAAAAACATCGCGCGCCATATCGAGGAAACGTTCGCCGCGCACGGCCGGCAATGGCGCCCGCTGGTGTATTGCTGGCGCGGCGGCAAAAGGAGCGGCGCCATGGCCCACATTCTGTCCGAAATCGGCTGGCACGCGGCCCAGCTCGAAGGCGGTTATCGCGCCTACCGCCGCGAGGTCCTGGCGCAGCTGGCCGAACTGCCGCGGAACTACCGCTACCGCGTGGTCTGCGGCGCCACCGGTAGCGCCAAGAGCCACCTGTTGCAGGCGCTGGCCGCGGCGGGCGCGCAGGTGCTCGACCTGGAGGACCTGGCCCGCCACCGCGGCTCGGTGCTCGGCAACCTGCCCGACGAAGCGCAGCCGGCGCAGAAAATGTTCGACAGCCTGGTGTGGGACGCGTTGCGCCAATTCGAACCGGGCCGGCTGGTCTACGTGGAAGCCGAAAGCAGGAAGATCGGCCAGCTGCAGGTGCCCGAGGCCCTGCTCCTTCGCATGCGCGACAGCCCCTGCGTGCTGATCGAAGCGCCGCTCGCCGAGCGCGTCGGCTTTCTCGTCGGCGAGTACGGTCATTTCCTCGGCGACCCGCGCGACCTCAAAGCCAAGCTCGACTGCCTCGCCGGACTGCACAGCGGGGAAACCCTGACGCGCTGGATGCAGCAGATCGAGGAGAAACGCTGGGACGAGCTGGTCGCCGACCTGCTCGCCAATCACTACGACCCCGCCTACCGCCGCGCCACGCTGAAAAACTTCGCCCATCTCGCCGAAGCGCGGGTGCTGCGGCCCTCGTCGCTGGATTCGGCGTCGATCGAACGCATGGCGGCACAACTGATCGCAGAGGAGCCGGCATGAACAGCCCTGAAATGAAATCCAGGCTGCTGCAACTGTTCCCGGTGTTCCAGCAGCTGCCCGCGGCGACGGTGGAGGAAATCGTGCGCGGCGCGGCGACCCGGCAGGCGCCGGCGGGCAGCATCCTGTTCGAAGCGGCGAGTCCCTGTACCGGCTTCCCTATGCTGCTCGAAGGCACCGTACGCGTAGTCAAGTCCGCCCCCAGCGGCCGCGAAGTCCAGCTCTACCGCATCACGCCGGGCGAAAGCTGCCTGCTCTCCAGCAGTTGCCTTCTAGGCGGCAGCGCCTACTCCGCCACCGGCATCGCCGAAACCGCGGTGACCCTGCTCGCCCTGCCGCCGGCGCTGTTCCATCGCCTGCTGGCCGAGCACAAGCCGTTCCGCGATTATGTGTTCGGCCTGTTCTCGGAGCGCCTGGCTGACCTTATGAGCCTGGTCGAGGCGGTCACCTTTTACAAGCTGGATCAGCGTCTCGCCGCGCTGCTATTGGGCAAGGGCGAGCTGGTGCGCACCACCCACCAGAGCCTGGCGGACGAACTCGGGAGCGTGCGCGAGATGGTGAGCCGTCTGCTCGCCAATTTCCAGGACCGCGGCTGGGTCGAGCTCGGCCGCGAGCAGATCCGCATCACCGACGCGGCGGCATTGCGGCGTTTGGCGCAGCCTTAGGTACATACCGCAGCGGAAATCCTGTCGCATACCGCCGTCGGATTGCGCGGGGTTTTATCAAAGATCGTCGATTGCGTGCGGATGTGTTTTTGATCCGCGCGGACGGGACGCCGTCCGCGCAAGCGCCATCACTGCAGTTCGATGTATTCCCACAAGTCTGCCAATGTCGCTGCGCGGTCATTGCGCGCTCTGCGCGCCAACCGTGTCTTCTGTACGGATGAAAAACGCATCCGTACAGAAAACACGGTTATGGATAAAGGCAAGGGCCGGTTGGGGTGGCTCTTATGCAAGATCGCCGATTGCGGGAGGAGCGATCGGCCCGCGCGATTCCCTACAATCCGCCCAGCACCTTGATGTGCGCGACCACGCCGCGCGCCAGCGCCGAGAGGTTGTAGCCACCCTCGAGCACCGACACGATGCGCCCTCCGGCGTATTTGTCCGCCACCGCCTTGATCTCCGTGGTGACCCAGGCGTAGTCGGCGTCCACCAGGCGCAGCATGGCCATGTCGTCCTCGACGTGGGCGTCGAAACCGGCGGAGAAAAAAATCATCTGCGGCCGGAACGCCTCCAGCGCCGGCAGCCAGCGCTTGGTCACGGCATCGCGAAACGGCTGGCTGCCTGCCCCCGCGGGCAGCGGCACATTCACCATGTTCGGCGCCGGATGCTCGGTGCCGCTGTAGGGATAGAACGGATGCTGGAAAGTGCTCACCATGAGCACCCGCGCGTCGTCGCTGAATATATCCTCGGTGCCGTTGCCGTGATGCACGTCGAAATCGACGATGGCGACGCGTTCCAGGCCATGCGCCTCGAGCGCATGCCGGGCGCCGATCGCGACATTGTTGAACAGGCAAAATCCCATGGCCCGGCTGCGCGTCGCATGGTGCCCCGGCGGGCGCACGCTGCAAAACGCATTGTCCGCCTTGCCGCCGAGCACCAGGTCGGTCGCGAACACCGCCGCGCCGGCCGCGTGCAGCGCGGCGTCCCAGGTATGCGGATTCATCGCGGTATCCGGGTCGAGGTGCACCGTGCCGCTTTGCGGCGCGCTGGAGCGGATATGGCTGATGTACTCCATCGGATGCACCCGCGCGAGACTGCTCACGCTCGCCTGCGGCGCCTGATGATGCGCGAGATGCGGCCCGATGCCCGAGGCGATCAGCTGGTCTTCGATCGCGTCCAGCCGCTCCGGACACTCCGGATGATAAGCGCCCATCTCGTGCTTGCGGCAGTGCGAGTGAGAGATAAAAGCCGTGGCCATGTACCGTCTTGCTCTGAGTGGAGTGGATGAATATTAGCCGAAATCCACGTAAGATGACGAATGCCCTGTGCGCGAGCGCCCGGGCGCCCCGGCCCGAACGGGCCCGCCCCGCCTGCCAGGCCAATTACGGAGAACCCGATTGCTGCTACACGCTGAAACGAAATTCGCCGCACGCGACACCTCGATCCACCACGTGATCACCAACGCGGGCACGGTGATCCTCGGCAAGGAACGGCAGATACGGCTGGCCGTGGCCTGCCTGCTCGCGCGCGGCCACCTGCTGATCGAGGATCTGCCCGGTGTGGGCAAGACCACGCTCGCCCATACCCTGGCAAAGCTCCTCGGCCTGGGCTTTCAGCGCATCTCGTTCACCAGCGACCTCCTGCCCGCCGACATCATCGGCGTATCGGTGTTCGACCGCGACAGCGGCGCCTTCAAATTTCATCCCGGACCGATCTTTTCGCAGCTGATCCTGGCCGACGAGGTCAACCGCGCCACGCCCAAGACGCAGAGCGCGCTGCTCGAAGCCATGGAAGAGCACCAGGTCACCGCGGAAGGCGAGACGCGGCCGCTGCCCGAACCGTTTTTCGTCATCGCCACGCAGAACCCCTCGCACCAGGTCGGCACCTTCCCGCTGCCGGAATCGCAGCTCGACCGCTTCCTCATGCGCATCGAACTCGGCTATCCGGACCGCGACGCCGAGCGCGCCTTGCTGCAGGGCGCGGATCGGCGCAATCTGGTGGCTACGCTGGAGCCCTGTCTGGCGCCGGGCGAATTGATAGAGATGCAGGCGAGCGTGGATCAGGTGCACGCGGCATCGGCGCTGCTCGACTACATTCAGGCCGTGGTCGAGCACACGCGGCGCGCGCCCGAATTCACCAGCGGACTGTCGCCGCGCGCCGCGCTGGGCCTGCTGCATGCGGCCAAGGCCTGGGCCATGCTCGACGGCCGCGACAAGGTGCTGCCCGAAGACGTGCAGGCGGTGCTGCCCGGCGTGGCGGGCCACCGCCTCGCACCGGCGCACGAAGGCGCGCGCAAGCGCTCCTCCGAGGTCACCGCCGCGCTGATCGAGGCCGTCCCGATACCTTGAATCGCGCCCGCCACGAAGCACATGCCGGCGGAATGCTGCAACAGCTACTGAGTCGCTCGCAGCTCTATCTCGCGTTTTTCGGTCCGCGCCGGCCCGAACCGGGGACTATCTACCTGCGGCAAAACCGCGTCTACATCCTGCCGACCCGCCCGGGGCTCGCCTTCGCCATGGCGCTGGGGGTGATGCTGATCGGTTCGATCAACTACAACCTGTCCCTGGGCTACATCCTCACTTTCCTGCTCGCCAGCATGGGGCTGGTCGCGATCCTGCACACCTTCCGCAACCTGGTGCATTTGCATATCACGCCCGGCCGCGTCGAGCCCGTGTTCGCCGGCGAGGTCGCCTGGTTCGAGCTGTTCGTCGAAAACCGCTCGGCCTACGACCGCTGCTCCATCGCCCTGTGGCATCAGGGCAAGGCAACGCAGTGCGACGTCGCATCCGCGCGCGGCACCACGGTGAGCGTCCCGGTAACGGCTAAACGGCGCGGCTGGCTTGAGCCGGAGCGCATCACCATCGACACGCGCTTTCCGGTCGGCCTGCTGCGCGCCTGGAGCTATATTCAGCCGGATATGCGCTGCCTGGTCTATCCGCGCCCGGACGACGGCCTGCTGCCGCTGCCGGAGCCCTCCGGAAGCGCGGGGGAAAAGCGCGTCGCCAGCGGGGGCAACGACGATTTCGCCGGACTACGCGCCTACCAGGCGGGTGATTCGCCGCGGCATATAGACTGGAAAGCCGCCGCCCGCGGGCGCGGGCTGCAAACCAAGCTGTTCAGCGGTCGCGCCGCGGCCGAACTGTGGCTGGACTGGAACCAGTTGCCGGCCCATCTGGATCTCGAGTCCAGGCTGTCGCGGCTGACGCGCTGGGTACTCTCGGCCGAGCAAGACGGGTTGCGCTACGGCCTGCGTCTGCCCGGGGTGGAGTTGGCGCCGGACGCGGGCGAAGCGCACCGGATCGCCTGCCTGCGGGAGCTTGCGCTATATGGCCTCGAATAGGACCAAGAATACGGGCGCAAGCGCGCCTTATGCGTGCGAGCTGCTGCGCCAGAACTTGCATAACAGCCGCCCTGAACCAGCCTTGCTTTTATCCATAACCGTGGTTTTGGTACGGATGCGCTTTTCATCCGTACCAAAACCACGGTTGGCGCGCGCAGCCCGCAATGATCGATCGCTGACCTTGGCGGATATAGGCACATCCGTCGAACCGCTGCGCCTGAGCTTGCGCGGACGGCGGCCCGTCCGCGCGGATCGTCGATTGCGCACGGATGAAAAGCGCATCCGTGCACAATCGACGATCATGAATAACAGCCACCCCGAACGACCCCTGCTTTTATCCGTAACCACGGCCGGCGCGCGCAGCCCGCAAATTCCCTCGCCACAGGTGATACACCGCCGATGACGAAAATTGTTCACCCATCCGCCAATGCAATACTTCAGTTGCGCCACCTGTTCTGGCTGCTCGCCGGACTGGCGCTCGTGGTTGCACCGCATACGCCGCGCCTGCCCTGGTGGCTGAATCTGGTTGCGCTGGTCCTGTTCGCCTGGCGCGTCTATCTCGCCTGGGGCGAGCGCGTGTTGCCGCGCAAATGGCTGCTGGCGCTGCTGGTCGCCGGCGGGATGGTCGGCGTCTACCTTACCTACCACACCGTCTTCGGCCGCGATTCCGGCGTGGCCCTGCTGGTGCTGTTCCTGTCGTTGAAATTGCTGGAACTGCACCAACAGCGCGATGCCATGGTGCTGGTGCTGCTCACCTATTTTCTCGCGCTGACTAATTTTTTCTATTCGCAAACGCTGCCCACCGCAGGCCTGATGCTGGCCTGCGCGCTGATCAACACCGCCAGCCTGGTGAACTTGGCCGCACCGGGACGCCCGCTGCGCGTCAACCTGAAAACCGCTGGCGTGCTGCTGGCGCAGGCGGCGCCGGTGATGCTGATTCTGTTCTTCCTGTTTCCGCGGGTGCAGGGACCGCTCTGGGGACTGCCGCAGGATGCCTACAGCGGGGTCACCGGACTGTCGGACTCGATGTCGCCCGGCGCCATCAGCCGCTTGTCGCAATCCGACGCCATCGCGTTTCGCGTCAAGTTCCGGGAGAATGTGCCCCCAAGGCGGCAGCTATACTGGCGCGGGCCGGTGTTCTGGCACTTCGATGGCCGCACCTGGCGCCCGGGCAATTTCCGCGGCTACGCGCCGCTCAAGTTCGAAGGCGCAGGCAAGCCCTACGATTACGAGGTGACGCTGGAGCCGCACAACCACAACTGGCTGTTCGCGCTCGAGATGGCGGCGAAAATACCGCCCAGGGCACGCGCCACCACGGACTACGTGCTGATCGCGCGCGACCCGGTGCGCAACCGCGAGCGCTACGACATGAGTTCGTACGCCGACTTCACCGCGGGCCGCAGCGACGATCCGGGCGGGCTCTGGCCGGGCTTGCAGCTGCCGCAGAATTTCAATCCGCGGGCACTCCGGCTGGGACAAGAGTGGGCGACCAGCCTCCCGACCGACGCGGCCATCGCCCAGAGGGCGCTGAGCTATTTCCGCGAGCAGGGTTTTGTCTACACGCTGGAGCCGCCGCTGCTCGGCCGCAATTCGATCGACGAGTTCCTGTTCGGCACGAAGAGCGGCTTTTGCGAACACTACGCTTCGAGTTTCGTGTTCCTGATGCGCGCCGCCGGCGTGCCGGCACGCGTCGTCACCGGGTATCAAGGCGGCGAGATCAATCCGGTGGATCAATACATGATCGTGCGCCAGTCCGATGCCCATGCCTGGGCCGAAGTGTGGCTCAATGGCCGCGGCTGGGTGCGCCTCGATCCCACCGCCGCCGCCTCGCCGGTGCGGGTCGAGTCCGGCGTCGCCGCGGCAGTGCCGGCGACCGACCCGCTGCCGCTGATGACGCGCACCACCCTCACCTGGCTGCGCGAAATGCGCTACAACTGGGACGCGCTCGCCAACAAATGGAACCAACTGGTGCTGGGCTATAACCCGGAGCGCCAGCGCGAATTCCTCACCAATATGGGCATGAACGAGCCCAGTTGGGAGAACATGGCGCTGACGCTGTTCTGGAGCGTGTGCGCCCTGCTCGCGCTGCTAACGGCCTGGCTGCTGCGGCGCCTGCGCAACGCCGACGCGGTACAGCGTGTGTGGCTCAGGTTCTGCGCCAAGCTCGGAAAAAGCGGCTGCGCGCGCGCGGCGCATGAGGGCCCGGCCGATTTCATCGAACGCAGCGCTGCGCGCTATCCGGCCCAGGCCGAGCGCATACGAGCCATCGGCGAGCGCTACATCGCGCTGCGCTATGGCAAATCGGTCGACTCGCGCATGCTCGCCGAGTTGCGACTGCTGGTGCGGGAGTTCAACGCTTGAGCCAGCCGGTGCGCTTTCTTCCGTGCGTCTTGCTCGCCTTCGCGCTGTCGTACTCCATCACCGTGGCCGCCGGCGGGCAGTACGCCGAGCGCGAAGATGTGCGCCAGTTCATTGCAGAGATGGTGGACAAGCACGGATTCGTCAGGAAAGAGCTGCGCACACTGCTTTCCAAAGCGCGCTTCCAGCCGACCATCATCAAGGCCATCACGCCGCCCATCGAACCGCGCGCCAAGTCCTGGCAGACCTACCGTGCGCTGTTTCTCACGCGTGAGCGCATCGAGGCGGGGATAGCATTCCGCGAGTATCACCGCAAGGCCCTCGCGCGCGCCGTCGAGCTCTATGGCGTGCCGGAGGAAATCATCGTCGCCATTATCGGCGTGGAAACGGTATACGGCCGCAACACCGGCAGCTACCGCGTCATCGACGCGCTCGCCACCCTCGCCTTCGACTATCCGCCGCGCGCCGAATTCTTCCGCGCCGAGCTGGAGAACTACCTGCTGTATGCGCGCGACGCGGGCATCGACACCCTGGCGCTGAAAGGCTCGTATGCCGGCGCCATCGGCATTCCCCAGTTCATGCCCGGCAGCTACCGCCGTTACGCCGTAGACTTGGACGGTGACGGCAAACAGGACCTCTCGGCCAGTTTCGCGGACGCCATCGGCAGCGTCGCCAATTTTTTGAAGGCGCACGACTGGCAAAGCGGCGAGCCGGTGGCCTATGCCGCGCAGGTGCAGGGGGAGAACTACCGCAGCCTCATCGCCGCCGGCATCAAGCCGACTTACCGCTACGGCGACCTGGCCAGCTTCGGGATCCACGCCGCGGGCGAGGCGAAAGCGGATGCACCCTGCGCCTTGATCGAGCTCGCAACGCCGGGCGAAGCGAGCGAATACCTGGTGGGCCTCGCCAACTTCTACGTGCTTACGCGCTACAACCGCTCCAGCATGTACGCCGCGGCCGTTCTGGAACTGGCGCAGGCGGTGAAAGCCAAATAGCCGTAGCCCGTGATTCGTTGGCCGTTGTCTGCTATTCGTCGATCGGGGAGGCCAGATAGGGAAATATGCCGTGAAAGTCGGACATGCTGGCGGAAATCTTCCTGAAGTTGGCGGCGCGGCCACCATGATAACGCCGTTTGCGCGGCGGCACGCATGCGCGACGCTTGCAAGTTGCCCCGGAGGACGCAACAATGCGCACTTTGCGCGAAAGAGCCTCACTCATGACCAGCAACAAGACGAAAAGCAAGGGACCGTGCATCGCGGTGCGCAGTTCCGGCATCCACGGGCGCGGCGTATTCGCCCTCCGCGCGATCCGCGAAGACGAAACGGTGTGCGAATACAAAGGCGAGATCATCAGCGAAGCCGAGGTCGCGCGCCGCTATCCCGAGAACATGGATGGGCTGAACCACACGTTCATATTCGGCGTGGCGCACAACCACAACATCGACGGCGGGTCCAAGGGCAACATCGCGCGCTGGATCAACCACTCCTGCAACCCGAACTGCGATACCTACGAGAAGGACAAACGCATGTTCGTGCGCGCCGCCCGCGACATCCGGCCGGGAGAGGAGCTTTCCTACGACTACTGCATCGAGGCCGGGGAGCGCATCACCAAAGCGGTGAAAGCGCGCTGGCCCTGCTGGTGCGGCGCCAAGAAGTGCCGCGGCACCGTGCTGGTTCCGACGCCGAAGCCGAAGAAGAAGGCGAAGAAAAAAGCCAAGCGCAAAATCGCCTGATCGCACTGTGCCGGGGGGGGAATCGAGGCGCATTGACTGCCGCCGCCTGCGCGCGGTCTAATTGCGCAGCATCGATCGAGGCCGCCCATGAAGCAGTCCATCCAGCCGGCGCGACAGTACCGCCATTACGACCTGGTGATGGCCGCTTTCGTCAGCGTGCTGATCTGCTCCAATCTGATCGGCCCGGCGAAGATCGCGCAGATCACGCTGCCCTACCTGGGCACGGTCAGCTTCGGCGCCGGCGTGCTGTTCTTCCCGATATCCTATGTGTTCGGCGATATCCTGACCGAAGTCTACGGCTACGCGCGCGCGCGCAAGGTGATCTGGGCCGGGTTCGCCGGCCTCGCCTTCGCCTCGATCATGGCCTCGGTGGTGGTGGCCCTGCCTCCGGCGCCGTTCTGGGGCCACCAGGCGGCCTACGAAATCGCTTTCGGCTCGACCTGGCGCATCGTCCTGGCCTCGATGTGTGCGTATTTCTGCGGCGAGTTCGTCAATTCCTACGTGCTGGCGAAAATGAAAATCCTGACCGCCGGCAGGTGGCTGTGGACGCGCACCATCGGTTCCACCCTTTTCGGCGAAGCGGTGGACTCGGCGCTGTTTTACCCGCTGGCGTTTTACGGCACTGGCCTCATCCCCGACGACCAGCTGCCGCTGGTGATGCTGTCGCAGTTCGTGATCAAGGTCGGCGTCGAAGTCGTGTTCACCCCGGTCACCTACAGGGTGGTCAACGCGCTGAAGCGGGCGGAGCACGAGGACTACTACGACCGCGGGACCGACTTCAATCCCTTCTCCCTCAGGCCCTGAGGGTCTTTGTGCTGCGGCTGCCTGAACTCTTTGCCGGTTCTTCGCCGCGACCCGGTTCGTCAAAAATTGTCATATCATATTGCGAACGGTTCCTGATTGGCCAAATGCGCGATAATCGTCGCCGGCGCTAGGAAAGCGGGGGCGGAACCCTGGGTTCGCCGGGCAGCCTAAGCGCCGGGAAATAACGGAGACAGCCATGGACTATCGCGGCAACGATTACGACGTCAGCGCGCGGTTCAATACCACCGATCCGCAGGTGGTGAACGAGGAGGTGGACCGCATCTACCTCGAACTCTATCCGGATGCGCCGACCAAGCTGCTCGATTCGGCGTTTTGTGACCTGACCCGGCTCTACCGCGGCGAATACCCCGGGTTTCACCCATGCGACACGGCCTATCATGACGTCCAGCACGTGCTCGACGTGACGCTCGCCATGGCGCGCCTGATCGACGGTTACGAGCGTTCGCGCATCGGCACCCAGCCCTTCGGCGATTCCCTGTTCCGCCTGGGCGTGATCACGGCCTTGTTCCACGACATGGGCTACGTGCGCGAACTCAAGGATCAGGAGCACAAGAACGGCGCCGAGTACACCCTGACCCATGTGTCGCGCGGATCCGTGTTTCTCAGGGACTACCTGCCGAAGATCGGGATGCCGGAAATGGCCGATATCGCCGCGGAGCTGATCCACTTCACCGGCTACGAAATCCCCGTGTCGAGGATCAAGGTGCACTCGCCGATTTACCGCCTGCTGGGCAGCATGCTCGGTTCGGCCGACATCATCGCGCAGATGGCGGATCGCTGCTATCTGGAGAAATGCCGCGACCGGCTGTATCCGGAGTTCGTCGCCGGCGGCCTCGCTGTCAAACGCGACGCCAAAGGCGCGGAGCAGGTGGTATTCGCCTCGGGCGAGGACCTGGTGATCAAGACTCCGCTATTCTTCCAGGGCGCGCGCAAGCGCCTGGATCAGGACCTCGGCGGCAGCTACTCCTACGCCCAGCAGCATTTCGGCGGACAGAACCTGTACCTCGAAGAGCTGAGGAAGAATATCCAGTTCGCGCAGGAGATCGGCGAGGGAAGCGACCCGTCTATCCTCAAGCGCGTGCCGCCCGAGACGCTCAAGCCGTAGCCGCCGCCCGTACCCGGCAAAGGCCAACACACCCGTCTACAGCAGCGCGTCTTTCGACAGCCCGTGCCGGCGCAGGATGCGGCGCAACTGTCCCAGCGCCTCGAGTTGTATCTGCCTGACGCGCTCGCGCGTCAAGTCCAGCTGCCCGGCCAATTCCTCCAGCGTGCACACTTCCCGGTTGTTCAGGCCGAAGCGGCGCTCGATCACCACGCGCTGCTTGTCATTCAACTGCGCGAGCCATTGCCGCACCAGCGACTCGATCTCCTGCGTCTGCAATCCGGCCTCTGGACCGGCGCCCTGGTCGTCCGAGATGGACTCGCCGATCGACAGCATCGGATCGATATCCAGCGGCGCGTCCAGCGAGGCCACGCGCTCATTGTGGGCGAGCACGCCGCGCACCTCCTCCGCCGGCCTGCCCAGCAGGTGCGCGATGTCCTCTGCGCCCGCCTCGCGGTCGCCGTGCGCCTCGAGATGGCGCTTGGCGCGCAGCACCAGATTGAGTTCCTTGATCACATGCACCGGCAGCCGTATGGTGCGCGACTGGTTCATGATCGCGCGCTCGATGTTCTGGCGTATCCACCAGGTGGCGTAGGTCGAGAAGCGGAAACCGCGCTCGGGATCGAATTTGCCGAGCGCGTGCATCAACCCCAGATTGCCCTCTTCCACCAGATCGAGCAGCGGCATGCCGCGGTTGAGATAGTGCTTCGCGATGTTCACCACCAGACGCAGGTTGCGCTCGATCATTTTCTGCCGCGCCGTGAAGTCCCCTTGCGCGGCGCGGCGCGCGTAGTACAACTCCTCCTCGGGCGAGAACAGCGGGTTGAGCCCGATCTCGTGCAGGTAGATCTGGGTGACGTCCGAAAGAAATTCGGTTTCCGCGTCGGCCGCTTCGGTTGGCGCCTCGGCCAAAGGTTCGGCCAAGGACCCGGCCTCGGCCCTGCCGTCGAACTCCTCTTCCGGCGAAGACGACGGGGGAATCACGTCGGCGGCAGGTACTTCGCCGGATCGACCGGTTTGCCGAGCTTGCGAATCTCGAAATGCAACTTGGGCGCATCGCTGTCGGTGCTGCCGAGCTCGGCGATTTTCTGCCCCTTGACCACGCTCTGTCCTTCCTTCACCAGGATGTTCCGGTTATGCGCATAGACCGACGAATAGGTCTTGTTGTGCTTGATCACCGCGAGCTTGCCGTAGCCGCGCATTTCGCCGCTATAGATGACCCGCCCCGGCGCTGCGGCGATCACCGGATCACCCGGTTTGCCGGCGATGTCCACGCCTTTGTTGCTCGGTTCGGAAAACACCGCGATGACCTTGCCCTGCGCCGGCCGTCCCCAGTCAACCTTGTCCTCATCGTCCGTCGCGGCATCGGGTTTCGCCGCCGCGGCCGGAGGTGCGGGCGCCGCGGCCGGCGCCGGTGTGGCCGCAATGGCAGGCGTCTGGCCCGCGGGTGCGCCCGGCGCTTCACCGCGTTGCAGCAGCGCCAGATTCTCCGGCGTGTACGGCAGCTTGCGCCCCAGCGGTTCCGATTTGATCGCGCCCTGCGCAGCAGGCGCACGCGCGGGTTCCGCTGCAGCACCTGCCGGCGCGCCCAGCGGCCGCGTCTCAACCCGCCCTGCGGTGGTTACCGGATGCACCGTCACCGGCGCTTCCTGCACGCCCGCCGGCGGCCTGATCCGCAGCTGCTGGCCGGGGCGTATCCGGCTCGGGTCGTCCAGATTGTTCCAGGCGGCGAGTTCCTTGTAGTCCAGGCCGTGGTCGAGCGCGATGCTGAACATGGTGTCACCGCGCCGGATGGTGTAGGTCTCGGGGCGGGTATCTGCCGCCGCGGGCGCCTTGGGCGTGGCCGCGGGGCTGCCTGCCGCCGGCGGCGCGCGATCGACCACCGGCGCGTGCACCGGCCGGCTGGCGCAACCCGCAAGCGTCGCCGCGACCCATGCGGCAAGACACAGCAAAGCCGGTATCCGCTTCATTCCACCCCCGTCAACATCGGCACGAAACGCACGGCGTCCAGCGTGGTTTCGCTGTAGCCTGCGCGGCTGCGTTCCACCAGCCGCAACACCTGCTCGGAACTGCCGAATGGCAATATCATTCTGCCGCCGGGAGCCAGCTGCTGCAACAAGGACTGCGGCAACTGCCGCGCTGCGGCGGAAAGAATGATGGAATCGAAGGGCGCGGCCTCGGGCAGGCCGAGGGTTCCATCGGCGTGCTTCAGGCGCAGATTGGACAGGCGCAGGCCGCGCAGATTCGCCCGCGCCTTGGCCAGCAGCGGCGCGATGCGCTCGATCGAATACACTTCGGTCGCGAGTCGCGCCAGCACCGCCGCCTGGTAGCCGCAGCCGGTGCCGATTTCCAGAACCTTCCCGAGTTCGCGCCCGGCGCGCAGCGTCTGGATCATCAGGGCCACGACATAGGGTTGGGAAATGGTCTGGGAAAAACCGATCGGCAGCGCATCGTCGTCGTAGGCGCGACTCGCCAGCGCTTCCTCCACGAACAAGTGGCGCGGCACGCTGCCCAAGGCCGCAAGCACGCCCTCGTCCGTGATCCCTTCCTTGCGCAGGCGCTCGACCATGCGCGCCCGCGTGCGCTGCGAGGTCATGCCTATGCCCTGCGCCTGCGGATGGCCGCGGCGGATCATCGCTTCAACCAATCGCGCAACAGCGGAATCTGGCTCACGTGCGTGAGATCGATCTGCAGCGGCGTCACCGACACCCGCTTCGCCGCGACGGCGAAGAAATCGGTGCCCGCGCCCGCGTCCTGCGCGCCGCCGGCCGGACCGACCCAATAGACGGTCTCCTGGCGCGGACTGATTTCCTTGATCACGGGTTCGGCCTTGTGGCGTTTCCCGAGGCGGGTGATTTCGACACCGCGCAACGCGTCGTAGGCCAGATCGGGGATATTCAGATTGAGCAGCACCGGCCCGGACACAGGAACGCGCTGCAGGCGCTCGACCATTTCCAGCGTCACGCGCGCGGCGGTGTCGAAATGCCGGCCGACCTTGCTCGCCAGCGATACCGCAATTGAAGGAATGCCGAGCAGGAAACCCTCGGTGGCCGCGGCGACCGTGCCCGAGTATATGGTGTCGTCACCCATGTTGGCGCCCAGATTGATGCCTGACACCACCATGTCGGGGAGCTGATCGAGCAGCCCGGTCACGGCCAGGTGCACGCAGTCGGTCGGCGTGCCGTTGACGAACATGAAACCGTTGGCCGCGCGCTTGACCGAAAGCGGCCGGTCCAGGGTAAGCGAATTGGAGGCGCCGCTGCGGTCGCGCTCCGGGGCCACCACCGTGACTTCGGCCACGCCGGAGAGGACTTCGGCGAGGCGGGCGATTCCGGGGGAAAAATAGCCGTCGTCGTTGCTGAGTAGGATGCGCATGTGCCCCGGATTATAAAGGACGGCGCCCGTTCCTGAAGCGTCAAACGCGAAATCCGTCCGGCGCCCTCAATAGGTCCCCGGCACGAGGATGGTCCGGTCCACCTGCTTCACGTCGCGCAGGCCGCAGAACGCCATGGTGACGTCGAGTTCCTTCTGGATGAGATCCAGGCACTTGGTCACGCCGGCCCCGCCCATCGCGCCCAGTCCGTAGACGTAGGCGCGGCCGATGAACACGCCCTTGGCGCCCAGGGCGAGCGCCTTGATCACGTCCTGTCCCGAGCGTATGCCGCCGTCCATCAAGACCTCGATCTTGTCGCCGACGGCCTGCACGATGGAGGGCAGCGCGGCGATCGACGAAGGCGCGCCGTCCAACTGGCGGCCGCCGTGGTTGGAGACGATGATCGCATCGGCGCCAGAGCGCACCGCGATGTCGGCGTCTTCGGCGTCCATGATGCCCTTCAGGATCAGCTTGCCGCCCCAGCGCTCCTTGATCCACTGCACGTCGTCCCAGCACATGGTGGGGTCTAGCTGGCGCGCGCTCCACTCCGAGAGTGAACTCAGGTTGTCGGCGTCCGTTGCGTGGCCCACCACGTTGCGGAAGGTGTGGCGCCGGGTGGCGAGCATGCCCAGGCCCCAGCGCGGCTTGGTGGCCATGTTGAGCATATTGCCCAGAGTGATCTTGGGCGGGGCCGACAGGCCGTTGATGATGTCCTTGTGGCGCTGCCCCATGATCTGCAGATCCAGGGTGAGCACCAGCGCGGAACAACCGGCCGCCTTGGCGCGGTCGATCAGGCGCTTGATGAAATCGCGGTCGCGCATCACATACAGCTGAAACCAGAAGGGCTTCTCGACGTTCTCGGCCACGTCTTCGATGGAGCAGATGCTCATGGTCGAGAGCGTGAACGGAACGCCGAATTTTTCGGCGGCGCGCGCGGCCAGAATCTCGCCGTCGGCATGCTGCATGCCGACCAGCCCGACGGGCGCAAGCGCCACCGGCATCGCCAGCGGCTGGCCCGCCATGGTCGTTTTCAGGCTGCGGTTCTCCATGTTCACCGCCACGCGCTGGCGCAGCTTGATCCTGGCGAAATCGCTTTCGTTGGAACGATAGGTCTCCTCGGTCCAAGAACCCGAATCGGCATAGTCGTAGAACATGCGCGGCACGCGTTTCTTGGCCAGCAGGCGCAAATCTTCGACGCAGGTAATCGCTGGGGGCATGGTATCTCCGGACGCGGGTGGAAAAAGTTGCAACCATCCTAAGGCAAAGAGCCGTTGATTGCCAGAACCACGGGAGGAAACTCAAAGCGCGGGAACCCGCGCCGGTACCGGGAGAAAATGCCTAAAACGTCTCAGGTAAAGCGAGGTCGCATGTTGCGCGCGCCAATCGAAAGCGCAATCGAAACGCCGCGTTCTGCGTCGGATTGCCAGGCGGCCTTCATCGGTTCCAAATCGCACGCAGCAGGTTATCTTCCTTGTTGTAGTGAAACTCGAGTTCGCCCTTGTAGGCATGGCGCAGGGCTTGCGCGAGATCGCGCGCAAGATGGGCGTCGGTGGTGGTGACCATCACACCGTCGTCGGCATCGACCATAGCCATGATCCGCTGCAGCGGGTGCTCGGCCTTTTCCTTTGCCTCGTGGTTGCGCATCAACTGCAGTATCTCGTCGCGATGCGACTGCAGGAATGCCCCCTTCAGCGCCACGAAGCCTGCGGGGAACTTGTCATGCACGCGATGGCAGGCCGGACACCTCGCCTGGTGGGCCGCTGCGGGCGCGGCGGCCCAGGTCCAGCGACCGTTATGAAACACTGCGCCGCAATCGGGACAGCAGGTCGGTTCGCGCAGCTTGTGCCCTGCCTTGTAGCTGTCGTGGACCAGTTCCTGCCGCAACTGATCCCGGCTGATCGGCTGAAAACTCCCGCGTTGGCTTTTCATGGCTGACCTCTCATCGCTACGCATTGTTTCGATCCCTGCAGACGCACCGCGGAGCATCGCAGCTATCACGGTTCGATCTGCACTTGCGCCAGGCCAGCATATGCCGTCCGTGCGCGCACCGGCATGATTTCCGTCCCAGGCTCAGAGCGTCGTATGGCCTTCGTGCGCATAGGTTCTTTCGTGCTGTCGCTGGCAGTTAAGACAGCGCTTCGCCGCCGGGTACGCGAGCAGGCGCTCGAAGCTTATTTCGTCGCGGCAGTCGACGCAGATACCGAAGCCCGCATCCCTGATGCGCGCCCTGGCCGCCTCGATGTCGCGCAGCTCCAGGACGTGTCGGTCGATGATCGCGAGATTGAGATCGGCCAACTCGTCGCCCACGGCCTGGTCGCCGCTGTCGGCCGGCGCCCGGTCGATCAGTTCGATGTATTGCTGGTTTTCACTCTGCTCCAGCGCGTTGCGCACCTGTTCCAGCAGCTCATCGTATTGCTTATCGAGCAGGTGCTCGAGCCTGGAGTGTTGGGTCTTGGTCAGGGCCATGATCTGCTTCTCCTAGAGTCAGGCCGTTCGAGCGGATCTGGACTCCCCCGCGAGGCAGGGAAAGCTTCCGCTCGTAGGGCGTCAAGCCGGGAGCCGTCTTGGCGCACCCGTAGCCGCCGTTAGGGATATTGTCCGGGCAGCGCAGCGCCGGCAGGTTGATTTTGCGCAATATACGGGCGGATTGCCGCCGCGATGCTGCGCGACGCCCGGCGGGGCGCTCAGGCAGTCGGTGCCAGGGATTGGGAGGACAGAGGGGCGCTGCTTGCCGGCCGGCTCAGGAGCGAATCCCAGCGGACCAGACCCAGGGTTCCGAAATACTCCCCATGCGCGTACCCCTCTTCGATGAACCAGCGGCTGAGTTCTTCCGCGCTCGGCGCCAGCAGTTCACGCGCCGCATGGGCTTCGCCGTCGATCGAACTCACCGCCATGCCGGCGCGCATGGCCATCTTGCGCATGGGGGTATTGTTCGAAAGGAACATCACGAACACCTTGCCGACGCCGCACATTCTGGCGCGCAGCATGAGTTTTTCCAGCAATTTGGTGCCTATCTTCTGGCCGCGCCTCTCAGGCCGCACGGAAAATGCCATTTCGCTTTGATTCGGACCCCGCACCAGTTCGGCCAGCCCGATGATATTCGCCCGCTCGTCAAACGCGGCAAGGACCGTGTCCCGGGTAAAGTTCAACCGGTCCACATACTTGGAAATCGTCTCATCGGAAATCGTGCAGCAGAAGCGCTTGCGGCGGTCGTCTGGCGTCAGCGCCAGGTAGAAGCTTCTGACGGCCTCCCGCTCGTATATTGTCAGTGGTCTGATAATCATCGAATCGCTTTTTTCGCGGCCCCTCCCCGCTCGCCATATATATCACATTGACGCGATGCACCAAAACGCAATATGTGATGGCAAGCATCAAAAAATCAGATGAGAAAATGCGTGAAATATTACTCACTCAAGACAATTTGGTGTTGCATCGCACCATCGATTGTCGTACTATTCATTTGCGGGGTTTCTCCTCCTCCTCCTTTGGAATCCCGTCTTCTAGCCGGTGGCGTTTCAATAACGCCACCGGTTTTTTTTCGCCACTGACTGACCCGGGCTTTCCCGCCGCGGGTGCCGCATCCCGAATAGCGTACAATCGCAGCGGTCCGCAGCACAGCGCCCGAGCCGCGCGCAAAGGCGCTAATGAAAACACCCAAGAGATTGGTACCGCTGGTCGACGAGGGCATGGTCGACGAAGTCGTGCGCCAGCTCATGAGCGGCAAGGAAGCCGAGGTCTACGTGGTCCGCTGCGGCGGGCACACGCGCTGCGCCAAAGTGTACAAGGAGGCGAGCAAACGCAGCTTCCGCCAGAATGTCCAATACACGGAAGGGCGCAAGGTAAAGAACAGCCGCCGCGCCCGCGCCATGGAAAAAGGCTCGCGCTACGGACGCCAGGAACAGGAACAGGCCTGGCAGAGCGCCGAGGTCGACGCCCTGCACCGTCTCGCCGCCGCCGGGGTGCGCGTGCCGCGGCCCTACAACTTCCTCGAGGGCGTGCTGCTGATGGAACTGGTGACCGATGACAGCGGCAACGCCGCCCCCAGGCTGAACGACCTGGTGCTGAGCGAAGCGCAGGCGCGCGAATACCATCACACCCTGATCGTGCAGGTGGTGCGCATGCTGTGCGCGGGCATCATTCACGGCGACTTGTCCGAATACAATGTGCTGGTGGGCAGCGGAGGGCCGGTCATCATCGACCTGCCGCAAGCCGTCGATGCGGCGGGCAACAACAGCGCCGGCGCCATGCTCGAGCGCGACGTCGACAACCTCACCAGCTACTTCGGCCGTTTCGCGCCGGCGCTGCGGACCACCGACTACGGCCGCGAAATCTGGTCGCTCTACCAGAGCGGCAAGCTGCACCCGGAGGTTACCTTGACCGGCTGCTTCGAGCGCAAGGAAAAACCCGCCGACGTCGGCAGCGTCATGCGCGAAATCAACGACGTGATCAAGGAAGAGGCCGCGCGCCAGCGCTACAAGCAGGCGCTGGGATAGTTCAGGGGCGCATCGCTTCCAGCGCAGCCGCCGCTATCGGGGCTCCGCGCCTGCGACCTGCACCCGGTCGTTGCCGAATTCCTTGGCGAGCGCCAGGGCGCAGTGCGCCTGATGCAGCAGCTCGGCCGAAGTATTACCGTGATCGGGGAACACGGCGACGCCGAAGGAAACCGAAATTTTTTCCAGCGGCTTGCCAAAATATTCCAGATGCATGGCGAATATCGCCTCGCGCAACTGCCGCGCGCGCATGACGACCCCCGCAAGCGGAGCCTCGGGAAAGACCAGCACGATTTCATCCTGCTCATAGCGGCAGGCGATATCGCTCGAGCGTATGTGCTTGTTGATCAACTCGGCGACCTGGCGCAGCGCATAATCGCCCGCGTCGCGCCCAAACGTGTCGTTGAAGCGCTTGAACTGGTTCAAGTCGCACAGCGCGATGCCCAACGGCCGGCTCTTGCGCTTCGCCGTGGCAATCTCGCGCTTCAGCGATTCCTCCATGTAGCGGTGGTTGAACAGGCCGGTGAGCGGATCGCGCACAGACAGGTTGCGCAGCGTTTCCTGCAGCTGCATATTGGCCAGGGCGAGGCCGATCTGATTGGCGAAACTCTTTGCGACGGCGCGCACTGCGCCCAGCGCCCCGGATCGCGCCGGATCTTCCAGCAGCAGGACGCCCAGCACGCGGCCCTGACCCAGGACCGGCACGCACAGGCTGGGCGCCGCGAGCGGCTGTTGCATGTGGGGGCAGGCGATATCGGACGCCCCCTCGGTTAGATACGCCTCGCCGCGGCGTATCGCCCAGCACTCGGCCGGTTCAAAATTTGCACGGCTGCCTGCGGCCTTTCCCCACGACACCTTGAGTTCCAGCTGGGTGCCAGTCTCCACGGCGAGATACAGCGCGCCGCTGCAATCGGCGAACACGCTGGTGGCGCAAGTCTGCACCACCCGGTAGGCGTCCGCGTAGCCGGTACTGGACTGCAGCAGCTTGCCCATCTCCTCGAGCAGGGCCGGCCCGGCCGTCTCCCGGCCGGCCGCGGTACGCGGGCTCTCCGCCTGCGCCGGCGCCGGACGCGCACGAACCTGGGAGCAATACCTGAGAAAAGTAAGGAGCAACAACAGGAGATTGCCCGCCGTTGCGCTCGCCAGCGCAATGGAAACCTGCGCCAGGGCGTCGCCGGCGGTGGCAAGCCGATACGCCAGATCGAGTGCAAACGCGTTCAATCCCAGAACGATGACCGCGACGGCCGCAAAAGCCAGGTTTTGCGGCTGCAGCCACACCGACCATTGCCTACGTTTAGCTATTTGACCTCCCAGACCCGGGGCAGATGTTCGCGCCGGTTATTGCGGGTGAGTTTACCGATTCTACAGATGTCTCGATAGCGCCATTTCCAATGCGCAACGCCGGGCGACTTTGAGTGCGGCGCCCGTGGAGCAGAGGCGAAGCTACCCGCCCTCGATTTTTGGAATGAAATAGATTTCGCAGCCCGGCCGCAGCCGATGATAATAGCCGACCTCGTAAATCTCGCCGTCGATGGCGACGCTGGTCTGATCTTCCAGGTGCTCGCCCAGGCCGGGGTAGCGCCGGTCCAGCACCCGGATGACGTCGTACAGGGTCTGCGCCTCGATCTCGAATTCATTCACGCCATCGGTGTACTCGCGGCTCAGGCTGCTGATGAGCACGACATGCGCGAGCGCCGGCGCCAATTCTAGCCTCTGCGGCCCGAGTCGATTGCGGCCAGCACCTTGGGCGGCGACATCGGCAGTTCGGTCAGGCGCCGGCCGATCGCATTGGCGACCGCGTTGGCGACCGCCGCCATCGACGGCACGATGTTCGCCTCACCCGCGCCTTTCACGCCGAACGGGTGGTTCGGGTTCGGCACCTCGACCAGCACCGCCTCTATCATGGGCAGATCGGAGGCGACCGGGACGCGGTAGTCGAGAAAGCCCGCGTTCAGCAGATGACCCGCAGCGTCGTAGATGTACTCCTCGTTCAAGGCCCAGCCTATGCCCTGCACCACGCCGCCCTGCATCTGGCCCTCGACGTAGCTCGGATGGATCGCCCGGCCCACGTCCTGCGCGACGATGAAGCGCAGGATTTTCACGCTGCCGGTCTCGGGGTCGACCTCGACGTCGCACAGTTCGCTGGCGAAGCCCGGCGCCGCGCCGCCGGCATTGACCGAGACTTCGGCGCCGATCGGCCCGCCCGTCACCGCGCGCTTGGCGGCGATCGCCTTGAGCGACAGCGGCTCGAACTTGCCTGAGTCCTGGCCGGAAAACCGCGCGCAGCCTTGCTCCCAGACCACCTCCCCCTTGCCCACGTTCCAGATCATCGCCGCACGCGCACACAGCTCGTCAATCACCTTGTTGCACGCCTCGACCACGGCGATGCCGGTGGCGAAAGTGACACGCGAGCCGCCGGTGACATGGGTATAGCCGATCGAAGCGGTGTCGGCCACGATGGCCCGGACCTGGTCATAGGCCACGCCCAGGGTCTCGGCCGCCATCATCGCCATCGACGCGCGCGAGCCGCCGATGTCCATGCTGCCGGTGGCGACCGCGACCGAGCCATCCTCGGTGATATGCACCGTGGCGCTGGATTCGCCGCCGTTGTTGAACCAGAAGCCCGAGGCCACGCCGCGTCCCTGGTTCTTCGCCAGCGGCGCCGCGTAAGCGGGATGATCGAGCAGCGCCTTGACGGTTTCAGCGTAGCCATCGTGCGCATGCTTCGGTCCCCAGGCCGTCTGCGTCCCCGCCTTGGCCGCATTCATCAGCCTGAACTGCAGCGGGTCCAGGCCGATTCTCGCGGCGACCGCATCCATGGTGCTTTCCACCGCGTAGGCCGAGATCGGAGAACCGGGCGCGCGGTAGGCGGCCGACTTCGGCCGGTTGCAGACGACGTCGTAGCCGACCGAGCGCACGTTGGGGATGTCATAGGGCGCAAAACCACACATGGTCGCGTTCATCACCGGCGAGCCGGGAAATGCGCCCGCCTGAAATTTGAACACGCCGTCGGCGGCGACTATCTTGCCGTTCTTCTTCACGCCGATCTTGACCGTCATCGACGATCCGGAAGTCGGTCCGGTCGCCTTGAACACGTCTTCGCGGCTCATCACGATCTTGACCGGATGGCCGGTCTTGCGCGAGAGCAGGGCCGCAACCGGCTCGATATACACCACGGTCTTGCCGCCGAAACCGCCGCCGATCTCGGCCGGATGCACCAGCACGTCGCCGATGTTCATGTCGAGCAGCCGCGCGGTGTAGGCGCGCACCACGAAATGGCCCTGGCTCGAGGCCCAGATTTCCCCCTGGCCGTCGGCATCGAAGCGCGCGAGGCAGCCGTGCGGCTCGATGTAGCCCTGGTGCACCGGCGCGGTCTTGAAGCTCAACTCGACGATTTCGTCGGCCGCGGCAAAGCCGGCCTCGGTATCGCCGAGCTTGAACTCGATGCGCTTGGAAACATTCGACGGCCGGGCCGGCGCCGGCTCGACGCCGCGCGTAATCATGTCCTCGAACAGCAGCGGCGCGTCGGGCTGCATCGCCGCGTCGACGTCGATCACGTGCGGCAGCGGTTCGTAGTCCACTTCGATCAGCCGCAGCGCCTCGCTGGCGACGGCCTTGTTGATCGCGGCGACTGCGGCGACGGCATGCCCCTCGTAGAGCACTTTCTCGCGCGCCATGATGTTGCGCGTCATGTGCCAGAAATTGATCGCGACACGCTCGGGGCCGAGGAATTCGTACTTCTGCTCCGGGAAATCGGCCGAGGTGATCACCGCCTTGACGCCAGGCAGCGCGCGCGCCTTCGAAGTGTCGATCCCGCGGATGCGCGCATGGGCATGCGGCGAGCGCAGGATGTCGCCCCACAGCATGCCCGGCAGGGCGAAGTCGGCGCCGTAACGGGCGAGGCCGGTCACCTTGGGCACGCCGTCGGGCCGCACCGGGCGCGTGCCGACCACCTTCAGCACTTCTTCCTGCTTGATCGTTTTCGCATCCATGCTCAGTTCCCCCGCATTTCGCGTGCCGCGTCGAGCACCGCATCGATGATCTTGTTATACCCCGTGCACCGGCACAGGTTGCCCGCCAGCCAGAAGCGCACCTCTTCCTCGGTCGGATCGGGATTGCGCGCGAGCAGCGCGCGCGCCGCGATCAGGATCCCCGGCGTGCACACGCCGCACTGCAGCGCGGCGTGCTCGAGGAACTTGCGCTGCAGGGGATGCAGGCTCGCGCCTTCGGCCATGCCCTCTATGGTTTCGATCTTCTTCCCCTGCGCCTCGACGCCGAGCACGAGGCAGGAGCACACCAGGCGCCCGTCTACCGTCACGCTGCAGGCGCCGCAGTCGCCGGTGCCGCAGCCTTCCTTGGTGCCGGTGAGCTGCAGTTCGTCGCGCAGCACTTCGAGCAGCGTCTGCCCGGTTTCGCACAGGTACTCGACGGCATTGCCGTTGAGCGTCGCGCTTACATGATGCTTGGCCATCAACCCTTCCTCCCTGCTCTGTCCGCCGCTATTACGGCCGCCCGCCGCGCCAGCACGGCGGCGATCTTGATCCTGAATTCCCTGGTCCCGCGCTTGTCGCTGATCGGCCTCGCGGCCGCGCTCGCTGCGGCACCCAGGCGTTTGAGCGCGTCGGCGTCGATTTTGCTGCCGATCAGCGCGGCCGCGGCCTCGGGGACCAGCAACGCGCGATCCGCGACAGCGCCCAGGCTGACCCGCGCATGGCGGCACACGCCATTTTCGTCCAGCGCGAGATTGACCCCGGTGCCGACGACCGCAATGTCCATCTCGGTGCGGGGAGTGAAGCGCAGATAGGCATCGCCGCAACGCGGCGGCCGCGGCGGCAGGAAAATTGAAACGACGATCTCGCCTTGGGCGAGGGTAGTCTTTCCCGGTCCCGCCGGGATCTCCTCGACCACGGCCTCGCGGCTGCCCTTGGGCCCGACGATGCGCGCGATCGCGCCCGCGGCGATCAGGGCGGGAACGCTGTCCGCCGCAGGCGAGGCATTGCACAGATTGCCGCCGACGGTCGCGCGTCCCTTCACCTGGATCGAGCCGATCAGCTTGACCGCGTCGGTCACGCCGGGCCAGGCCGCCGCGAACGCCGCGTGCTCGACGAGTTCCATGCAGGTGACCGCGGCGCCGAAGCGGAATCCGCCGTTCTCGGCGACGATAGCCCGCATCTCGGCAATGCCCTTGACGTCGACCAGCAGCCCGGGGGCGACCCGGCCGCCGCGCATCTGGATCAGCAGATCCGTGCCGCCGGCCAGCACCCGCGCCAGCCCGTTTGCGCCGGAGAGCAGCGCGACCGCCGCCGCCAGCGTCTGCGGCGCTTCATAACCTATGTCGCTCATCGCATTTCCCTGAGAATTGTGCTGTGGATTATCGAATACTGCCTGCGGCTCCGGCTCATTTTACCGGGAGCCCTGTGCCATCGGCGCAAAGCGCTAGTCGATTTTGATGTTCGCCTCACGCGCCACCTTGGTCCAGCGCGCGAGGTCGGCGCGCAGCGTGGCTTCAAGCTCTTCCGGCTTTCCCGGCGCGGCCTGCAGGCCGATCTTGGCGAGCTTGTCCTTGACGTCGGGATTGGCGAGCACCTTGTTCAGGTCCGCATTGAGCTTGTCCACGGTCGCCCGGGGCGTGTTCGCCGGCAGGAAGAACGCGATCCACTGGGAGAACTCGCATCCGCTTACGCCCTGCTCCGCCAGCGTGGGCACGTCGGGCAATTCCGGGCTGCGCTTCAGGCTGGCGATGCCCAGCGCTTTGACCTTGCCCGCTCTGACGTTGGGTGCTGCGGAATTCAGCGCATCCATCATCATCTGGATGTGGCCCGCGACCACGTCCTGGGCGGCCGGACCCGCCCCCTTGTACGGGACGTGCGTGAGCTGGGTCCCGGTTCTCGAGGCAAACAACTCCGAGCCCAGATGATAGGTACTGCCGGCACCGGAGGTGCCGTAGGCAATCTTGTACGGATTGGCTTTGGCGTAGGCGATGAATTCGCGGACATTGCTCACCGGGACCGAAGGATGCACCACCAGCACGTTGTCCGTGGTCGCCACCACCCCCACCGCAATGAAATCCTTGATCACGTCGTAAGGCAGTTTGTGCATGACGGCCGGACTCGATCCCATCGAGCTGCTGGTGCCGAACAGGATGGTCGCGCCATCGGGCGCGGCGCGCGCAACCAGTTCGGTGCCGATAATGCCGGTGGCGCCGGGTTTGTTTTCCACCAGCACCGTGCGCTTCATCAACTCGCCGAGAAATGGCGCAATGACGCGGGCACCGATATCCGTCGGGCCGCCGGTCGCAAAAGGCACGATGAGCCGCACCGGCGGCCCGCCCTGCGCCGCGGCTGTCGCGGCGCCCAGGGCAGTTGCCAGAACCAGGCCGGCGACGCAAATCCTGCGCACGCTTACGCCCATCGATCGCGCCATAAGCCGCCTCGCGGCCCAGCCTGACAATGACTTCATTTATCCTCCTCGTTCGATACAGCAGCGGAATGGCCGCTTTTTTTGGTCGCTGGTCGCCGAACCCGAGCCCGTGCCCCACGCGCTGCCGCATTGTATTCCTTTGGAGTATAAAGTGCGTCGAGCGGCGTACCGTTTTTTGCCTCGCGTGATGCGCGCGGCGCCGCCGCCGGCGCAATTTCGCGCCTGGCGGTCTTTCCATCGCGGAGGAAAAATGCAACCAGCGTCCACCAAATCGCCGAGATTTTCCCAGCTCACGCTGGAGGAGCTGCACCCCTACCAGAAACCGCTGGGCGAGCAGATCATGAAGGTGTCGAGCATCGGCCTGGCGGGGCCCTACAACCCGCTGCTGCGCAGCCCGGTCCTCGGGCAGCGCATGTTCGATCTGCTGTATTACCTGCGCTGGAACTCGTCCCTGGGCCTGCGCCTGAACGAATTTGCGATTCTGATCATCGGCCGCCAATGGCGGTCGCAGGTGGAATGGTTTGCGCACGCGCCCCTGGCGATCAAAGCCGGGCTGGCCCCCGAAATCGTGGCCGACCTGAAGGCGCGAAAGCGCCCGGGCAACATGCAACCGGATGAAGCCGCCGTCTTCGATTTCGTCACCGAGCTGATCGCGACGCATCAGGTGTCGGATGCGACTTTCGCGCGGGCGAAACAAATTTTCAGCGAGCAGCAGCTGGTGGACCTGACTGCGGTGAGCGGCACCTACACCACGGTGGCGATGCTGCTGGCCATGGCCGAGCAAGGCGTACCCGGGGGCAAGGAGGCGCCGTTCAAGGCGGGCGAGCCCTGAGATTCGCCTGGCGCGCCAGGCGAATCGACCGGCCCCGATTCGATTCGCTTGTCAGCTCAGGGGCCATTTCAGAATTGCCGAAATGGCCTCTTATTCACTATCCAGTACTTCACGGACTTTGGCGGCCAGATCTTCTATGGAGAATGGCTTCTGGATGAAATGCACGCCTTGATCCAGCACGCCCTGATTCACGATGATGCTGGCGGTATACCCGGACATGAACAGCACCTTGAGGCCAGGATAGAGGGACACCAGCTTCATCGCCAGATCCCGGCCGTTCATTTCGGGCATGACCACGTCGGTCATGAGCAGTTGAATCGCGCCGCCGTGTTCGCCAGCCAGGCGGATCGCTTCACCCGGGGTATTGGCCGGCAGTACCACATATCCCTGCCTGGCGAGTACCCGCGTCGCCAGCTTCAGTATGGACGGCTCGTCCTCGACCAGCAGGACGGTCTCCTTGCCGCGCTCAAGCGTCCCGGCTGCGCCTGCCGTCTGCGCCTGCTCGGCCGTACTTGCATGCCGCGGCAGATAGATCGTGAACCGGCTACCCGAGTCCGGTTCGCTGTAGACATGGATGAAGCCGTTGTTCTGCTTGACCGCGCCGTACACGGTGGCCAGCCCGAGCCCGGTTCCCTCGCCGGCTTCCTTGGTGGTGAAGAACGGCTCGAAGATATGGGCCAGCACTTCTTTCTCGATGCCGCGACCGTCGTCGCTCACCGCGAGCCGAACATACTCCCCGGGCACGAACCCCGCATGGTCGGCGCAGAAATCTTCGTCGATGGCGCTGTTTTCCGTCTCGATGACTATATGGCCGACGCCGGCAATGGCGTCCCGGGCGTTGATGCACAGGTTGGCGAGTATCTGGTCGATCTGCGACGAATCGATCATGACCGACCACAGATTCACCCCGGGTTGCCAGGTGAGATGAATGTCCTCGCCGATGAGCCGTTGGAGCATCTTGAGGATCCCCGGCACGGTCTCGTTCAGGTCCAGCACTTTGGGCGCGACGGTCTGCTTGCGAGCAAACGCCAGCAGTTGCCGCGTGAGATCGGCGGAGCGATTGGCCGCATTGCGGATTTCGCTGAGGTCGGTGTGCAGCGGCTGCGTGGGATCCACCCGCTCCATCGCCAACGCCACGTTCCCGAGGATCACCGTCAGCATGTTGTTGAAGTCGTGCGCCACGCCGCCCGCCAGGCGGCCCACCGATTCCATCTTCTGGGCCTGTTGGAACTGGGCTTCGAGTTCGACTCTTTCCTTCTCCGCGCGTATGCGCTCGCCGATATCCACCATGATCCCCACCAGACACTGCTCGCCCTGCAACTCGATGGTGCGGCAGGACGCCTCCATCACGCCGAGCTCACCGCTGTTGCGGCGAAAGTCGATCAAAAAGCGATCGGCGCCGCCGTGTTCGCGCAATTGCTGCACCAATGCCTCGCGCTGCGCCGGATTGACATAGGTGCCCAACTCGGCCACCGTGCGCCCGATCACCTCTTCGCGCATATAGCCGTACAGCCGCAAGGCGGCTTCGTTCACGTCGAATATCCTGCCGTCCGCGACCCGGCTGACGACAATGCCCAAGGGACTGGCGCGGAATACGGCCGACAGACGGTGCTCGCTCTCCAGCAAGGTCTTTTCAGCCACCCTGCGCCGGGTCTCATGCGTGAAACTATCCAGCGCAAAGCTGATATTCGCTGCCATTTCGCTCAACAGTTTGCGCACCGCTTCGTCGAAAGCGCCGACCTCGGAAGAATAGATCGAGAGGGCGCCAACAGCGATGCCCAATCGGTGCAGCGGTATCGCGGCCGCGGCGCGCCATCCGGCGTTCCGGGCGCGCTCGTGCCAGGCAGCCGTCGACGGGTCGTGCAGAAAATCCTGGCACCAGCGAGGGCCGTTTTCGCGAATCGCCGTGCCGGCGGGGCCGCGCCCGGTGGGTTTGAGCGGATCGACCGATACCTCCAGGCCCGCCACATAGCCGGAGACATCGCCATAGGAGGCGACGGGTTTGATCCGCTTGCTCGCCTGGTCCACCAGGCCGATCCAGGCCAGTTTCATGCCGCCTACATTGACCACGGCGCGGCACAGCTGTTCGAACAACTCCTGCTCGGTGGCGCAGTGCATGACCAGCTGATTGCATTGGCTCAAAGCGGCATACAGATTGCTGAGCCGCAGGATCTTGGCTTCGGCCGCCTTGCGCGCGTCGATGTCATGCACCGTCCCGCGCAATTTCACCACGGCGCCATCGGCTCCGCGTACCGCTTCGCCCCGCGTCAAGGTCCAGACAGCGGTCGCGTCGGCGCGGATCATCTCGAGTTCGAGTTCGTAAGGCGCGCCCATCTCGAGCGTGCGCGCAATCGCCGCCGCCAGGCGCTCCCAGCTCTGCGGCGTGTAGAACTGCGGGAGCATCTCGGCAGTGGGCGCCGGCAAGGTCAGGTCGCGGCCGAGGATGGCGTATAGTCCTTCAGACCAGGTGATGGCGTTGCCGCCCGGTGTCCACTCCCAGCTTCCGATCCCGGCGATGCGCTGTGCCCGGACCAGATTCTGCTTCACGTCGTTCGTCAGAGCGACCTGTGCCTCGAGATCCCTCGATCTGCGGGCGATCTGCCGGTTCTTGCGCATTACGACGAATAGGGATGCGGCGAGCGACAACACGAACAGCAGCGCAAATGCATAGAGCAAGGGCACGATCAGCTTGAGGTTGCGCTCGAAGAACGCCGGCCGCGGATTGAGGATGGTCGCGCGCCCGACAATATCGGGCGGCAACGCCAAGCCGAGTTGTTCGAGTTCGCCGCCATCGATGACGTACTCGTTCGCGCTCGACTCGACCGGGTTGATGGCGGCGACCGCGGTTCCGGCAAGATAACGCGCGCCCAGCTCGGCAGCGGCGGCGCCCTGCTTGTGCCCGCTGGTCACATAACCGCCAAGCACGCCGGGATAAAGATAGACGTCTTCCATGCTGATGATGATGAACCGCCCGGCCTTCACTATCGCCGCGATGGTCTCCGGCAGGGTAAGCGAGCGTCCCCTGGCATCCGCCATCGAGCCCACGGTCGTGAGGAAGACGAACCGCTCCGTGCGCCCTTGCAGCGACGCCACCAGTTGTTCGATCCGGCCGCTGGAGACGAACTGCGCCCGGATATCGGGCTCGCGCGCGAGTTCGGCGGCGACATCGCTGCGTATGGACTGATAGGTCTCCGACGCGTCCCCCACCACCAGGATATCGCGCACCCCCGGGTCGAGGTGGCGCATCAGCTCCAGGTTCGGGGCGATCTCCTTACGCTCGAACACGCCGGTAACCTGACGCGGATCGATCTTTTGCCGCATGCCGTAGTCATTGATGCCGGAAAAGAAAATAGGGACTTTGGGAAAAATCCGCGTGAGATGGGCCAGCGCGAACAAGAGCGCGTTGTCATCGGTGACGTAAATGAGCTTGGGCTCGAAGCCGGCGTATTTCCGCGCAAGGTGGTCGGCCACTAAATCAGCGTAGGCGGCGCTGTAAGGCACCCGTTTGGTATCGAGATATTCGACGCTGGCCGCAATCGCGCCGGGAACCATGGCCTCGAGTTTGCGCATGAATCCTTCATGCTGGCGCTTGGTCCACGGGTATTCCTGGCTGTAGGAATGCAGCACGAAGATGGGCATATTGCCCTCGGCATGGCTGGGTGCAACCCAGGCCAGGAACAGCAGAAGCGCCGCCAGGCGCAGCGCACCCCGCGTCAAAGCAAGCATGAAGTCGGTTCCTCCCCGGAGGCATCGGCCAGACGCGCAAACGCCTCGCACAGTTCTTCCACCGTGTCCGTCTTGAAAATCAATTCCCGAACGCCGGCACCTCCTGCCTGCTTGCGCAATTCCTCGCTGATGAAGCCCGAGACCACTGCCACCGGAAGGTCGGCCCGGACGGCGCGCACTTCGCGCGCCACGTCCAGCCCCGACATGCCCGGCATGTTGTAGTCCGTCACCACCAGGTCGAACCGGCGCGGGTCGGCGCGAAGCGCATCCAGCGCCTCGCGCTGGTTGACGTAACCGCTGACCCGGAAGCCGCGCCGCTCGAGCAGGCGCTCGACCAGAAACACCAGCGATTCATCGTCGTCGATGTAGAGGATGCGCTGGCCTCTGCCCATTCGCGACGTTTCGGCAACGGCGCTGTCCTCGCGCCTTAACGCGCCGGACTGCGCCGCGGCGGCCGGAAAGTAGAGCGTGAAGGTTGCCCCCTTGCCCGGTTGGCTGTCGATCAGTATCGCGCCCTCGTGCCCCTTTACCACGCCATGGACTATCGACAGGCCCAGGCCCGTGCCCTCCCCCGTCGGCTTGGTGGTGAAGAACGGCTCGAAAATCCTCCCCAGCGTGTCCGCGTCCATGCCCGGCCCGTCGTCGCTCACCGCGAGCCGCGCCGCGCGTCCCGGGTGCCTGGCGAGCATCGCGCGCAGATCCGGATGCGCTCCCGCCAGTTCCGCGTCGAGCCTCACCGTGTCAAGCCGAATGCCAACGCGCCCGGGTTCGCCGCGCATTGCCTGCACCGCATTATTGCAAAGATTGATCAAAACCTGCTGGATCTGGGAAGCATCGGCCAGCACGGTCGGGACATCCGCCTCGCAGCGCACCTCCAGTGCCACGCGCGCCGGCAGCGCGGCGCGCAGCAGGCGCGCGGACTCTTCGACCACCGGCGCGAGCGCCATCGGCCTGCGCTCGGTCGACTGGCGGCGGCTGAAGGCGAGGATCTGCTGCACCAGGTCGCGCGCGCGCGCCCCGGCCTTGCCTATCTCCTCCAAGCTTTCCAGCGCGAGCGGGTTGGCGCTCATGTCCTGGCGCGCCAGCTCGGTATTGCCCAGGATAGTCGCGAGCGCGTTGTTCAAGTCGTGCGCGATGCCCCCGGCGAGCGTGCCGATCGCCTCCATCTTCTGCGATTCGCGCAGTTGCGCTTCCAGCGAATCGCGCGCGGCTTCGGCCTGCTTGCGCTCGGTAATATCCTCCTTCACCGCGATATAGTGCTCGATCTCGCCGTCTTCACCTCTCAAACCCGAAACCGCGGCGAACTCCCAGAACAGCTCGCCGTTCTTGCGCCGGTTGCACAGCTCGCCGCGCCATTCGCCGCCGTCGGATATCGCCTGCCACATCTGCCTGTAGGTTTCTGCCGGCGTTATCCCCGACTTGAGAATGCGCGGGTTGCTGCCGACCGCTTCGGCCCTGGTATAGCCCGTTAGCTGCTCGAAGCGGGGATTCACATACTCGATGTTCCCCGCCTTGTCGGTAATCAAAATCGACGCCGGACTCTGCTCCATCGCGCGGGAAAGCGTGCGCACATCGGCCTCGGCGTGTTTGCGCTCGGTGATGTCGCGGATGACCCCGATGTATCCCAATACGCTGCCGCTTGCGTCCTTGATCACGGTTCCCACGGTTTCACCTTGAAATACACTGCCATCCTTCCTGCGGTAATTGGCCTCGTAGGGCATCTTCTGCTCTGGCGCCGTCAAATTGAACCGCAGCCTGCCCTGGCGCTCGTATTCCTCCTGCTTTTCATAGACCACTGCGGCCGATTTGCCCGCCAGTTCATCGATGGCGTAGCCGAGTGCGGATGTGAAAGCGGGATTGATGGCGACGACTTGCCGATCGACGTTGACATAGATGACGGGGTCCGGAATACCGTTGAATATGGCCTCCAACAGCGCTTTTCCGCGACTCAGCTCCTGTTCCGCGCTCTTGCGCCCTGTGATGTCCCGCAGAAAAGCCACCAGACGCCCGTTTTCGCCCGGCCGACACTGGACGCTGACTTCGACCTCAAAAAGGCTCCCGTCCTTGCGACGGTGTTGGGACTCGAAACGAAGCTCGCCTTGCGCCGCGATTTGTTGAATGCGGGCGAGCGTGCCACCGGCCGCCTCGACGATTTCCACATCCGGAATGCGCATGGCCAGCAACTCTTGCGCGCCATAGCCGCTCATCCGGCAATAGGTTTCATTGACTTCCAGTATGCGACCCTGCATGTCCGCGATCCAGAAGCCGTCCATGGCCGTATCGAGGATGGCGCGACGCCATTCCTCGCTTTCGCGCAGCGCCGCTTCCGATTTCGTGCGCCCGGCGATGTCGGCGGCGAGTTCCCTGGTACGCAAACGTACCTGTGAATGGAGCATCCGGATCCAGACCAGGCCAAGGATGGCGAGCAGGGCGATGCCGGTCAGGACGTCGCTATTGAGCAAGGTTTTGCCGTCCTGCCGGTAAAGTAAAGCGAAAGGTCGCGCCCGAACCAACTTTGCCTTCGGCGTCTGTCTGGTCGCGATCCGGAAACGCGGGCAGCGCGGCAAGCAGTGCGCATGTTTCTTTGGATTCGATAATAAAAGCCACCATTTTGCGCAGCGCAATCGTTCAGGCCAGGGCACCAGTCTGCACCAATAGCTTTGCGCTATGCAAGCAATCCCGCGGCTGCAGCGGACTTTGGCCGGGAAGTGGCCACCCGGGCTCAAGTTTTGCGTTTGCCGGCCGATAATCATGGACCAGCACTACCGGTCTGGGTGGGCGCGCGCCATGCGCTCGGGCGACGCGCTGGCCGCGGCGTCGTTTGGCGGCGAATCAAGCGCGATAAGACGTGGATCGATTGCATCATGAAACTCTTATGCTGAAACGAATAAACGCCGCGCGTCTTCAGTCCGGCATGCATCTGCATGAACTGTGCGGCTCGTGGATGTCCCACCCGTTTTGGCGCGCGTCTTTCCTCCTGAAGGATCCGCAGGACATCCGGCGCATCCTCGACAGCGGCATCAAAGAGGTGTGGATCGACACCGGCAAGGGTCTCGATGTCGATCCCGGCCAATCCAAGGAAGAAGTCGAAGCGCAGATCGATCGCGAATTGAGCGCAGTGGCCGGCCCCGCACGCGGCCTTGGGCAAGCCGCAGCGCCGTAGCCGCGAACGCCAGGAAACCTGAGTACCATGCAGCCAAGCGCCGATAACGATCATCCATCCCACTACGCGTCGCCGGAACAATTGCGGATCGGACTGTACGTCTACGTCGATTTACCGTGGTTTCTGCATCCGTTCACGCTCAGCCGTTTCAGGATTTCCTCCGAAGAACAGATAGCGCAAATGCGCGCCCTCAAGCTCGAGCGAATCCGCTACGACCCGGATCGCAGCGAGGACCTCCCCGCCGAACTGGCATCCGCCACGCCAGCCGCGGCCGCCGAGCCCGCCGCGCCGCCTGCCGGGGTGACCAAGCAAAGCGTCGTGCCCGGCGACCCGGCCAGCGCCGGGAAAGAGGCGCGCGCGCAGCATCTGCGCGCGCGTCGCCGCGCTGTGGCGCAGACCGAAAAAGCCTTCGTCAAAGCGACCGGCATCATGCACCGGCTCATGCGCAATGTGCTGCAGCACCCGAAAGAGACGCTGCAGGAGATCGATGGTCTCGTCGATCAAATGGCGACGGTGTTTCTTGCGCGCTCGGAGGTGTGCCTGCACGTCATGGGCGAGAAATGCGGCGGCGAGGAGGCTTACTTCCATGGCCTCAACGTCTCCATCCTCAGCATGATGCTGGCCAAGAGCCTCAATCTCGACGCCGATCAGGCCCGTATCCTGGGCACCGGAGCCTTGTTGCACGATATCGGGCAAATCAATATTCCAGACCGCGTGTTGCGAAAAGATCCCGACGCATACACCAAACCGGAGCGCGAGCTGTATGCCAGCCACGTCGAATACGGCATGAGCATCGGCAAGCAGCTCCAACTTGCGCCCGAAGCGTTGGCTATCATCGCCCAGCATCACGAAATGGCAGACCGGTCCGGCTATCCGCGCGGTGTCGGGCTGGAAGCGATCACGCCGCTCGCCCGTGTGGTCGCGCTGGCCAATGCCTACGACAAGCTCTGCAATCCGGTCATGCCCAACCAGACGATGACGCCGCACGAGGCGCTGTCATTTATTTTCGCCAGGCGCAAGGACAAATTCGACGTCCGTATCCTCCAGCGCTTGATCCGCGCTTTGGGTGTCTATCCTCCCGGTTCCATCGTCAAACTATCCGACGACAGCGTCGCCATGGTGATCTCGGTCAATCCGCAAAAAGCGCTGCGACCCTGGGTGCTGGTGTATGACCCCGACGTACCCAAGCACGAGGCCCCGATGCTCGACTTGGACCGGGAGTCCGGCGTGAGCATCGCCAAGACCCTGCGGCCGGCGCTGCTGCCTCCAGCGGTCTATGCCTACCTGAGCCCGCGCAAGCGGATCACCTATTTCTTCGACAGCGATCCTCCGAAACACGGAGAGCGCCCGTGAGCGCCGGCCTCGAATCCGTTCTGCTGAACCACTCCGGCGGAATTCTGCTGCTGGTCGATCCGTCGTCGCTGGCTATCGTCGAAGCGAGCCAACCTGCTTTGCGGCTTCTGGGCTACCGTCGCGAAGAACTGGTCGGGCGTCCGATCACCGATGTCGAATGCGCCCTGGCCGATGTGTGTTACTGGGAGGAAACGCTCAAAGGTGGCCCGGTCGAGGTGCAGGGCATACAGGCGAGCTACCGTTGCGCCAGCGGCGCTGCCCTGGTCGCGGCGAGGACGGTATCGCGCGCTGCCGACGGCGACAGGCGCTGGCTGGTGGTTCGGGCCGAGCCGGTTGATTTCCGGCGGCACACCGAGGACGAGTTCGCGCACGTGACATCGCGCTTGCGCGCGACGCTGGAGGCGACAGCCGAGGGGATACTGCTCATCGACCGCGGCGGCCGCATCATGAACATGAACCGGCGTTTTGCGCGGATTTGGGGCCTGCCCGACGCGCTGCTCATCGAGCACGACGACAGCCTGATTTTCGGCTTTATGGCCGGACTCCTGGCCGATCCCAATGCCTATCAGGCACGGCTGGCGGCTATCTCGCCCAGAACCGATGACGAGACCTTCGATATCCTGCATCTGGCGGACGGGCGCATTTTCGAACGCAGATCGATGCCGGCACAAAGCGCGGAACAGATCTTCGGCCGGGTGTTTTCTTTCACCGACGTCACCGAGCGCAAACACAGCGAGGCCGCGCGCGATCAGCTCGAGGCCCAATTGCGCGAGTCGCAAAAAATGGAAGCTCTGGGCACGCTGGCCGGAGGCGTGGCGCACGACTTCAACAACATCGTCGCCACGATCGTCGGAAACGTCGAACTCGCGTGCCAGGACGTGGGGCCTGCGCATGCGGCGCTGGAGAGTCTTGAGGAAATCCGCAAGGCGAGCGGCAGGGCCAAGGAACTGGTGCGACAAATCCTCGCTTTCGGCAGACGCCACCCGCCGGCACGCCGGGTGGTGTCGCTCGAGACCGTGGTGACCGAGTCGGCGCGCTTTTTGCGCGCGATGCTGCCGGCGGGGGTGGCTTTGAACGTCGAGTGCACAGCCGGCGTACCGGCCGTGCTGGCCGATGCGAACCAGATCCAGCAGGTATTGCTCAATCTGTGCGGCAACGCCTGGCAGGCATTGCAGGGACAGGAACGTCCGGGCGTGATCGAGATTCGCCTGGAGGAACGCAGCGTGAGCGGGACCTCGACGGTCGATAACGACCGGCGTTCGAGCAGCGAACGCGTCGATCTGCGTCCGGGTCGCTATAGCTGCCTGAGCGTGGGCGACAACGGCTGCGGCATCGACGCCGCGACGCGCGCGCGCATCTTCGAGCCCTTCTTCACCACCAAACCGGTGGGCGAGGGCACGGGGCTGGGCCTGTCGGTGGTGCACAGCATCGTAAAGGATCATGACGCCAGCATCGAGGTCCGCAGCAGCCCCGGCCTGGGCACGACATTCTGCATCTTTTTCCCGGAGGCAAAGCTGCCGCGTTCCGCCGGCGAAGAGCCCGGTGCCGTGCCGGCCCCCCTGGCGCCGGCTGCAGGCAGCACTGCCGCGTCGATGGCGGGCGGGGAAGGACGGCATATCATTTACGTGGACGACGACGAATCGATCATTTTCCTGATGACCCGCCTGCTGCAACGCAAAGGTTATCGCGTCAGCGGTTACACGAATCCGCGCGCGGCGGTCGCGGCCATGCGCGCCGATTCCCGGCAGTTCGATCTGGCCATCACCGACTACAACATGCCGGGCATGTCGGGCCTGGACGTGGCGCGCGCGCTGCGCGACATCCGCGCCGATCTGCCGATCGCGCTTGCCTCGGGCTATATCACCGAGACACTGCGTGCCGAAGCGCCTGCGGCCGGCGTGCGCGAACTGATTTACAAACCCAATACTGTCGACGAGTTGTGCGAGGTCGTGGCGCGTCTGGCAGGTTCGCTGCCCAGGGCGCCGAAGACCTGAATATCCGCGCCGGGATCGGCGGGCACCTGTTGCAGCGCAGGCTCCATTTTCAAGCTCAGGGCAGGCCCTCCGTCCACGACCTGCGCCGCGTTGTCCGTCGTCGACGCCTGCGGCGCGGCAGGTGACGCGGCGCTCACCGGGTTCGCCGCAGGTTCCGCGGCGTACCAGGTCGCACCCAGCCACACGGCCCCCGCGAGGGCGACGCCAACCAGCGCGACGCGCTTCAGCAGCAGCGTAAGCCGAGCGCGCAGCGCGATCGACTGCACGGCACGGGCCAGCGCATCGGCGCTCTCGCGTGCACGCAAGGCCGCGTCGGATTCGGCACGGGACTTCACTTCCGCGGCCTCGCGTGCCGCAGTCTCTGCGTTGATGCGCGCCTCCACTTTCCGCAATGCGTCGGCCTCGGCGAGTTGCCGCGCCCGCGCGGCGGCGGCGAGACGGGACTCGCCCTCGGCGCGCTCGCGCGCGGCCATCGCGGCTTGCTCGTCGTTCTGCGATCTTTCCATCTGCGCTACGCATAGCGCGGCTGCGCTCGCAGCGCGCGCCTCGGCTGCGGACCCCGCCGCAGCCTGCGCCGAAACCTGCGCTTCGATCTGCAGTGCCGCCTGTTGCTCCGCCGCCTGCCGGCGCCGTGTCTCGCGGAGCAGGGCAATGTCCGCCGCCGACTTGAGTTGCGCGGCGCTTGCGCACTCCTCGGCGGCGCGCGCCCGCGCCAGCGCTGCCGCCTTGGCGCGGTTTTCTTCCTTGAGGCGCTTTTGCTCTGCTTCGAGCAGCACGCGCTCGGCCTCGGCCCGGGCCCGCGCTTCCGCGGCGAGTTCTTCGGCCAGCCGCATGCGCTCCTGCTCCGATGCCAGCCGTTCCTGCGCTTTTGCTCCCGCTTCGGCCTCCAATTCGACGCTGGCGCGTACCGCCTCGGTCGCGCCCTGCAGCGCGGCCTGTCTGCGCCGCGTTTCCTGCAGCAGCGCGATTTCCGCCGCCGATTTCACCTGCGCCGCCAGCGCGCACTCCTCGGATGCGTGCGCATGGGCGAGCGCCGCCGCCTTGGCGCGGTTTTCCTGTTTGACCCGCTTTTGTTCCGCCTCAAGCAGGGCCTGCTCCGCCTCGGCTCGTGCACGCTCTTCGACCAGCGCCTCCTGCTCGGCGCGCAGGCGCTCGTCTGCCGCCGCCGCCGCATCGCGCGCGAGTTGCAGGCGCGCCTGTTCGGCGCTCAACCTTTGCTGCGCCTTGGCATTGGCTTCGGTTTCGAATTCGGCGCGCGTGCGGGCGATTTCCGTCGCACGCTGCTCGGCTTGGGCGCGCGCTTCCGCGCCGGCGGCCGCGTCGCGCTCGGCGTCGGCCTTGGCCATTGCCGCCCGCGTGGCTTCGCGATCGGCCGCGGCCCGCGCGCTGCTTGCGGCGGCGGCTTCCTCCGCCGCGGCGATGCGCGACTGCAGTTCCGCGATGGCTTCGGCCTCGCGATCTGATTTGATTTGCGCCAGGCGCTCGAGTTCGGCTTCGGCGCGCGCACGTTCATCGGCGTTGCTGCTTGCGGCGAGTTCGGCTTCCAGCCTGCCCTGCACCGCCGCAAGTTCGCGTGCCTGGGCGCGTGCACGGTCGGCCGCGGCCGCTTCGGCACGCGCCTCGGCCTGCGCCTTGACTGCGGCCTGGGCGGCGAGCTCGCGCTCCAGCCGCAGCCGCGCTTGGCGCGTCTCCTGCATTTGCGCCGCAACTTCCTGTCTCACTTTGGTTTGTGCCAGCAATCGTTCCTCTTCGCGTATCCGCGCCTCTGCCTGTTCGGCGAAGCTCGATTCGACGTCGATGCGCGCCACGGCGACGGCGGTCAATTCCTGCTCGGTTTGCGCTTTGCGCTGCGCCGAATCGCGCGCCTGCGCCTCCGAGTTGACTCTGGCATGTATCGTTTGTTCGGCTTGGATTTCCGCCTGGGCGCGCTGCCTGCTGGCCTCCAGCGCCTCGCTTTCCGCCACGGCGCGGGCGCGGTTTATCGCTTTCTCCCGCTGCACCTGCTGCCCACGCACCTGCGACGCCGTCTCCATTTCCTGCAGCAGCCGCTGCAATTCGTCCGCCTCGGCCTGCATGCGCTCGGCCTCGCTGCGCTCGATCGCGTTCTTCGCCTGGGTGCGTGCCTGCAGGTCGCGTTCCGCCGCGAGCCGCGCCAGCGCCACGCGCGTGGCTTCCTTGTCCGATTGCGCGCGCGCCTCGGCTTCAGCCGCCGCCTGGCTTTCGGCTTGCTTGCGCTCGGTTGCGGTGCTGAGCGCGCGATATTCCGCGTCTATGCGTATGCGCGCACAGGCCGCAGCCTCCTCTTCCGCGCGCATGCGCGCTTCGGCCGCGCTCTTGGCCTCGGTTTCGGCAATAGCTTTGGCCTCCGCCGTCGCGCGCGCCCGCTCCTCCGCGCGCGCGCGCACCTGCGCCGCCGCCGTCGCCTTGGCTTCTGCTTCGAAGCGCGCGACCGCCTGTTTGATCGCACTCAGTTCTGCCTGCTCGCGCTCTTTGTGCTCGGGAGCGGATTGCTCGTTGCTCGCGGCATCGAACGCAAGTACGAGTCGGGAGGCTTCTGCGCTGGATTTCATGGGCACCGTCCATTGGTGATGACGCGCCAGGCACACGCCTGCACGCAAAGCGGCCTGGCCGCCTGCTACCCATTATTCACCGGGGCCGTCAGCTCTAACCTTGAAATAGGCGGCGTTTTGCGGGCCTTTTCGGCATCGACCCTGCGCCACGGCTGCCCTCAGGCGAGCGGGTCCGGCCGGATCCCGGCAAATCCCGCTCAAATCTGCGCCCCTACGCCTACCGCCCGCTTTGGAAGCAGCGCGCGATCGTAGCGCTGCGTGCCCCGTTCCGGGTCAGAGACGGTTGATCGATGTCTTGACCCGCGCCGCGAGCGCGTCGAACGCGAGCTGCGTCAGATCCAGTTCGAATAGCGCCCACTCGCCAGCCAGGGGCCATTCCGGGCAAACCGCCCCGGTTGCCAGGCAGTAAAGCTGCTCGGCTGCCAAGCCGATGGCGATCAGATCCAGCGAGGCCGCCTCCCCCTGAGCCAGAACCTCGTCCGAGCCGAGCACGTCGTGATGGTGCAGGATGGCATAGCACACGAACTCCGGCAGGTACCAGTTGCGCGCCAGCTGCACGCCCACGCGCGTGTGGTTGGTGGTATAGCGCTCGTTCTCGATTTCCAGCACCGGTTCGCCTGGCGTGAGAGCCGAGCCGTCGAAAATGTCGGCATAGATAGGAAATTTGCGCAGCATCACCGGCATGCCGCAATCGCGAAACAGGCCGTAGGTGCAGGCGATGCCGCTGTCGCCGCGCGCCGTTTCGCGGCACAGCAGCGCCGCGATCAGCGATGTCGCCATCGACGTCCTCCAGTAGCGCTCCATGTGCGGACTGGTCGGGCCCGAGAACGCCTGCCGCAGCAGCAGCCCGGTCACCAGCTGGGTCACCGTGGTCAGGCCCAGCAGCGCCAGTGCCTGCTGCACCGACGCCGCCTTGGTGCGCAGGCCGTAGAACGGCGAATTCGCAACCTTCAATACCGCCGAGGCGAGCGCGACATCGCCGCCCACGAGCTGGCCGACACGGCGAAAGTCCGGTTCTTCGGCGCGCGTCTCGCGCAGCAACTTGGTCAGGATCGCCGGGCAGGGCGGAATCCCGATCTCCTTGGCAATCTCGTCGGCATTGCGATCTAGCGTAGCGCTGTCCAGGTCCATGTTCATCTCCAATATCTCTATCCCAGGGGGCGTGGCGCCTGGATGCCGAAACCCTGTCCAAAATGGACACCCAGCCCGCGCAGTTGCGCGAGCGTCCGGTCGCTTTCCACATGTTCGGCGATCGTCCTGACGCCGAGCGCATGGCAAGCGCCAACGATGTCATCGACCCGCTCCACGCCCGCCCTGCCCTGGTCCAGCAAGCGCACCAGCCCGGGGCTGAGCTTGACGTACTCGGGCGCCAGCCGCCGCAGCAGCTCGAACGTCTCCACGCCGCCGTCGAACCGCGCCAGCACGAAGCTGCAGCCGGACGGCTTGAGTTGCGCCATCATGCCGAGCAGCGCTTTGACCTGCAGGGCGGCGCTGTCGCAAGTCACCTCGAACGACACGCTGCCCTCGGGCAGTGCCGCGGCCCGCAAGTGCTTGCACGTGAATTCGGCAAAGTTCCGGTCAGATAGCGTCGCGGCCGACAAATTGATGCTGTTTTGCGGAACCGGCCAGTCCACGCTGATCGCCAGCGCAGACCGCACCCACCTGCAAATGCGGCTCACCACCCAGCGATCGACATAAGGCATCAGTCCGCATTCTTCCAGTACCGGAAAAAAACTGCCGGGAGGCAGCAATTTGGCCTCTTCCTCCTGGAAACGGATGAATATTTCCTGAAACGGGCGCTCGATCCGGTTGGTCGCGAGCGGCGCGATCTCCTGACCGTAGAGTACGAATTCGTCCTGGCGCAATGCCGCCACCAGGCGCTCGGTGAGGTCCTGGTCTTGATCTCGTGCGACTGCCTGCTCCATGCTGTCTGTGCCCTCGTTGCGATCGGAAACGGACGCGTGCGCCCGATCAAGCCGGACCGTCCGATCCGCCCCACCCGTGCTATTGCGGCAAGATTTCCGGATTTATTTAGGCCCGATTGCGGAAATGCCGCCACCGGTTCGCCCGCGGTTTGCGGTTTTCGCCCTCGCGTATTCGCTTTTGCACAAGATCGAGCGCCATAGCTCGATCCATCCCGCGACGCGCGCGGGCATCCGGCGCCACCACGGATCAATTCGCCGTCGTCGCGCACCGGTTCTCCAGGTAGGGAAAAAATCCCCGGTCTGCGTTAAGCAGGTGCATGGCGACCATGTCGTGGGCGAGGAACTGGAACATCTCCCCCGCATCCGCCTTGCCGCAGCGAAACCGCTCGATCAGGGCCCCGGCATCATCGGCGAGTGTGCGGTGAATGGTGGCGTGCTTGGCCGCATCGGGGTAACCGGCTGCCGCAATAATCGACTCCTCGTCCTGGAAATGCTGCGCCATATCGCCGAGCAGAGCGTTGGCAGCCGCATCGATCTCGTCCGCAGGCCGGCCGGACAGAACCGCGGCGAGGAGATCGTTGGCGTCGCGAAACAGCTTCTTGTGCTCGCGGTCGACCACTTCGTCGCCCGATGCGTAGGCCTTATGCCATACCAGTTGCACGAAGTTGGCGGAGACGGTTTCGGCAGGCGCGGCGCGCATCGGCATTTCGGCGGCGACCTGGACCCGGTTCCGGCCCAGGGCCTTCGCCCGGTAGAGCGCTGCGTCGGCCCGGTGAAACCACGGCGCCCAGGTCTCTCCGGGCAGGCATTCGGCCACGCCGATGCTCACCGTAATTTCTTCCGCCGCCGGAAAGCGCGTCGACGCGATGCGCTTGCGCAGCCGCTCGGCAAGAATGGCCGCGGTGGCGAGCGTCGTGTTCGGACACAGCACGGCGAACTCCTCGCCGCCCCAGCGGGCAAGGGAATCGGTCGCGCGCAGGGTCGATCGGATCTGCTCCGCCACATCGATCAGCAATTGGTCTCCGGCGGCGTGACCGAAGCGGTCATTCACGCGTTTGAAAAAATCGATATCGAGGATCAGCACGCACAGCGGGTGGTCGTAGCGCCTTAGCCGGTCCATCTCGTTTTCCACGGCCTCCTCCAGGCTCCGCCGGTTCCATGCGCCGGTGAGCTTGTCGGTGCTGGCCAGGCGATCGAGTTCGGCCAGCGCAACCTGCAATTCCCCGTTTTCCTGCCGCAGCAGGTCGAGCGAGCGGCGCAGGTCCGCGGCGAGTTCGCAGTCCGGCACGCGGCATGCCCGGATCGGGCGCTCCTGCGCGGAGTCGACGGCGGAGGATGGGTCACGCATCATGGCTGTTCCAGTTCTTTCGCGGTTTTCGGGGCTACCTGCTGTTCGGGCGCCTGCTGGAGCGCGTTCTTGGCCTGGCCGGACTTGCGCCGCATGAAATCGCCGATATCCATGTCATGCTGGATGATGTGTTCGACCAGCCAGTTCTTGATGAACGGGAGAATCTCGGCGCTTGCATTGGCGGTATCGGCCGCAAGCCTTTCATTGATGGCGAAAATGGACGACACGAGATCGCTGTGCAACTGCCTGTGCTGGTCGAGCAGACGGTAGCCGTTGTCGCTCATCAGCTTTTCTTCGTGCTGAAAATGCTCTTCGGCGTAGGCGATGAGCCGGTTCAGCACCTGCGCCGCCTCCTTGCCCGCATTGCCTCGGGCGCGCGTATCGTGGAATTCGTTGATCAGATCGAACAGACCGCGGTGTTCGGCATCGATCAGCTTCACCCCGACTTCGTAGTCCCTGCGCCAGCTCAGAAATGCCATGTCGTCCCCTCGTGCCTATGCGGTGTTTGACCTGGCTGCGGCGAACGCGTCATGTCCATGGTTCACACGCGAATCGCGCGCGCGCCGTGCGCGTGCAAGCTGCGAATCACCGCCGGCGCCAGGTCGCGCAGCGGCAGCACCTCGTCGGTCGCCCCCGCGGCGATGGCCTCTTTCGGCATGCCGAACACCACGCAGCTCGCCTCGTCCTGCGCGAAGTTGTAGGCGCCGGCCTGCTTCATCGCGAGCATGCCCTGCGCGCCGTCCCGGCCCATGCCGGTGAGAATCACGCCCACCGCGTTCCTGCCCGCATGCTCGGCGGCGGAGCGAAACAGCACGTCCACCGAAGGCCGGTGACGGTTCACCGGCGCCGCGTCGCTCAATTGCGTCATGTAGTTGGCGCCACTGCGCCGCAGGAGCAGGTGCGAGTGCCCCGGCGCGACATAGGCATGCCCGGGCAGGACCCGCTCCGCGTGCTCGGCCTCCTTCACGCTAATGCGGCACAGGCTGTCCAGGCGCGCCGCGAACGACTTGGTGAACGCCTCCGGCATGTGCTGGGTGATCAGAATGCCGGGGCAGTCCGGCGGCATGTCGAGAAGGAACTCCTTGATCGCCTCGGTGCCGCCGGTGGAAGCCCCGACGATGATCAGTTTTTCCGTCGAGACGATGCGGTTCCCGAGCGCGGCCAGCGCGTGCCCGGCCCTGGGCACGCCGGGCAGCGGCCGGGGCCGCAATCGCGCCGCCGCCGCCGTGCGGATCTTGTCCGCGATTTCGCCGGCGTATTCCTCGATGCCGTGGACGATGTCGATCTTCGGCTTGGAAACATAGTCGATCGCCCCCAGCTCCAGCGCCCGCAGCGTGACGTCCGAGCCGCGCTCGGTCAGCGACGACACCATCACCACCGGCATCGGCCGCAGGCGCATCAGCCGTTCGAGAAAATCGAGGCCGTCCATTTTCGGCATCTCCACGTCCAGCGTCAGGACATCCGGATTGAGCGCGCGGATCATCTCGCGCGCCGCAAGCGGGTCCGGCGCCGCGCCGATCGCCTGCATGTCCGGCTGGCTGTTGATGATCTCGGAGAGCAACTTGCGTATCAGCGCCGAATCGTCCACCACAATGACCGTGATCTTTTTCATGTTATGTTTCCGTTGCCCGTTGAAGTCGCCCTTCACGCCGCGATCGCGGACTTGGTTTCCTGCGCCAGCACCAGCGCCAAAAACGCGTCTTCCGCGAGCGGTCGGCTGAAGTAATATCCCTGTATCTCGTCGCAGCCGTGCGCGCGCAAAAAGTCCAGCTGCGCCACGGTTTCCACGCCTTCGGCAATCACCTTGAGCCGCAGGTTGTGGGTCATGTCGATGATCGTGCGGGTGATGATCGCGTCGTCGTTGTTGCGGGGAATGTCCTTGATGAACGAACGGTCGATCTTGATGTTGTCTATCGGAAAGCGCTTGAGGTAGCCCAGCGACGAGTAGCCGGTGCCGAAATCATCGATAGCGAGCGAAATTCCCATCGATTTCAACTGGCGCAGCGTCTGTATCGCGCGCTCCGGATTGTCCATGACCATGCTCTCGGTGATCTCCAGTTCGAGCGACGCCGGCGCCAGACCGCTCGCATCCAGCACCCGGGCGACCTCGCTCACCAGGTTGGCCTGCACGAACTGCCGCGCCGACAGGTTGACCGCAACGCGCAGCGGCGGCATGCCCTGGCGCTGCCAGGCGCGATTGCGTTCGCATGCGGCTTTCAGCACCCATGCGCCGATGGGCACGATCAGGCCGGTTTCTTCCGCCAGCGGAATGAAATCGGCCGGCGAAACCATGCCCAGGCCCGGCCGCATCCAGCGCACCAGCGCCTCCATGCCGCTGATGCGTCCGCTGGCGATATCGACCTTGGGCTGGTAATGCAGAAGAAATTCGCCGCGCTCCAGCGCGTGGCGCAGGCCGGTTTCGAGCGACAGCCGCACCATCGAATTGGCGTTCATGGCCGCGGCGTAGAACTGCGAATTGTTCTTGCCCATTTCCTTCGCCCGGTACATGGCAATGTCCGCATTCTTGAGCAACGTCGTCCCGTCGCTGCCGTCGGCCGGATAGGTGCTGATGCCGACGCTGGCGGTGATCTGGTACTCCTGGTCGCCAAGCATGATGATCTCGGCGACCGCCTTCAGCAGCTTGCGCGCCACGCTGCCGACGAAGCGCGTGTCGCTCACCTGCTCGATCAGTACCGCGAACTCGTCGCCCCCGAGGCGCGCCAGGGTGTCAACCTCGCGCAAGCACCCCTTCAGCCGCTCGGCCACCGCCTGCAATACACGGTCGCCGGTATCATGGCCCAGGGTATCGTTGACGTTCTTGAACCGGTCCAGATCGATGAACAACACCGCCAGCCCCTCGTTGAAGCGCTGCGCGTGCACCAGCGAACGCTGCAGCCGCTGGTGGAACAGCGCGCGGTTGGGCAGCGAGGTGAGCAGATCGTAGTTGGCGAGCGCGGTGAGCCGCGCCTCGTCGCGCCGGCGCGCGCTGATATCGTTGAGAACCGCCGAGTACAAAGGCTTGCCGCCGGAGGTGATCCTGGACAGCGATATCTCGAGCGGAAACTCCTCGCCATTCGCCCGCAGCCCGAAAATTTCCGCGTGATCGCCCATCCGGATCGCGCTGCCCGCGCCGGCGGAGAATTGGCTCAACTGCCGGCGCGCCGCCTCGCGCAGGCGCGGCGGGACGAAACGCTCGGCGCTCGCGCCTATGGCTTCAGCCGCGGCGCAGCCGAAAATGGCTTCCGCCGTCGGGTTGAACAGGACCACCTGGCAGCATTCGTCCATCACCACGATGGCCTCGGCCGCCATATGAACGATGCCGTGCAAGCGCGCTTCGCTCGCGCGCAGCGCCTCCTCGGCCTCGGCACGCACGTCGAGCATGCGGTTGAACTGGCGCGCGACCGACTCGACCTCGGCCGGGCCGGCGATGGGCGCGCGCGCGCCGTGATCGCCGCTGGCGACCTTGGCGGCGGCCCGGGCGAGTTCGCGCACCGGCCCAACGATGGCCGAAGCGATGCGGCAGGTCAGCACCAGCCCCAGCAGCAAGGCTGCAACGCCGATGTGGGCGACAGCGCGCGCGTCGCGCAATTCGGCAACAACGAGCCAGGCTACCAGTCCGGTCAACGGCAGCACGACAGCGAGCACCAGCAGGATCAGCTGGTCGCGAATCGGCAGGGTGCGCAATTTCAGCATGGCTGCATCAGACCCGGGCGGCGGCGTTCAGCCGAACAGCTCGACATCGCCCGCAACCTCCTCTTTGACCAGGCGCGCGCGGTACTCGATTTCGCGCTGGTAGATCGTCTCGTTGTGGACGTTGCGCAGCTTTTTCACCAGGACCTTGCCGGTCTTGGGGAAATAGTAGACTTTGCGCGGATAGACATCGATCAGGTCGCGCGCCACGACGCGGATTTTTTCGTCGCTGAGAAAGCCAAGCGCGAAATCGGCGTTGCGCTGTCCGATGTTCATCGTGGTCATTCCCGGCAGCACATTGCCGCCGCCGAACACCTTGGCTTCCAGCAAAGTACGTTGCGCGCCCATGGAAATCAGGCTATTGATCAGGACCTCCATGGCAAACGCCCCATAGCGCGCCGACAGGCTGACCGGATTATCCTTATCCGGACTGGCATCGGGCAGCATGAAATGATTCATTCCGCCGATGCCGGAAAGCTTGTCGCGAATGCAGGTGCTGACGCACGAGCCGAGCACCGTAACCAGCACCATGTCGCGCCCGGTGACGTAATACTCCCCCGGCAGCAGCTTCGCCGCATCGAGGTCGAATTGATTGTCGAAATAGACGTTGGGCGCAAGCACGGCTGGCTATTCCCTCATTTGCCCGGCCCGCGGCCCGCGAGTTCATACACGGTCTTTCCCCGCGGCCGAAACAGATCCGCCGCATGATGAAAGCTCTCCGAGTGCCCGGCGAACAGCAGGCCGTCGGGGCACAGCAGCGGCATGAATTTCCGCAGGATCCCGTACTGCGTCGGCTTGTCGAAATAGATCATCACATTGCGGCAGAAGATGGCATGGAACGGCCCGCGGATCCGCCAGTCCGCATCGAGCAGGTTGAGCGGGCGGTAGCTGATCATGGCGCGCAGTTCGTCGCGTACCCGTGCCTGCCCCGCATGCTTTCCGGTTCCGCGCAGGAAAAAGCGCCGAACGCGCTCCTGCGGCATTTTCTCCAGACGCTCCATCGCATAGATGCCCTGCTCGGCTTTGGCCAGTACATTGGTATCGATATCGGTGGCCAGAATCCGCACCGGCGGGTTGCTGGTGCCGAACGCCTCGATTGCCGTCATCGCCATCGAATACGGCTCCTCGCCGGTGGATGCGGCCGCGCACCAGAGGGAGATCGGTCCGCCCCCCCTTTGGCGTTGCAGCAGTTCGGCCAGGAGCGGAAAGTGATGGTCCTCGCGAAAGAACGCGGTGAGATTGGTCGTGAGCGAGTTGGTGAAGGCTTCCCACTCCTCGGCGCCGCCGTCTTCCAGCAGGTGCAGATAGTCGCTGAAGTCGGACAGGCCGAGGATGCGCAGGCGCCGCCCCAGGCGGCTGTACACCATCTCGCGCTTGCTGGCGCTGAGCGAAATTCCGGCCCGGCCGTAAATCAGCTTGCGTACACGCTCGAAATCGGCCGAGGTAAACACGAATTCCCGCCCGTTTTCCGCGGCTCTTTCCGGCGCTTCTTGTGTCTGCATATCCGATATCCCCGGCGCCGGCGGCATGCCGGCTTGTGCTTGATGGCGTCGGCACGCGCTCGCATGAACGAGCGCGACCGCGAGCGATCAGAAAATCAAAATTCTTCCCACTGCTCGTCGCCGCCAGCCGCGGCCTTGGCCTTGGCTGGCGCGGGCCTGGCCTTTGCCGGCCGCCCCGGCAGGCGCGCCACGTTGGGCGCACGATTCGGGCCGCGCCGCTCCGTCGCCGGCTGCGCCGCCTTCTCCGGTTGTTTCGACAGTTTCGCGCCGCCGCCGGCAGCGGCACCCGCCGCCGGCTCGCCCACGTTGAATGCGGCCACCGCCTGCGTCAGATCCCGGGTCTGTTCCTGCATCGATTCCGCGGCTGCCGCAGCCTGCTCCACCAGCGCCGCGTTCTGCTGCGTCACCTCGTCCATCTGCGTGATCGCCTGGTTCACCTGCTCTATCCCCGCACTCTGCTCCTGCGAAGCCGCCGTGATCTCGCTCATGATGTCCGTCACCCGCTTCACCGAGACCACGATCTCCTGCATCGTCTTCCCGGCTTCGTCAACGAGCTTGGTGCCCGCGCCCACCTTGTCCACCGAGTCCCCGATCAGCGCCTTGATTTCCTTCGCCGCCGCCGCGCTCCTTTGCGCCAGGCTCCTTACCTCGCTCGCCACCACCGCGAAGCCCCGCCCCTGCTCCCCGGCCCGCGCCGCCTCCACCGCCGCGTTCAGCGCCAGGATGTTGGTCTGGAACGCAATCCCGTCGATCACGCTGATGATGTCCACGATCTTCTTCGACGATTCGTTGATCGAGCTCATCGTGCCCACCACCTCGCCCACCACCTGCCCGCCCTTGACCGCGACCGCGCTGGCGCCGATGGCAAGCTGATTCGCCTGCCTCGCGTTCTCCGCGTTCTGCTTCACCGTCGAACTCAACTCTTCCATGCTCGAGGCAGTCTCCTCCAGGCTGGAGGCCTGTTCCTCGGTGCGCTGCGAGAGGTCGGCGTTGCCCGCTGCAATCTCGGCCGACGCGATGGTAATCGCGCCCGCCGTGTCGTGGATCTGACCGATGATGCCGGCCAGGTTATGCTGCATCTTGGCCATCGCCGCCATCAGGCTCGCGCTGTCGCCTCCACCGACCGCCACTTCGTGCGCCAGGTCACCCGCGGCGATCCGATTGGCCACCGCCGTCGCAGCGGCCGGCTCGCCGCCCAGCGGCCGGCTCACGAAGCGGCGGATGAAGTAGTAAATCGCGCCCAGCAAAGGCAGCGTCAGGCCGAATGCAATCAGCGATATGCGCCAGGCGAAGCTGTTCAGTTCGGCTTGAGCCTTTTGCAGGCCGACCTGCATGCTGATGGCGCCCAGAACCTCGTTTTCCGCGCCCTGGTGACAGCCCATGCACTCCTTGCCCAGGTAGGTGCGCCAGTTCAGGATCGGAAAAATCGCGCTCAGGTAGCCGTCCTTCTCGTTGACAACGAAGCTGGTCTTGCCGCTTTTCATCACCGCCGTTTCCGCGGCGCTGGGATTGCCCTCGGTCGCGTCGCCCGCGCCATACTGGGTGATGACGCTGCCGTAGCGCAGGACTCTGAGGTTTTTGATATTGTTCGACTCCCGCACCTGGTCGAGAAACACGGCGCGCTCTTTCGACACGCCGGTGATCATCATGCCGGTCAAGGTCGCGTTGATCATCTGGTTCGTGCTCTCGGCGAAATCGCGCGCCTGGCCGATGGTGGCCTCGCGCCGCTCCGCATAGGTCAGGACTATCGTCAGCGTCCAGGTCACGGCCAGCATCGCGCCGATCGCGATCACCAGACGCGCCCACACTGGAAAATGGCTCGTACTTCCGCGGCCCGCGGCCGCAGCACTCATCGCCGGCTGCAATCCGTCAGCCGCGATTCCCGCTACCTGGCTCATGATCAACACTCCCCATTAAATAGATTCGCATCGCGCAATTCCTGCCTGGCATCGCCGCTCGCCGCATTGCGCCCGTGGGCTGCGGTCGGGGCTTTGCCTAGAATTCCTCCCATTGTTCGCTGTCGCCGCCGGCCGCGCGCTTGGCCCGGGACGCGGCGGGCACAGCCTTCGCCGGCTTCTCCGGCAGGCGCGCCACGTTGCGCGCCCGGTTCGGCCCGCGCCGCTCCGCCGCCGGCTGTACCGGCGTCGCCTGCTTCACCGCCGCCGCACCGGCCCCCGCCACCGCACCGCCCAGGTTGAATACCGCCACCACCTGCGCCAACTGCTGCGCCTGCTCCTGCATCGCCTCGGCCGCCGCCGACGCTTCTTCGACTAA
>Ga0334722_10000512_pt1 | contig 56991 bp, 52 predicted proteins | sample C3_bottom_MG_FD_207210 | JGI IMG/M metagenome (GOLD analysis project Ga0334722, IMG submission 207210) | Sediment microbial communities from Yellowstone Lake, YNP, Wyoming, USA - C3_bottom | ecosystem: Environmental > Aquatic > Freshwater > Lake > Sediment | place: USA: Wyoming | collected...
CGGCGCTCGCGCGAAACTCAAATCCGCTCAACGACGCTCTTCCATCATTGCAGCATGTTGGACTCAGGCTGAGTTGTTCTGATGTCATACGGTTACGTAATTCTCAATAGTCCAAAAATCGGGCCGGCCGCTTTTCCAGAAAAGCGGCGAAACCTTCGCGCGCTTCGGGCGCATAGAGCAGCTCGGCAAAGGAATCCCGCTCCAGTTCCAGATGGCCGGCAAGTTCAGGACAGGCCGACTGGTTGATCAGCCGCTTGATGTTGCCGATGGCGCCGGTCGCCCCCCGCGCCAGCTTCGCGGCCCAACTCTCGGCTTCGGCCAGCGCCTTTCCTGGTTCCACCAAACGGTTGACCACGCCCAACTGATACAGGCGTTCGGCGCCGATCGGCCCACCCTCCATCAGCAGTTCGCTCGCCAATTGCAATGGCAGCGTCCGCGGCAGCAGCAGGGTCGGCGCGCCGTCGGGCGACATGCCGATCTTGACGTAAGCCATGGTAAAGCGCGCGTCGCGCGCCGCTACGATCAGGTCGCAGGCGAGCGCCAGCGAAAAACCGGCGCCGGCGGCCGCGCCTTCCACCGCAGCGATCAGGGGTTTCGGAAACTGGCGCATGCTGCGCACCAATTCGTTGAGGAAACCGATGCGCTCGACGACCGCCGCGCGCGGCTTGTCCTGGAATTCGCGCAGGCTCGCCAGATTGCCGCCGCTGCAGAAATGCTCTCCGACCCCGGTCAGCACCGCTGCGCGCACGGCAGGATCGGTCGCTGCCAGGCGCAGGGCCGCGCTGGCGCCGCGGCTGATGTCCGGGATCAAGGCATTCCTTTGTGCCGGGTTGTGGATGGTGAGCAGCAGCACGCCGTCACGGGTTTGCACGTTCAGTGTCGCCGTCATGGTCGATCGCCCTTGCATCGTGGAACCAGTGCCAACATAGCAGATCGATGTTGGGCATGGAAGAAGATCGATCCCCAGCCGCTGCAATCCCATGTCGAAATTTTCTACCGGCTGAAAACGGCGGCCGCCGGGTCCGACGCAGGTTCGGAGTGATATACTAAAAACGGTCAATCGCGCTATTCCAAGGACTCCCCATGGATCTCAATTACACCAAGGAAGAACAGGCGTTTCGCGAGGAAGTGCACAGCTTCGTACGCGACAATCTGCCCAAGGACATCGCCGAAAAGGTGCTGCATCACAAGCGCCTGGTCAAGGACGACTGGGTGCGCTGGCAGAAAATTCTCTACAAGAAGGGTTGGGTCGCCCCCAACTGGCCGAAGGAATACGGCGGCTGCGCCTGGACGCCGATCCAGCAGCATATTTTCGAGGACGAATGCGGTTACGCCGGCGCGCCGCGGGTGATGCCCTTCGGCCTGGTGATGGTGGCGCCGGTGATTCAGAATTTCGGCAGCAAATGGCAGAAGGAGTATTTCCTGCCGCGCATCCTGTCCTCCGAAGACTGGTGGGCGCAGGGCTATTCCGAGCCCGGTTCGGGTTCCGACCTGGCATCGCTGAAGTGCAAGGCGGTACGCGAAGGCGATCACTACATCGTCAACGGCCAGAAGACCTGGACCACGCTCGGCCAGCACGCCGACATGATCTTCTGCCTGGTGCGCACCGACTCCACGGTGAAAAAGCAGGAAGGCATCTCCTTCCTGCTGATCGACATGCATTCCCCCGGCATCACGGTGCGCCCGATCATCACCCTGGACGAGGAGCACGAGGTCAACGAAACCTTCTTTGACAACGTCAAAGTTCCGGCGCAAAACCTGGTGGGCGAGGAGGGCAAGGGCTGGACTTACGCCAAGTTCCTGCTCGGGCACGAGCGCACCGGCATCGCCCGCGTCGGTGAATCCAAGCGTGAGCTGGAGCAGTTGAAGAAAGTCGCGGCCAAACAGCTGCGCAACGGCAAGCCGCTCGCCGAAGATCCGCGCTTTCGCGACCGCATCACCATGGTCGAAGTCGAACTGATGGCGCTGGAAATCACGCTGTTGCGCGTGCTGTCTTCGCGCTCCAAGCCCGGCCCCGAGGCCTCCATCCTCAAAATCAAGGGCACCGACATCCAACAGGCGCTGACCGAACTGACCATGGATGCGATGGGCCCCTATGCCCTGCCCTTCCGCCCGGAGGCGCGCGCCGCCGACTGGCACGGCGAACCGGTCGGGCCGGAGTATGCCGGTTCGGCCGCCGCGGTGTATTTCAATTACCGCAAGACCTCGATCTACGGCGGCTCGAACGAAATCCAACGCAACATCATTTCGCAAATGGTTCTGGGACTCTAATCATGGATTTCATCTTCAGCGACGAACAGCAACAGCTGCGCGACAGCCTCCAGCGCTACATCGGCAAGGAATACGGCTTCGAGGCGCGCACGGCGATCATGGGCTCCAAGTCGGGCTATTCCGACAAGGTGTGGGCGCAGTTCGCCGACATGGGCCTCTTAGGCGTGGCCTATGCCGAAGCGCATGGCGGCTTCGGCGGCACGGCGGTCGATACCATGCTGGTCATGACCGAACTCGGTCGCGGCATCGTGATCGAACCGTATTTTTCCACCGTGGTGCTGGGCGGCGGCCTAGTTGACCTTGCCGGCAGCGAGGCGCAAAAGCAGGCCGTGCTGCCCAAGGTGGTGGAGGGCAAACTGCTGCTTGCCGCCGCGCTGGGCGAACCGAATTCGCGCCACGAGTTGAATTGCGTCGAGACCTCTGCCAAGCGCGACGGCGCCGGCTTTGTCCTGAACGGTCACAAGGCGGTGGTGCTGCACGGCGCGAGCGCGAACCAATTGATCGTGTCGGCACGCACTGCCGGCAGCGCGCGCGAGGCCAAGGGTATCAGCCTGTTCCTGGTCGATGCCAACAGCGCGGGCGTGCAGGTGCAGGGCTATCGCACCATCGATGGCATGCGCGCGGCTGAGATCAAGCTGGTGAACGTCAAAGTCGGGGCGGACAGCGTGCTGGGGCCGGTGGATGCGGCGCTGCCGGTGCTCGAGCGCGCTGCGGATTTCGCCGTGTCGGCGCTGTGCGCGGAAGCGGTCGGCGCCATGGAAGCGCTGAACGCCGCCACCTTCGAGTATCTGAAGACGCGGCAGCAGTTCGGGCGTCCGATCGGCAGCTTCCAGGCCTTGCAGCATAGGGCGGTGGACATGATGATCCATTGCGAGCAGTCGCGCTCCATGGCCTATCTTGCCTCGGTCAAAGTGCAGTCGCAGGATGCGAACGAGCGCAAGCGCACGGTGTCGGCCGCCAAGATCCAGATCGGCCGCTCCGGCCGCGCCATCAGTCAGGAGGCGATCCAGCTGCATGGCGGCATGGGCGTGAGCAACGAACTCGCCGCCGGCCATTATGCCAAGCGCCTCGCCATGATCAACGTCACCTTGGGCGACGTGGACCACCACTGCGAGCGTTTCGCCAGCGCCGCATAGACTGGCCAGGCATTCGAGTTAGTGAAAATAAAATAAAATCGGTAAAATCGGGGACAGACCACGTTTTTCGTTCCTGCATCATCAAGGAATTCTGTCAGCGAAAAACGTGGTCTGTCCCCGATTTTCCCGTGTTTCCAAGGCGGGCCGGCCGGTTGGCATCCGGCTTGTCCGGACCAGGCAGGACAGGACGGCAATCCCGCCCTGCCGCTCTCCCGCAACCCCTATCACAATTCGTCGAGGTGCCCATGACCACCAATATGCAAGTCCTGCTCGCCAGCCGCCCCGTAGGCTGGGTGACCGAGGCCAATTTCAAGATCATCGACACCCCGGTCGTGCAACCGGCCGAAGGGCAGATTCTGGTGCGCAACCACTATCTGTCGCTCGATCCCTACATGCGCGGGCGCATGAACGACACCAAGTCCTATGCCGCCAAGGCGGAGATCGACCAGGTCATGGTCGGCGGCACGGTGGGCGAAGTGATCGCATCGAAGCACCCGAAATTCAAGACGGGCGATATCGTCACCGGCTATTACGGCTGGCAGCAATACGGGTGTTCGGACGGCACCGGCGTGAACAAGGTCGACGTGAGCCGCGTGCCCATGTCGGCCTATCTCGGCGTGATCGGCATGCCCGGCGTCACCGCCTGGGTCGGACTGTTGGACATCTGCCAGCCGAAGGCGGCCGAAACCGTAGTGGTCTCGGCGGCTTCGGGCGCCGTGGGCAGCGCCGTGGGACAAATCGCCAAGCTGAAGGGCTGCCGCGCCGTGGGCATCGCCGGCGGCAAGCAAAAATGCGACTACGTGGTGAAGGAACTCGGATTCGATGCCTGCGTCGATTACAAAGCCGGCCGGCTGAACCAGGACCTGAAGGCGGCCACGCCCGACGGCATTGACTGCTATTTCGAGAACGTCGGCGGCGAGATCCTGGACGCGGTGCTGCGGCGCACGAACCCATTCTCGCGCATCGCCGTATGCGGCCTGATCTCGCAGTACAACGCGACCGAAGCCTACGGCGTGAAAACGTTTCAGGCGATATTGACCAACCGCATCAAGGTGCAGGGCTTCATCGTCAGCGATCGCTTGAATCTGTGGCCGCAGGCGCTCTCCGACCTCGCCGGCTGGGTCGCCGCGGGCCAATTGAAATACCGCGAAACCGTGGCGCAGGGACTGGAGAACGCGCCCAAGGCGTTCATCGGCTTGCTGAAAGGGGAGAATTTCGGCAAGCAGCTGGTCAAGCTGGTCTAGCGACTAGCGGCAGCGGCGCATATGGCCGAATTCGATCCACGTTCGCATCGCCTCGCCGAACCGCGCTGGTTCGAGGATTTCCGCGTCGGCGAGATTTTTCGCCTGCCCAGCCGCACCATGACCGACGCCCATTTCCTCGCCTTCCAGGCGGCGAGCGGCGACAACCACCCGGTACACTACGACCGCGAATACTGCCGCGCGCACGGCATGCCCGACATGCTCGCGCACGGGTTCCAGGTGCTGATTCAGACCGCGGCCGGCGCCGGCCTATTCCCGCACCAGGTCGACGATGCGCTGATGGGATTCATCGAGCAGTCCAGCCGCTTTCTCAAGGGCGTGTACGCCGGCGATACCCTGTATTCGACGCTGGAAATTATCGAGCTCCTGCCGCAGCGTACGACCGGCGTCATCGTGATGCATGCCACCGTGTACAACCAGCATGGCGTACTGGTGCTGGATGGCACGCACAAATATCTCATTCGCAAGCGCAAGGAGTGAAGAAATGATCGATCTATATACCTGGCCCACGCCCAACGGCCACAAGATTCACATCATGCTCGAGGAAACGGGCCTTCCCTACCGCGTGCATCCGGTCAATATCGGGGCGGGCGACCAGTTCAAGCCCGAGTTCCTCAAGATCAGCCCCAACAACAAGATGCCGGCGATGATCGATTCCGACGGTCCGGAGGGCAAGCCGATCTCCATGTTCGAATCGGGGGCGATGCTGCTTTATCTGGCCTCGAAAACCGGACAATTTCTGCCTGAGAACCTGCGCGAGCGTTGGTCCACGCTGCAGTGGCTGATGTTCCAGATGGGCGGCGTCGGACCGATGCTGGGGCAGGCGCACCATTTTCTCATCTACGCGCCGGAGAAGATCCCCTACGCCATGCAGCGCTACTCCAAAGAAGCAAACCGGCTCTACGGCGTGATGGACCGGCGCCTCGCCGAGAGCAAATTCATCGCCTGCGACGAATACACCATCGCCGACATGGCGATCATGCCCTGGCTGCGCTCGTACAAGAACCAGGGCGTGGAAATGGACGAGTACCCGCACGTCAGGAAATGGTTCGACGGCATCGCCGCGCGGCCGGCGGTGCAGCGCGGCCTGGCAGTGCTGGCCGACTTGCGCAAGGGCGTGATGGACGACAAGGCGAAGGAAATGCTGTTTGGCGCGACGCAGTATCAGAAAAGGTAGGTTTCGCCGCCTCGCTCTTTCTTCCGGCGACGCGCGCGTCCCAGATCTTCGATCACGCGTGCCAGCGACTGCGCACTGGCGTCGAGCTCGTGTTCGTCGAATGCACCAAAGCCGAATACAAGACCCGGACGACGCGTGGTCTCGATACAGTAACGCGATAGGTTAGCGACCTCGACGCCGGCATCGGCCGCCCGCTTCGAGACGAGGCGATCGTCAAATTCCGCACTCAACCAACCGATGGTCTGCAGCCCGGCATTGGCTCGTTCCAGGCTCACCGCGCCCGCCAGCCAGCGTCCCGCCGAGTGCAGAAGCGCGTCCATGCGGGTTTCGTACAGTTTTCGCATTCTGCGTATGTGGCGGCCGAGATGTCCGTCCATGATGAACCGAGCCAGCACCTGTTGATCGAGCGGGTTTCCGTGTCTGCCCGCCAAGGTACGGACCGCGACGATCGGGTCGACAAGCGAAGGAGGAGCAACGATGAAGCCGATGCGAAGTCCTGGGAACAGCACCTTGCTAAACGTCCCTACATAGACGACATACTCACCTTCGTCGAGCCCCTGGAGGGAGGGAATGGTCTTACCGGAGAACCGATATTCGCTATCGTAGTCGTCTTCGATGATCCAAGCTTTGCGCTCACGTGCCCATTCGATGAGCGCCAGTCGGCGCTGCAAGGACATTACATGGCCCAGCGGATACTGTTTCGACGGGCAGACGATTGCCAGGTGCGCTTTCGGCGCCAGCCTGATGGCATGCTCCACGTCGATGCCTTCCGCGTCCACCGGAATCGGAACTGGAGTGAGTCCGGCGCCGCGTAGTACGGCGAGAGCGCCAGGAAAGCTAGGATCCTCGATCCATGCCCTTTCGCCGGGCTCCGCCATAACGCGCATCAGCAAGTCCATTGCGTGCTGGGCACCTGCGGTGATCACGACCTGCTCCGGTGAACATCGTACCCCTCGCGCCAGCGAGACGTACTCGACTATAGCTCGTCGCAGAAGATGATCGCCTATCGCGTCCGTTTCTCCGAAGTAGCCTGGATGCGTCGTCGAGCTGCCCGCTTGTCGAAGCGTCTTCGTATAGAGCCTGATCCACGCCTGCAGACTGACGGGGTCTAGCGCCGGCAAGTTCGCGCGGAACGGAACCGGCGGTATCGCGCGGCGGAGCGATTTCGGGACGAACGCAAACTGGTTCGCGACCCTGCCAGTAGTAGGACATCGGGCAGTCTTGGTGTCTTCGCTCTTTGCTGTTAAGCGTTCGAATGCTTCTGGCACGAAATCCGCTACGTAATGACCCGAGCCCCGTCTAGCCTCGACATAGCCTTCGGAGAGCAACTGTTCGTACGCAGCGGTGACGGTATTGCGTGCAACACCCAGCTGAGCCGATAGAACCCGGGATGCGGGCAGACGATAGCCTGCCATCATTCCGCCCCCGATGATCTCGTTGCGGACACGTAGATAGATCTCCCGGTACAGCCAATCCTCCCCGCGTGATAAGGGACCGATCGGGGATACGCCGTCGCCTCTTGTGCCCGACTTCAGATGCAAAGTGGCTCCTTCCATTCATGGAAAAGTGGCGCTTACAATGAATCCATTTTACCCCATAATCTCTTTGCGCTGGATCACGCAAACGATGCGCACTGGTCAACGCCGGCGTAGAGCCGGTGAATGTAACTAGGAGGAGACATCATGAGGCGAACCCTTTTCACACTATTTATCGTCTGGTCGTGTACGCTGTCGTTTGCATCCGCCCAAAATGTGGAGCCAACGCGGGGCGGAGCTCTGCAATCGCTGCTCTGGCCCGAGCCGCCCGGGATCATGTCTGGGCAGTTCCTCCAATCGCCGGCGCTCCTCGTATCGACGAAGTTGTTCGAGCCACTGCTCACCTACGACTTCGCATTGAATCCGAAGGCCCACCTCGCCGAATCGTGGGAGATCGCTCCTGATGGCAAAAGATACACGTTCAAGCTGCGCCGCAATGTCAAGTGGCACGACGGAAAGCCGTTCACAGCGGACGACGTTGTATTTACGTTCGGCGAATATCTGATCGACGTCCACCCGCGCATCAAGTTGGTTTTTCAACGAACGAAGGTGAGCAAGATCGACGACTACACAGTTGAATTCAGGCTGGATGAGCCATTCGGGCCGCTGGTTCGCAGCTTCGGCATAGGCACCGAGATTGTCCCGGCGCATCTCTACAAGGGTACCGACTTTCGCAAGAATCCCAACAATGCGGCCCCGGTCGGCACCGGGCCGTTCAAGTTCAAAGAGTGGAAGCGCGGGGAATACATCCACCTCGTCAAGAATGCCGACTACTGGCGCCGCGGGCTGCCTTATCTCGACGAAATCTACTATCGCCTGGTGCCGGACGCCGCGACGCGCGCCATCGCAATCGAGTCGCAGCAATTGCATTTGGCCACCCAGAACGATCTCGAGCTTCTGCACGTCGACAGACTCAGCAAGCTCCCCTATATCGCGGTAACGACGAAGGGCTGGGAGTGGGGCTCGCCCATAGTCTGGATCGAGATGAACAATCGCAAGGCACCGTTCAGCGACAAACGCTTCCGCCAGGCGGTCATGTACGCGGTGGATCACACGTTCATTCGGGACACTGTCTTCCAGGGGTACGCAAAGATCGCCACGGGGCCGATACATTCCGGATCCCCATTCTACGAGCCAAATGTTCGCCGTTACGCCTTTGATCCGGCAAAGGCAGAATCCCTCCTTGACGAGATGGGGCTGAAGCGAGGTGCCAACGGTGTGCGAACCACAATCAAGCTTCTCGGCTTGCCCTATGGGGAGATGTGGAACCGTGCCGCCGAATATACGAAGCAGGCGCTAAAGAAGGTCGGTGTCGAAGTCGTGCTTGAGCCGTCGGACGCCGCAGGCTGGTCGGACCGTACGCGCAACTGGGATTTCGAAATGACCATGTATTTCCTCACCACGCTATCGGACCCTGCGCTGGGCGTGTCGCGAACATTTATGTCCGACAATCAACGCAAGGGCGTGCTCTTCACGAACCACAGTGGTTACGCCAATCCGAAGGTGGATGAACTCTTCATTCGTGCTGCTGCGACAGCGAATGAGGCCGAGCGCAAGAAGCTGTACTCCGAGGTGCAGAAGATCATGGTTGATGAAGCAGCAGTTGCCTGGCTGGTCGAACTCGTGTGGCCGACCGTGTACAACAAGAAACTTCACAACGTCGTGATTGACAGTTCCGGCCCCAATGGAAACTTTGCCGAAACCTGGCTAGCCAAGTAGATCGGAGAGACCGCGTGCGGTTTGTTGCCGCGTTGCTGGCCTGGTTGCCGCGGGCATTCTTGATGCTCGCGGCGATCGGGTTGCTCAACTTCGCGTTGATTCGCATGGCGCCAGGAGACCCGGCCGCAGTGCTCGCCGGGGAGAGCGGCGCATCCGACGAGCAGTTCATCGCTGCAATTCACCGCGACTATGGGCTCGACCGACCGCTTCGCGAACAGGTTTTCACGTATCTGCGGCGGCTTGCGGTTCTCGACCTGGGAATGAGCTATCGCACGCAGCGTCCGGTGGCCAGCGTGATTTTCGAGCGTGTACCGGCGACCCTTCTGCTGACCGTCCCAGCGCTGCTGTTAGCCATCATTGTCGGAACCTCGCTGGGAACGCTCGCGGCAACGCGCGCCGGCACATGGAAGGACACGTTGATCACGTCCATGGCCATGCTCTTCTATGCGACGCCGGTTTTCTGGGTCGGGTTGTTGCTGATACTGCTGTTTTCTGTATCGCTGGAGGTCTTGCCGCCCTTCGGTATGGCGAGCTTCATCAAGAAGACCGGGATGCCGGGTGTTCTTGACGTCTTGCAGCATCTGATCATGCCGGTGTTGAGCCTTGCGCTCTTTTACATGGCCGTCTATGTTCGCGTGGCGCGCGCGGCGACGATCGAGGTGCTTGGGCGAGGCTTCGTACGTACCGCCTATGCAAAGGGTTTGTCGTCGCGCCAGACTCTTCGGCGACATGTGTTGCGCAATGCGGTGCTGCCGAGCGTAACCCTGGCGGGGCTGCAGGTCGGGCAGTTGATGGGGGGCGCCGTAATCATCGAATCCGTGTTTGCTTGGCCGGGTATCGGAAGGCTGGCGTTCGACGCCTTGATGCAGCGTGATTACAACGTAATACTCGGGGTATTTTTCGTCTCATCGGCGATGGTCGTTGTTGCAAACCTTCTGACAGATATTGTGCTGCGTTTGATCGACCCGCGCATCGGGAGAAATTAGGTGCAGCGCCCGGCGCTCGGAGGGCTCAGGTCGTGGCGCTTTGCAATTGGCGCCGGAGCACTTCTGCTGATCGCGCTTGCCGCTGTGTTCGCTCCGGTGCTTGCCCCGTTCGATCCATGGGAAATCGTCGGCGGCCAACTCCAGGCGCCGGGTGCCAAACACGTGTTGGGAACGGACATGCTGGGACGGGACGTCATGTCGGGGATCATCTACGGTGCGCGCGTCTCTCTGGTGATCGGTCTCATCTCAACCGCATGTTCCGTGGCAATAGGTGTCCTGATCGGATCGCTGGCCGGCTACTTCGGTGGCTTTGTCGATCGAGTCCTGATGCGATTCACCGAGTTCTTTCAGGTTATTCCGTCGTTCCTGTTCGTGGTGCTTCTCGTTGCCATCATGACGCCAAGCATGACCAGCATCGTGATCGGAATTGCCTTGGTTATCTGGCCGCCGGTGGCGCGATTGGTTCGAAGCGAATTCATGACCCTTCGGCAGCGCGAATTTGTCGAGGCTGCACGCGTCGCGGGCTTGTCTCATGGGCGAATCATGATGGCGGAGATCATGCCGAACGCGCTTCCACCAGTGATTGCCGTGGCGTCGCTGATGGTTGCCACCTCGATACTGACCGAGGCCTCACTGAGCTTCCTCGGATTGGCGGATCCGAACATGATCAGCTGGGGATATATGATCGGGGCCGCTCGAACGGTTTTCCGGCAGGCTTGGTGGCTGAGCGTTTTTCCTGGACTATCCCTGCTGGTGACGGTACTCGCGGTTACGCTACTTGCGGACGTGATCGGCGATCGGCACAACCCGACCTTGCGGGCGATGGCTGGGGGCTGACGGTCGACTATGCTTTGCATTCGTGATTTGTCGATCGCACTTCCCCCCGGAAGTGATCGTCCGTTTGGCGTCGATCGTGTTTCCCTGGATCTCGCGCCCGGGGAAACGCTGTGCGTTGTCGGCGAGTCCGGTTCCGGGAAATCGCTGACGGCGAGTGCGATAGTTGGATTGCTGCCATCGCAGCGGCTCCGAATCCGTTCGGGAAGCATCTGCTTCGAGGGGCGAGACACATTGCGCATGAACGAGCGCGAACTCCGCGGGATTCGCGGGGGCCGAATCGGGTACGTGTTCCAGGACCCGCTGTCGTCGCTGAATCCGCTTGAGCGAATCGGAACGCAGATCGAAGAGGTACTGCGCCTGCATGGATGGCCGGCAGATCCCGGGCAGAGGGTACTGGAGTTGCTAAACGATGTGAACCTGCCGCAACCGGATTCCATCGTGCACGCGTACCCATGGCAGCTATCGGGCGGGCAGCGCCAGCGGGTGATGATCGCCATGGCAATCGCGGTCGAGCCGGCAATGTTGATTGCCGACGAACCGACGAGCTCGCTGGATGTAACGACGCAAGCACAGATCCTGTCGTTGCTTCGTGATCTCCAGCAGCGACGCGGTATCGGATTGTTCCTCATCACTCACGATTTTGGTGTCGTCAGCGAGATGGCTGATCGGGTTGCGGTCATGCGCAACGGAGCCGTGGTCGAGCATGGCCCGAAGCTGGATGTTCTGACTCGCGCGCAAGACTCTTACACAAGGCGGCTGCTGGCGTCGGTACCTCAATTGCGCGCGCGACCTCATCGATCGATCGAGGCCCCGGCGCTGCTGCGGGCGGAGAGCCTGACGAAGATCTGGCGCGGCCGCGCAACGGTGTTCGGCCGCGCGCGTTCGGTGAAGGCGCTGGAAGCGGTGTCCCTGCATGTTTGCGATGGAGAAACGCTAGCGGTCGTGGGCGAATCCGGATCGGGTAAGTCGACGCTTGCCCGGGTTTTGTGTTGCCTCACCGGCGTAGACCACGGGCGAGCCGATCTGCGCGGGATTGCCTCTGACTATCTTGCTCTGGCTTCGTATCGTATGCGCCCCGTGAGACGAGCGGTGCAACTGGTATTCCAGGACCCGTTCTCGTCGCTCAATCCGCGCAGAACCGTCGGGCAGTCAATCGAGATCGGACTTCTGGTAAATGGCGAGAGGCCGTCCGCAGCGCGCGCACGCGCGCATGAGCTCCTTGCGCGCGTGCAACTCGATCCTGCCTCCGCCGCCCGCTATCCGAATGAATTTTCAGGCGGACAGCTCCAGCGAATCGTAATCGCGCGCGCCCTCGCAACGCGTCCGAGGCTTTTGATAGCAGATGAACCGGTGTCTGCTCTGGACGTGTCGGTTCAGGTCGAGATTCTGGACCTTCTGGAATCGGTCCAGCGGGAAGAGGGCTTGGCAATGCTCTTTATCACACACGACCTGCGCGTAGCGTCGCGAATGGCGGACCGGGTGCTGGTGATGCGCAGCGGCGTGGCCGTGGAGACCAATAGTATGGAGGGGGCTCTTGCCGCGCCCGCACACGAATACACGGCGTCGCTGGTGATGGCGGTGCCACGGATAAGTGAAACCGATGTTTTGCGAAAGTAGATGATCTACGAAAGGTGAACAGAACATGAAAACTATGACAGCTTGGCGTGCGGTAGTCGAAGCCCTGAAGGTGGAAGGCGTTCGGTACGTATTCGGACTTCCCGGAAATCCAAAACACTTAATCTATGATCTGACCGAGCACTCCGACATTCGCTTTGTGCTGATGCGAGACGAGAAGTCGGCTGTGGCGTGCGCATATGCATGGGGAAGGCTTACTGGGGAGCCGGGCGTCGTATTCTCCAACCCCGGGCCAGGCACCACAAACCTCGTTTCCGGCCTGCTCGAGGCGACCTCCGGGTCGGTGCCGGTTGTCGCGATCGCCAACGGCGTCGTGCAGCGGCAGGACGGTATGGGAGCCTTCCAGGAGCTTGATACGCATACGTTGATGAAGCCGGTGACTAAATGGTCCGATCGCGTCACCGACGTAGTCCGGGTTCCCTGGATCATGCAGCGCGCGTTTTCCATCGCCCGAAACGGACGTCCAGGCGCGACATTTGTTGAGATTCCGTCGGATCTGGGCGGCGTGACGGCCCCGATGCCTGCCTATGTCGCGTCCGTTTCGCGTCAGCGGAGCCGGCCGGACGCGGCGGCCGTTGAGGCCGCAACGTCGCTGATCAGTGCGTCCAAACAACCGGTACTCCTCTGTGGAGGTGGATGCGTCGTCGGCCAAGCGCAATCCGAGGTAGCAAGCTTGGGTATGCGAATCGGTGCGCCGGTGCTCACGACGCCCAGTGGCCGAGGCATCTATCCGGAGGACGGCCCGCTTTCGCTGGGCCAAGTCGGCCTCTACTTCTCTCGGGAGGGGAAAGCATGGTACGACAACGCCGACCTGCTGGTCGTCGTAGGCTCGCGTCTCGAAGCGTTCAGCACCAATAGCTGGTCGTTCTATCCGAAGTCGGCGCGAATGATTCGCATCGATGTGGACCCGAACGCACTTGGGCTAAACTGGCGCGCCGATGTTAATGTCGTCGGAGACGCAGCGCTGGCTCTTAGCGATCTCGAGGCGGAACTTGAACGGCGCGGATACCTCGCTCAACACGAACGCGTGAAGCGTATTGCCGATACCGGTCGACGATATACTGAGGAGGTGATCGCCGAGGCGCGCGCGCCGACCAATCCCATCCGGCCGCCTCGGCTTCTGGAGGCGGTGAACCGGATTTTCGGACACGGCACGATCCTGATGAAGGAGAACGGCGCTACGGATCTATGGTGCTATTACTGGCCCTACTATCGCGTACTGGATGTCGGTGATTGTGTTGCGATGGGAGAGCAGACCGCCATGGGTATGGGGATTATCGGTGCAATCGGAGCCAAACTGGCGCGCCCCGACAAGCACGTCGTCTGCTTTGCTGGAGACGGCGCGATGCAGATGTCGTTGGTTGATCTGGCTACCGCAGCGGAAAACCGATGCGGGGTGACTTGGATCGTTCTCAATAACCACGCGTTCGGTTGGGTTCAGTACAATCAGGTCCTGAATCGCAAGCCTCTCATCGGAACCGGGTTTGAGGTGGATGTCGATTTTGCCGCGATCGCGCAAGCACAGGGTTGTCATGGCATTCGCGTGACCGATTCGAATGCCGTCGATGAAGCAATCGCACAGGCGAAGGCACTGAATGACAAAGGGATCCCGGTTCTGATCGACGCACAGATCGCGAAGCACGACTACTACAAGGGCTTTGTTGATATTCATGTTGCGCAATTGCCACGCAATGACCATCTTGATTGATTTCGGAACGGCGGCGGGAGCGTGGAGATTTTTGCAGGATGTCCGGACATCAAATTCGTGACCGAACTTAATCGGTCGGCGGAACACGTGTCGACTTTGTCGACGGGGGCAAAATGAAAATAGTCAATGTGAAGGCCACGTGGGTGCAGATACCGATTGCAGAGGCACAACAGCACACAAGCGATTTCGGACGGGCAAGAACCTTCGATACGGCTATCGTCCGAATCGATACGGATAGCGGGTTGACCGGCTGGGGCGAAGCTAAATTCTCTGCTGGGAGTTTCGGCGATTACGCGGGCGTCGTCGCCGTTATCAACAATGAGTTTGCGCAGGTACTTCGCGGCGAGAATCCGCTTCACATCAACCGGCTATGGGACACTCTGTACAACGGATCCCGGGCGCATCATGCGCTAGAGCGAGGGCATGCGTTTCCGGCGTTAGGGCGGCGAGGGCTCTCAATCTCCGCTTTGAGCGGCATTGACATCGCGTTGTGGGACATTCTTGGCAAGGCCCTCGATGCGCCGGTACACCAGCTTCTCGGCGGAAAGCGACTCGAGCGCATGCCAGCCTACGCGTCCGGCGGTTGGGCGCCAGCGTCGGAAATTGGAGCGCAGTTGCGCCGGTACGTTGAAACCGGTGGTTTTCGGGCAGTAAAGATGCGGGTCGGTGTGCAGGACGGTTCGCCGCGGTGTTCGGCGGAGCGGGTGATCGCGGCTCGGAAAGCGCTGGGCCCGGATATCGCTATTATGTGCGATGCTCATGGCACCTTCACGGTATCGGAGGCAAAGGAGTTCTGCCATCTCGTACGCGACTGCGGGGTGGCTTGGTTTGAGGAGCCAGTCACCGCAGATGACACTCGGGGGCTGGTGGAGGTCAGGCGCGCCACGCATATAGCGATAGCTGCGGGTGAAAGCGAATTTACGCGCTTCGATTTTCGAAATCTCATCGAGTCCGGCGGAGTCGATATCGTTCAGCCCGATCTTGCAATTTGCGGCGGGATCACGGAAACCGTTCGCATTGCAGCGCTCACTTCCGCAGCGAATCTGCGTCTCGCGCCTCACCTGTGGGCTGGCGCGCCCGCATTCGCGGCTGGACTCCACGTCGCCGCCGCGAGCTCGTCGGCGTTTATTCTAGAGTACTCGCTCGGCGCCAACCCGATGCTTCACGATTTGATCGATGAGTCGTTCGACGTCGAATCAGGCTTCATCACGATACCGGACCGGCCTGGCCTGGGGATTTCTCCGCGCCCTGATTTCATTGAGCGCCATGCCGTACGGATTGGAGACTGAGGCTGCGGTTTTCGTCTAATTTCAGTCCAGTACAGCACCCCTCGCACTCTTACAACGGTCGTTCCCACAGTTCGCGAAAACTGGAGGAGGATATGGATACAACTGAGCTCTGTTTTATGCCTGCGACCGAGCTAAGCCGTCTGATCCACGCCAAACAACTGTCCCCGGTCGAATTGACCGAGGCGGTACTCGACCGAATTGACAAGATCAATCCGAAGATCAACGCCTTCATCACGATAACCGCCGATCTAGCCCGCAAGGGGGCGAAAGAGGCGGAGGCGCGGGCTCTGCGCGGCGAGCTGATCAGTCCGGTTGACGGCATCCCGCTGTCAATCAAGGACGTAACCCCCACTGCAGGCATTCGGACCACCATGGGTAGCAAGTTCATGGAGAACAACGTTCCGACCGAGGACAACCTCGTGGCCAAGCGCATGCGCGGCGCAGGCATGGTCGTCTTGGGCAAAACCAATACACCGGCCTACGGTCACAAGGACATGGCTGACAATCTGCTCGGACCGCCAACGCGAAATCCGTGGAAACTGGATCGAACGACCGGCGGTTCGTCCGGCGGCGCAGCGGGTGCAGTGGCCGCGGGACTTGGACCGTTGGCTGAGGGCTCCGACGGCGCCGGCTCGATTCGAATTCCTGCGTCGCTTTCCGGCATAGTTGGTTTCAAAGCGTCCTACGGCCGCGTGCCAAACAGTCGGCCAATCAGTAACTACTGGGCCGCGATAAGCCATAGTGGGCCGATTGCAAGAACCGTGCGCGACGCTGCGATGCTGTTACAAGTAATGGCCGGTCCTGACCCGATCGACCCGCTGTCGATCGACGCGCAGCCGGAGGACTATGTGACAGCCTGCGACGGTGATGTCAAGGGCCTGAAGGTGGTCTGGAGCGGCGATCTTGGTTACGCGGCGGTCGATCCCGAAGTCAGGGAGATCGCCCACCGGGCAGCGCTGCGATTCAACGATCTGGGATGTATTCTGGAAGAACGGGATCCGCGCTGGGACGATCCGTACCAATGGGCCAACGACAGTTGGTCGATCAACCAGGCGGCTCGCGAGTACGAGCGCGGTCAACTGCACCCGGACTGGCTCGATCCGACGTTGACGATCCAGATTCTCCAAGCACTGCGCTTTACCGCGATCGATTTCCAAAAAATGCTTCAGGCGCGCAGCACGTTTTACGATCAGGCCCGAGCGTTCTTCGAGACCTGCGACCTGCTTCTCACTCCGACGATGCCCATCGGCGCATGGTCGGCGGAACCGGGATTGAAACAAGGACCGAGCGAGATCGGCGGACGCAAAATCGGTCACGGCCTCTTCGATCGGGTGCCCTTCACCTTTCCTCACAACCAAACGGGGTATCCAGCAATCACTCTACCGGCTGGCTTCACCGCGGAAGGACTGCCGGTCGGGCTGCAAATCGTCGGTCGCTGGCACCAGGACTCGACCGTCTTGAAAGCTGCGGCCAACTTCGAGGCGATCCAGCCGTGGGCGGAGAAGCGACCGAATCTTGATTGATTCGCGCGGAAGACCGATAGCTGATCCGGGAGTGCAATGCTAGTTCCGACGCAGTGTGAACTTCCTCTGGTTTGGGGAATTTGAAGGAAGGCGTACTCTCCTTGTTTAGATCATCCTTAGGCGCTGTTACAATCGTCGATCATAGGACTATCGAGGAGGCAGAGTGAGCCTGAAAGGCAAAGTGGTATGGATCACTGGCGGCGGCAGTGGAATCGGCCTGGCGGGCGGGCTGGAGTTGGCCCGCGCCGGCGCGCATGTGGTGATCTCCGGCCGTACCGCCACGACTAATGCATCGGCGCTGAAACAGGTGCAGGCAGTGGGCAGCGCGGAAGTGCGGGAGCTCGAAATCTCCGACCGTAAAGCGGTTGCGAAGGCGGCTAAGGACATTCTGCGCCGACACAAGCGTATCGACATCCTGATCAACAGCGCCGGCATTAACCTGGGCAAGCGCAACTGGAACAATGTCGATATTGAAGGCTGGGACGAGGTCGTCGCGATCAATCTTTCCGGATTGTTCTATTGCTGTCACGCGGTACTGCCGGCGATGCGCGCACAGAATGACGGCCTGGTGATCAATATTTCCTCCTGGGCCGGGCGCTATACGACCACCCTGACCGGGCCGGCCTACAACGCGACCAAACGCGCCGTGATCGCGTTGACCGAATCGATCAACGCCGAGGAATGCATGCACGGCATACGCGCGACCTCGGTGCTGCCGGGCGAAGTCGCGACGCCCATCATGGAAAAACGCCCGGTGCCGCCATCGAAGGAAGACCGCGAGCGCATGCTGCAGCCCGAAGAAATGGGCCAGACCCTGCTCTACCTCGCGAGCCTGCCCGCGCGCGCCTGTGTGAACGAGCTCATCATTACCCCGACCTGGAATCGCTTCTACACCGGCGGCCTGGAGAAGTCGAAGACTTGATTCGGATCACGGAGCACCGGCTGCCGCTTGCGCTCTGCGGATCGGGACGGACTGCCTGCGCGATTTGCGGCGTCGCCGATACCCGGTCTGGCTAGCCGTTGCCGCGAACGATACGCGGAAGCCGCGGTCGCTTCCAGTTGACCAGGATCAAACCAAGGGCAAAGTTATACTGTTCCAATACTTTCGGTTAGCTGCGAATTTGCTACACGGATGCTGGCTCGCTCGCGCACATCAACCGAAAAGATCCAAATGAACTTGGGTAGCTATCTGCGGCGGTCGCTCAAGACCAGGGTGACCCTCTTCACTCTGGTCATTTTCCTCTGCGGCATCTGGTCACTCGCGTTTTACGCCAGCCGGATGCTGCGCGAGGATATGCAACGCCTGCTGGGCGAACAGCAATTTTCGACGGCTTCCATTGTAGCCGCACAGCTCAATGACGAACTTGTCAACCGATTAACGGGGCTGGAGAAGGTTGCCGATGCAATTACCCCGGCGATGATGAACAATCCAGCGGCGTTGCAGGCCAGACTGGAAGGTGGGGTGATCTTCCTTGCGCTGTTCAACAATGGCGTCGCCGTTTCCGGTGCTGATGGAACGGTGATTGCCGATGCTCCGCGCTTGGCCGGGCGCATCGGCACCAATTTCATGGACCGGGATTACGCAATTGGCCCGCTAAGGGAGGGGAAAACGACAATCGGTCGGCCGGCCATAAGCAAGGTGACGAAGGCCCCGACTTTCGTCATGGCCGTGCCCATTCGCGATGTTCAGGGCAAGGTGATCGGGGTCTTGGTGGGTGTGACCGACCTGGGCAAGCCCAGTTTTCTGGACAAAATTACGGAAGGCCATTATGGCAATACGGGCGGCTATATTCTTATTGCGGCACAGCACCGGCTAATTGTTACTGCTTCCGACAAGAGCCGCGTTATGCAGCCGGTGTCCGCGCCCGGCGTCGTTGCACAGACCGACCGTTTTATTCAGGGCTATGAGGGTTACGCCGTCTACGTCAATCCACGTGGCGAGGAGGTTCTGAACTCAAGCAAGCGCGTCCCTGCGGCGGGCTGGAACCTGGCCGTGACGATACCAACGGCAGAGGCTTTTGCCCCGATTCGCGCCATGCAGCAGCGCATGCTGCTGGCCACGATCTTGCTGACCCTGATCGCCGGAGGCCTGACCTGGTGGATGTTGAAACGCCAGCTATCGCCGATGCTCGCCGCCGCGAATACGCTGGCCAAGCTAGCGGATGCAAACGGGCCCGCGCCACCGCTGCGCATCACCAGCGAGGACGAAATCGGCGAACTGATCGGCGCCTTCAATCATTTGCTTGAAACCTTGGGGCAACGGGAAGAAGCGCTGAAGAAGAGCGAGGGCTGGTTCAGAATATTGGTCGAACATAGCCCGCTGTCCATGGCCTTGGTTTGCACGGACGGCACGATCGAGTATATCAATCACAAGGCGATCGAAACGTTCGGTTATCTGCCGCAGGACATTCCGAATATGGACCGCTGGTGGGTGCAGGCGTATCCCGATGCAAACTATCGTGCCGAGGTTATCGAAGCGTGGATGCAACTGGTTGCGAACGCGCTCGCGAACAAGCACGAGATTGAACGGCGGGAGTACCGCGTCACCTGCAAGAATGGCAACGTCAAGATCGTGGCGATCTTTGGCGTGTGGGTCACGGATAAGGTCCTCGTCATTTTCGAGGATATTACCGAGCGCAAACAAGCGGAGGCCGAGCACGCGCGGCTCGAAGCGCAATTGCGCGAGTCGCAGAAGATGGAAGCGCTGGGGACCATGGCCGGGGGCGTGGCGCACGACTTCGACAACGCTCTGGCAGCGATCATCGGCAACGTGGAACTAGTGCGCCAGGATGTAGGCCCGGCGCACCCGGCGCTTGAGAGCCTGGAGGAAATCGGCAAGGCGAGCCGCCGGGCAAAGGATCTGGTGCAGCAAATCCTTGCGTTTGGCCGGAGGCAGAAGCTGGATCGAAAACCGACTTCCCTCGCGCTGGTGGTGGTGGAAACGGCGCGCTTGGTGCGCGCCACGCTCCCTGCGATGGTGGCCCTTGGCGTGGAGTGCGAGGCCGATACACCGGCGGTGCTGGCGGACGCGACGCAGGTCAAGCAGATTCTGCTCAATTTGTGCAGCAATGCCTTGCAGGCGGTGCAAGATCAGGAACGGCCGGGCGTGATCAATGTCCGTCTATATCTTCACACGCAGGGCGAAGCGCGCGGCAATCTGCGCCCGGGCCGCTACGCCTGCCTTGCCGTGCGGGACAACGGACTGGGCATGGATGAGGCAACACGCTCGCATATCTTCGAGCCGTTTTTCACTACCAAGCCGGTGGGCAAGGGCACGGGCCTGGGACTGTCGGTGGTGCACGGCATCATCCAGGCACATGAAGCCCATGTCGAGGTGGAGAGCGCAGCCGGTGAGGGGAGCACGTTCCGCATCTATTTTCCCGCAGTTGAAACGCCGGTTGCGGACGTCACGGCACCGGCTCCGGACACTGCGCCGGCTCGCGGGAAGGGGGAGCATGTACTTTACGTGGACGATGAAGAGGCCATCATATTCCTGATGACGCGCCTGCTTCAGCGCCAGGGCTTCCGTGTCAGCGGCTATACCGACCCGCAGGAGGCGCTTGCGGCGGTGCGAGCCGATCCCGGTCGATTCGATCTGGCGGTGACCGACTACAGTATGCCCGGTATGTCGGGGCTGGAGGTGGCGCGCGCACTGAAGGAGATTCGGGCCGATCTGCCGGTGGTGCTGGCTTCGGGCTACATCACCGAGGAACTGCGTGCCAAAGCGCCTGCGGCGGGCGTATGCGAACTGATCTACAAGCCCAACACGGTCGAGGATTTGTGCGAAGCGGTGGCGCGGCTGGCGCAGGCAACCGCGCAGACACCGACATCTTCCTGATCCGATTTATTTCCGATGGGACGGGTGCGTCTCGGTAAATACGCTTTCTGCCGAAATCGTTTCCAGCTCTTCGCGGTCAAACGCGGCCACGCGTTCCTCGATTTCTCTGTCCCAAGTAGCCTCGATTTCCGCAAGCGGCGCATCGCGAAGGGACTCAAGAAGTACATCGACGAGTCGGGCGCGCTCGTCTGGCGATAGCGAGCGCGCTTGCGGCTCAAGTTCTTTTGGTGCAACTGACATGGCAGTACCCTCCGAAAGCCGATCTCATTTTCCGCTTGCAGCGGAATGCCCGCATTGTGCCGGCTCACGTTGTGCATCAGGTGCGGCGCGCATCGCGCGCTGTCGCCCGCATGCGATGGTTGGACCGGACCGCATCCGGAGTTCGGCAGGCTGGAGACCTTCCGAGGACGATGCTGTGAATCGCCAACCAGGCAATCCACGCGAAATAGACCAACCACTCCCAGATCACCGGAGTATCGCGGGTCACGCCGGTCCGCTCCACCTAATGTTAGAACGCAGCGCGATGACTCACGGCTTGGCGAAGAAGAAATAGGAAAAAAACGCAAACAGAATGAGCACAGCGAGCCAAAGCAATGCGCTCCGTTTCGTCTCGGTCTGCGCAGCGTCGAGAGAGGACTGAATGGCTGGCTGACTTCGCACGTAGTCTTCGACCGCATCCTTCGCTTCCTTCAGGCCGATGCTTCGTTCTTCCCGAACGATCTTGATAGCCTCTATTTTGTTGCCACGGTGTAGCGCCGAGATGGCCGCAATTGATAGACCAGGAGCGGTGCCTGTCTTCCGGTTTGCATCATTCATGGCTGGTTGGCTCCAAAGAAATTCCGTTCTAATGTCGTCATTGAGCCGCGCCGGCAGGCGTCGGCTTAAATGGCCTGTTATGCATCACGGTGTCGGCCCTGTCTGTCGGACAACCATGACGATAAGCGTTAGAAAACTGACGATCTGGACAAAAAAGAATGCGAAACGAACAGCTACCACGGTATTAGTCTGCACAAGACACACGTGGACCAACGATTGTATGACGCGGGCCGTAGCACGTCGGCTGGAGCGCGGCCTTAGGCCGCATGGTGGCCGCGTGAATGTGGAATAAGACATCGGCGCAATCAGTGCTGAATATCTTCCCGGTCAAAGAGCGCCATCAAGGTGCCGGTCATGGAAGCCACCAGTTTCGATTGGCTCTGACGACAGGCGAAAGCCTCCGCCTGACATACCGTAATAGTCCGCCCCGGTTTAACCACCCGGCCCACGACTCGGAAGAAATCGCCTTGGGCGGGAGCCAGCAAGTTCGTCTTAAACTCAATAGTCAGGACGGCGGCCTGCGGCGGCATCAGAGAAAATGCTGCGTACCCGCAAGCACTGTCCAGAGCGGTGGCAAGAATACCCGCATGGATGAAACCGTGTTGCTGGGTGAGTTCCTCCTGGTAAGGGAACGTGAGTTCGATTTCGCCTGGTTCGATTCGGGCCAGCGCGATCTTGAGTGTGGTCATCGCTCTTTGGCGGGCAAAGCTATTTTCGACCCGGACGCGATAGTTCGGGTCCTGTGGTTGGAACGAGGGGTGCTTCTCAAGACTGGATGACATTAGCTCCAAACGCCCTAGTAAATTGTTGCCTAAACAGAATGGCTTAACGTGAGGCGGCCAGCCTCGGTGGTAACGTGGGTTGCGCGTGTGAGCGCGTAGTGCCACAGGGTTGTCCGTGAGGAATCAACCAAACTCAGGAGGCAGGCCATGAGGAAGTCTAGCAAGGTTTCGTTGGTATGGATGTGCACAAGGAATCGATCGATATCACGCTGGCGGAGGTTGGCGGCGAGGTGCGCCGCTGGTACCAGATCGGGGGCGACCGAGCGACGCTGGAGAAGGCGCCGCGCGAGCTAGAATCGCTCGGCAGAACGCTGCACTTCGTGTACGAAGCGGGTCTGGATCAGCTTCAAGGTCGGCAACGAGTCAGGATGGGCAGCGTCTGTTGGCGGCGGTCGTTCTTCATTCCCCGATTATTTTTACCAATACCCGCTTCTTTCGTTTGCCGTCGAACTCACCATAGAAGATCTGCTCCCAGGGACCAAAATCCAGCTTCCCTGCCGTCACTGCCACGACCACTTCCCGCCCCATTACCTGTCGCTTGATGTGCGCATCGGCATTGTCTTCGCCGGTATCGTTGTGGCGGTATTGTTCAACGGGTTCGTGCGGCGCCAGTTTCTCCAACCAGGTCTCATAATCGTGGTGTAGCCCGCGCTCGTCATCGTTGATGAAGACCGACGCCGTGATGTGCATGGCGTTCACGAGAGCGAGTCCTTCCTTGACGCCGCTCTCAAGGAGGCACTCCTGTACTCGAGAGCTAATGTTGATGAAAGCACGGCGAGTGGAGGTGTTGAACCAGAGTTCTTTGCGGTAGCTTTTCATGCGATGGACGATCTCCATATACCGAAAAATGCCAAGGACCAGGTCATTTTGCGCCGGCTAATGAACGATACGGACTTGCGCTACTCCGAGCGGACGGTGACCCGCACGGCATCGGCGTGCCGGCATCGAGTCTCGCGTGAACGGCGCGGACTTCGTCTATCCCTAGTGATGCAGGATCTTCGACAGGAACAGCTGCGCCCGTTCCGAGCGCGGCTTGCCGAAGAAATCGTCCTTGGTGGCGTCTTCGACGATGGCGCCCTGGTCCATGAAGATGACGCGGTGCGCCACCCTGCGCGCGAAACCCATCTCGTGCGTCACGCACATCATGGTCATGCCTTCCTCGGCCAGCTCGACCATCACGTCCAGCACCTCGTTGATCATCTCCGGGTCAAGCGCCGAGGTCGGCTCATCGAACAGCATGGCGATCGGGTCCATGGAAAGCGCGCGCGCGATGGCGACGCGCTGCTGCTGGCCGCCGGAGAGCTGCCCCGGGTATTTGTCTTTTTGCGCGATCAGGCCGACGCGGTCGAGCATCTTCAGTCCCCTCTCGGTCGCCTCTTCCGGCTTGCGGCCGAGGACCTTGACCTGGCCTATGGTCAGGTTCTCGCGGATTTTCATGTGCGGGAACAATTCGAAATTCTGGAACACCATGCCGATTTTCGCGCGCAGCTTGGGCAGGTCGGTTTTGCTGTCTCCGACCGAGATGCCATCGACGCTGATCTCCCCTTTCTGAAACGGCTCGAGTGCGTTGACAGTCTTGATCAAGGTGGATTTGCCCGATCCGGAGGGGCCGCACACCACCACCACTTCGCCCTTTTTGACGTGGGTGGTGCAATGGTTGAGCACCTGGAAGCTGCCGTACCATTTGCTCACGTCCTTAATCTCGATCATGTTCGGATTTCCTCGGTTTGCCCGCTTCTAGCGCACGATCGCGATTCTGCGCTGCAGGCCCTTTACCATGAATGACAGCGTGTAGCAGAGAACGAAATAGACGATGGCCACGAACAGGTACATTTCGACAATGCGGCTGTCGCGCTGCGCGATCTTGACCGCAGCGCCGACGAAATCGGTCACGTTGAGCAGCGACACCAGCGACACGTCCTGGAACAGGATGATGGACTGGGTCAGCAGCACCGGCAGCATGTTGCGGAACGCCTGCGGCAGGATGATCAGCTTCATCGCCTGCCAGTAAGTCAGGCCGATGGCGTACGCGGCGCCGACCTGGCCGCGCGATATGCTCTGGATGCCGGCGCGCATGATCTCGCAGAAATACGCCGCCTCGAACATGATGAAGGTGATATAGGCCGAGCGCTCGGCGCCGATCTGCGGCGGCCGCTCCCAACCCATGACCGATTGCGCGATCACTGGCACCAGGAAGTAAAACCAGAAGATCACCAGCAGCAGAGGCAGGGAGCGCATCATGTTCACGTACCCGGCGGCCGCAAACGCCAGCGGCTTGAATGCAGACAACCTGGCCATCGCCAGCAGCGTGCCGAAAACGGTGCCTCCCAGCGCGGCGGCCAGAGTCAGTTGCACCGTGTACTGCAGCCCTTTCAGCAGATACGGCAGGGAGCGCTCGATGACGCCAAAGTCGAGATCGCCCATCACTTGCCTCCCGCGATGTAGCCTGGGACCGCCACCCGCCGTTCGATCAGGGCCATGACGCGGTTGGCGCTCATCGCGATCACCATATAGACCAGGGTCGCAGCCGCGAACGCCTCGAAATAGCGGAATGTCATTTCACCCATTTCCCGGGTGCGGAAGAACAATTCCGTCAGGCCGATCGAGTAGGCCACCGCGGTGTTCTTGATCAGGTTCATCACCTCCGAGGTGAGCGGCGGGAGGATGATGCGGTAGGCCATCGGCAGCAGCACGTAGCAATACGTCTGCGCCTGGGTCAGACCGATGGCGTAGCCGGCATTGCGCTGGCCGTGCGACAAGGACTGGATGCCCGAGCGCACCTGCTCGGAAATGCGCGCCGAGGTGAAGAAGCCCAGGCAAGCGATGGCGGTGACGAACTGGTGCTCGGTCGGGTCCAGCGTCACCACCCAGAGCTTTACCGCCGGGATCAGGCCGGGCACGACGAAATACCAGACGAAGAACTGCACGATCAGCGGAATATTGCGGAACAATTCGACATAGGCGTTGCCGACACGCACCAGCCAGGGCTGGTTCGTGGTGCGCACCACGCCGACGATGGAACCCAGTGTGAAGGCGATGATCCAGGCGAAGAAAGCGGTCCCCAGCGTCCAGCCCAGGCCCGACGCCAGCATCTCCCACCAGGTCCCATCTCCGTCGGGCACCTGGTCAAGAAAAATTCCTAGGTTCATCCGCCCCCCCACGCGCCGAACTATACTCGCTGCGTCTGCAGAAAAAAAAGCCGGATCGGCGCGCGCGCCCCCCGGCTTTTCTATTGCTTGGTGTACCGCCTCTGCCTATACGCCCTTGTCGTTAGGATTCTTGAACGCCTCGCGAATCGGAGGCGTCATCGGGAAATTCATGTTGACGCCCTTGGGCGGAACCGGATTCAAGAACCACTTGGCGTAAATCTTTTCGATCTCGCCCGATTTCATGATGCCGCCTACGGTCTTGTCGACGAGCGCCTTGAACTGGGCATCGTCCTTGCGCAGCATCATGCTGTAGGGCTCCTCGCGCAGCGATTCGGGAATGATCTTGTAATCGGCCGGGCTCTTCGAGTTGGCGATCTGGCCGGCGAGCAGGATGTCGTCCATGATGAACGCGGCGGCGCGATCGTCGGCGAGCAGCAGAAAAGATTCGCCATGGTCCTTGCCGTAGATTTCCTTGACCGTTACGTGTTCCGTCTTCTTGTACGCCTTGATCAGCGGCACCGAGGTCGTGCCCGAGGTGGTGGAAACGGTCTTGCCGTTGAGATCTGCGAGGGTGTTGAGGTTGGAGGACTTCTTCACCGCCGCCGTCACGTTAATGACGAAGTAGGTCGGTCCGAAAGCCACCTGCTGCTGACGCACCACCGAGTTGGTGGTCGAGCCGCATTCCATGTCGATGGTGCCGTTTTGCAGCAGCGGGATACGGTTGCTCGAAGTGACCGGCTGCAGGTTGACCTTCAGGTTCGGCAGTTTCAGCTCCGCCTTGACCGCGTCCACCACCTTCAGGCACAGGTCCATGGCATAACCGATCGGTTGCTGCTTGTCGTCGAGATAGGAAAACGGGATCGAGGACTCGCGGTGGCCTACGGTGAAGGTCCCGGTTTCCTTGACCTTCTTCAGGGTGCCGGTGAGCTCTTGCGCAACGGCCGGTGTCATCAGGGCGGCCGACAGCAGCAGGGCGATAGTGACTGGGGCGTAGCGCTTCATGAAATGCTCCTTATCTCGATTGGGGGCTCAGCCTGGCGGGGGCGTGGTTCAAGGCTGATCGCGCGGCCATTCTACTCATTAGGTCCGCACTTGTCCAAAGCCCTATCCCGCGAACTAAGGCACACGATAGGGCTTACCCTCGCGGTACAGCTGCAGCCGCGCGCGCGCGCCCGCGCCCTGGGCGCGCGCGAACTCGGGCGATTCGAGCGCCGCCTCCTGCCATTTGACCGCGTCGTCGAACTTGCCCGCCTCGGCCAGCGCGGCGGCGTAGGTATCGAACAGGCTGGGGATCTTCCAGCCAGTAATGGTGCAGGCGGCGCGGGCCGCCTCCAGCGCGCGCTTTCCGTCGCGAAATTGCGGTTGTTTGGAGGTCGCGAGCAGCCAGGCAAGTTCGTTCAGCGCCACGGTATCGCGCGCGTCGAGGCGGATCGCCGCATCGAAGTCGGCCAGCGCACGCTCGAGCTGATCAAGCTTCTGGTGATTCATGCCGCGATGGCGAAACGCGGCGGCAAAATCCGGTTTTAGCCGAATCGCTTCGGTCAGATCTTCGACGGCGCCTTGATAGTTTCGCTTTCCCGCATGCGCGAGGCCGCGCGCGTAGTGAGCATAGGCGCTGTTCGGGTTGATGCGTATCGCCTCGGTATAGTCCTGGATCGCGAGATCGGGCTGGCTGCTGCGCATAAAGGCGTCGCCGCGGCCTTGATAGGCGAGCGCGTACTGCGCGTCCAAGCTGATCGCTTCGCTGTAGTCCTTGATCGAGCGCGCGTGATCGCCAACGGCCGCGAACACTGCAGCGCGGCTCTGGTAAGCCTTGGCGTCGCGCGGGTCGAGGACGATCGCCTGATCCAGGTCATCCAGGGCGCGTTCAAACTGCCGCTGGCGGATCAGGGTCCGGCCACGCAGGAAAAATGCCTGCGCCTCGCGCGGATTGATGCGCATGGCCTCGGTATATTCCTGAATCGCGAGCTCGAGCTCGCCGCTGAGCTCGTAGCTTCCGCCGCGCCTGACGCGGGCGTTGGCCGAGCGCGGGTCGAGTGCGACCGCCCGGCTGAACTCGGCGAGGGCGCGCCGGTGGTCGCCCATCGCCTCGAAGATCGCGCCGCGATTGACGTGGGCTGAAGACGAGTTTGCATCGATGCGAATCGCTTCGTCCAGATCCTTGGTTGCGCGCTCGAATTGGCCCAGGCTCGCGTTAGCGGCACCGCGGCGCTCGTAGGCCTGCGCCAGACAGGGATCGAGGCCGATGGCACTCGAGTAGTCCAGGATCGCGTCCGCGTGCCGGCCCATGCGCTCATGCAGCACGCCGCGGTCATAGTGATCACGCGCGCTGCGCGGCTGGCGTTGCAGGATCTGCTCGTAGTCCTGCACCGTCGGCTCGCGCGCCGGCAGCGGTGCGACCGGCGCCGAGGGCGGTCCGGCGCAGCGCAGCGGGGGCGCTTGCGCGCGGGCGCCGGCGGCGAGCAGGCTCGCGGCCAAGATCAGGATCTTCCCCCACGCGAGAGGCCGTTTCAGATTCTTCGAAACGGCCCCTGATCCAGGGGAGGATGAGCGGAAGTATTCCCTCATCTCGTAATTAGGTCAGAACCGGAAAGCATGTTCGGATCGGGACGCCCATTCCACGATGGCTTACGGGCGGTTACTATATCAGTACGACCAACGAAATGACGGTGCAGGCGATGTCCGAACGACCGATGTGGGAACCGAGCCAGGCGCTGATCGCCGCGGCCAATTTGACCGCGTTCGCGCGCCAGGCGGTGCGGCGCTGGAAGCTCCCGGTCAACACCTATCCTGATTTCTACGCCTGGAGCGTGGATGAGCCCGAGCAATTCTGGGCTTCGGTGTGGGACTTCTGCGGCGTGATCGCCTCGAACAAAGGCTCTCGCGTGCTGGTCGATGGCGAGCGCATGCCGGGCGCGAACTGGTTTCCCGAGGCGCGGCTCAATTTCGCCGAGAACATGCTGCGCCGGCGCGACGCGACCGATGCGTTGGTGTTTTGGGACGAGACCGGATTTCGCCGCCGCATGAGCTACGCTGAGCTGCACGCCGAAGTCTCGCGCGTGGCGCAGGCGATGCGCGCTGACGGGCTCGCGGCCGGTGATCGCGTCGCAGCCTTCATTCCGAACATGCCGGAGACCGCGGTGCTCGCGCTCGCGGCGATCTCGATTGGTGCGGTCTGGTCCTCGTGCTCGCCCGATTTCGGCACCGATGGCGTGCTCGACCGCTTCGGTCAGACCGAACCGAAGCTGCTGTTCTGCGCCGACGGCTATCTCTACAACGGCAAGACGCACGACTCGATCGCGCGCGTGCGTGAAATCGCGGCGCAGTTGCCGAGCGTGCGCCGCGTCGTCGTCGTGCCGCACCTCGCGGCGCGGCCCGAGGTGTCCGCCATCGCCGGTGCGCTGCGCTACGGCGATTGGATCGCGCCGTATGCGCCGGGCGCGATCGACTATGCGCAGCTGCCGTTCGACCATCCGCTTTACATTCTGTTCACTTCGGGCACCACCGGCAAGCCCAAGTGCATCGTGCACGGCGCGGGCGGCACGCTGCTGTCGGCATTGAAGACCTACAAGCTGCAGTTCGACGTGCGCCCGCTGGACCGCTTTTTCTACTACACCACCTGCAACTGGGTGATGTGGAACCTGCTGTTCCAGGGACTCCTGGCCGAGGCGAGCCTGATGCTCTACGACGGCTCGCCGTTCATGCGCGACGCGGCGATCCTGTTCGATTTCTGCGATGCCGAGCGCTTCACCCAATTCGGCACTTCGGCCAAGTTCATCGACGCGATCGCCAAGCGCGGCCTGAGGCCGCGCGCGACGCACCGCTTCGCCTCGGTGCGCACGCTGATCTCGACTGGCTCGCCGCTGGTGCCAGAGAGTTACGACTACGTCTATCGCGACATCAAGCGCGACATGTGTTTGTCGTCGATCTCCGGCGGCACCGACATCATGGGCTGTTTCGCCGACGCCAATCCGATCCTGCCGGTGTACCGCGGCGAGTTGCAATGCCGCAGCCTGGGGATGAAGGTCGAGGTCTGGGACGAGCAGGGACGCGCGCTGATCGGGAAGAAAGGCGAACTCGTCTGCACCAAGCCGTTCCCGTCGATGCCCGTCGGCTTTTGGAACGACCCCGGCGGCAAGCGCTACCACGAGGCGTATTTTGCGCGCTATCCGAATGTATGGTGCCACGGCGATTATTGCGAACTGACCGAGCGCGGCACCATGATCGTCTACGGGCGCTCGGACGCGACGCTGAATCCAGGCGGCGTGCGCATCGGCACCGCCGAAATCTACGGCCAGGTCGAAAAGATCGACGCCGTCGAGGAGGCGGTCGCGATCGGCCAGCTGTGGCCGCCCGAGCAGCCCAGCGACACGCGCGTGGTGCTGTTCGTCAAGCTGCGCCCGGGTCTCGTGCTCGACGCGGCACTCGAAGAGCGCATCCGCCGCCAGATCCGCGAGCACACCACGCCGCGCCACGTGCCGGCGCGCATCGTGCAGGTTCCCGACATCCCGCGCACCAAGAACAACAAGGTGGTGGAGCTCGCGGTGAAGGCGATGGTGCATGGCATGCCGGTGACGCACACCGATGCGCTGGCCAACCCTGAGGTGTTGGAACTGTTCAGGAATATGCCGCAACTCGCGGTTTGAATGCGCGACCGACGGTTTTCGTCCAGCTCATCCCGGCTTGGGCTTTGGGGCGAATGTCACGCGCTTCGGCGTGCTAACGGCCGCCTCCGCGACGATTGCCCGCATCGAGCGCGTCCATAGTCGGTTGTGCGCGATCGCTTAGTCTGTTCGGCACAGGTTGCTCTGTCCTGGTCAACGATCTCAGTCTCTGTCAATCAACGATTGAACGTCTGTTTGTCCGATACCTGACTGGCTAGGTCGACCGCAGTCTACGGCTGGCGACAAATCCCGACCCAGAACCCGCTGTCGAGTTCCGATCAAGCGATGCGGAATTTTCGACAGTAGTTTCCCCACCGCTTTGGAATTGCACGCCCCGCAGGCCAATTTTTCATGTTGCGAACGTGCTTTCCGGGGCGAATTCCCACGCTCTCATCCTGGTTTTAGAATTGCTTGCATCGAGCCGTCGGGCTGTCGCTTCGGCGGGAATGAGGGAGACCCTAAATGCACCGCAGACTCCGCCAGCCCGGCGCTTTTGCACACAACCAATAATCCAACGACAGAAGGAGTAAATCTGAAATGAACACGGAACGAACCAGGGAAACCCAAGCTGCTTTTTTTCGAGTTTCACCCGGGTCCGGCTTGCTTGGAAGAGCCGGTTTAGCACTCTCACTGCTGCTCGCATTGATCGTCACAATGGCCACGCCAGCGATGGCGCAAACGACGGCCCTGAACTTCTCCGACCCGCTGACGGGACCGACAAGCCCATACCTTACGATCGATCCAAGTAAATACACCTACGGCACCAGCGGTTTGATTCGGACTCAATCCGCCTCCGGCACTCAAAACGGAATCGATCGTCCCATGGTAAAGACGGTGTCCGGCGGGTTTCTGGCGGGGGATTTCGAATTCGACGTCGATGTGACCGCCCCCGCGACCAACACGGACATCGCTTTCGTCGGCTTCGGTCAGGGTGCTACGAACACGAATTACAATAACGAGCCGACAAACGCGTTCCTGTTCCGCATCCACAACAACATTGGTGGTAATGCGATCCAAGCGGACGAGGCCGTGGACCCAAGCCAACCCGGATCGCCCCTTCCTCAAATCTACACCATCGGAACGTATCAGACGGGAGTGACGGCGACATTCCGTATCGTCCGCAGCGGCAACAGCGTAACGCTGTCAGTTCCCAGCATAGCGGGGGCGAGCCACACCTTCCTCTTAAGCGACGTAAGCAGCTTGAATTCCACGAACGCGTACCTCTTCTTCGGAAACACCGCTGTAGGGACGACGTTCAGCAACTTCCGAATCGTTCGGGCCGCGGACACCACGCCACCGGTGATTTCCAAGCTCACCGCTACGCCGGCGCGCATCTGGCCGCCGAACCACAAGATGGTCCCGGTGACGCTTGACGCGGTCGCGACCGACAACGTCGGTGTCACCGCGCTCAAGATCGTGAGCGTAACGAGCAGAGAGTCCCGCGATCGCGATCGCGATCGCGATGTCAAGAGCAACGACCGCGACAATCGCAATCACGAACATGATGGTGATGGCGCCAGGTCCAGCGATTACATGATCACCGGCGACCTTACGCTCAAGCTCCGCGCGGAAGGCGGCAACATCTACACTATTACTGTCAATGCTCTCGACGCCGCCGGCAATGCGGCCACCAAGTCCGTGACCGTCAGCGTGCCCAAGGACGAGGGCCTTAGCCGGTATCCGTTCTAGGCAGGAGCCGCGAGTACGGTGTCCACCAAGAATCCTGGTGGACACCGAGATACGCCGGTGCTTGACTATCGGTTGTCACCGAGTCCGCCCAACAGGGCGGACTTTCTTTCACCGACCCCAAGCATGCGCGTTATTGCTTCCCCGGCTGGGAACCGAACCGAGCCTTCGAGTTTGGATCAGCAGGAATGACCGCTCTTGCCAGGAGCGGACGTCTTCGAGGACTCAACCTAACGCCGATCGCGCCGTTGTATGTCCTCAGCGCGGCCCGCGTATTGTTGTACTGCATTCAGTCACTCCTCACCGCGAATCCGCAAGCGATCAGGCTCGACGATCCAAAGTCGTCCATTAATTGGACGACGCGCAAGCATGGGAATGGCTTTCGCCATCAGGTCAAGCAAGGCCAGCTTGCTTTGTCGCGGCGAGCGCAACACCATATATCCTGGTGCCTGTAACGGCGGGTAGCGCCGAATGTCCGAGAGATCGAGGTCGGCCGTAATCAAGATGCGATCTTCATCCTTGCATACTTCGACGACGCGTTCATCAGGGGCGCCACCCAGCGATTGCTGGTAGACGGTGACGGCGTCATGGCCAGCGGCCGTGAGCAGGTCGGCCGCTTCGATCGGCAGGTTCTGGTCGATCTTGAATTTCATGCCGCCAGCGGCACCAGTTCCTCACGAGCCAACGCCGCGGCATAGGCTATGCACGCGCGTACATCGTCCGCGGTAAGCGGGGGGTAGCTGGCGACGATGGAATCTGCCGTTATGCCTTCCGCCAGATTGTCGAGCACGCTGCTTACCGTTATACGGGTTCCTGCAATGCAGGCACGGCCTTTGCAGATTGCAGGATCAACGCTAACGTGTTGTTGCCAATTCATATGCTTGACTCCTTGATCGGGCTATGCTGCTACATTGTTCGGCGAATATTGTGTGACCACGGATTGAAGCTAATAAACTAACCTAACGCCAGCCTATTCGCCTTTAGCGACAGCGTCAATCTTCGAGCGAAAGAGATAGGCGCGCGCATCTTCATACTGCGGATTATCCGGGTTTGCGGACTGCAGCGACATCCGGACCTCTCATGCAGCCGTCACCTTCGTCCGGTCTTCGCCAGGATTTCCTCGTCTCCCAGGTCGTCGGATAACGAGAGCGCTTTCGTCAAGTCGATCCGGCTGAGTCCCAAAGAATGCACCGCTTTCCTTTTCCCCAGCACATGCTTCAGGTACTGCCCGGTGAAACTCGCCGGGTTCTCGGCCACGTCTTCGGGCGTGCCCTGGGCGATGATGCGGCCGCCGCCGTCGCCGCCCTCGGGACCGAGGTCGATGACCCAGTCCGCGGTCTTGATCACATCGAGGTTGTGCTCGATCACGACCACGCTGTTGCCGTGGTCGCGCAGCCGGTGCAGCACGCGCAATAGCAGATCGATATCCTGAAAGTGAAGTCCGGTGGTGGGCTCGTCCAGAATGTAAAGCGTGCGCCCGGTGTCGCGCTTGGAGAGTTCCAGCGACAGCTTCACCCGCTGCGCCTCGCCGCCGGAGAGCGTGGTCGCCGACTGGCCGAGCTCGACGTAACCCAGTCCGACTTCGAGCAGGGTCTTCAGCTTGCGCGCCACCATGGGCACGGCGCTGAAGAACTGGTGCGCCTGCTCCACGTTCATCTTCAGCACTTCATAGACATTCTTCCCCTTGTACTGCACTTCCAGCGTTTCGCGGTTGTAGCGCTTGCCGTGGCAGACGTCGCAGGGCACGTAGATATCGGGCAGGAAGTGCATTTCCACCTTAAGCACGCCGTCGCCCTGGCAGGCCTCGCAGCGTCCGCCCTTGACGTTGAAGGAAAAACGCCCCGGCCCGTAGCCGCGCTCGCGTGCCGCCGGCACACCTGCGAACAGTTCGCGGATCGGCGTGAATAGCCCGGTGTAGGTGGCCGGATTCGAGCGCGGCGTGCGCCCGATCGGGCTTTGGTCGACGCTGATCACCTTGTCGAAGTATTCCAGCCCGTCGACCGATTCATGCGCCGCGGGTTCATTGCTGCTGCCGTAGAGATGCTGGGCGGCAGCGATGTACAGAGTGTCGTTGACCAACGTCGATTTGCCGGATCCCGAGACGCCCGTGACGCAGACGAACAGACCCACCGGCAGGTCCAGATTCACGCTTTTCAGGTTGTTGCCGCTGGCGCCGCGCAGCCGCAGCACGCGCGCCTTGTCGTAGCGGTGGCGGCGCTTGGGGCTGGGAATTTCGAGCCGCCCGGCGAGATACTTCCCGGTGAGCGAGGCGGGGCTTTGCATGATCTCCTGCGGCGTGCCCTCGGCCACCAATTTCCCGCCGTGCTCGCCCGCGCCCGGGCCCATATCGACCACGTAGTCCGCCGCCAGGATGGCCTCTTCGTCGTGCTCGACCACGATCACCGTGTTGCCGAGGTTGCGCAGGTGTTTGAGCGTGGCCAGCAGCCGCCCGTTGTCGCGCTGGTGCAGGCCGATCGAGGGTTCGTCCAGCACGTACATGACGCCGGTGAGGCCCGAGCCGATCTGACTCGCGAGCCGGATCCGTTGCGATTCGCCGCCGGAGAGCGAGTCGGCGGAACGGTCCAGCGAAAGGTAGTCGAGGCCGACATTGTTGAGGAAAGACAGGCGCGAGGCGATTTCCTTCACGATCCGGTCGGCGATCGCGGCCCGGTGGCCGGGCAGCTTCAACTCCTGGAAAAACGCGAGGCCGCGCTTGAGCGGCATGGCGCTCACTTCGAATATCGCCAGGTCCGCGATTTTGACGTTGCGCGCCTCGGTGCGCAGGCGCGTGCCGTTGCACGCCGGGCAGGGTTTGCTGTTCAGGTATTTCGCCAATTCCTCGCGCACCACGATGGAATCGGTTTCGCGGTAGCGGCGTTCCAGATTCGGCACCACGCCCTCGAAATCGTGCTCACGTACCACGCTGCGGCCGCGTTCGCTCAGGTAGGAGAACGGAATTTTCTCCTTGCTGCCGTAGAGCACAATATTCTGCGCCGCTTGCGGCATCTGGTTGAACGCCGCTTCGACATCGAAGCCGAAGTGCGCGGCAAGGCTGGTGAGCATCTGGAAGTAGAACTGGTTGCGCCGGTCCCAGCCCTTGATCGCGCCGCTCGCCAGCGACAGGTGCGGGTGCGCCACCACGCGGCGCGGATCGAAGAATTCGATCGCACCCAGGCCGTCGCAGTCTGGACAGGCGCCCAGGGGATTGTTGAACGAGAACAGGCGCGGCTCCAGTTCGGCCAGGGAATAGCTGCAGGCCGGACAGGCGAATTTGGCCGAGAACAGATGCTCCTTGCCCGAGTCCGTTTCCACCGCAATGGCGCGGCCGTCGGCATGCCGCAACGCCGTCTCGAACGATTCCGCCAGGCGCTGCTTCAGTTCGGGCCTTATCTTGAGGCGGTCGACCACCACATCGGTGGTGTGCTTCACGTTCTTCGACAATTTCGGCAGCGAGTCGATGTCGTAGATCTTGCCGTCCACGCGCAGGCGCACGAAGCCCTGGGCGCGCAACTCGGCGAACAGGTCCGCCTGCTCGCCCTTCCTGCCGGCGATGACCGGAGCGAGGATCATCAGCTTGCTATCTTCAGGCAGGGCGAGCACGTGATCGACCATTTGCGCCACCGATTGCGCCTCCAGCGGCAAAGCATGCTCGGGGCAGTAGGGGGTGCCGACGCGCGCGTACAGCAGGCGCAGATAGTCGTGGATCTCGGTTACCGTGCCGACGGTGGAGCGCGGATTGTGGCTGGTGGCCTTCTGCTCGATGGCGATCGCCGGGGACAGCCCTTCGATCAAGTCGACATCGGGCTTTTCCATCAGCTGCAGGAACTGCCGCGCATAGGCGGACAGGGATTCCACGTAGCGGCGTTGGCCTTCGGCATACAGGGTGTCGAAGGCGAGCGAGGATTTGCCCGAGCCGGACAGCCCCGTGATCACGATCAGCCGGTTGCGCGGCAGATCGAGATTCAGGTTCTTGAGGTTGTGCGTGCGTGCGCCGCGAATCCTGATTTGGTCCATGGTTTGGGCGCTGGCCGTAGATACAAACCTGCTAATATACGAGATTACGCTGCCGCCGCGCTACTTCTACGTTATGTCGCCAGTTTCCCCAAACCGCATGTCGCCCCTGGAAATTCGCGCAAGTCTTTCACTTGCCTCGATTTTTGCGCTGCGCATGCTGGGTTTGTTCCTGATTCTTCCGGTGTTTGCGGTGCACGCGATGCACCTCAAAGGGGGCGACAACCACACCCTGGTGGGCATTGCACTGGGCGCCTACGGCTTGACCCAGGGCGTATTGCAGATCCCCTACGGCATGGCCTCGGACCGCTACGGCCGCAAGCGCATCATCATATTGGGTCTGGTGCTGTTTGCCCTGGGCAGTTTCGTCGCCGCCATCGGCGACGACATCAACCTCATCATCCTCGGCCGCGCGATCCAGGGTGCCGGCGCGATCTCCGCGCCGGTCATGGCGTTTCTCTCCGACCTGACGCGCGAACAGCACCGCACCAAGGCGATGGCCCTGGTCGGTTCGAGCATCGGCTTGATGTTCGCCCTGTCGCTGGTTGGCTCACCCCTGCTGTACCGCCACATCGGTATGGGCGGCATTTTCATCGTCACCGGCGTCCTGGCCCTGCTCGCGATCTGGGTGGTGGTGAGCGTGGTGCCGGAAGAGGTCCTGGTAAAAATCGAAGCCGAGGAACACGTCGAACCGGCACGCCTCGGCGACGTGCTGAGAAACCCGGACCTGCTGCGGCTCAACTTCGGCATTTTCTCGCTGCACGTGGTGCAGATGGCGATATTCGTCGTGGTGCCGCTGGCGCTGGTGAGCGCGGGCGGGTTGTCGGTGGATCAGCACTGGAAGGTCTACCTGCCGGTGGTGCTGGCCTCCTTCGTGTTGATGCTGCCGCCGATTTTCTACGCCGAGAAGAAGGATCGCATCAAGCCGGTGTTTCTCGGATGTATCGCGCTGATGGCGCTGGTACAGCTGGGCTTCGTGTTCGCGCTGGACAATTTCGCCGCGCTTGTCATCCTGCTGCTGGGCTTCTTCGTTGCTTTCAATGTGCTCGAGGCCAGCCTGCCGTCGCTGGTGTCACGCACGGCGCCGGGACGCGCCAAGGGCACGGCGCTGGGTGTCTATAACACGACCCAGTCGCTGGGCCTGTTCGTCGGCGGTTTCGCCGGCGGCGCTCTGATGCAGCATCAGGGGCAGGCGCCGGTGTTCGCGTTCGGCGTCGCGCTGATCGCGCTGTGGGGGATCAGCGCCGCACGCATGCGCGTGCCGAAGCGCGCGCCCAAGGACGGCGCGGATACGGTTGCAGGCGCGTCACTCGGCAACGAGCCGGCGCGATAATAACGTAGGCAGATCATTGAGGAGAATCGAAATGGCATCGGTCAACAAAGTGATAGTCGTAGGCAACCTCGGCAAAGACCCGGAGACACGTTTCCTGCCTGATGGCAAAGCGGTTTGCAGTTTCTCGGTGGCGACAACGGACAAGTGGACCGACAAGTCCACCAATGAAAAGAAAGAGGCGACCGAATGGCATCGCATCTCGAGTTTCGGCAGGCTGGCCGAAATCTGCGGCGAGTACCTGAAGAAAGGCAGCCAAGTCTATATCGAAGGCAAGCTGCGCACGCGCAAATGGCAGGACAAGGAGGGCCAGGACCGCTACACCACTGAAATCATTGCCGACGCCATGCAGATGCTGGGATCCAGAAGCGGCATGGGCGGGGGTGAAGCGCGCGCCGAAATGCGCGAACCGCCTGCGGCCGGCGATTCCAGGCCGGCGAAGAAGCCTGCCGGTCAGTTCCAGGATATGGACGACGACATACCGTTCTAAAGCAACCCCTAGGTGGTGCATTTTCCGCCTAGTCCATTGAAAAGGCAGGATTTGCCCATATATGCACTATGGGGAGATCCTGCTTTTCCGTTATAATTCACGTCTTTTTCGCGGCTTGGAGGGCATAGTGCCTATTTACGAATATCTTTGTTCGTCTTGCGGCTTCCAGAAAGAGTATCTGCAAAAGGTTAGCGATCCGCTTAAGAGCGTCTGCCCCGAATGCGGCAAGGTGACGTTCGGCAAGATGCTTACCGCCGCCGGTTTCCAGCTGAAGGGTGGCGGCTGGTATGCGACCGACTTCAAGAATAGCGGCGCCGGGCCTACGGCCAAGACCGCCACCAAGAATGGGGCCTCGAGCAAGGACGAAAGCAAGACCGAGACCACGAGCAAGAACATGAACGACAGCAAGGGCGATAGCAAGACTGAAGCCCAGCCTGCTGCGGTTGCAGCACCTGCTGCCCCCGCGACTAACGCCAAGGCGGAATGAAAAAGTACTTCATCACCGGGCTGCTGATCTGGATCCCGCTGGTCATTACCATCTGGGTCCTGAAACTGGTGGTCGACATGCTGGACCAGAGTTTGCTGCTGCTGCCATTGGCGCTGCGCACCGAGAGTTGGCTCGGCATCCATATCCCGGGAATGGGCGTGCTGCTGACGCTGCTGATCGTGTTCCTGACGGGCGCGATCACGGCCAATTTGATCGGGCAGCGCCTGGTGCATTTCTGGCACGAGATCCTGCACCGCATCCCGGTGGTGAGTTCGATTTATTCCAGCGTCAAGCAGGTGAGCGACACGCTGTTTTCCTCCAGCGGCGAAGCGTTTCGCAAAGCGCTGCTGGTGCAGTGGCCGCGCGAGGGCATGTGGACGATCGCGTTTCTCACCGGTGCCCCGGGCGCTGATGTCACGCGGCACCTGCAGGGCGATTACATCAGCGTCTATGTGCCGACGACGCCCAACCCGACCGGCGGCTACTTCGTCATGATGCCGCGTAAGGACGCGGTCGAACTCGACATGAGCGTGGACACCGCGCTCAAGTACGTCATCTCCATGGGCGTGGTAGCGCCAAACGGGAACGGGAAGAAGAAGTGACGCTTACTGCGGTGGACAAGCGTCGATGAGCGGCCTGACTCGCTGCCAAGCGCGCATTGCCACCGACTTACCACCCGTCGACTTACTACCCGTCGACTCACCACTTGTCGACTCAGCACCTTTCATCCATTACTGAAAACCAAGACCATGACTAAGCGTACCCACTACTGCGGCCTGGTCGGCGCAGCCGAACTCGAACAGACCGTTACCCTATGCGGCTGGGTCAATACCCGGCGCGACCACGGCGGCGTCATTTTCATCGATCTGCGCGACCGCGAAGGCCTGGTGCAGATCGTCTGCAATCCGACGCGGCCGGAGGTGTTCGCGGTCGCGGAAAAAATTCGCAACGAATTCGTGATCAAGGCGATCGGCAAGGTGATCCGGCGCGAGCCGGCGCTGGTGAACCCGAAGTTGAAAAGCGGCGAAATCGAGGTCTTGTGCCATACACTCGAGATTCTCAACCCGGCCATCACGCCGCCGTTTCAGCTCGATGAAGAGAACCTGTCGGAGACCACCCGCCTCGCCAACCGCGTCATCGACCTGCGCCGGCCGCAGATGCAATCGAACCTGCGCCTGCGCTACCGGGTGGCAATGGCGGTGCGCAAGTTCCTCGACGCCGCCGGGTTTATCGACATCGAGACGCCGATGCTCGCCAAGTCGACCCCCGAAGGCGCACGCGACTACCTGGTGCCCTCGCGCGTGCAGGCCGGCATGTTCTTCGCCCTGCCGCAATCGCCGCAGTTGTTCAAGCAGATGCTGATGATCGCGGGATTCGACCGCTATTACCAGATCACCAAGTGTTTCCGCGACGAAGATCTGCGTGCCGATCGCCAACCCGAGTTTACCCAGATCGATATCGAGACCTCGTTCCTGAACGAGGACGAAATCCGCAACATCATGGAATCGCTGGCTCGCACGGTATTCAAGCAAACGCTGGACGTCGACCTGCCTGATCCGTTCCCGGTCATGTCCTGGACCGAAGCGATGGCGCGCTACGGCTCGGACAAGCCCGACCTGCGCGTCGCACTGGAGTTCACCGAACTCACGGACATCATGAAGACGGTCGAATTCAAGGTGTTTGCGGGCGCGGCCAACGCACTCGGCGGACGCGTCGCCGGCCTCTGCATCCCCGGCGGCGGCGCGCTCACCCGCGGCGAGATCGACGCTTATACAACGTTTGTCGGCATCTACGGCGCCAAGGGACTCGCTTACATCAAGGTCAACGAAGTGGCCAAGGGACGTGAGGGATTGCAGTCGCCGATCGTGAAGAATCTCTCCGATGCGGCACTCAAGTCCATCGTCGAGCGCTCCGGCGCCAAGGACGGCGATCTGATTTTCTTCTGCGCCGACAAAGCCAAGATCGTCAACGATGCGCTCGGCGCGCTGCGGGTGAAGGTCGGGCACGACAAGGGATTCGCGGTGCCGGGCTGGAAGCCGCTGTGGGTGGTCGACTTTCCGATGTTCGAGCACGACGACGAAGCCAAGCGCTGGGTCGCCATGCACCATCCGTTTACCTCGCCCAAGGACGGGCACGAGGACTACCTCGCGACCGATCCGTCGAAGGCGATCGCCAAGGCCTACGACATGGTGTTGAACGGATCCGAAATCGGCGGCGGTTCGGTGCGTATCCATCGCGAGGACGTGCAGTCCAAGGTGTTCCGCGCGCTCGCCATCAGTGCCGAGGAGGCGAAGCTGAAATTCGGCTACCTGCTCGATGCGCTGCAGTACGGCGCACCGCCCCATGGCGGCATCGCCTTCGGCCTCGACCGCATCGTGGCGATGATGGCGGGGACCGACTCGATTCGCGACGTCATCGCGTTTCCGAAAACGCAGCGGGCACAGTGCCTGTTGACCCAGGCGCCGAGCCCGGTCGATGAAAAGCAGTTGCGCGAACTGCACATCAGATTGCGCGGCGCCGAGAAACCAACGGGAAAGCAATAGCTTCGGATTTTTGCTAGGATCGACAAAGATGGGGCGGCTGCCTAAGTTCTTTCGCGCCCTGGTCGCTCTCGGCGCGCTCTGGATGTTCACCGGCGCAACGCTGGCGAGGGAGTCCGCCTCGATCGGCGATATGCCGCTGGCCGCCTTGCCCAAGGAAGCGCACGCGGCTTTGGCGCTCATCAAGTCGGGCGGGCCGTTTCCTTATGCCAAGGACGGCAGCACTTTCGGCAATCGTGAAAAGATGCTTCCGCTGCGACAACACGGCTACTACCGCGAGTACACCGTGAAAACACCGGGAGCGCGCGATCGCGGCGGCCGCCGCATCATCGCCGGCGCGGGCGTGAAAGGGGATGTGCGCAGCTCGGGCGAGTACTATTACAGCGACGACCATTACAACTCTTTCAGGCGGATTCGTGAGTAACTCTTTGCAACAACTATTGCAAGACAAGGACAAGTCCGGCGTCTATCTGGCCGGCCCGGACACGCGGCTCATCGTCGAGGCAGCGCAGGCGGCTGGTCTCGCGCTGTGGCGCGTGGACATCGGTCACGTGCACGACAAAGACGGCTTCACCAAGCTGGTGGCGAAGACGCTCGCTTTCCCGGATTGGTTCGGCGGCAACTGGGACGCGTTCGAGGACTGCCTTTCGGACCTCTCCTGGCATCCCGCTCCGGGCTACGTGCTGTTGCTGGAACACGGCAAGCATTTCGGCGCCGGACACAAGCAGGAATTCGTCACCGCGACGGAAGTGCTGGATGGCGCGGCGGAATACTGGCGCGGGGCAGGCAAGCCTTTCTGGGCCATCGTCAGCGGCCCAGAAGGCTGGAAGACGGATCTACCGGCGTTTCCCAGCGCGTAGATTATGACTGCGAGCGGCGCTCCTCAATGGGCGGCCACCAGTCCGGCCGCGGTGATGGGATTCATCACTTCAATGCCATCGCGTATCGGGTAGGGCTCGCTCACCGGCGCAATCAACAGCTTTCTTGTCGCCCCTACATCGGCAGCAGCAGCGTGGAAGCCCTTGGACACCGTGGGCGCCGATGCACGTTTGATTTCGACAACCCAGTTTTCGCCGTTGCGGAAGGCAAGCACCAGATCTGCTTCCGCTCCGTGGGACGTCCGGTAGAAACTAGCCTCGGCATCGTTCGTTGCGGCCAGCAGTTGTTCGATTGCAAACCCTTCCCAGCTGGTTCCGGCCACGGGGTGTGCCAGTATGGAGTCCAACCCAGTGAGGCCAAGCAGCGCATGAACGATACCGCTGTCACGCACATAGACCTTGGGCGCACGCACCAGGCGCTTTCGGGCATTGCCGTGCCAGGCATTCAGGCGGCGCACCAGCATCAGGTCGCACAAGAGATCGATGTAACGGGCGACCGTCTGTCCGCTAACGGCAAGCGATGCGGCGAGCTGAGATTGATTGAGCAGGCCACCTTGGGAATGAGCGAGCATCGTCCACAGCCGGCGCAATGTCGTGGCCGGGATACGCGGTCCCAGCGCCGGAATATCGCGTTCGAGATAGGTCGCAATGAAGACCTCGCGCCAGCGCAGACTGGCCGCGTCGTCGGACGCCAACCACGACAACGGAAACCCGCCACGCGCCCACAGGGAGTGAATATCGTCCTTCCCATTAGCAGCGAGAACTTCCCTTGCCTGAAACGGTGTGAGTTCCAATTGCGCTACCCGGCCGGCAAGACTTTCGCTTGCTTGCTTTAACAGTGCGCCGGAGGCAGAACCGAGGAGGAGGAATTGCCCGGCGGATTCGCCGGCCTGGCGGCGAATATCGATGATGCCGCGCAACACGGCAAAGAGATCCGGCTTGCGCTGCACTTCGTCCAGAATGACGAGGCGATTCCGGTGCCGGAGCAGGAAGGCTTCCGGATCGTCCAACTGCCGTTGGGCCGAAGGAAGCTCCAGGTCGAGATAAAGCGCGTCCCGGCGCCGGTCCCGTTCGGCCAATGCCAGGGTTGTCTTGCCCGTCTGTCGCGGCCCGAGAAGGACGACCGCAGGGAATTGGTCGAGCAGTTCGACGAGCTGTTTCTGGGCTAGGCGCGGGTTCATCAGTGCATATTACACATTAAATAGTAATATTGCACGGTTAAGTCTTAGCCCTGGTGTTTTCGGCCGCTGTCGCTGCAGGAGCAGCGGCGCGCTCGGCTATACCTTTCTCATCGGTTGTTGAGCAATTTGACGGCCCACCATCGATTTATTTTCAGGTAGTGTGAGGCGCTCACCCGAGCTGCAAACCGCGCAAGCAACGGAAAGGGGCATGAAGATGCGTTTTGTTGTCTTACTATTTGGATTGATTAGCGGCGCTGTATTTGGCCAAGGTACGGATGTTGCACTCGTCAATTTGGTCGCTGGTGATGTCACCTATGTAGCGCCGACAGGAACCCCTAGCAAGGTGGGGCCATATATGAAGCTGCGCGCTGGTGACCGAATCGACGTTGCGGCTGGTGGACAAGTACGAATCGTATTCTTCGAAGGAGCGCGCCAGGAATTGTGGGTCGGCCCGGCAAGCTTTCGAGCGGGACATTTAGCTGCTGAGCCAGTCTCCGGCAAGGCGGCCGCGACAATGAATTTGCCGATTGGTGTGCCACAGCGCATGGCTCAAATTCCAGAGATTATTCAATTTGCGAAATTGGGTGGCACACAAATTCGCGGTAGATTGACACCGCAGCAGAAAGCGAGCCTTGGGTAGCAGGCAACACTCGCTCAAGCGCGAGCGGCCTACGAAGTGATGCGACAAAACGCTTCCGCAGATGACATCAACCCTGAGCTCTATCTCTACGCAGCGCTACACGAGTTTCTCGTATACGACGAGATGAAGGTGGTTGTCGCGGAGATGCGACGCAAACAGTCAGACAATCAAGACGTCAAGGCGCTTGATGCCTGGCTAAAGAGCCGGACGGCTCAATAGAAGTATAGGTCTTTAAGAACGGGAGGAACCTTGGACGTTCGCTTGGGCGCGCAACGCATCTTTCTGGAGAATGGAATTAACAATCACGCGGTCCATGAGTTCTTTGAGCATCACGGATATAAGACCGTTGCCGTTGAATTCGTCAAAGATATTTGATCAGTCGAATTTCTCCGAATGTAGATAATGGATACTCAAATGCGACACCTATTTCTGCCGTTGGCGACTTGAGCCACGTCGCTAGCTATCCTTTTCCCCTCATACCCCGCTGCCCGGAAACAAGACATCAACGCATGAAGTCAGGCTTCAAAATCCCGCGCTCGGTCCTGGTGGTGATCTACACCGCCGAATTACAGGTGCTGATGCTGGAGCGCGCCGGGTGGCCAGGATTCTGGCAATCGGTCACGGGCAGCATCGACCACGCGAACGAAGCGCTGATCGAAACCGCCGCGCGTGAAGTGCTCGAGGAGACCGGTATCGATACCTCGCACTACCCTCTCACGGACTGGGGAATCGAAAACCGCTTCGAGATCTTCAAAAAGAACCTCAGCCGCTATGCCGAAGGCGTGACTCACAACGAGGAGCGCGTGTTCGGGCTGGAACTGCCACAGATCCTGCCGGTGAGATTGGAGCCGACGGAACACCTCGCGTACCGCTGGCTGCCGTGGCGAGAAGCCGCCGAACTCACGCCCTCCTGGAGCAACCGCGACGCGATCCTGCTGCTGCCGCAAAAGCGCGGTCAAGCGTAGGCAACACACTTCTCGCACGCGGTGCCGCGCACGTCCTTGCTAAGGTGAGCCTCGCGCAGCGCCGCGAATTTCGGCGAATTCCACGCTTCCGCAAAAGTCTGCGCGGTCAGGTCGCCCACGGTCCAGTTGGCGGTGGCATCGAAGCAACAGGCGGACAGCTTGCCCTCGGCGGTGACATGACCCTCGGTGAAAACGGACCAGCAGGGCAAGGGATCGCGCAGCGCGTCGATCCGCCCCTGGTTGCCAGCGCTGGGGCGATAGCCGAGCGCCGCTTCGCGCGCCGTGGCAAAGGAGCCCATCGAATACAGCGGCAGCCAGTAGTGCTGATCGACATAGGGGATCACGCGTACACGCAGCAACGCCTCCATCTTCGCCTGCTGTGCGCCGTCATAGCGGATCGAGGAAGCATACAGTCCGGTGCGGTAGCCGCGCTCCTGGCGAACCTCCCAAGTCGCCTGGATGTTCTTCAGCGCCCAGCTGAACATCCGCCCCGACACGCCCATGATGCGCTCGAACTGCGCCCTGTCCGCGGCGTTGACCGACCATTTGAGCGAGTCCAGCCCCGCTTTCATGCAGGCTTCGATCGCCTCCGGAAACGCGAGCGAAGCGTTCGACGTGAGAAACACATAGGGCATCGCCAGTTCGCTTTTCAGGTAGCGGATGCAATCGACGAGCAGCCTCGCCCCCATGAACGGTTCGCCGAGGTAGAACACGCCGACTTCCTCGACGCCTGCCGCCCGCATTTCGCGCGTGATGCGCCGGAACAGCTCGAAATCCATGTCGCGCTTGGGCTGGGTGCCGCGCCTGGGCAGCGCGCAGTAGCCGCAACGGTAGTTGCAGCGCGGTGAAATCTCGATTTTTACGCTCTTCGGCAGCGGCGGCGCCGCCTTCAGGCGCTCCGGCGGTATCCGGGTCACCGCGTCGATTCTGTCGGTAATCACGTTCAGGCCCTCTTCTGGCCGCTTTTCTGGATGGCTAGATCCTAGGCGACGACGCGCCTCGGGCGTTTGACCTGAGTCAAGCCCCCCGGCCTTGCACCGGCGCGTTGCCGGGGTGGCTGCCGCTTGCGGCGGGGGTGCCACGCCGTCCATAATGAGCACTCGTCTCGATAAACGGCCTGTTGCCATGAATAAACTCCTGGATCTGAACGTCGAAACCGAGCGCCGCGAGCGCAGCAATTACGTGCTTTCGCGCACCGACAAATATTTCACCAAGTCGCGCCAGATCGTGGAGAAGTTCGGCGACAAGACCGTGACCTACGGCGTGTTCCTGCGCCGCGGCACCATCTGCGCCGTCAATCCGGCGTTGGAACTCCTGCACGAGTATTACCCGCAGGACAGGGTCCCGCTCAAGATCAAGCGGCTCTACGAGGAGGGCGCGTTCGTTCCGGATCAGAAGCCGATTTTTACCTATACGGGTTCGTTTGCCGCGCTGGTCGAACTGGAGACGCTGATCCTGCGCCGCGTGGGCACCGCGTGCGTATCGGCCTACAACGCCTACAAGATGGCGACCGACCTGCCCAAGGTGGCGTTCATCGACATGCATGCACGCCACGCCTGCGGCGACGATCTGTCGATTTTGGCCGCTTACGGCGCGTCGGTCGGCAGCCGCATCGCCAAACTCTCCGGCGCGCTCGGTTTTCTCGGCTCTTCGCAGGACCTGACCGCACATTTCTATGGCCAGGAAAATGGCCTGGGCACCATGCCGCATGCGATCGTCGGCTATGCCGGCTCCACGCTGCGAGCGGCGCAGATGTACGCCGAGACACACCCGCAGGACAACCTGACGGTACTCGCCGATTACTATGCGCGCGAGTTCAGCGATGCGCTCGAGGTGTGCGGCTGGTGGTACAACGACATCCTCCCCGGCGACACCATGAGCGCGCGCACGCTGGCGTTTCGCCTGGACACCCATGGCGAACGCTACGCCGAAGGGCTCGACTACGAAAGGTCGGTGGAAGTGATCGCGAGCTGGCTGCATGTGCTGAACGAGTATGAGGCGGTACGCGCGGTGATGGGCGAAGAGGCCTACGACTCGGACACCCTCAACATCGTCAAGGACCGCGTGCGCAAAGTGTTGTTCGGCACCGGCGTGTCGGTAGCGAGCGTGATCAAGATGCGCCAGACCCTGGACGCCGCGGGGTTCAACTCGGCGCGCATCGTTGCCTCCAGCGGTTTTACGCCGTTCAAGTGCAAGATGTTCGGCCACGCGCGCGCGCCGGTGGACGTAATCGGCACCGGTTCGTTCATCCCGGAGGCCTTCGGCGATACGTTCGCCACCGCCGACATTTTCATGTACGACGGAAAATTCCAGATCAAGGTCGGGCGCGAAAAGTTGTTTCAGGGTTTGACGCCCTGATCGCAGCCATGGCCACCGTTACGCCGAGTGTCAGGCCAGGATGAAGCTACGCCTCGCCACCTACAATATCCACAAAGGGTTTTCACATTTCAATCGGCGCATGATGGTGCACGAACTGCGCCATCATCTGCGCCTGCTCGATGTCGACGTCGTGTTTCTGCAGGAAGTGCAGGGCGAGCACGAGCACCACGCCAAGAACGTCCACAACTGGCCGGTCGAACCGCAGTACGAGTTTCTCGCCGAAGAAGTATGGCCGGACTACGCTTATGGCCGCAACGCGATTTACGACCACGGCCACCACGGCAACGCCATTCTCAGCCGCTTCCCCATCGTCAGCGCCGAGAATCAGGATGTATCCGCGCATCGCTTCGAGCAGCGCGGCCTGCTGCATTGCGAGCTTGAGCTGGGCGAATCGAAGCTGCACTGCCTGTGCGTGCACTTCGGCTTGTACGAGCGCGGGCGCCGGCGCCAACTGTCGGCGCTGAGCGAACGCGTGCAGCGCCTGGTGCCGCCGGACGCGCCGCTGGTCGTCGCCGGCGATTTCAACGACTGGCGCAATTCCGCCGGGCGCCACCTGATTGCGGAACTCGGCCTGAGGGAAGTATTCCGCGATCAGCGCGGGCGGCCGGCGCGCACCTATCCGAGCACCTTCCCGCTGCTGCGCCTGGACCGGATTTACGCGCGCGGCTTCGACGTGCGCGAGGCCGAAGTGCACCATGGTCTGCCCTGGTCGCGCATTTCCGATCATGCCGCGCTTTCGGTCGAGCTGGAATTGCGGTGACGCCGGAATTCTCAAGCGGCAACCAACTGCAGCTGCTCATGAACGGCGGCGCCTATTTTCCGGCGCTCGAGCAGGCCTTCGACGCGGCGCAAAGCGAGATCTATCTCGAAACCTACATTTTCGCCGACGACGAAACCGGCAGGCGCATCGCCGCCACGCTGGTGCGCGCCGCCGAGCGCGGCGTGAGCGTGCATGTGCTCGTCGACGGCTTCGGTTCCAAGGGCATGTTCGAGCAAACGCGCAGGCTGCTCTCCGCGGCCAATATCGAAGTGCTGATATTCGGCCCCAAGACCTCCCCCCTCACCCTGCGGCGCAACCGCCTGCGACGGCTGCATCGCAAGCTGGTGGTGGTGGACGCCCGCGTTGCCTTTGTCGGCGGCATCAACATCATCGACGACATGCATACGCCGCGGCATACGCCGCCGCGCTACGACTACGCCGTTCGCGTCGAGGGACCGCTGCTCGCGAGCGTCCTGGTGCAGGCCGAGCGCCTGTGGCACCGGGTCGCCTGGGCGAGTCTGCGGCGCACCTCGCAGCGGCATGCGGCGGCGAGTGTCGCGGTGCACGGCAACCAGCGCGCCGCGCTGGTGGTGCGCGACAACCTGAGCCATCGATCCGACATCGAGGATGCCTATCTCGCCGCAATCGGCGAAGCGCGCGAGGAAATCATCATCGCCAACGCCTATTTTTTTCCCGGCGCGCGCTTTCGCCACGTGCTGCGCGCGGCGGCCAGGCGTGGCGTGCAGGTAAAGCTGCTGTTGCAGGGCCGGGTCGAATACGCGCTGCTGCATTACGCCTCGCGCGCGCTGTACGGGCCGCTGCTCGACGCCGGCGTCGAAATCTACGAGTATCACAAGAGTTTCCTGCACGCCAAGGTCGCGGTGATCGATCAACGCTGGGCTACCGTAGGCTCGTCGAACATCGATCCGTTCAGCCTGATGCTGGCGCGCGAGGCCAACATCGTCGTCGACGACGCGCCGTTTTCGCAGGAGTTGCGACTAAGCCTTCACGATCACATGCGCGACGGTGCCATGGTGGTGGCAAAGAGCGCCTGGCACCGTCAGCCGCTGTGGCGCCGCGCCGTCATCTGGTTAGCGTACGGCTGTGCGCGGCTGCTGATGGGAGTGGTAGGCTACGGCGGCAAACGCTGACCACGAAGCACGATCGATAAACGTCGATCATCCACCCGGGGTCCGGCGCCGGAACATGCCGACTCCCGACATGTGCATCACCAGTTCGCCGTGCTGATTGTAGATTTCCGAGCGCGAACGCACGGTACCCATGTCGGGGCGGCTCGCCGAGGCGCGCGTCTCCATCACCGTCGATTTCAGCCGCAGCGTGTCGCCGGGGCGCACCGGTTTTACCCAGCGCACCTCGTCGACGCCGGGCGAACCCATGCTGGCCGCCTCGAGCAGGTATTGATCGCAGATCATGCGCATGGCCAGGCTGGCGGTCTGCCAGCCGCTGGCGATCAGCCCGCCGAAATACGATTGCTTGGCCTTTTCCTTGTCGGTATGGAAGGGCTGCGGATCGTACTTCTTCGCGAATTCCATGATCTCATCTTCGCTGAGACTGTAGCCGCCGATCTCGCGCACCTGGCCCTGGTAGAAATCTTCCCAATAATATTTGTAGCTCATGCTCAGTTCCTAGTTTGAAGCAGGCGGCGCCGGCGCGTGCCGCAGGAACATCTGCCGGCCGCGCATGGTGAGCACGATCTCGTCGTTCTGGTTGAGGATTTCCCAGAGAAACATCACGGTGCCGCGGTTGGCCTGCTTGCCCGATGGCGTAGCCTCGAGAGCGGTGCTGCGCATGCGCAAGCTATCCCCGGGGCGCACCGGCTTCGTCCAGCGCAATTCCTCCAGTCCGGGTGAACCGACGCAAGAGGCCTCGAGCAGGTAGCTGTCGCACATCAGGCGCATGCCGACGGCCGCGGTCTGCCAGCCGCTGGCGATCAGTCCGCCGAAAGGCGTTCCCCGCGCGGCTTCCGGATCGGTGTGGAAGACCTGCGGGTCGTACTCGCGGGCGAAGCGCAGCATGTCCTCCTCCGACAGACTGCGCGCGGCGGTTTCCATCACCCAGCCGGGCGTGAAGTCTTCCCAGTAATACTTGATCGCCATCAGGCTTTGCCTTCGGGCTTGAGCTGCAGCGATTTGTATTCGAGGAACTCCTCCAGCCCGAAGCGGCCGAGTTCGCGCCCATTGCCTGATTGTTTGTAGCCGCCGAACGGCGCCTGCAGGTTGAACGGGCCGCCGTTGATGTCCACCTGGCCGGTGCGCATGCGCTTCGCCACCTTCTTCGCGTGCTCCTCGTCTCGCGACCAGACGCCGCCGCCCAGACCGTAGGCGGTGCTGTTGGCGATGTTCACCGCATCGTCTTCGTCCTTGTAGGTGATGATGGACAACACCGGCCCGAAGATCTCCTCCTGGGCAATCGTCGCATCGGCCTTCACCCGGCCGAAGACGGTGGGCTTGACGTAGTAACCCTTCGCCAGGCCTTCGGGTGCGTCGGCACCTCCGATAAGCAGTTCTGCACCGCTGTCGATACCTTTCTTGATGTAAGCGCGCACGCGCTCACGCTGCAGCGCCGACACCAGCGGTCCCAGCTTGGCCGTACCGCCGAACGGATCGCCTACGCTAAAGCCCTTGGCGATTTCGACCGCGATTTTCGCCGCCTCGTCGTATTGGCTCTCGGGCACGAGCAGCCGCGTGTGCGCCGAGCAGGTCTGGCCGGAATTGAGGAAACACGCATTGACCGTGCCCTTCACCGCGGCCGCGAGATCGGCGTCCTCGAGCACGACCGCCGCCGATTTCCCGCCGAGTTCCAGAGCGACGCGCTTCACCGTGGCCGAGGCGAGTTCCGAAACACGCTTGCCGGCGCGCGTGGACCCGGTGAAGGACACCATGTCCACCTGCGGATGCCGCGCCATCGCTTCGCCCACCACCGGGCCGTAACCGGTGACCAGGTTGAACACGCCTTTGGGCAAACCGACGGCATCAATGATCTCGGCCAGCACGAAGGCGTTGAGCGGAGCCACCTCCGAAGGCTTGAGCACCACGGTGCAGCCGGCGGCCAGCGCCGGCGCCACCTTGGCCGCGATCTGATGCAGCGGATAGTTCCAGGGGGTGATTGCCGCGACCACGCCGACGGGCTCGCGCAGGACGAGCGAGTTGCCGACCTTTTCTTCGAAGGCGAAGTCGCCGGCCAGCTTCGCGTACAGGCCGAAGGTCGCGGTGGGCGAGCCCGCCTGGATCATGGTGGCGAGCTTCAGCGGCATGCCCACTTCGGCCGCGATCAGCTTGCCGATCTCCTCCATGCGCGCCTTCAGGCCTGCATGGATCTGTTGCAGGAAGGCGGCACGTTCGACGGCAGGTGTCGCCGCCCAGCCGTCAAAGGCCGCGCGCGCAGCGCTGACCGCGGCATCGACGTCGGCTTCGCTGCCTTCCGGGACGCGCCCCATGACCTCCTCGGTCGAGGCATTGATCACATCGATCGACTTGCTGCCTTTGGATGCTGTCCATTGGCCATTGATATAAAGCTGGTTGCGAATTTGCATAAAGGATTCCATTGGAGAGAAGTGACAACAGGGGATTCATTTTAGCCGATTGCGACTACGACCTGGCCTGGCCAAGATCGGGTGCGACGCGCTCGTAGGCCAGTATCTTCTGGCGCAGACCTTCCGGCATCGGCACCGACTTCTTGGTCGCCGGATCGGCGTTGACGTAAATCAGTTCGCCGCTGACCAGATGCTCGTCGCCGCGCCAGACTTCAAGCAGGAACTGCATACTGGAGCGGCCCAGCCTGGCGGTGCGGCCGTGAATATCGAGAAAGTCGTCGAACTCGGCCGAGCGGTGGTATTCCGCGGTCGCCTTGGCCGTGTACATATCGGTGCCGTAGACCTTGACGATGCCTTCGGGATAGTCGATGCCGATGGCGCGCCAGTATTCGGTGATGGCAACGTCGAAATAGAGAAAATAGTTGACGTTGAAGACGATGCCCTGCTTGTCCACTTCCGCCCAGCGCACACGCAGCCGGTGACAGAAAGTAAATAGTTCGCGTGCCATTTCCGGCGCCCCCTGGTTCGCTCGAAGCGCCGTACTATAGGCGGAAGACGGGTCATCGGCAAGTTGCCAAGGCAGCTCAACTGCTGCCGTCCGCTCCAGTCGGACTATTCGATCGTCGCTTTGGCCGTCGGCTGCCAGACAAAGCCGGCGCGCGCAATGCCCTTGGCACCAACACTCACCTTCCTCACCAATGTCGTCCCTTCGTAGTCCGCGCTCACCGCGTATGCGCCCGCGGGAAGTCGCGCGAGCAGCATCGGCCCGTCGGACACCGCCTCGAACACGGTGTTGCCGGCCTTGTCCTTGATGCTCACCTTGACGTCGGACACGAATTCGCCGCGCTTGCTTTGCGCGAACAAGAGCGAAAGCGTGAAATCCTTTTCCGCAGCTTTGATCGCATCGGATTCGTCCAGGCCGACACCGCCTGTGATGTAACTTACGCTGCCGAATGTCCGCAGCGGCGGCAAATCGCCCGCTGCAAGTGCCATGCCTGCCAGACAAATAGTCGCTGTGCCAAAGATGATCTTGCAAACGATCTTCATCATGATATTCCCCAAAAAAATGCATCGCTTATTGATGCTAGCGCAGATTTTTCCGAGCGCGTTGACAGTTGTCATGGGTAGTTGCTCGAAATAGACATTAGCCGCCGCCCAAAGTTCCGGTCCTTGCGCGCCCGGCACGCCGACTCCGGACTGCGGTTTTGAGCCTATACTGACCTGGACGCATCAGGAGATCGGGTTCGAGTTCATGGACGACATCGTAATCCGCGCCATGGCCAAATGGCCGAACGTTCCGGTGGTCTACGGCTGGCTGGCCCTGGACCGACGCGGACAGTGGTCGATCAAAATTGGATCGCCCGAGGGCTTAGTTGCATCGCCCAAGGGCTCGGCTGCGTCGCCCGAGAGATCAGTCGGACCGCCCGAGAACGCCGCACAGACCGAGCCCGGATTCGAGCCTGTCACCAATCGAAAGCTGATCGAATTCGTCGGCCGCAATTACGCGCATGATGCCGAGGGGCGCTGGTATTTCCAGAATGGACCGCAGCGGGTCTATGTGAAGCTCGCCTACACGCCGCTCGTCTACCGCATCGCGAGCGCGCATCCGCTGTCGTTCGCAACGCATACGGGAGTCCCCTGCGCGAGCCTGCTGGCCGCGTGGATGGACGAGGCGGGGAATCTGCTGCTGGTTAGCGAACACGGACCCGGGCTGCTCGTCGACCGCGACCTGCCGCGCGGACTGGAGGCACTCTCCTACGCGGACGGCCATGCGCTCGAAGAGGAACAATGGCTGGCCTTAATGCAACAAGGCGATGACATGGATGGGGTGTATTTCAATACCGGCGACGCCAGCCTGCCGCTGGCGTTGATCCGCTCGGACGAGGCGCCGCAGCGCTTGGGCTATGTGCTCGAACCGCAGCCGCGGCTTGGAAAGCCGGACGGCTGAACTGCGGGCTGCGCTCAATCTGTGACCAGCACCACCTTGCCTTTGACCTTGCGCTCCATCACGTCTTTCAGCGCGCGCGCCGCCTGCGCCAGCGGATAGGCGACGCTGACCAATGGCTTCAGCTTGCCGCCGGCGATCCACCCCAGCAGTTCGCGCACGTTGGCTTCGTTCTGCTTCGGTTCCTTGCGCGTAAAGTTTCCCCAGAACACGCCGACGATGGAAAATCCCTTGAGCAGCGGCAAATTGAGCGGGATTTTCGGAATTTCACCGCCGGCGAAACCGATCACCAGGTAGCGCCCGCCCCAGGCCATGTCGCGCATTGCCGGCTCGGCGAACTTGTCGCCCACCGGATCGTAGACGACGTCCACGCCCTTGCCCGCGGTGATGCGCTTGATCGCTTCGCGCAGGTCCTCGCTGGAATAGTTGATGGTGGCATCGGCGCCCAGCGCCCTGCAGGCTTCGAGTTTGTCGTCGCTGGAAGCGGCGGCGATCACGCGCGCGCCCATGTGCTTGCCCAGTTCGACCGCTGCGCTGCCGACGCCGCCTGCGGCGCCCAGCACCAGCAGCGTTTCGCCCGGCTGCAACCGCGCGCGGTCCTTGAGCGCGTGGTAGGAGGTGCCGTAGGTCATCATGAATGAGGCGGCCACCTTGAACTCCACGCCGGCCGGCATCGGAATGCAGGCGCTCGCATCGACAGCGACCTCTTCCGCATAGCCGCCGTAACCGGCATAGGCGATGACCGCATCGCCGACCTTGACATTCTGCACCCCCGCGCCGAGCTTTTTCACCACCCCCGCAAGCTCGGTGCCGGGTGAAAAAGGCATAGTCGGTTTCATCTGATATTTACCCTGGATGATGAGCGCATCGGGAAAATTGACGCCGGCGGCCTTCATGCTGACGATCACCTGGTCCGGCGCGGGTACCAGAGCGGGAATGTCCTCGACGACGAGGGAATCGGGCAAACCGTATTGCTTGCAAAGCACTGCTTTCATCTAGGGCTATCCTTGTGGCTGCGGGAAAAATGTTCGCGGTATGATACTACCTGCTGCGAAATGCCGAACAACCGAAGGAAGACCATGCCCGACCTGATCCTGCACCACTATCCCGCCTCACCTTTCGCCGAGAAGATCCGGCTCATCCTCGGCCTGAAACAACTTGCCTGGAAGGAAGTCATCATTCCCATGGTGATGCCCAAGCCCGAGGTCATCGCGCTGACCGGCGGTTACCGCAAGACGCCGATCCTGCAGATCGGCGCGGATATTTATTGCGATACGGCGCTGATCGCGAAAATGCTGGAGCAGGTGGCGCCGGAGCCGGGCTTGTACCCGCGGGCGCATGCGGCCTCGACCATGGTGCTCTCGCAATGGGCGGACAGCGTCTTGTTCCAGATGGTGATGCCGGTGCTGTACCAGCCGGGCAGCGCGGAAAAGCTGTTCTCGCAATTCACCCCCGAGCAGTTGAAGACCTTCATGGAAGACCGCGCGGCCATGCGCAAGAATTCCACCGTGCGCCGCCCGCCGCTGGCCGAAGCCAAACCGGCCTTGATCCGCTTTCTGGCGGCGCTCGAAACGCAACTCGGCGACGAACGCGCCTGGCTGCTGGGCAACACGCCGACCATCGCCGATTTCTCGGTGTTTCACCCACTCTGGTTCTTTCGCCGCGGCCCGGCGGTCGCGCCCATGCTCGATCCCTATGCCAGGGTCAAAGCGTGGATGGCGCGCATCGATGCGATCGGCCACGGAAAGCCGGATGCGATCACCGGCGCCGATGCGCTAGCGATCGCACACGGCGCGAAGCCGGCGCCGATTGCGGCGGCGGCCGTCGAAGATCTGGAAGGAATTGCGCTCGGCGACACGGCGGAGGTGTTGCCGGTGGACTATGGTTTCGACCCGGTGCGGGGAATTCTGGTCAACGGCACGCGCGAAGAAATTGCGCTCAGGCGCGTGGACGATCGTGCCGGGGAAGTGGTGGTCCACTTCCCGCGGCAGGGCTACGAAGTTAGGAAGCCTGCGGCTTAGGCACGATCATAGGCTAGCCGCGGACTTGCTTTGGGATTGAAACAAGCAAGGTGCAGGGGTTTTATCCAAGATCGTCGATTGCGCCCGGATGGCTTTTTATCCGGGTGCAATCGACGATCCGCGCGGACGGGACGCCGTCCGCGCAAGTTGAATCACTTCAGCGCGATACGACGTCCAACGTCGAGAGATGCGGATGTGACAGCCGTTGCGCGCTCGCGCGCGCCAACCGCGAATTCTGCGCGGATGAACAGCACATCCGCGCAGAATTCGCGGTTATGGAAAAAACCAAACGCGGCGTGCACGGCTACTCGCCCGCGCAACGCCGTATCTCTTAATAAGCCGCCGTACGCCTGCCCGAGTCGCGACTGTTTCTGCTGCCGGCACGACCGGCGGGCTGACGCGGTGCATTCTGGCCGCGGTTGCCGGCCTTGTGCGGCGCATTCGCTTTGTGGGGTGCATTGGAGGGGCGGCGTTGCTGTTGCGAGCCGCGCTTTCCCTGCACGATGGGTTCGGCGCGGATGCGCGGGTCGACCTCGAATCCGGGCACAATTTCCTTCTTGATTTCGCGTTTGATCAGGCGCTCGATGTCGCGCAGCAGGCCGAGTTCGTCCACGCATACCAGGGAAACGGCTTCGCCGGTCGATCCCGCGCGGCCGGTGCGGCCGATGCGGTGCACATAATCGTTGGCCACGTGCGGCAGTTCGAAATTGACCACGTGCGGCAGTTCGTCGATGTCCAGGCCGCGCGCGGCGATGTCGGTCGCGACCAGCACCTTGATCTTGCCGGCCTTGAACTCCGCCAGCGCGCGCGTGCGCGCAGGCTGGCTTTTGTTGCCGTGGATGGCATCGGCACGAATGCCGGATTTGACCAGCTTCTCGGAGAGGTTGTTGGCGCCGTGTTTGGTGCGCGTAAACACCAGTACCTGCTTCCAGTCGCCGCTGGTGATCAGATGCGCGAGCAGGTCCTTCTTCCGCTCGCGATCGACCGGGCATACGCGCTGGGCGATCAGCTCGGCAGTGGCGTTGCGGCGCGCGACTTCGATCAGAAGCGGATCGCGCATGAAGCCGTCGGCGAGCTTTTTGATCTCGTCGGAGAATGTGGCCGAAAACAGCAGGTTCTGACGTTGCTTCGGTACGTACGCAAGGATCTTGCGGATGTCGGGAATGAAGCCCATGTCGAGCATGCGGTCGGCTTCGTCGAGCACCAGCACCTGCACCTTGGACAGATCCACGGTGCGCTGCGCGAGGTGATCGAGCAAGCGGCCCGGCGTCGCCACCAGGATATCGATGCCGCGCTTCAGCGCCTGCACCTGCGGGTGAAAGCCGACGCCACCGTACACGGACAGCGACCGGATCTTGGGCAGATGCTTGCCGTAGGTGTAGACGCTAGCCTGCACCTGGGCCGCGAGTTCGCGCGTCGGCACCAAGATCAGCGCCCGCACCGGCATGCGGCCGTTCGTCCCGCCCGCTTGCTCGGCGAGTTTTTGCAGGATGGGCAGGACGAAGCCTGCGGTCTTGCCGGTACCGGTCTGGGCGCCGCCCATGAGGTCTCGGCCGGCAAGCACGGCGGGAATCGCCTGCGCCTGGATCGGGGTAGGTTCGGTATAGCCTTGCTCGCCAACGGCAAGCAATAGCTCGGCGCGCAGGCCGAGTGCGGAAAAAGACATGTAATGCTCCTGGTATCGGCCTGTCGACGATTGGTTACGCGATGCCAGTCCAGGCAGATTATTTTTGGTTAAATCGGGGAACTGAAAGAGTACCGCGAGAGCAGCGGACAGACTGGGATTGAACGATGCGGG
>Ga0334722_10000513_pt1 | contig 56827 bp, 69 predicted proteins | sample C3_bottom_MG_FD_207210 | JGI IMG/M metagenome (GOLD analysis project Ga0334722, IMG submission 207210) | Sediment microbial communities from Yellowstone Lake, YNP, Wyoming, USA - C3_bottom | ecosystem: Environmental > Aquatic > Freshwater > Lake > Sediment | place: USA: Wyoming | collected...
TTTTCTTTTCTTCTTTCTTAGATGGAGCTGGTGTTTTCTTTTCTTCTTTCTTAGATGGAGCTGGTGTTTTCTTTTCTTCTTTCTTAGATGGAGCTGGTGTTTTCTTTTCTTCTTTCTTAGATGGAGCTGGTGTTTTCTTTTCTTTACTTGAAGTTTTTTGTTCTAATTCCATCCTTAATTTCTTAATTTGTTGTTCCAGCTGTTCAGCTTTTTTTGCAATTGCATTTTTTGCAGATGGTGTTTCTGATTCTGTTGATGATTTTTCTTTTTTTGGTTCCATGATTTCTCTCAATAGGTATATTTTGATCAAATTAAAAATTTAATTCAATATATACCTCGCTTTTTTTATTTAACAATAAATGTTTCACTTGCAGTTAGGGTTTTTTTGAATTCTTTGTCATTGATTTCAGCAATAATCTCGTATTGGCCACTGTCTATTACTTCAGAAAATTCATCATCTATTGGCATCACGAGGTTATTTTTTGCATAACATTGACCAAAAAACGCACTTTGAGTCACAACTTCTTTAGGAGTTTTTGAGACATCATAAATTGTTATGTATAAATCTCCACAATCAAAAATTGGATCAGTAACTGAAACTGTAATTTTAATTGGTTGTGAACTTGATAATTTGTCATCTAATCCAATAATCGTAATTGCACCCGAAGTAACTCCAATTTTATCCGAAAATTCAAACGGCCACATATCAAGTTCTCGCTCAGGGGATTTTAGAACTTCGCCTAGAACTATACTACCAAAAAATATCGAAATCACGACTGGAAACAAAAAGACCACAAAAGCAATGCTTCGAACAGCCAATTCGAATTTAACAGCGCTAATTCCTTTATATCTATTTAGTAATGACAAAAGTGTTCAGGATAATTATGTAGTATAGGTTAAAACATAGAATTGCAATATCGACTAGGATGAGACTAAGAAAATTTAGAGTTCGTGCATTCCGCTGCATTCATGATTCTGGAGAAATCAAAGTAGGAGACTTGGCAGCATTTGTTGGAAGAAATGAAAGTGGAAAAACAACAATTTTGCAGGGTCTTACATTATTGAACAAAGATGAGAACGTCTCTAGTCTTGATCTATGTGATGAAATGTCTGAAGAGTTAAAAAATGAGATAAATATTGCAGAGGGGGATTTTGATCTAACAATAAATGAAATACAAATGATTAAGGATAAATTTCCAAATATCCCTGAGATTAAAAAATTAAGAATTTTTCGTACCAATAAAAAACAAAAAGCCCAATATGACTTTGGTCCAATAAAAATTAGTAATGAAGAAAATAAAGCATTAAACTCTTGGGAAAATTTTGCAGAAAATATATTAAATTTTGTTGAAACTATTCCAAATCACATTAGAATAAGATTAGATACAACATTCTTTGAAGGATCTCTACCTGAGAGTCGGGAAATTTTTGATTCTCAAATGAGAGAATTTGGAAACACTATTCATGTTTTAGCATCAGAAGAACCACAAATAATTTCAGAGTGGGAAAAAGTTTCTGAAAATGTTGATGCTGCTTTTGATAAGATGTTGGTAGGAACCACAGAACTTACTGCTTTAGAAAACTTTATTGAAGAATATCTACACCCCCGTTTTGTTTATTTTTCTGATTATAAGAAAATCTATGGAAATATCAATCTAAATGAATACGTCAAAGAATCAAAAGGGAATAGAACGGAAGGAATAGAGTTTATTGAAGAATTTGATAAAGCTGAAACTGTTAGAAATTTATTTTATTTAGCTGAATTAGATATTGAAGGATTAGAAGAGTTTCATGATAGTCCTTCAAAATTGATAAAGTATCTCAATACTGCAAGCAATAGATTAACTTCAAGGCTTAATCCTGCCTGGAAAGGGGATCCAATACATGTTGATTTAAGATACAATCCAGGAAATATCTTGAGTGTAGTAATTTCTGATGTTCATAGAGATGGCACAGTGACTAATACTGGATTGTTAAATAGAAGAGCTGAGGGTTTCAAATGGACATTTTCTTTTATAGTTAATTTTGCTGCAGAGACTCAAAGAGCAGAACTTAAGGAGGCCATATTACTGCTTGATGAACCTGCCAGAAACTTACATCCTACCCAACAACGAGGAATCTCTGATCTGTTAAAGAATTTAGCTGGCTCTAACCAAGTTCTTTATGCAACCCATTCGCCTTTTATGATATTTGATTATACTCCAGGAAATTTACTAGTAGTTGAGCTTGATAAGAGAAAGCACCTAAGCAAGATATACTATGATTATTGGAATGCTAGTGATGAAACTCTCACACCGATTTTGTATGGGTTATCAAGAGGTCTAGTAGAATCTATTGTAGATAGAGAAATTGGTTCTAATTCAAGACCAGTAATAATTGTTGAAACAATGTCTGATGCGATGTATCTTAATGCGTTTGATAAATTTCTAGAAGACCCCAACATCTCAATGAATCCATTAAACGTTGTCGCTGCATATAGTAAAAATTCAGTATTACCGCTTGCAATATTTTATCGAGATCATGGATATAAAACATTCATCTTACTTGACAACAGTGAAGAATCAAAACATATCTCTACTCAGTTGACTGCAAATGATTTCTCTCAAGTACAAACTATATTTTTTGAGTCTGGTGGAAAACAAATCCAATCAATAGAGGATTATTTAGATATTGAAGACTATCTTTATGCCGTAAACCAGACATATGAGATTATGCTAAGAAGAGAAGGATTTAGTAATTTATCTAAAGAAGATGTTTTAGCAAGGGGTAAGAGGGGAGTTCTTGAGAATCTTGATGCAATCTGGATGGAACATAAAGACGAAGGATGGGGCAAATTCAACAACGAAGAAATTACAAGATATATGTGTGAAAAAATTGCTTTAAATGAAGCTGACTTTTTATCGGATAAATCAAAGGATCAGTTAAGAACGCTGTATAGGTTAATTGCAGAAAGAATTCGCCAACATCAAAACCTAATTTCAAGTGGGAATCTAGATAAATTACATATCAAACGGAAGTTTGATCAGTGAGTTATTAATTTACTTTACTAGTAATTTCTTCCAAATTAAGAAAAATGAAAAATCCAAAAAGTAGTTAAGGTTAATTTGGAGGAAGTGATTTGTTAAATAATATGTATTTGCCCTTGAGGGGAGGTTTTCTTTTCCTAGTTCTGATTGTAGCTATATTTGCAGTGACAACTATACCAAAACTTTATTCTCAGGAAGAATTAGTTACAGCAAAAAGTATAGGTTTTGAGGATGCCACAATAATAGAATTTAAAAACAGTAACGATAACACATCAGAAATCGATACCTTCCGAATATGGTTGGGAAGCGACTCTAACTTCAAATCGTTTAAGACTGAAAGAGGGTGGACTGGACAAAAAACACCAGAAGGAGTAATTGTATTTACAACTTCAAATCCTGTACAACCTGGCGAAGTAGTAAAATTTGGTGTAAAAACTGATAAACCAAAACCTGGAATAAATTGGAAGGCACTTACCGATACTGGCAAACAAATAGCAACTGGAAAAACGCTCGCTTCAGATTCGTCTAGTACTGAATCAAAAATAGAAGCCTCTGATAGTGGTACTGGTGTATTAGAGAGTTCTTCTTTTCGCTTAATCCCAGAAAAGCCTAGCGTTGGTGCAAGTATGAGAGTAACTGGAGAGAATTTTGCAGCAAATCATAAGCTTGATTTCTACATAGATACCAAAAAGATTGAATCATTTGAAACAGATGGAGATGGCAGATTTATGTTTACAAGTTCTATTCCTAAAGATCAACCAGCTGATAGAGTAGATTTCAAAATAGTGGATTCTAAAGGAAACGAAAAAGCAATCAGTCTCAGACTAGGAGAAGAGACTGGAATCTCAAAAACAGAAAATATACCTCTTACCATAAGTGATATACCTTCTGTTGTGTATAGAGGTAATGCTGTAAAAGTTAATGGAACTGGTCCTCCTGGAAAAACCGTTACAGCTACAATAAAAGATGAAAGTGGTAATGATGTTACAACAATTGCAGTTGATGTAGGACTAGATGGTAAATGGGGGTATGAGGGATTTATTGCAGTAGATGCACCTTTAGGAAAACAAACTGCTGAAATTACCGATGGGGTTGAAACCATTTTACGAAGTTGGACTGTAAAATCGCAAAATAAAATAGAGATTATTCCAACCAAGGTAAAATTTGAAACTGGAGAAACAATTATTTTTAATGGTACTGCAAAGCCAAATGAAGAATTACAAGTTGTTATAGAAGACCCTCAAGGAACTGAAATTTATTCAGAGTTTTTGAAAATAGATTCCTCAGGCGTTGTAAATATAGCACTACCTACCATTCAATCATCGATTGAGGGAACATATGTGTTATTTGCATCCCAAGGTCAGGATACTGATATTGCTATAGTTGGTTTGGGAGAACTTCCAGAAGAGAAGATTGTAGTAAAACCAGATAAACTCAACTATTCAACATCAGATAAGGCATTATTAGAAATAAAAGGTCCACCATCTGCAACAGTTTCATTATTGATAATAGATCCTGCTGATAAGAACAAGTTTACTGATACTTTGATTTTGGGACCAGATGGGAAATCCCATTATGAATTAAATTTAAACGGGTATGCTTCTGGGGTGTATACTGTAGTACTTACTAGAGCAAACTCACAGACATCAGAGATTTTCACTGTTGGACTTCAGACTGGTTCTGGCGAGATAAAGGCACGTACAACAAAAGATACGTATCAACCAGGAGAGTCAATTTTGATACTTGGGGAATCATCTAAAAATGTACTCTTAACTATAGAACTAATAGATCCAGATGGAAAAGTTGTCAGAACAAAAGAAACCTTCACTAACAAAGATGGAATTCTCTCTGAGAGTTCGTTTAGAATTCCTATAGAAGCTAAGGTTGGAACATGGACAATTCATGCAAAAAGTGGACCTAACTTTGGTGATGCTAAGTTAACTGTTCAAGGAACCATGAAAAAAGGTTTAGTGGTTTTTGTAGATAAAATCGATGTTACCCAGTCTGGAAGAATTGTATCAATTAAAGGAGTTGGAGCAGCAATTAATCAGAATGTAATAATATCTATTTTAGATAAATTAGGTGTAGAAATAGCTAATCTTCGTGCAAGTACTACAGGTGTTGGAGATTTTGGAATTCCGTGGGTTGTTCCAAGTGATGTAGTTCCTGGAAACTACACATTAAATGCAAAAGATCCCGTCTCAGAAGTAAAGATTACTTTTGTTTTAAAATAGTTTTTTAATTTCCAAACTAGAAACAATTTTTATTCCTCATCTTTAGATATCAGAACGATGAATCTAAAAGAAAAAATTGACGAGTATCCAGATTTTCCTAAAAAAGGCATTTTGTTTAGAGATTTCAGTCCAATACTAAGAGACCCATCAGCAATTTCTTATGTTGTTGATGAATTTTCAAAATATTTTCATACAAAAGATTTTGATATTTTTGCAGGCATTGAATCTAGAGGATTTCTTTTTGCTTGTGCAATGGCATTACATTACAAAAAAGGAATGATATTAATTCGAAAAAAAGGTAAATTGCCTGGTAAAACAGAAAAAATTTCTTATAAGATAGAATACGGGAGTGATACAATTGAGATTCAGAAGAACTCTTTGAAAAAAGGTCAACGAGTGGTAATTTGCGATGATCTTTTGGCAACAGGAGGAACTGCAAAAGCATCTGCAAAGCTAATTGAAAAAATGGGTGGAAAGGTGGCGGGTTTTGCATTCATTATAGAACTAGTAGAACTGGGTGGTATGAAAGGGATTAACAAATACAACTGTAAGTCCTTGGTGAAATACTAATGAAACATCAAGCAGAAATTGGGATTTTTGGAGGAACTGGGATATATGATTCTGGTCTACTCCAAGATGCAAACGAAATTTCAATTGACACGCCGTATGGCAAACCTTCTGATACAATTACAATTGGAGATTTCAAAGATAGAAAAATTGCCTTCATGCCAAGACATGGGAAAAAACACACCATACCTCCTCATATGATAAATTATAAGGCAAACATTTGGGCATTCAAAGAACTAGGAGTTAAACGAATTATTGCTCCATCTGCTGTAGGAAGTTTAAAAGAAGAATTTGCACCAGGGCATTTTGCATTACCTTCACAATTTCTTGATTTTACGAAATCTCGTGATGGATCTTTTTCAGAAAATGGCAGAGTGATTCATATCTCAGTAGCTGATCCCTTTTGTCCCGAACTTCAAGATTTAATTCTAAAAGTTGCACAAAATCAAAAAATAACAATGCATAAGAATTGCACTTATGTCTGCATTGAAGGACCAAGGTTTTCAACTAAAGCTGAATCAAAGTTTTTCAGAACTTCAGATGCCGATATAATAGGAATGACACTTGTTCCAGAGTGTCAATTAGCTAGAGAAGCACAAATCTGTTATGTTTCAATATCCAGTATAACCGATTATGATGTATGGGCTGAAAAACCTGTAACAGCAAAAGAGGTATTGGAAACCTTATCAAAAAACGTTGTATTAACAAAAAATTTGCTTACTTCTATTATAGATAAGATTCCAAAAACAAGAGGATGCTATTGTGAAAAGGCTCTATCTGAAGCAGAGTTTTAATCATCAACAAAAGTGTCTCTTTTTAATCCCTCTGGGAGTGATAAATTTCCTTGTAACAAATTTTTTTGAAGAGTCATTATAACTTCTTCTACATTGTATCCTAATTTTTCAAGAGATTTTTCAGTAGTTTTTGAAATTTTAACTCCTACGTTTTGCCCTCCAATTCTCCCAAATGCAATTGCAGTAAATTTAAACACATTATTTTCTATCTCAAATTTGCCAATAATTTTAGCCGCCATTTGGCTTCCATGAATGTTACTAATGTTCACCTTAATGTCCATTCTAAAACCTAAATTTCAACAGCTCTACCGATGTGATCATCAATTAGAAAACTCCAATGGTGATCATCTTCTATTTTAAAATTTTTGATTTTTAATTCAATGATTTTCCCATCAACTGTTTCAAAATTGATAAAGCCACTTTCTTTGATTTTGGTTAATTTCCACTTGTCTTTTCCTGTTTGAAATTTACTAACAATAATACACCATTTTTCATCAGATTCAATTTTAGGCATTCCAACAGTATCTGTAATTGATTCAATGCCTAGTTGTTTTTCTTCACAAAATTTTTTTTTGCAAACTCCACATCTCCAAACATCTACTGAACCAATTGTTCTCTCATTTAGGTTAATGTTGACTGCCCCAAAATACACAGGTTGGTGTTTACAACTTTCAGAATTTATTTTCACGATTTTCTCCTCAATTTTTGTTATATTTAGTCCTTGCATCTTCGTAAGGTCTCTCCAATGCAATTCCAATATTATCAACTATTACGTTCCGTTTGAATTCAATTTTTTCTCTTTCACACATTTTTCTATACATATTCACTGCAGTGAATCTGGGATGCATGGCTTCAAATTCGTTTTTTGAAATTTCTATTAAACTTCCAAGGTCGATGAGTTGTTTTGCAACAGATAACGCTTCAGTAGTAGGAATACCAAGTTTTTTACCTATTTTTTCTGCGATCATTTTACCTTCCATTACAACCAAAAGAAAAACCTTAGCTTGAATACTGCTAAGTTTGATTATTGAAATCAGATCTCTCTCTATTTTGGAAATATCCATAATGACTAAAATTTATTTGATGTAATAAAAGTTCAATTTCTTAATTATGATCTTTTAATGAAAATTTTTTTTGAGATCTTAAATGAAAATCCCATAGCAATAAAGTGAATTATTGTAGCCATTATAGCTGCTAAAATTATATCATTTAAGACATACCATGCTATAAAAAAAGACGATAATGATGGAATTGTTATTAAAATTGCAATAATTGTTCCTTTCACAAAAATATCATTTGAGGTATTTTTACTCTGTTTCAATTACTCTTTGAAGTAATTTTGGTAATAAATATCAAAAATACTTTATATTTGGTAAAAAGAAGTTTCCATAATTGGCAAGTTATAAAGGAACTTACTCAAATGAACAATCACTCAACTATGTTATCCCCATCATGGTAATTCTTTTTCTTGGAATAGTTTACATAATGTCCCAACGTTCAGGTCTGGGTTTTGTTAGTTTTATCTTAATAGGAGCTGCAGCTTTTACTATGATTTATTGGGTAATAGTACTTAAAAAAATGACAAAAGATCAAAAACCAAAGTATTCTGTACGTGAACAAGAAACTAAAAGTTGGGTGTATGATCTTATCAAAGGAGATGAAGAAATTATATTCGTTTCCGAAGTCCCAGGTCCTGAAGATAAAGTAATGGTTAGACTGGTTGATGGGATCCTTTACGTGCGTGGCTCTAGTAATTTTTCAAAAGAAATTCCCATTGAAGGTTCAAACGAAATGAAGATCAATGATTTCAAGTATAGAAATGGTGTCCTTACACTACGAATAAAAAAACTATAGACTCTTTGCTAACTCTAGTTTTTCTGGAAGATATTTATCAGTAATATTTGTTAGCCCGTATTTTGAAAATGCTTCAAGTTCTGCTTTCCGTTTTATTTTTAGGAAAATTTCAAGCTGTTTTTTCCAATTACCTTCTTGATATCTAGGATCTTTTTGTAAATCAGTAATTCTTTTGATGTCGGATTCGGTCATTGGGATAGTAGGTAGTTTGTATTTTTCTATATCAGATGCCCATACACCAAGCCATTTGGCATCTGGAACTGTTAGTTCTCTAAGATGGGCAGCATTTGCAGAACCTGATTTTATTACCATTGCAATATGTTCTCCATAAACGTCTCCGTCAGTTAAAATTACTACTGGTAAGCCCATTTCATCATGTAATCTTTTTAGCAAATATCTTGTGGACCTTGGAGCTTGGCCTGCAGTATCAACAATTATTGCTTTGAATTTTTTGTCTACCTTTTCTTCTACAAATCGTGTAAACAAGCCACCTTTTTCTATTGCAATAACTAGTTCAGCACTGGTATCAACAAGTTCACAACTACTCAGACTAGGACCAATTAAGTACCCATCAGGATGATCTGAGAGATTTGATCTTTTTCCCTCATAACCTGGAACAGTATACTCAATTGTAAGATCACCAAAAACACTGCTTCTCTCTTCAGGAAAAATATGTAGATCTTCTCTGGGTCTAGTCAAAACAGCTTCTAAATCTACAATAATGTTATCTGATTCAGGTTGATCTTCAAAATCAACTTCAAACGCTTGCGATGAATAATAGATATCTCTAAGTGTAGATGATTTTTTTTCATTAACTAATCGGTTTGCAAAAAATGCTAACCACATTAATTGCGTAAATGAGCGAAGTTGAGACATATTTCTAGAGCTTCTCAGAGCTGCACTAGAGCCAAGTACGTATTGTCGTAATTTTGTATCATATACAATGTTACTTACGGATCTGCTTGGAACAGAAAAAGAAGGAAATTTTCCTTTTTCTAGATCCTCATAAATTTCAGTCCCTTTGTTTTTTAAAAGTTGAGCAAGAGATTTTCTTCTTTCTTCTGTAGATTTTTTTGGTGGTGTTTTAGGTTTCGGCGTCAATTGCTACTGCCTCCTTTAACATTTTTTTATAATCTGGTTCCTTTTTTTTACCTGCAAGCTCAGTACAGAACTGGGCAACAAGTGGAAGATATTTTAAATAAAGATTTGATCTCTTTTTTTCCATCTCAGCTAGTCCTCTTTTTGACATATACGAAGCTAATTTTCGTGATAAAAATTGCAGTGCTAGTCTTAATTCTCGTTCAATTTCAGGTCTGTCTGCAACGTTTTCTTTTCCTACTGTTTTATATGGAATTCTAGTGGAACAAATGTGAGATACTATCACTAGAGGGGGGTCTCCCTTGACTTTGTATCTACTCCAATCTATTTCTTCTACGACTTTTAACACTACATCACTTCCTTCATCATAAAGTAGCGGAATTCTATTAGCAAATCGATATACCTTTGTCCCTCCTGGGGGGATATCACCTCCATATGCAATTCCCATTTCAACTACAAATGGAAAGCCTGAATATGCTGATGCTCCACGTTGTATTACAGAAATAAAGTCAGGATTAAAAAACGCCTTCATTCCTTTTTCTAATGGCTCAGCCCCAAGCGGAGCAAGACAACTTGGATCAGGAGATAAGAAAGTGGGAAATTTTTGTAAAGAATCACTTAGTTTTACTAGTTCTTCATTTGTCATAGATCCAATTCGTTTCTCTGGTTTAAAACCTGAAAAATCTGCAAATTTTTCTGCTGTTGTTCTACCAACTCTTTGAAATCGTTTTGTCAAGAAAGATACTAGTGTTTCTCCTTGTACAGTATTGGTAAGCTGTTTGTAGTAATCAGTCTCAGGATCCATATCAATTGTAAAAGATGCTGATTCACCAAAATCCCAGTAGGTCAGTTTTTTACGTGAAACATCAATGTCATCGATACGAATTTTGCTTAATTTGGCAAAATCCATTTTAAGGAATGACATAACAGCAATTACAACTCGAACGTTGCGTGATAAAGATGACCAACGTCTTTTAGCTCGATCCATAATTTCTGTATAGTTTAGATCTTTTTTTCTTAATCCTAATTCTGTTTTAACCTTTTCAATTGTATTATTGTCAACAGTTGGAATAGAAAACTTTGAATCACCAATCATTCTTTTAATTGTTTCAACATCAACGCCGTAAGGATGTGGGCTAATAATTGTAGGAGCTGGAGGCATCGACCTTACAATTTTTGTGTAACGGAATTTTTCTCCTTTAGGATCATCAAAAGTGACAGTGGCGTAAGGAGTGATAAGCGAGGTTTGATATACATAATCACGAATTTTTGCACCAGCTTTTGCATAATCGCCTTCTAAACAAATACTAATTGATAGACCTGCTTTTGAAGTATCGTGGGTTTCGTGTTTTAATATTATAGGTTTGTTTTTTTGTATATCTAAAATCAATTCAAATTCATCTTGAATTTTTCCATCAGTTGAGCTTTTTACAAAAACTGGTTTATTTGTGGTAATTTGACCGTAGAGGATTGCCATTGTTGCTCCTAGTCCAAACATTCCTCGTGCTTGTTTTAATCCAAACTTTGAACCATAGAGAACTGTTCCAAAAGCTAAAGGAATGTGCTTAGATTCTATTCCTGGACCATTATCCTTTACAGATAGGATGTATGGTTTTGGGTCAGGCAATTCGGGATCTACTGCCTTTATCGATAAGTGTACATCAGGAAGTATTCCCTGTTGATCACATGCATCAAGAGCATTTTCAACAAACTCTCGTACAGCAGTATAAAGGGATCTTGTAGGATTGCTAAATCCTGCTAAATCACGATTTCTATAAAAAAATTCACTTGGAGAAATTTGATCAAATGTTCCTTTAGAAGACATCTTGATTCTCCCATAATCTTAATTTCTCTAACTTATCTTTTCTCCTAGCAGTCTCAAGTTTATGATAAACTGAACCATGCATACTTCCATCAGAAAGAGATGAAATTGCATTAACTGCAAGTTTAAGTTGCGTTGGTGAACCAATAATTGCAACAGTTCTACCATAGACTGAGATTTTAGTACCACTTAGGTTTTCCATATTTGTCCTCGCCTTACCCCCTTCTCCAATAATTCTCCCTTTTATCCTTTCAACTTGTGCAGATGATTTTCCTACAAACTCCCTCAAATCTATTACATGTAATGCATTTTCACCTTTTAGTAATCTCATTGCGGCCTCTGGTGAAAAACCTCTACCAATTGCCATGACAATTTCCATTGCCTTAAATGGTTGTATATCATCAATTTTTCCTAGTCCGCTGATCAGAGTTTCACCCGTATCACTATTAATTTCTAATTTTACGTAGCAAGTTTGTTCGATTTTTGACTTTGTCTGACCAGATTTACCAATAAGTACACCTATCCTATCTTCTGGAATTCTAATTAATTTTTCAAAGCTCATTTTGTTACCTTTAGCAAGACATCAACTGGATTTGCAACAGTCAGGCCTCGTTTTACAAAGAATTTTGTGATATTATTAATGTCTCTTTTAAGAAACTCTTTTGCGTTGGGGTGTCGTAGATCTACAGCAGAACCAAGATCAAAAAGTAGCAAGCCATTTTCCGTTTTAAAAATATTATATTCAGAAAAATCACCATGCACTAGTTTAGCCTCTTTGTACAGTCTTCTTAGTAATGATATAGCAGATTCATAATCTTGTTGATCTACCTGTGATTGTAAAAGAGTTTTTGTAGGAGAACCATTTTTTCCAATGAAATCCATAACAAGAATATTTTTAGTTACATGGATTGGCCTAACAACAGGAAGACCTTTTTCATAGCAAAGTGATAAATTTCTGAATTCTTTTTGTGCCCAAAGATATACTAGGTTTTTTGTGCCTTTTTTTATTCGGGAAAAACGTGGGTCACCAATCAGATAAGGGGCACGTTTTTTGAAATTTGCTGTACTTACAAGATAGACCTTTAGCGCTATATCCTTCTTATTTTCATCTACTGCCCAAAATACGACAGATTCTTTTCCTGCTTTAACAACTCCGTTGACATATGATATTATTTTGGATTTAATCAAATCATATAATTCCATAACTGTTGGTTTATCCAAAACTTCGTTGACTACCTTATTTTTCTTAAAACCATCAAAAGTTCTCTTTCGTTTTGATTTTTGAGCTAGTTTATTTTCAATTCTAGATTCTAATTTATTATCTAATTCATCAGACAACATATTTCTATTCTTATACTAAGTAAAATTGATTTCCCACATGTTTAGAAATCCTTTGGAATATGATTATTTTGTTTTAGCCAATCAACTTGTGGCAAAGTAAATCTCCATAAAATATCTCCTCTTTCAGCTTGTTTGAAATCCCACGGAGCAATTATTACAATATCATTATCACGAATCCAAATTTTACGTTTTAGTTTTCCTCTAATTCTACCTCTTCGAGTAATGCCATCAGAACATTTTACAATAAGGTTTTCACCTCCAAGCATTTTTAGTACTCTACCAAAAAGTTCACCTTGTTCAGGTAAACGAATTGTTTTTAATTCGCTTTCACTTTTGACTTGACGTTTTCCCACAAAAAAAATGATTTTATTTTATATATAATTGTGATGTTTACATTTTGAAAACAATTAGAAAAGGAACACCGCTGATTTCTTTTACTCCTTGATGTGAACCAATTCCTAAGCTAACTGATAAGGAAATTGTTTCTTTTCCAACCATATTAATTGAAGAGCATTTTTTTAAAAGATTTTCCGCTTCGTCTTTTTCTACAAGACGTTCACCGTAATAGCTTTCACTAATATTCATTTTGATTTTATTCTCAGCTAATTTTTTTCCTAGTAAAGGAGCATCGCATATGTTTAACATTAAATTATTTTGATAATTTGTAATGCGAACAGAAAATAACATTATGCATATTTGCCTTTAAGTGGAGATTTTGCACCGCAAGCTTCACATATCAAAAATGAAATTCGTTTTTCTTTTTCTATCTTAGTGTCTGGACTTTTACATGTAGGACATTCTACATAATCTTTGAGATATATCTGAAATAAGCGTGTAAAGTCTTCAGGATCCCTTTTTCCAATAAATATGGCTTTTTCACCCATTCTTTCTGCAGGAACGGCAAATTCCTTAGAAAGATATTGAAGAATTTTTTCTGGATCACGACGTAGCGTTTTAGAAAAATCTAAAAAATTCCTAAAAAATGTCTTTTGTCCTTCCCACATGATATCTACAGGTGGCAATTCAAATCTCTTATCCGCTCCTTTTTTAGTTTCAGTAAGCTTACTTTGAATACGTTTAAGCAGTGATTCATATTCCACTTTTGTCATTGAAAATAATATTGACATATCACCCTATATGGGTTTAGTGTAAAAAAGAAAACAGGGTTTAAATTTTGCCTATTCGGAAAACGTTAGTTCCGCAAGTTGGGCAAGTTCCCTTTGCTGCTGGTCGTCCATTTTTCAATTTTACTTCTTTTGGATCTTTCATTTCAGTTTTTTTTCTGCATTTAACGCAGTATGCTTGTACCATAATAACCAATCACATGATAGGTTCTATTTAGGAAGAGTCTGTAAAGAAATTTTAACTATACACTAGACGAGTGTAAATTTAATAATTGCTTTCCAAACATATTTTTTAATAAATTTCATAGAAAGTGAAAAAATGCACTAAATTTATGATAGATTTAATTTAGATTTATAATTTTACCACGTTTATGAAAAAATGATAAAAATTAGAATAATTACAGTCAGTTATAAGCATCTTTGAATTTACGATAATTAATTGGCAACAAAAAAAGGGATTGCAGTTACTGTAGTGATATTAGTAGCTATAACTGCTGCAAGTTTTCTTGTATGGATAATTCCACAAAATATTGAAAATAAAATTATAGTTTCAGATTTTAAAGTTCATTTAGACAATATAAAAGAAATTCATTTTACACTTCAAACAGAAGTTGATCAAGAATTCCAAAATTTGCTAAATGGAACAATTACCCCAAAGGAATATATCGATATTGCCGAGATTTCCTCATCTCAAGTAAATTCCCAGATAATACAACTTGTTGAAAGTAAAGCGCCAGAAGAATGGCGTGAAAGTTATCTAAATTATATCGAGTCTCTTAAAAAATTTAATTCAGAGATTAGAGAGACCATTGTGGTAGCAAAAATAATGAGTGAAAATAATGAATCAGATAAAATTCAGGACATTCTCAAAAAAATTGATTCATTAAGAAAAGATTCAGAATCACTAGCTATTGCTTCAGATAACACGAGGCCTTAGGATTTTACTCTCGAAACAGAACTCTAATAATTAGAAAAGTAGGAAATCATTAAAAAGTTACTTTGTAATAATAATAGTGATGTCTCAAAAACCTGATAAACTCGAAAAAGACATTCATGCGTCTATAGCGAATAAACTCCTAGTCATATGTGTCGATAGAGACAATGATATAGGTGAAAAAGCAGGAATTGCTACCCCTGTAGTTGGAAGAGATGCATGTATTGAAGCAGCTCAAAGACTTGCGCTTGAGGATCCAGAAAATGCGGATTCCAATTCGATGTTCTATGCCATTAAAACCTATGAAGATTTAACAAGTAAAGGCTATCAAGCTGAAATTATTACGGTGGCAGGAACTGAGGATCGAGGAGTTCAGGCTGATGAGAAAATTGTACAGGAGATAAAACAGGTTTTAGAAAAATTTTCAGCAAATGGAGCTGTAATTGTTTCAGACGGTGAAGATGATGAAAGTGTAATTCCAGTTATACAGAATGTATTACCAATAGTCTCAGTGCAAAGAGTAGTGATGAGAGTTAGCAGAAGTGTAGAATATTCCTACGCAGTGTTTGGAAAATATTTGAAAATGATTGCCTATGATTCAAAGTATTCAAAATTCTTTCTAGGTCTTCCAGGAATTTTACTTTTGATTGGTGGAATTGCTACCATTTTTGGTTATACTGCAGAGATTTTTGCTGTTTTGATTAGCATTCTTGGAGCAGCATTTCTTATCAGAGCATTTGACGTTGATAGAACTTTGAAAAAATGGTCAAAACCCACGCCTGCAGGATTCATCAGAGTTTTTACAATGGTTACAGGAATAATTTTGATACTTGCATCTATTCCTGCTGGAATAACACTTGTTGAACAACAAATTATTAATTCAAATATGCAATTGTTTGATATAATTACAAATAAGATCATTATTGGACAATTTATTTCAGGAGTGCTTCCAATTTTGTGGATGGGATTTGGATCTATTTTTGGAGGAATCCTACTTAGTAATTGGTTAGGTGGAAGTTTGAAAAAGATTAGTGATGTGCTTAGGTTAATTGTTCTTGGTGCAATCTATCCAACAGTAGCCCAATTTACAAATATTCTAATCAACGATGAAAGTCCGTTTACTCTAATACCTATGTTATTGGTGGGATTAGTAATAACACTGATATCTGCCACCTTATTGTTTCGAAGATATAGGAAACATAAAGGTGGAGAGATATTAACGGAATAAAAAAACTAGCCCTTCATTTATCCGGATTATATAGCATATACTCTAAAAAATTAGAAAAAGAAATCCGAGATGGAGACATTCCTAATCATGTAGCGATTATACTTGATGGGAATAGAAGATGGGCTAAAAAAAATTTGATGATTTCTAAAAGTGGCCACTGGCAAGGAGCTGACGCTGTAGAAAATCTTTTGGACTGGTGTGAGGAGTTTGATATTAAAATTATAACGCTTTATGTTCTTTCATTAGAGAATCTAGATAGGGGAGACCAGGAATTAGAATTTCTATATGGTTTAATAAAAAATCGACTCGAAAAACTTTACAATGATCCTAGAATTCATCGAAATGAAATGAGAGTAAAAGCTATTGGGAAAATTGAGATTCTCCCAGAACCAATCAAGGATGTATTACGTAGATTAGATGATACAACAAAAGATTATAAAAATCACTTTTTAAATATTGCAATCGCATATGGCGGACAAAATGAACTAGTAGATGCTGTCAAAAAGATAGGTGAGAAAATAAAGGACGGTTCCCTTAATGTTGACCAAATAGATAAGAAGGAAATTGAATCAAATCTTTACACATCACATTTACCTCAATCCTCACCTGACATGATTTTACGTACTTCGGGTGAAAAGCGTTTAAGTGGTTTTCTTATGTGGCAGAGCGCTTACAGTGAATTGGTTTTTATGGACATTTATTGGCCAGAATTTCGAAAGATTGACCTGATGAGAGCTATAAGAACATTTCAAAAAAGAAAACGAAGAATGGGAAAATAACAATAATAACATCCAATCATAGAAATCTGACTTTGAAAAAAGAAAGATCTGCTGGGGTAGTAGTATGTATGGAAAAGCATGGGGGTAATCAATTCCTGCTATTGAATTATCCTACAGGTCATTGGGATTTTGTGAAAGGAAAAATAGAACAAGGAGAAACTCTACATCAAACAGCTGTAAGAGAAACAAAAGAAGAAACTGGAATTTCTGATTTAGAATTTATTGAAGGTTTTGAAGAAAAAATTAATTATAATTTCCAATTTGAAGGTGAATTAATTCAAAAAGAGGTTGTATTCTTTTTAGCAAAAACAAAAACACCTACAGTAAATGTTTCTCACGAGCATTTAGATTATGCTTGGTTAGACTATGAGAATGCATTAGAAAAGGTAACTTATCAGAATGCCAAAAATATTCTCTCAAAAGCAAATAAATTATTTAGAAATACTTAATTTTTGAAACTCTTCTGCTACACCAGCAGGATTTTTAGCATTAAGAATAGTTCTACCAACTATTAGAAAATTAGTTCCAGCATGAAGAACTTCTCTAATTTTTCCTCCTTGAGTTCCAATACCAGGTGAATAAATATTCAAATCGCCTTTGGATTTTTTGTTACAATATTTTATAATTTTTGGGTATGTTGCTCCAACAATAATTCCATCGACTTTGTTTAAGAGTGATGATTTTAAAAATAATTGATAAAGTGGAATTGGTGTTTTGGAATTACCTAGTTTTACTTCCATGTCGTATGATGGTTTTGCTTCTGGTGCACTCATATGACAAAGCGTAATAATTCCTTTATTTTTTTCATGAGCTAATGATACAAGTTTTTTTAAAGCGTTAGAACCCATAATTGGATTAACTATAACAGCATCAAAACCTGCCTTCCAAAGATTTTCGAGAGTTATTTTATTTGTATTACCAATATCATTTAATTTAATATCTGCAATGGTTTGAAGATCATACTTGTGTGCAAGTTTGTTAATCTTACTAATCTGGTCAAATCCTAGTGGTAGCAATAGATGAAAATTAAATTTTATTCCACAAAGGAATTTGTTTAATGTTTTAATGTTTTTGATTGTTTTTGCCTCTAAATTTCTTGTAGAATCAGAATAATCATTTGCAAGAATAACTTTGCCTTTGTTATTTGCTATTTTATTAATCCTAGTTTTGAAGGTCGCCATAGTTGACCAAAGGATGGGTCTCTTTTAATTTTATTATTTTGATGTACGAATACCCGTGTTCCTGTGGACTTTCAACAAATGATGGTTCTGTTCCATTATTTGTAGAGTATTTTAGGAATGGTTTTTCTGGATTTTTGTTCAAAACGACATGGCAAAAATAAGATGCCCCCTCTTCATTAAAATTCATGAAAACTCCCATTAACCATTTTCCATTACATGGGAATGTAAATAGTGGAAATGGAGAATCCTCAAAACCGTAACTCAGTTTTGCAAGGCTGGCAAGATCTTCAAGTTCAATTGGGTGGTATTTCTCCTCAGAGCCATTGCCTCCCTTTAGATTATCAGGAAGAGTCTTTATTTTCACTATTGGAGAATACAATCGAGCAGCGTCTGATGTTGAATTCACGACTGAAGAAAGTTCCTTTCCTGATTTGAATTCATAGCAAAGATAGTGACCTCTGTTATCTACAGGCGTATAGTAGATTATTGGTTTTTCTTTTAGTAAATCCATTTGAACAGAAAGAACTTCTTTGCCTTCATGTTCATGAAGGAATGATACGCGTGGAACACGTTCAAGCGCACATACTAGTCGTGAAAATTCTAATGGTGAATCAACTTGAATGTAGGTAGGTAGTTTGTCCACAACTCTTTGTAAAGTTTAACTAAATTAAACTTAACCAAAAAAATTGAGGCTAATTTATTTTCGAATGTCAATTACATCATTTACATCAGGTCCTGTACCGATGAGAGTAACAGGAACGGTTAGGCTATCTTCTATTTTTTTTATGAATGATTTTGCATCATTGGTAAGTACATCAAATGAAGTTTTATTCGCACAATCAGGAAATAAAACATCTAATTTGGTAATGGCAACCTGGCTTGCGCTGTTAAGCATTATAGATTTCCTAGCCAAATCAAAGTCAAACTCTGCAGCACGCCTCTGCCGACCAGTCACCGTGCCTACTTCAGCCCAACCTTTTTTTGATGTCTCTTCAGGCGTGAGTTCATTATCCATTGGTCCTGTACCTACCCTTGTCACATACGACTTGAAGACTACCATAACCTCATCTACCTTCTTTGGGCCCAATCCAATATCAGAACAAATTGCTGAAGCGGTAACGTCTTTTGAGGTAACATATGGATAAGTGCCATGCCATAAAGAGAGATGAGTTCCTTGTGTACCTTCCACTAGAACATTCTCATTAGAATCAAGAGCAGTGTTAACTGCAGTTGGAATATCTCCCAAGTAGGAAGAAAGTGATTTAATGTCTTTTGCCAACTTTAAAGTTCGCATAGCTCTCTCTGCATTAGCAGGTCCTGTTCCAGAACCTGTACTACCAATTGTTTCCTTTAGTCTTCCTTTAGAATCCTCATCGAGATGCTTTTGTTCGATAATTCCACAGTTTTTGTCAATAAAGGCTCTATTTGAAACGTCAAAATCTTTTATTTCTTTTAGTAAAACATCGGGATTAATTACTACCCCTGGTCCGATCATTACTTTAGATTTCTTATTTAAAAATCCACTTGGCAACATTCGAATTTTATAGGTTCTATTCCCATCTTTTACAGTATGACCTGCATTAGGTCCTGCGCCTCCTCGTACAACAATAGAAGGGTTGTCTTTCAAAGCAAGGTAGGAAATTATTTTTCCCTTGCCCTCGTCTCCAAAGAAACCACCAACTACAACTGTCGAAGGCATACATGTCAGAGCGCAGAGATGGTGTATTTAAGCTAAATTATTACTCTAGCATTTTAATATCCAGTTTTTACAAGTTGTAATATTGTCTGAACCAAACTATGCAGGAAACATAATTGTGATCTTAGCAAATTTACCAGACTTTCTTCGTACTCCGATCTTGAAAAAAAGGATGTTAGAGTTTTTCTCAATGACAGAATCAGATAGACGAGAAATAATTAACAATGCTCTTGAAGCAGGTCCAACTATTCCTTTCCAAAATTTTTCCAAGTTATTTAAAACATGGCTTGAGATTTTAACAACAGTTACTGAAGAACAAAGAGGCCTAATGTTCTCTAAATATATTGATGAAATAGGTTCTACCCCACAAAAATTAATTAATTTTAATTTGGATGGAATTTTTGAGATCTTTTTATCACTAGATAGTTCAAAAAAAGAGATCCTTACAAATTCTATTAATAGGATAATTTCTAACTTGGATGAAAATAGAAAAAAGAAAATATTCTTGATAATTCCCGAAAACGCTAAAAAGTACCTAGGGTTCTAAGGTTCTTCTGGATTACGGTTTTTTTCATCAGAAAAATCTATAACATCCCCTTCAGGCGTTCGAACTCCAACAAAAATCTGTTCATTTTTTTTAAGAAGCTTTCTATGATCAGCAAGAGACATATCTAATCTCATCTCATTCATGACCATTATCCGATATTCTTTCCATCCAGCCCAACACTGATTGCAGCATGGATATGCTTCCGCTTTTGGGTCTAAATGCTCGTCTTCTGGGATTGGCTTTTTGCATTTAGTACAGGTTTTACCCATATTCTTCCAGCATATCTAAACTCCTTTTATCTTTTGTTGAATCTAAACCAATAATAATTAATTCGTACTAAGTTAGATGTGAAGATTAAGTGTCCAAAATGTGCTGAAGGGGCTGAACTTGCATCAGATTTTTCCGTGGTAAGATGTGAACATTGTAATTTAGACATGAGTTATGGTGAATATGTAAAATTTGTCGCACATAATGTTGCAAAATATTCTGATATTTTAGGAGATTATACGGGGAGTACAGAGGGGGAATCTGCTGGATCTCTAGACGAATGGGATTAACCATCTAGTTAAATGATTCATCAAGTTAAAATAATTAATTTTAATGGATAATGTGCATAATTGGAATTCTTACTTGAAAATATTCTAAATTTAATTGGTTTTGTTGTAGGTCTTGTAATTGGTGTTATCGCATACATAGGTTACAAAAATACTGGAAGTGCTACTCTATTTAGATTATCAATTGCATTTTTGTCTATCAGTGTTGGTTTTTTTGTTGTATGGACAGGATATATGGTAGAGGACTTTGTATTACAAAAAGGTAAGATTGAAAGTTGGATACAAACTTTAGGAATTGGAATTCAAACAGTAGGATATTTTTTTATAGCATTCTCACATAGTATTAAATCATTTTTCCCCAAATCAAGATATTTAAGATCAATTGGGATAATTCCTCTGTTCTTAGTATCTGCTGTTCACATTGAACATATTTTTCGATCTGTATCATTCATTTTATTAGTTTATGGTGCAATTGAAACTATTCTTTCTTATTTCGAAGGAAAAAAGAAAGGAACTATTTTCGTTGCAATGGGATTATCATTTCTTGCGTTAGGAGAATTTTTAGGATGGTATTCTTTTGTTTTTCCGGAATCTATTTTGTACTATGTTTCTATTTCTATCAAAATTGCTGGATTAATTTCTCTCTTTATTCCAGTAAGTAAGATTCCATTAACAAAAATAAAATTTGACTCCGAGATATAATCTGAGGCTAAATACATTGTATAATACTAATTCAGAAGAAGGAAAATTGAACAAATTACATTGTCAATTTCTTTTATCTTCTTAGTATATTGAACAATATCGTTATTACTATCATATTCCATGGCTAAAACAAATTTGGAGGCAAAATTGGTGAGTGCGTATAGACCACATATGAAAATTATTGGGGATATTTTATCCACCGCTAGAGATGATTTGGATTCAGAGGAAGGAGCAACTGTTACTTATCTTATTAGAAAGGCAAATGTTTCTCATGTAAGAATTTCAAAAATTCTCAACAATTTAGTCTCTCAAGGATTATTAGAACAGGTAGATTCTCAAGGTGCGTTCAGATACAAAATTAGTTCAAATGGAAGAGAGTTTCTAGTTGCATATCAAACCTTTAGTAGATTTGCAGAGAATTTTGGTTTACTAATTTAATCATCATCTTCAGAATTATCTAAATCGTCATCAAAATCATCTTCAAATTCATTATCTTCAAATTCAGATGATTTACTTGCCATATAGTTTCTAGATGCTTTGAAAATCAAATTATTAATAGGGATATGAGTGGCATCTGATACAACCTCCAATGTTTTCTGCTTGTTGATGATAATGAAGGTATGTGTGTTTCTGAATCTCATAGAAAATTGATAATAATTTACTAATTTGTACTTAACATATTACTAACCTACCAACATTCTAACATTAATGAAAACAATGAGAGTGTCTTGTGATTCTAAAGGTGTCAATATTGCTATCCAAACTTTTAGGAATGGAGGCATAGTGGTTTTTCCTACAGATACAGTTTATGGCATTGGTTGTGATCCATATAATAAAAATGCGATAAAATCACTCTATCAAATAAAAAACAGAGGCCCTTCAAAATTATTTCCCATTTTAGGGTTCTCTAAAAAAGAACTCTCTGAAATAGCCGTTTTTGATGAAAGGGCAGATAAGATTTCTAAAAAATTTTGGCCAGGACAAATTACATTAGTATTAAAACTTAAAGATAAAAAATTAAAACAATCTCTTAATCTCGATGAGAAAATAGCTGTAAGAGTTCCTAAGAATCCATGTGTCTTGTCAATTCTCAAAGAATGCAAGTTAATTGTTGGAACTAGTGCAAATATTTCTGGTTCTCAATCATTTAGAGACCCTGAAGAATGTATTAGAAACATCTCAGGATATGACTTGTTTGTAGATGGAGGAAGAATTTCAAGTAAAGGAGAATCAACTGTAGTAGAAATTAATAATGATTTGAAGGTATTAAGACCTGGAATTATATCAAAAGAGGAGATTATGGAATTGTTTTGAATTTAATTATTACCTGTCCACGTCATCTTGAAGAAGAGGCCAGTGAGGAAGTAAAGAGAATTCTCATTGAATTAGGAGACCAAGAACCTAAAATCATCATTACAAGTATGCCTGGAATTCTTACTGGCATTACTAGTCTAAATCCAATTGAATCTATAGAAAGGATTAGAGAAAAAATTCTCGATGAACCTTGGACTATTAGATACTGTCTAAGAATAATTCCAATTCAAGGAGTCTGCAAAACTAATATCAAAGAAATAGAAGATGAGATTCTTAAGAAAATAGGAGTTATCAAGACAGAGGATAGCTATAGAATCACTATAGAAAAAAGAAATTCAAAAGTCTCCTCTGACGAGATTATATCAAAAATAGCAAAAAATATTACAAATAAGGTTTCCCTGGATAGCCCAGATTGGGTTATTTTAATTGAAATAATCGGAGATGAGGCGGGAGTTTCAATTATACGAAATAACAATATCCTAAGTGTAGAAAAAATAAAACGCTCTTTATCAGATTAAAATTGCTGCTTTTTCTACAAGCAAGTCTTCTAATTGGGATTTTGAAATTATTGCATCCATCTGTTTTTTTGTGATGTTAAATTTTTTTTTCAAAAAATTTTGATTATTTTTGGATAGAGGGGTTGTGATCAGTAAGGATTCGATATTTGTGAATAATCTGTCAAGTTGTATTTTTTTACCAATAGCAATAATCACAAAATTACCTTCATTCATAATTCCCACTCGTTTTATCGCATCATTAATTTGAGTAGTTCCAGCAAATCTTAATAAAATATCTGTCTCAATTTTTTTTGAAAGGATAGTGTTATTTTGTTTTGCCATTAGTGATATTGCAATAATTTTTTGTGCGTGTGATCTACCAAGTATGTAGTTTGATGATATAGCTTGAATTATTAGATTTGGAAATTTTAGTCTAAGATCGTCTAAAAAATCAATGTTTAGTTTTTGATTTGCTTTGACATCAAATAATTCAATGTATGAATTAGAAATATTGAATTGAATTCTTTTAGAAGAACCTCCATGTATTATGGGAATTATACTAATTACATCTCCATTTTTTAAATTAGTTAATTTCCCATCAATTGCTGAAGAATCAATTCCGTTTATGGCTATTAATAGATTATTTACATCGAGTTTATAGTCGTTTTTAGGTTTATTTTTGATTAAAAAATCAAGGAGCTGCTGTAATGTAAGATCATTTTTTTCAATGTCAATATGGTCAGTGGAAAATGATTTTTTTGCTCCACCCAAAAATTTTACTGTAATCATCTTGTAAATTCCATTATTTGAATAAAATTAATCTTGCACTACAGACTAAGAAAATTCTTCAGTTTCATCCTGAGATGTTATTTCTAATTCTGGAAGGGTTGCCTCATCATTAGTGGTGGTAGGCTGATCATCGGTAATTGCTTCTTCTTTTTCCATTTCTTTTTCTTTTAATAATCGTTCTTCTTTTTCTCGAATTTCACGCTTAATGAATTTGGTAATATATCCAGCTAATTCATTTTTTAATCCTTTTGAGCGAACTATGGAAATTTCATTTAAAATTTTTTTGTTTTCAACAAAATCAATACCAAATTTTTCTTTATTATCTTCTAGTATTTCCATTGTAATTTTTTTTATTCTATTCACTCATACGGTTATCAATTGGGGTTTTTTATACCTATATACCTAGAAAATCGTTTGAATTTTTTTCTAAGATGGCCGAGAATTCATCATATGGCTTTCTTAATACTTTTGAGGCACAAAATATTATGCTTGGGATAAAACTCACTTGTGCAGTCTTTAATGCAAAACATCTTGAAAATTTTACTGGTCCATCGGTCTCTACGAGAATTCTATTAATTTCTGTTTTTGATAACAAAACTTGTTTATCTTTTGCATAAACCAATAGGGGTCCAAATGAGACAAAAAATCCCAAATCCATAGCTTTTGTAAGTTGCTGCTTGCTTCCATCAAACCAATGTAGAACCATTCCTCTAAGTGAGTATGAAGGAATAATTTCATAAATTTTGTCAAGAGTTTTTCTAGAATGAATAGAAATTGGTTTTTGTATCTTTTCAGCAATTGCTAGTTGACCTCTAAAGAGATCTTCTTGTCTTTGAAATTCTGATTCTGACGAAACATAGGTAGAATCAAGCCCTATTTCACCAATGCCTGCAATACAACTAATATTCTGATTAATTAATTCCTGTATAGGTTCTAGTTTTTCATTAGCTTTACCGGGATGTATTCCTACAAAAGGGAAAATTAGTTCAGTTTTTTTTGAAAGATCTATTGTTTTTTTGGAGGATAGAAGATCTTCTGAAACACAACATGCCTTGATATGCATTTTTTTCATACATTTTATGATATATGGAATATCAGAATCATATTCAGGATCAGATAGATGTATGTGTGAATCTAATAACCAGTTCATAATTACACCAAATAAAAGCTACCTAAAATAGTCTGTATAAATCGATTCCTTAGTAGGATTTTTTCACACAAAGTCTTTAATCGATTACGTGGAAAATGCATGTAATGAGATCATCTGAGCTTGGATTATCTGCCATGTATAGAATTTTAAAAAAATCAGGAGCGCATAGAGTCAGTGATGAATCAGCTGATGAATTAAGGAGAATAATAGAAGAGGTAGCTCTTGCCATTGCCAAAAGCGCTGTAGATATGTCATCTCATGCTGGAAGAAAAACTGTCAGAGGTGAGGATATCAAACTTGCAGCCAAACCTTTTACTAAATTCTGATCTAAAGAGTTTAATTGTGAATAACTCGTTTCTGTGAATACGGTGAGGTGGCAGAGTGGTTATGCGTGGGCCTGCAAAGCCTATCGATAGGGGTTCGAATCCCTTCCTCACCTCCAAAGTTTTGAGTTATTATGTAATTACCTGCTTTTCTAAATAGAGAGTATTTTAGAAGAAACGGGTTGGCACAAATAAACAACAGAGGATTACTAAGATACATTCCTGGTTCGAGTTCTATTCTAGTTCAAGAAAATAGTAACCAACCACTTGAGGGATTTTCAAAAAATATTCGAGATAGTATTAAAGAGAATGCAGAGTGTGCTAAAAATGAAGTTGAAAAAGGTCATAATTTTCTTCATTGGGTTCTAACAAGAGTTTATGAAGCAACAGAAGACGATGCGGCTGATGCTATAGTTGATGGGGCTAACGACCTAGGCATTGATGCATACCTTCCAGTTGATTTTTCCGATAATAAGATAAGGTTATTCCAGTCAAAATATGGAACATCACATTCTATTGAAGCTATTGCAAAATTCAAAGAAGACGTTAAAAGACTACTCAAAAGTGATGTTACTAAGATGCGTCCTGAATTAGCACATTTAGTTACTAAGATACGTGATAAAAATTTGAAGGTGGAATGTTGCTATGTAACGGATCAGGAAGTAGAATATGAGAATGAAGAATATTTTGAGATCATCGATATAGAAGAAATCATCCAAAGATTATGGAGTAGAATAAAAAAACCAGCAGCTGGCAAAAAATCTACGATAAAATTGGAAAAAATGCTAGGACATGAAAATACTATTTTAGGCATATTGAAACTAAGGGAATTAACTGAGTTTATCTCTAAAAATCGTGACTATGTCTTTGAGTCTAACATTAGACAGTGGATGCAGTTTAAAACTACTGTAAATAAAGGCATTAGAGAAACCCTGCAGAATGTACCTGACAAGTTCTTCTATTACAATAATGGAATTACAATTGTAGTAAGTAACTTTGAAGAAATTGGAAATAATTCAATATTATTGCATGCTCCACAGATAGTAAATGGAGCTCAAACATCAAATTCAATTGTTGACCGTGCTAAACGGACACATAATTTGGATGGCAGTATAACAGTCACAATCATTCGAGCTGATGATGAAGAAGACCAAAATAATATTACAAAATACAGAAATTCACAAAATTCTGTTAGGGGCAAAGACCTTGTATCATTAATGGATTTCCATAAATCAATAAAATCCCAATTACAAAATTCTGGTTACTTTTATGAAATTCAAGCGGGATCTTTTGATTCCAAAACTAAATCACAACAATCTGAATTAAAAGGGGATGTGATTTATAATAAATATTTACCAGATAATCACAAAAAGGTAATTGTTGCTAAAGATGCTATTCAAGCTTTAGTTGCTGGAATAGAACAAAGGCCTACAGAATCTTATAGCTCACCAGCACAATTTTTACCACGTGGAAGTAAGTATGATGAAGTTTTCAATGAAAAACTTGAAGATGAATATAGACTATTGCTGTATCCATATCTTGTAAAAGAATTTGCCAAAAATACCTTAAAGTATGGCAAGAAGGGAGGGCATAAAACAAAACGATATGCAACCTTATTCTTTGTAGCAGTGTATTTTCGGATTCTACATAAAAATATCCTAGAAACAAAGGGGGATTTTAAAAGTGATATTACAAAATTGGAACCAATTTTTAGAAGCTTTAAGCTAAATAGTAGAATTTTAAAACTGGCCGATACAGTAGTCACAAAATTCCTTGAAGATACGGTGGTGGATGATGAAATGGAAATAGCAAATACCAAGCATAATTTCTTCTCACATCACGTCTGGAATGATGCAATGCTTCGAGTGATAGATAAAAAAATAATACAGGAAGAAGAGGAAATCGAGAGTATTAAAAAATTGATTAGTAATCTAGCATAATAAATTATTTTTGCATAATCGGTAGAGGTCTAACCAAGTAAAAATTTGCAGGAGGTTTACATTGGCCAGACATTCTACCGTGTATTTTCTACAAGATAGTAATATTTAACATGATTTCTTCAATTGAAATTATTAGTAAAACATCTAAAATGATTTTTATATAGAACAAAAAAACAAGGATGGTTTGAAAAAAGAAGAAAAATGCATTTTATGCAATAATTTATTGGAAACTAAGTATATTCCAATGGAGGAATGGAATATTGATGGGACATTATGTGGTAAATGTTATTCTAAAAAAATTTCTGAATTTTACCCCGGAGAACATGTAAGGGTAAATTTATCGGATGAATAGCTAAACAATTTTATTTTATAGAATCAATTCATTTTTCTATATTTGTTGATATAAAGACAATTCCATGTGAGTGGATCATCTTTCACTTCATCTTCTTGTAGAAATTTAATGTCGGTGATCGTTTTTTTCTTTTTTAGTAGATTTACCTGAAAAGTTTCAAATTTTTTACATTGACATTCTTTGACTAGGCAAGCATCTTGATCGCGTTCTAATTCATGATCCTCTTTAATGTGACTACAGTTACAAACGGCGTCATCTTTTACATCGTTTTTGAATTTTTTTGTATAAGTTCCTAATCTTAGATAAGCTTCTCCATCATGCCCCTTTTTGAAACGTTCATAATTTTGTGATTTATCTAAAATTTTAAAAAAGGATTTGTTGGTTTGAGGCTTAGTTGAATCTGCACCCATAACAAACCAATACTGACCACCAGTTTCAACAAAACGAATCTTAATTGAATGATCATTCCACCAATGTATTGTGTTATGCCATAGATTTACTGCTTGTTTTCTTTCGGAAAATAGTGGGACTACATTCATTCTCAAATCGTAATATCGATATGCGACACCCAAAAAATCACTAATCCATTGGATCGATGCTTCTTTTGACATGTCTCTAAGGAGAGGTAAATTCTATTTAACATGTGCAAAATTATGGGTAATACTCTTATATCACTGAATAATGATGGGTAGCTATGGTAGGATACAGGACTAGTATGCAGATTGTAGCAGATTTACTAATTGCAACTGATCAATCTGGCCAAGAAGGAATTAAGACCACCTCACTTCTTACCAAAGCAAATCTATCACATTCCAGACTTTCAAAATTCCTTGAAAATTTAACCGGTGCAGAATTAATCAACAAAATTGAATATGATGGAAAGCATGCTTTTGTTATTACACCAAAAGGAAGACAGTATCTTGAATCATACAAAACATTTTCAGATATTGCAGGTTCTTTTGGATTAGATCTTTAAATTTATTTTTTAGACCTTCGATTTTCCCGTCTCTTCACATTTTGTTCTCTTCTGGTTTTCATAGATCCGTAAATGATTATAATTATAGCGCCACCAAGCGAGGCATAAAAGAGTACAGGCTCAGGATTTCTAGTTAGAGCAATAATCATTCCGGCAATCATGAACATCAAAATAATAAGAAGATATTTGTCCATCCCTAACCTGAATCACAAAATAATATATCTTTTTGAATAAATTACATGATAGTTAGGCGTAATGACAAAAATACTAGAGATAATAGGTTTTGCACTGATAGGTGGAACAATTTATTCATATCTTGGAATGATGGGAAATGATTTGAGATGGCCGGTTTTTTGGAGCTGTGCTTCAGGGGCTTTAGCTATAATTATTTACAGAAAATGGATGAAAAAAAAATTGGAGTCTAGTAATTCCTAAACTAGTAGATACTGAACAATTTTATGAAAATTATGACATTGTTGATCAAAAATTAAACAATCGACAGATCTATAAAGGATGATTATTCGGATAATATCGAGGGGAGTATGACAAGCGAGGTAACAAAATGGTGGGAAGGACTAGCAAGGGAACTAGAAGACGATATTGAATCCCTTGAAGAATAATTAACCAGAGTTTAAAATTTCTGATAACTATTGTAAATTAAAATTGAAAGCCTCGAGTGGGATTCGACCCCACGGCCTAACGCTTACGAGGCGTTCGCTCTACCAGGCTGAGCTATCGAGGCACACAACGTTTCCTGTCAGAGTTTATAAAAAGCCTTTTTGGTTTGGATTCAGTGAAAATATCTGTCTCCGGAATAAGGGGCATTTTTGGAAATGATTTAACATTGAAGGATGTTTTAAGATTTTGTAACAATTTCTCGTCTCTGATTAAATCAAAAAAATGTGTAATTGCTCAGGATACAAGGCCTTCAGGCTCTATGATAATAGAAACTGCAAGTGCTGCATTGTTGCAATGTGGGATTGATGTTTACAATTTAGGGATGGTCCCAACCCCGGTAATATTTAGAGAATCCAGAAAATATAGTGGAGGAATCATTGTTACGTCCTCTCATAATACTCTTGAATGGAATGGTCTAAAATTCATTGTAAATGGAAGAGGCATTAACGAAGAAGAGTTGAATTTTCTTACTAATGATCAGAATACTTCAAAATCAATTATTGGGATAGAGACTAAAATTGAATCCAATTACATTGATGAAGCTGCTAATTTAATCGGAAAAGTTACAGGTTCACCCAAAGTTGTTGTAGATGTAGGTGGCGGTGCTGCTATACATGTTGCACCAGATTTATTAAAAAAAATTGGATGTCAAGTTAAAACCATTAATGAAAATTTGGAACGATGTTCTCGCGGTCCTGATCCAACTTCAGATGATTTGAAAGATCTAATATCTAACAGTAAAAGAGCAATAGGTTTTGCCTTTGATTTGGATGGAGATCGTCTAGTTGTTGTTAAAGATGGAAAAAAATTATCTCCAGATATCACATTAGGGTTAGGAGTAGCAAAAGCTCTTGAGATGGGGTATAAGAAATTTGTTCTAAGCATAGATTCTAGTGTTTCAGTTGAAAAATTTATTATAAAAAAAGGAGGTGAGGTTCAACGTTCTAAAGTTGGCGAGGCAAATGTCATTGATCTTATGCTAAAAACAAAATCTCAAGCTGGCGGTGAAGGTAGTAGTGGAGGATTTATTCTTCCTGAATTCAATTTTTGTCGCGACGGTATTCTAACAAGTGGTTTAATTGCTTCAATGCTTGAAACAAACATCTTTGAAGATGTACTCAAATTTATGGAAAAATATCATCAAGTAAGAGATAAGATAAAAATTGAGTCAAATCTTCATGATAAAACGTTAGAGAAATTACAAGAAAAAATGTCAAAAAAGTTTGGAGAAATAATTACAATGGATGGAATTAAGGCAATAATTGATGAGGATAGTTGGGTATTAGTACGTAAATCAAATACAGAAGATATCATTAGAATCTCAGCTGAGTCAGACAATATCGAAAAAGCAAAAACTATTGCACAACAAGTAAGAGACCTGGTGAAACAAAGTTATGACCAAGTTAAATGAAAAAGAAATTATTTCAATTTTTCAGAAAAAGTTAGAAAACCATAGATTTATTTCAGAAGACGTTGAGATTTTCAGAATAGGAAATACTAACTGTGTAACAAAAGTGGATACTCTAGTGGAAAGTACAGATATCCCACCAAGAATGAAATTAAATGATGCAGTGAGAAAAAGTGTGATTGCGTGTGTTAGTGACTTTGCATCAAAGGGAGTAAAGCCCCTCTATGGTATGATATCTATAACAATACCAAAAAAATTTTCTAAATTAAAGATCATCGATTTAGCTATTGGATTAGGAAAAGCAGCTAAAGAGTTTGATCTTCGATTTATTGGAGGTGATACTAATGAAGGAAAAGAATTAGTAATTCAGGTTTCTCTTTTTGGTTCTGCTAAAAAAATTGTTGCAAGAAAAGGAGCAAAAACAAATGACGTTATAGTTACCACTGGTCCATTTGGATATTCATCAGCAGGTCTAAAAATATTATTGAATAAGAAAAAAGCCACTCGAGAATTTTCAAAAAAAGCAAAAAGAGCAGTCTTTAGACCAGTATCTAGATTGAAATTCGGCATAACAAGTCTCAAATTGTTTTCATCTTCAATGGATTCTAGCGATGGTTTATCTACAACTCTTCATGAAATGTCAAAGCAAAGCAAAAAAAAATTTATTTTAACAAAACTTCCCACAAATCAAGACGTTTTTGAATTCGCAAAGACCAATCGGATAGATCCATTAGATTTGATTTTCAATGGAGGTGAAGAATATGAGATAGTGGCTACAGTTAATCCTAAAAATATTTCCAGAGTTAAGAGTAATGCTGAAGCACAGAAAATACCATTGTTTGAAATTGGTTATGTGACAAATGGGGGCGGTGTTATGTATAAAATGGGTACAAAAACAATCCCAATTAAAAATAAAGGCTGGCTACATTTTAGAGGTTAATGTTTTTTAAACCCTTCATGTTGTGGTAGACATTGTCTGAATTAGAACTTGAAGCTGAAGCAATAAAAGCTGAGAAAATTGAAGAGATCAAAGCGGAAGCTGAAAAAATCAAGGCTGAAATGCAAGCAGGGAGAAAAGGGGAAGAAAAAGAAAAAATCAAAACTGAACAAAAAAAACAGCCTAAAGAAGAAACATCAGAAAAAGCTAAAGAAAAATGGGGAATTGCACATATTTTCAGCAGTTACAACAATACTATTGTTCACTTAACAGATCTTACAGGAGCTGAAACAGTTGCACTTAGTTCAGGCGGGGTACATGTAAATGCTGATAGATACGAATCATCACCTTTTGCAGCTATGAAGGCATCTAACGCTGTAGTCGAGATAGCAAAAACAAAGGGCTTTACAGGATTGCACATAAGAGTAAGAGCAGTGGGTGGCGTTGGTTCAAGAGTTCCTGGTCCTGGAGCACAAGCAGCCATTAGAGCGCTTGCAAGAGGGGGCTTTAGGATCGGACGAATTGATGATGTAACACCAATACCTCATGATACCACTAGAAAGAAAGGTGGAAAGAGAGGAAGAAGAGTTTAATCGGATTCTACTAGTTTTAATTTTATTTTACAACCACGTGATTCAAAAAAATCAATCATAAAATTAGTAAGTTTCTCATCAGTTTTTCTACCTTTAGCTTTTTTAATCATATCAGAAAATTTTTCTTCCAGTCTAGTTAGTAGAGTAGGTTTTAACAATAAAGGAAAGAAAGTCCATCCAAATCTTGAGATAGGTTTACCTAAATGATAAGCATCAGATACTTCACATAGAGTTTGAAGATGGCTTAATGCTTTAATAATTTGAATTTTATCTTCATCGTATTGAGTCGTACTTATTTCAAAAATAGTTTTCATTGAGAATCGAAATCATCTTCAATTGAAGTTTCATTATTTGATGATTTGCTAGTAAGTTTTTCTGAAAGTGAAACAAATTCTCCGTCTTGTTCTACGTTGATTTTTGTTTGCATACGTACATTAATTCCAACAGATCTAAACAAAGCTAGAAGCTTTCCACCATCTATTTCTTCACTGACTTCACCAGAATATAGCAATTCTCCTAATTTTTCAACTACTATTTTAGTTTCAGATGGAAATTGGGATTCTGCATTTTGTAAAACTTCTAATCCTCTATATCCTAAATTTTTTACCAGTATCTCTTTGGCGGAGGGTTGCGTTTTTTTTGAAATAGGGATTTCTTCTAGTCTCTGTTTTAGGGCAATATTTTTTTCCATTTCTGCTAGACGTTTTTTCTTTAATTGCTCAAGTTCCTTGTCATCTTCACTCATCCCTTTATCACTCCAATTGGTATTAATTTTGCCACTTTGGTAGCAATTCCGAGCTCATGTGAGACGTTAACGATTGAATCAACATCTTTGTATGCTTGTGGGGTTTCTTCTATAATACCATCTCGCGTTAATGCCTTAACCTCTATTCCTTTATCAGAAAGAAATTTTTTAACTTGAGATTCAGTATAGTTTTGTCTAGCTTTTGTTCTAGACATAGTTCTTCCTGCACCATGAGCTGTTGAACCAAAAGTAAGATTCATAGAATTTGGTTGTCCAAGTAAAATCCAGCTTCCAGTTCCCATGGAACCTGGAATAAAAACAGGTTGACCCAAATCTCTGTATTTTTTTGGAACTTCTTCTTTATTTGCAGGAAAAGCCCTTGTTGCGCCTTTTCTATGAACAACAACAGATTTTTGTTTACCATCAATTGTGTGCTTTTCTACTTTTGCAATATTATGGGATACATCATAAACTAAATTCATTTCAAGATCTGATTCAGATTGTTTGAAAACCCGTTCAAAGGATTTTCTTGTCCAATGGGTAATCATTTGTCTATTGCTCCATGCAAAGTTTAGAGCTGCAAACATTGCTTTTCTGTATGATTCTCCTTCTTCTGAGGAATTTGGAACACATGCAAGCTCTCTATCAGGTAAGGAAATGTTGTATTTTTTGAGTGCTTGTTCAGAAATTCTTAGATAGTCACTGCAGATTTGATGACCAAAGCCACGTGAGCCACAATGTGTTAGAATAGTAACCTGTCCTTGTTCTATTCCCATTCTCTTTGCAGCTTCCTCGTCATGAATTTCTGAAACTTTTTGTATTTCAAGAAAATGATTACCAGAACCTAAACTTCCAAGTTGTGGTGCTCCGCGTTTGCGAGCTCTATCTGAAACTTTGTTTGGATCTGCTTTATCCATATGGCCATTTTCTTCGCAGACCTCTGCATCATCTTTTGTTCCATACCCATTATCTATTGCCCATGGAACCCCTTTCACCAAAACCTCATCAAGTTGAGAACTACTTAGTCTAATGGCACCTTTTGAGCCTACACCAGAAGGTATAGAATTGAAAAGATCATTTACAAGTTCTTTTAATTTTGGTCTTACATCCTGTTCTTTTAGATTTGTTCGTAATAGTCTCACTCCACAATTGATATCATAGCCTACACCTCCAGGACTGATCATCCCTTCTTCTGCATCCATGGCAGCTACACCACCTACTGGAAAGCCATAACCTTCATGACCATCAGGTAATACTACTACGTTTTGCAGTATACCTGGAATGGTGGAAACATTGACTGCCTGTTTAATTGTTCTATCAGTCATCATTTTTTCAAGAAGTTGATCATTAGCATAAATAATGACAGGAACTTTCATTCCTAGTGCTTCGTCTTTTTCAATTTTGTATGTCATATTTCCAATTTTTTTTGGAATTAAACTGGACATTAAGATCGGTAAATGGGCATGCTAAGATAATTTAAATCATAAGTAGATTTATTTTCGATTCAAAACAAGATACAATGTTGTCAATATTACCGATAGATAGCGGTCGTTATGGAACAATACAGATGGTTGCTCTATTCAAAGAACAAAAAAAAATCAATTATCAGTTAGAAATTGAGGGCGCTACTGCAGTTTCACAAAGTGAAATTGGGATGATTCCAAAAGCTATAGGTAAAGAGATTCAACGAGCTTCAAGATCAGGAAAAATTACTGTAAAACGAATCAAACAGCTTGAAGCAAAAAGTGATCACGATACTACAGCTCTGGTAGAAGCGCTAAGTGAAAAGTGTAACCTAAAAGCAAGACCTTGGGTTCATTATGGACTGACAAGTAATGATCTTGTAGATACAAGTAATTCTATGCAAATGAAAGATGCCTTAGCAATCATTCAACCAAAAGTAGGCAAACTTTCTTTACTTTTATCTAAAATGGCTGTAAAATACAAAGATCTTCCTGCAGTAGGTCGTACACATGGACAACATGCAAGCATTATTTCTTTTGGTTTGAAATTTGCAAATTGGGCTTTTGAAATGGCAAAGCACATTGAAAGAATTGAAGAAATTAAAAAAAGAGTTTTGATCTGCAAAACTCTTGGAGTAGTTGGAACTGGGTCATTAATGGGTTCTCAAGCACTTGAAGTTCAAAAAAGAGTATCAAAAAAACTTGGTTTGTTTCCAGCAGAAGTGGCTACACAAATAGTTCCAAGAGAAAGGTATGCAGAGTATGTTTTTCAATTAGCACTTTTAGGTTCAACACTTGAAAAAATAGCAGTTGAAATCCGTAATCTACAAAGGACAGAAATTGGAGAAGTTGCAGAACATTTCAAAAAAGGTCAGATGGGAAGCAGTGCAGTACCTGTAAAAAGAAACCCAACTAAAAGTGAACGTATTACATCGTTATCAAAATTATTACGCAGCCAAGTACAAGTCTCATTTGAAAATATCCCCCACTGGCATGAACGTGACTTGTCTAATTCAGCAAATGAGAGATTCATTCTTCCTATGTGTTCAATTTTATTAGATGAGATGATAGAGACAATGATCAACGTAATCCAAAATCTACATATCAACGCAAACAGTATCAACAAGAATCTTTATTTTACAAAAGGGCAAATCTTTGCTGAATTTCTTTTAAAGGCTCTAATCAAAAAGGGAATTCCACGATTCAAGGCGTATAGAGATGTACAAAGAATTGCATTTGAAGCTAATGATAAGGGAATTGAATACATTGATGCAGTAAGAAATGATAAATCAATATCTTCACAAATAACTGAAAAAGAGATCAAGATAATATTCACTCCAGAAAATCATCTAGGATCGTCTTCGTCTATAATTAATAATGTCTCGAAGTCAGTTCAAAACACATGTAAAAAATTTATCTAGATTTGATTAATTCTTTGTGTATTAAAGAACCGTATTGTAGTGCCTTTTTTCTTTGATTAGCTGAGATTTCAGGCACACCGATGTCTGTCGCTATCTTTCGAATAATATGTTTTCTCATCAAATCTTCAGAATCGTGAATTTTATAATTTAAAGGAATTTTTTTAGAGAATTTTATGAAACGCTCAGATAAAAATGGTTGTAGAATTTTTACACCAAATTCAGATGATACCTCATTAACTGCTTTCATCATCTTTAATTCATTTTCAATTTTAGAATCCATTAATTCTTGGACTATTTGTTTGCCTTCTTTGATAGCGTCTCGATATGCATTGTATCCACAAAATAATTCATCAATTCCATTTGCGGTTATTACAGAGCTTATGTGGAGACTTTGAGCAAGTTTTGAAACGTAATAGAATGCAATGCAATTCTCATTCCACGATAAATTATCAGTATTTATTTTATCTTTAATTTTTGATGAAGTTTTGTGAAATGTAGTTGGATCAATTTCAAGAATCTTATGAGGCAATTTCATGATTTCATTTACTTTTTTTGAAAACAAAATATCATGTGAGCCTACAAAACCAATAGTAAGAAGAGTTACTTGATAACCAAGATCACTACAGATTTTTGCCAAAAGTGTGCTATCTACACCTCCAGAAAATGCAACTGCGATTTTCTTTTCTGATAAAGTTTCTTTGATTGCATTTTGTAATTCTTCTAAAAGAGCTGTAACGTTATCCAATAATTACAATCTTAAGATGGGATACAAAGTGCTTACGGTTATCTATTAATTGAACGTGGAGTGGTCATGTTCATGAAAGTAACAAAGATCCCTCATAAAGAAATTGAAAAAGAGCTCATAGATATGCCTGGCTGGGCAATAGTTGAAGATAAACTACACAAAGAGTTCCAATTTGATGATTTCAACCAAGCCTTTGGCTTTATGACAAGGGCAGCAATGCATATTGAAAAGATGAATCACCATCCAGAATGGTTTAATGTTTACAATAAATTAATCGTGGACCTTACGACTCATGATGCTGGTGGGATTACAGAAAATGACATTAAACTTGCAAAGACTCTTAATTCATTAGTTTAGACAAGACCACGTTTTATATACAGAATAAAGTCAATTTTTGCAAATGACTACATCTCCAACAATACTAGATTCGGATTTTAGATACATTGACAAAAATGGAATCTTGATGAAATCCAGAACGGAACTTTCTATAGCACAAATGCTTTCTTTTCTAGGTTTAGAATATGAATATGATCATAAATTTACTCTTGAGGGAAAAACTTTCTTAGTTGATTTTAAAACAAAAAATGGATTAATTGAAGTAATAGATAATGATGAAGACCTTGAAAAATATAAACAGATCAAAAAGATATCACCTGAAACAAAAATTATGGCAGTAGGTCATCCAAAGTATGCTGCCCAAATAAAGGAATTAAAAGAAATTGTATTTTATGACAAAGAGCCACAAACAGGTTCAATCTTTATGGAAGATCCATCATTTGCATTTGACTACGCACATATTTTACCACTTGTTGAAAAATGTTCAATACTTCATGGTCACACTTCTGCAGTAATGGTTGAGTTAGTAGGTCAGATGAAGAACAATTTACTTGTAGATTTTGGCGACGCAAAAAAAATTATCAAGGAAGCAATCTCCTTTCTTGATCATAAATTTTTCATAAACAGAAAATATCTAAAAAAAGAAGATGATTCTCACTACAATATTTCATTTAAAGGACCAAAGGGCATGTTTGAATTACAAGTTCCAAAAGATACAACCTATTTGTTAGAAGGGGAAGCAACAGTTGAGAATCTTTCTACAGAAATAATCAAAATCCTTGTTCCCAAATTGCCCAAGAACGTAGAGGCAATTGGGGTATACATTTACGAAGGATACAACAAAGGAGCTCATATTATTTCACAGTTAGCAAAATCATAGGAAATGGAACCAAAAATACAAGAGAAGGCTTGGAATCCTGAATTAGAATTAGAGATAATAAAGCAGTGGGAAGATTCTTGCCTTTATCAGTTTAATCCACAGGAAAAAAATTTTACAATCGATACACCGCCTCCTTATCCATCTGGGCGTCCCTGGCATATTGGTGCGGCATCTCATTATTCACAAATTGATATGATAGCGCGTACTGCAAGAATGACTGGAAAAAATGTCTATTTTCCAATTGGAATTGACAGAAATGGATTACCAGTAGAGCTATACACTGAGAAAAAAAATGGAATAAGAATGAGAGAAACAGAACGAGGGAAGTTTTTGGAACTTTGTAGAGAGGCCCTTGATGATTTAGAAACAGAAATGATTCAAATAATGAAGAGTTTAGGAATCAGCGGCGATTTTTCCAATTATTATAGAACTGATTCTGATGAATATAGAACTCTTACACAGGCAACTTTTATTGAATTATGGAAACGGGGTCTAGTTTATCGTGCAAATAGACCAAACAATTACGATTGGGTTTCTGGCACTACTATAGCTGATGCTGAAATCACCTATCTGGATTTGCCAACAAAACTTGTCTATATGAAATTTGAAATAAAAGAATCACAAAAAACTATAATTATTGCTAGTACTAGGCCTGAATTGCTCTGTGCATGTAAGACAATTATTGTAAATCAAGAAGATGAGAGGTATACTGATTTAATCGGTAAGAAAGCAACAGTACCAATATTCAATCATGAAGTTGAGATTAAAACACATCATTCTGCCCAAAAGGAGTTTGGGTCTGGTGCAGTTATGGTATGTAGCTATGGTGATCAAAATGATGTTGCATTATTTAGAGAATTAAATTTAGATGAAGTAGTAGCTATTGGATTAGATGGAAGGCTAACGGAAGTTTCAGGAGAATATGTTGGTCTCAAACCAAAACAAGCGAGACAAAAGATTATCGAGGATTTGGAGAAAAAGGGATTTGTTGAAAAAATAGAGGAAATATCTCATAGAACCCCAGTATCAGAGAGAAGCAAAAACCCAATTGAGATTATACCAATGGAAGAGTATTATCTAAAACAATTAGATTCTATCGAGAAGATGAAAAAGCTTGGAGCTCAAATTAGATTCTATCCTGAGATGCATAAACAAATCCTAATGAACTGGCTCGAATCTATAGCGATTGATTGGCCGATTTCTAGAAGAAGATTCTATGGAACTGAAATTCCTATATGGTATTGCAAAGATTGTTTGGAGCCACATATACCTGAACCTGGCAAATATTACAAGCCTTGGAAGGACAAATGTCCTATAAACAAATGCACAAAATGTGGTTTTTCTGAATTTGTAGGTGAAGAAAGAACCTTCGATACTTGGATGGACTCTAGTGTTTCACCACTTTTTGTTACAAAATTTGGAAAAGATGAAGAGTTTTTCAAAAAAACTTATCCAACTGCCATAAGACCTCAGGCAAAAGACATCGTACGTACATGGCTTTACTACACTCTATTACGCTGTGAACAGCTTACAGGAAAAAAACCGTGGTCAGAAGCTTGGATAATGGGATATGGATTGGATGAAAAAGGGATGAAGATGAGTAAAAGTATAGGAAATGCTCTAGATCCTCTTCCAATAATTCAAAAATTTGGAGCAGATACGTTTAGGTTTTGGAGTGCAAGTGAAATAAATCATGGTCATGATTTTAGATGCTCTGAACAAAAAATTGAATCAACAAGAAAGTTTCTTAGTAAATTGTGGAATGTTTCTAGATTTTTATCCAGTTTTCCTATTTTAGAATCTGGTAATACTACCCCAGCAGATGATTGGATATTATCTGAGCTCGATGATCTTATTGTAGAATGTGAAAGAGGATATGTAGAGTATAATTTCTTTATTCCTGCTGTAGCACTCAGGGAATTTACCTGGAATCTTTTTGCAGCACAGTACATCGAAATGGTAAAGGCACGTGCATACGGAATAGGTTTTTCTGAAGATGAAAAAAATGCAGCGATATTTACACTTCACAAAACACTATCAACAATTCTAAAATTATTGGCACCAATTACTCCATTAATTACTGAACACCTTTGGCAGAAAATTTACTCTCAAGAAAGTATTCACAAAGAAAAGCAAGTAAAAAGAGAATCACCCAAAGATATGCGTAGTTATACTAAGGAAATTATAGAATTTAATTCTAAAGTGTGGAATGAAAAAAAGAGCAAAGGTCTTTCATTAAAAGATTCAATAGCAATTTCCATACCATCTGGTCTTGAAATTTTCAAAAAAGATCTTAAAGCAATGCATAATCTCACTTGAGATTATGCACTCATTATTCCTTCAGTAATTAAATATTGAATTCCTGAAACAAAGTCAGAATCCAATTAAATTACTGTTCACTCAATTATTTATTAGAAAGTATTACGTAGAAAAGTTTCCAAAGATATTGTGGTAAAATTGGCTATTAGTTTTTCAATGATTGTTGTAACATTTTAACAAAATATTTGTGCAATGAGATATCGGAGGTTAGTTCTGGATGAAAGGCAGTTGCTAGAATATTTCCCTGTTTTACTGCAACAATTTTTTCATTGAATTTAGATATTACCTCAACACCATGTCCAACCTCGGTAATTGATGGGGCACGAATGAAAACTCCATTGAATTTTGATATATTTACGGGTTCCAAAGAAATTTCCGCCTCAAAAGAATCACGTTGCCTCCCAAAAGAGTTTCGTTCTACTTTAACATCTAACAAGTCCAATAGAGGTTGGTCAGTTTCTCCAACAACTCTGTCTTTAGCTTTTTTAGATAGTAAAATTAGTCCTGCACAAATACCAAAAACGGGCATACCAGATTCAATTTTTTCCTTTATTTTCTTTAGTGCACCATTAACTAGTGAAAGGTGTCCAATCACTGTACTCTCACCACCAGGAATAATCAAGCCGTCTAATTTAGAAATTTGTTCAGGAGTCTTAACTTGAGTAACTTTTCCAGTTATGCCAAGTTCCTTTAGTGCAGATTCACTTGAAGCTACATTTTCTGTAACATCTCCTTGAATTGATAAAACTCCAATGTTTATTTCACTCATGCAGTACTACCACGATCTTGCATTCGTAATTCTAATTCCTTTATATCGAGACCAAGCATTGATTGACGCTCATCAATCATTTTTTGTGCCTCTTTGACTTTATCTGGATCTTCCCAGAATGTAGTAGCTAAAACTATAGCATGTGCGCGTTCTTTTGCATCTTCAGCTTTGAAAATACCAGAACCAACAAAGATTCCATCGCATCCAAGCAACATCAAATAGGCTGCGTCAGCAGGCGTCGAAATTCCTCCTGCTGCAAAATTTACAACAGGTAATCTACCAACTCTAGCGGTTTCATTTACTAAATCATATGAAACTCTAAATTCTCTTGCCATTTTTACTAAATCTTGGTTATCACCGGAATCATAAATTGATTTAATAATTCGTAACTCATCATTGAGTTTTTTTATATGAAGTACAGCCTCTGCAACATTACCTGTACCTGGTTCTCCTTTGGTTCTAATCATTGCAGCCCCCTCCTCAATTCTACGAAGGGCTTCAGCTAATGAGCGTGAACCGTTTACAAAAGGTGTTGTAAAATCCCATTTCCAAATATGATGATTTTCATCTGCTGGCGTTAACACTTCTGATTCATCTATCATATCAACATCTGTTTCTTCTAGAACACGTGCTTCGTAGACATGGCCAATACGGCATTTTGCCATCACTGGAATAGTTACAGCATCCATTATCTCTTGGATAACTCTAACACTTGCTGTTCTAGCAACGCCTCCTGCTTTTCTGACATCAGATGGAAGTTTGTCCAATACCATAACTGATACTGCGCCTGCATCCTCAGCAATTTGGGCTTGCTCTACAGTTGTAACATCCATTACAACTCCATTTTTTAACATGTGAGCTAATCCTCGTTTTAGAGTTGAGGTTCCCCTAGTAATTGTATTTGATTCAATTTTCTCATTTACAATTCCCTTTGCCTTAGCTAAGTCACCAGAAAGTGGTATCATACTAATAACTAATCTCTTCGCTATTTATTCTATTAATTGATTAATAATTTGGTCTAATTCTAATTCTATCATAGATATGATTGGAGGGATGAATTTGTCAGTTGCATTTTGTTCAACCCAGTGGATCTGTTGTATTTGGCCGTTTAAAGTTACTTTGATGGTAGATTTTTGATAATGGCTAACGCCATCACGTACAGGAAAAGATTCAGCTGGAAATTCCATAAAACCTGTTTCTTTTATCAACGCAGTTAGTTTTTTTAATTTATCTTTGTTTATTGTAGATTTTTTATCCGGCTTTTGATATCCTTCTTCCACTACACTGTATGTTATTTCTCCATCATTTTTTATTGTCAAAATCTCAGTGTATTGTGACCCTGTGCTTTCGGATACACCAAACGAAACAAGTTTTAGTTGATACTTAGTATATTCTATAGTAATTTTGTCGTCTTGTACTACAGCCGTAATTGGAATTTCTTGATGAGTAATTAATGTGACAGCAAATACGATTGCAAAAATTACCGGTATTGCACCAACAATAATCAATGAGGTTCTAACCATGATTTACCTGAATGATTTCAGACTCTTAATTATGCAAATAAATCTTAGTAAAATAAGTTAAAATTCCAGTCTATTTTTCTCATTAATTGTGGGGTCGTAGCCTAGCCTGGTAGGGCGACAGTGTCTACAAAGATCACCGCTAAGGGCTCCAGAGGTTAAACTAAGCTACTGATGAAAAGATGATGTGAGTTTGGAGCTGTAGTGACCCGTAGGTCGCCGGTTCAACTCCGGTCGGCCCCACGTCATTTTTGAAATTTTTATGTATATTGTTTATCGTGAATGTAAAACGTTAAGGGCAGAGCCAGAACTGAACCATTGGATCTGCATATTATTGTAGGAGTGTTTAAGATTAATCTCACCCTTTGTTCCATTTTCATGGACTATTTCACATTTTAGAGTTTTACCAGCTTTAAAATTATTTAGTCCAATTACACTTATTTTATCACTTTCTATTATTTTGTCATAATCATTTGGGTTTTCAAATGTGAGTGTAAGTATTCCCTGTTTTTTCAAGTTAGTTTCATGAATACGGGCAAAGCTTTTGGTAATTACAACAATGCAGCCCAAATATCTTGGAGTCATTGCAGCATGTTCTCTACTACTGCCTTCACCATAGTTACTATCTCCTATAATCACCCAAGGTATTCCTCTTTTTTTATACTGCCTTGCTATATGTGGAAATGATTCGATCTTATTGTTGAGGATGTTTTTCCCATTCCCGATCTGATCGTTAAACGCATTGACTGCACCAAGTAGCATGTTATCACTCAAGTTATCCAGGTGGCCTCTGTAAGAAAGCCAAGCTCCTGCAGGAGATATGTGATCAGTTGTACATTTTCCTTTTGCCTTAACTAATATTGGCAATTCGTGAAAGTCATTTCCATCCCATGCTGGAAAAGGTTCAAGTTTTTGTAATCTTTTACTGTTTTTGTTAATAATTACTTCTACATCTTCTGGATTATCTGCTGGTGGAATGTAAATTCCTTCAATGTTTTTAAAACCATTGATTGGAACTTCTGGAGCTAAACGTGGTGGCTTTAATTGAAATTTTGAACCGTCGGGAGTTGTAATTGAATCTGTTATTGGATTAAAGGAAAGATTGCCACCTAGTGCAAGGGCTATTACTAATTCAGGACTACCAATAAAGTTCATAGTTTCTCGTTTTCCATCATTTCTTCCCGGAAAGTTTCTGTTGTAGGATGTGACTATGGTGTTTGACTCACCTTTCTTTAGCTCAGGTCTGCTCCATTGACCAATACATGGTCCACAGGCATTTGCAAGAACTGTTGCGCCAATAGACCTAAGAGATTCCATTTGCCCATCCCGTTCAATTGTTGCACGAATTTGCTCTGAGCCTGGAGTCACAAGAAGCGGAATTTTTGCTTTGATGCCTTTTGCTCTTGCTTGCTCAGCAAGATCTGCAGCTCTTGACATATCTTCATAAGAAGAATTTGTACAACTTCCAATTAGAGCTACTGAAATGTTGTTAATGTATTGATTTTTTTTAACATCGTTAGCAAGTTTTGAGATTGGTCTTGCGAGATCAGGAGTATGTGGACCAACAATGTGCGGTTCCAATTGTGAAAGATTAATTCTAATCACTTTATCAAAGAATTTTTCTGGGTTTTGTTCTACTTCGGGATCCGCAGTGAGCAATTCTTCATTCATGTTTGCAAGGTCTGCAATCTTTTCACGTTCAGTAGCTCTAAGATATGTCTCCATTCTTTTATCGTAAGGAAAGATAGAACAGGTTGCACCAATTTCTGCACCCATGTTTGTAATAGTGGCTTTACCAGTGCAGCTTATGGATTTTGTTCCAGGTCCAAAATATTCTATTACAGCATTTGTTCCACCTGAAACAGTTAGTTCACTTGCTACATGTAAAATAACATCTTTTGGTGCTGTCCAGCCATTAATTTCACCAGTAAGATATACTCCGATTCGTTTTGGGTACAGAATTTCCCAAGGAAGTCCTGCCATAGTTTCAGCAGCATCTAGTCCACCAACACCAATTGCAATCATTCCAAGGCCACCAGCATTAGGAGTGTGTGAATCAGTTCCTATCATAAGACCTCCTGGAAATGCATAGTTTTCCAAAACAACTTGATGTATTATGCCAGCACCTGGTTTCCAAAAACCTATTCCATATTTGCTTGAAGCAGATTCTAAGAATTTGTATATTTCACTATTTTCATCAAGAGCAGTTTTAGTATCGACTTCTCCTCCAACTTTAGCTCGTATAAGATGATCACAATGAACAGTTGTTGGTATTACTGTCTGTTTTAGATCAGCCTGCATGAACTGTAACAGAACCATTTGACCTGTAACGTCTTGCAATGCAACTCTATCAGGATTAAGATAAACATAGTTTGAACCTTCATCGAGATTTTTTTCTTCTATTTCTACTAGATGCCCAGCAAGAATTTTTTCAGTGAGTGTAAGAGGTCTACCCATTATTTTTCGAAAATTTGAAAGGTTTTTCTTAGTTTTTTGATAGACCTTGGATACAAGTTCAGATGTAGTTTCTATTTCCATGTCTATTCAAGATTGATTGAGGAATTTAATATTTCAAATTTAAATAGAGATTATACACTACTTTATGATTTACAATGTAAAATATACCTAACAATTATAAACGAAAAACCCCTTTACATAGTGGTTGTCAAGCAAGGTAATATTAGACGTTCAAATTTTGTTGAGAAAAGTGGTGTTTTAATAAAAAATGGTCAATAAAGGTTTTCCAAGTTTTGGTATGTCGCAGGCTGGCTCATTTGTAGCTACATTAAAAAATTACAATTTACCTGACTTTATTCTTGCTCTAGTTGCAAAAGATTGTGATTCAGGTTTACTTGAGAGAGGAAGAATTGATGATAGATTACAAAGTATGAATGATAAGGCTTTGGAGGTTTTACACAAAGTCTTTGTTAATTGTGAAGAAGATGATAAAGGCAAATTTGCACAGTATAGATTTTTTGCATATATTTCTAGCATGTACCACAAATGTGAGATTCTAATCAACGAGACCATTCCTGGTGGATCTGGTAAAAATCACAAGATTCCTGTTGCGGTTAAAAGTAATGGAATGTACATTGCAATTGCATTCAATAAAGCAACTGGTACTCCAGTTCAAAAAAGAGAGGCTGAAAAATTCTATGCTATTGCGGATGATGTCAAGAAAGGGGATCATGGTACTATGTTAAATGATGCAGTTTATGGCTCCTCTGTAGGATTCAAGGGAGATTCTCTGGTAGAACTTGAAAAATTAAGTAAATCAAGAAAAAAAGATCCAGAAAATAAATTAGATTTTAAAACTGCGAACTTTGAAAATAGAATTTATTCGGTAACCAAGTGTTAAATTAAATCCATTTTATTCGATTATTTTTGTAATTCTTTTATTTAGTCTTAGAGTGTCTTAGTCTTACATGTAATATGGTATTACACATGGACAATTTGATTCTATAATAATAAAATGAATCTCATAAACACCACCATCTTGTTTGATTATTTTGGGATCGAAAAAGACTATTACCGATTAATGAATGGAATTATGTTTTGTATATTCCTTTACAAAAAAACATATCTTCGTACAATCAATTGTAATTAAAAGAATAACTATATTGCATTATAACTGAAAGCTTGATGTATCAATTGTTAAAAAATAGGGTTCACTAATAGTTTTTTTAAAATCTTTGCCATATTGTTCAAAAGATAAATTATCAAAAAGGTGTCTTGTCCAAACATCATGTACAAGTTCAATGTATTTTTTGTTACCTGTTTGTCTTAGCAATTCGTGAGCAATTTCATGTGAAACAGTAGTACAATTTTTTTCAGCTAAAAACAAAGTATCGCCTTCATTTTTTGGAGTTTCCCATAATGACATTCCGAAATTCGCAGCGTGATATCCCTCACAAGGACAATCTGTCCACCAAGGTCGAAAATGAGTTAGATAAAAATGATAGATATCTTCTCCTCGTTCTCTGTGATCTCTAAGTAATTGATAAGTATCTAATTTTTGAAGCAAACTATTTGGTTTTGTAATCATCTCATCAGATTGTATCTCAACGTCTTTTGAAAAATTCCTCTTTATCCATTCCTTGTAAAATTGTGACATTTGTTTTACGTATTCAAATTCTTTGTCTCTCTTACCAAGTTCATTTTCTTTAATTACGAAAATAAAATGCAGTAACATAATAAGAAAAAGAAGTGATTAAGTTTGGCCTTCGATTCCCATCAAGGTTAGAGTTGAACGGATTTTTTCTATTTTACGAATTTTCCATGTAATTGTCTCGCGAAGTGTTTCAACAGTGGGCGACTCAATTTTTGCCAAGATATCGTATGCACCAAAAGTTCCATGAACTTCCTTAACTCCTTCAAGGCTTTTGAGCTGATGGATTATAGCTTCCTCCGAACCTAGTTCGCAGTTTATTAAAACATAGGCAGTTGCCATACTTTTGTATAAAATTACGGTTATATCAATAAATCTTTTCCTTTGTATAGCCAGATGATATTGATTTTCTCTGAGTATTTTAATAAAAAATGAAATAATGTTCCCCGGTTCTGACTCACACAAATTCATCGGTCTTAGCCATTTTCCTCATTTGGCTCTAAAACCGGGGCTGCCCGATGTTGCACACCTGGGTGAATTAGAAATCATTGTAATCATAACGATCAACGTCATCCTAATCCGTCTGTATGCATGCTCTTTTGGGCATTTTGTATAAGGGATTAGTCAAATATTAATCCAGATAATTGTATTTCAAAAGCAGTCACAGGAACTCGTATCTTAAAATTATCTATTACTTTAGAGTCAATTTCGCCTAATACTCCTACGATTTTGTTATTGACTAAAATATTTGCCATCCTACCTTCTGAAAAAATAGGATTCGATGATGTTTTTGTTTCACATTCAATATTAAATCCAATCTTCAGCGAAGATTGGAGTATTGATTTAATTTCAGAAAAGTTTGTATCTTTATGGGCACTGATTCCAGCTAGATGAGTATCTTCTCTGATTGGATTATCCTTAAAAAAAACTGTTCCAATTTCAAAAAGTTTTTGCGGGTATTGCTCGTGCACATTTTTTGATAAATTTTCTAAAAGACCTGGCATTATTGAGTCGCGAAGAATTGTATGCTCCAGACTTTTAGATTCTACTACCTGGATAACTTCAGAATTACTTCTATGGGTTAATTCATTTTGTATTTTATTGCTAACCAAGCTAGAATTTAGTGCCTCAGTATATCCTAAACCAATCATTATCAAACTAAGAGAATCTAAAACTTTTGTAACGTCATTTTTTTGTCCAACAGAAATTGAAGGTGGAAGAGAAGGTTTCAGATTTTCTATTCCATATCCCAGCACAACTTCTTCTACTAAATCCATAGGACCAAAAATGTCAAATCTAAATCGAGGTACAATACAAGATATAGTGTTTGTCTTAGCAACTGCATCAATTCTACATTTTCTCAGAGAATTTGCAATAATTGATGAAGATAGATTCAAGCCTAAAATATTGTTTACTAGTTCAGAAGATAGAATTATTTTTCTTGGTTTAAGTAAAGGAGTACTATTGTTTGCTCCAGAAATTGTTACTGAAAAAAGTTGAAAGCCAGCTGCCTGTAAAGTCGTAGCTAAAACAGCAAGTGTATCTTCTGATGCATTTTTTTCTGTAGCAGTAACTTCGATCAGTAGATTTTTTGTCTTGGTGGATACTTTTGTGAGAGCAGAGTTAATTATGGGTGGAAATGAAATTGTGTTACCTGCTGCATCCAAAATTATTGGAACTTTAGAAGAATTATTCAAAATTGAACCATATTGCTGACCGACCTCTGTTTTTTCTAATATTTCAGTTATACTGTTATCGTTTGTAGAATCAAGTGGAACAAATTTGTGATTTTTAGTAACGGTAGTATATTTTATGGGAAAAACTATTTGTTCCAGATCATGGATGCCAATTGATGTTTTTTTACGTCGTCTACCAATTCCAAAATGAAGATCTTCTTGAAGAGAAATTAGCTGCTGTATAGTTTCATCGTCAAGAATTCCATTCTTAGCAACTATTGAAGTTACGTAGGGACGTATTTTTTGTACAGAAGAATCGACTTTAAGGGAATAATTTCCTTTTTTTATTGATAGTTTAGGCATTCCTTTTTTAATTCCAAGTAATCCTTGAAGCCCCAAAGCGATACCAAAATCAGTGGCGTAATCTGGTCGATTTGGACTGTATTCTACTCTCAGGTATTCTTTTGTTTCTTCTTCTATATCTAATCCTAAAAATGGAATTTTTGAAAGGATTTTGTTATTATTAGATTTTTTTCCTACCAGCTTTTGTAATCTATCAAGATATAATTGAACTACTGGCATTTTGTAGCACTCCTTAACCAATTAAGATTGTTATTATAAAATTCTCGTACATCATCTAATCCGTACTTTAGCATTGCAATTCTTTCTATTCCTCCACCCCAAGCTAGAACAGGTTTTGTAATTCCAAGAGGTTTGGTTACCTCAGGTCTAAAAATACCCATACCAAAAAGTTCTATCCATTTTCCTAGTCTGTCATTGTAAACCATTGATTGTAATGAAGGTTCAGTATATGGGAAAAAAGTTGGCCAGAATTTAATTTTTGTCAGACCAATCCTTCGATAAAATTCTTCTTGTAATCCCATCAAATCTCGTAGTGTAACTTTCTTACCAATTACAACGCCTTCTACTTGATTAAATTCGGCAAGATGTTTGTAGCTGACTTTTTCGTTACGAAAAACTCTTCCTAATGAAAATATTCTAGATTCATCCGCTTTGTTATCTGCAAGATGTTTTATCGTTACACATGTTGTATGGGTGCGAAGAGCCATCCTTTGGGCCTCAGACATATCCCAATCATATCTCCAGTTTTTCTTATGTGAACGAGAAACTTGGTTAATCTGTGTAGATGTTGCAAATTTGCTTGCCTTCATATCTTTGAGGTAAAAAGTATCTTGCATTTCCCTTGCTGGATGATCTTGTGGTGTGAATAGTGCATCAAAATTCCAAAAACTTGATTGTGCCAGATTTCCTAAAACTTCAGAAAAACCAAGACTAACAAAGATTTCTCGAATTTCATTTATAGTCTCTTTTAATGGATGGATTCTAGCAACATATGTTATTGGCACTTTTGCCTCAACGTCAATTGCTCCTGTGGAAGAATCAACATCAATGTCTTTTGCTTTCTCAGAGAGAGATATCGTTTTGAATTTGGTTAAATTTTCTGTGATAAAATCTGGTCTTTTTTTTAGTAAAGTTAACGCTTCAATATCTTCAACATCGTTTAGTAATTTTTCTTCAGCGCCAAGAAAATCAATTAATTTTTCTTCAGGCGATGGCAAGGCTTGACCTTTGAGTGAAATTTTGCTTGAAAATTCTCCTTTTTCTATTTGAATCCAGTCATTTTTTTTTGCGTTTGCTATTGCAGCATTAAAATCAGATTTTAGAACATTTCTTATTTCTTCAAATGATTTTGGACCTTCTCGAATTTCATTTACAAGTTTTCTTTCTGGCAATCCATTATTTTTTGCATCTAATCCATTCTTGCTTAGTCTAAGGAAAGTTTTTTCAATTTCTTGTATATCTGCTAAACCTTTTAGCTTTAGCCATTCCATTCCTCTCCGCACCTGATCAATTGAAAGTTTGGTGGATTCTACGAGTTTTTCTGGAGTTGAACTTTTGCTTTCTTTTAATGATTTTATTATTTGTTTTTCAATGGAATGAAGAACTTGCGACAATATGACAAAGTTCCAAAAAGACTTTTTAAACCTTAACCTAACTCAAACATGAATGCCTACTGATGAGTTTATTGTCACACCTTGGCATGTTGAAGGTGAAATTGATTATGACAAGTTGATAAAACGATTTGGAACAGAAAAAATTTCAAAACAACTACTAACTAGAATCGAAAAATTAACTGGCGATCTTCATTTTATGTTGAGAAGAGGTATTTTTTTCTCTCATCGAGATTTGAATGCCGTTTTAAATGAATATGATAAAGGTAACAAGTTTTTCCTGTATACTGGAAGAGGCCCTTCTGGACATACTCATATTGGGCATCTAGTTCCATGGGTTTTTGCAAAATGGCTCCAAGACAAATTTGGAACAAATATGTATTTTCAGCTAACAGATGATGAAAAATTCTTTTCAAAACAAAACCTGTCCTTAGAAGAAACGAAACAATTTGCTTTTGAAAATGCTTTGGATTTTATTGCACTTGGTTTCAAGCCTGAAAATACTAAGATAATTATTGATACTGAGAATATCAAAACCCTATATCCCATTGCAGCTCAAGTAGCAAAAAAAATTAACTTCTCAAATACAAAAGCAGTATTTGGTTTTTCAAATGATACTAATATTGGAATGATTTTCTATACATCACTTCAATCTGCACCATGTTTTATTGAAGATAGACCAGTGCTTATTCCACTTGGAGTAGACCAAGATCCTCATTTCAGATTGACAAGAGATGTTGCACCAAAAATTGGCAAACAAAAACCAGCATTAATCCACAACATTATGATTCCAGCGCTGCAAGGACCTGGAGGAAAGATGTCAGCATCTGATGATAATGGAACTGTTTACACCACTGATCCTCCAGAAGTTGTAAAAAAGAAGATTAACAAATATGCATTTTCTGGAGGACAACCAGACATTGAAGAACATAGGAAAAAAGGAGGAAATCCAGACATCGATGTGTCTTATCAATATCTTAGGATTTTCTTTGAACCAGACGATAATAAATTAAAACAAATCTATGATGATTACAAATCTGGCAAAATGTTAACAGGAGAACTAAAAGCAATCCTAATTGAAAAAATCAATGGGTTTCTAAAGATTCATCAAGAAAAACGCGAAAAAGCTAGTAACCAATTAAGTAAATTTCTTTTAGAAAGTTAATGAAAAGGAAAATTACATGTCTTGACAAATATGAAGCTGAAAAACTTGCTAGTTTAATCTTTATCAAAGAAGCCAAAGAGACGTTTATCACTGAAATTTTGAATATTGTTGATAATGAGATTATTGTAAAAATAAAAGATAAATCGGCTCACAGCATCGTATTCAAAGATAATTCCCATGTAGAGGCTTTTGCAGATTTTATTCAATCAGTACTTGAAAATGAACACAAGATTGTTAATACTTTAATTTCTGGGAACGAAATAGAAATCACTAAAGAATAAAATTAAACTAATGACTTGTCCATCTCAGAGCTCATTATTTCTTGAACTTTGAGAAAATAAAGTCGGGTAGAATATGGCATATTATCTAAATTATTATCAATTGTGATTATAAGATATCGTACGGCTCGCTTTGAAATATCAATATTGAATTTCATGTGGAGGATTGGATCCTGTTTTACATTTATTTTATCTGTAAGCCATGGTGGTGCCATCTCTCTTGTTTCATGAATTATTTTCTGATACCAGTAAGCTAGGTTTTCAGGATCAAGACCTTCCTTGAGAGTAGTAACATCATTCCCTATTTTTTTTAGCATGTGATTTATTATGGTCAAGGTTTGGTAGTTGAGATTTTTTGTTTTATCTCACTTACTCAAAGTTAGGCAAGTTATTTGTCAATTCAAGACAAGTTTCCTTCTTGGTCTATCTCTGATTTTTTGATTCTAGTAGTTGAGATTCGGCTTCCGTCTGCAGCTAACACCATTGGAACTATTACAACATCGACTAAGGGAAGATTTCTTTTCTGTCTCAAATTGTTTAAAATATCTCCCTTGGTACTTGTTTCCTCACTTACCACCAAAGCATCTACCTTTCCTTCAATAGCTGCAGGTCCAAAATCATTTTCAAGCTTGCTTATAGTATATGACGAATTTGGAAAGTATTGTTGAATGACAGATGTGAGGAATTCTAATCTTTTTGAATAATTATTAATAAGATTCTTGCCCTTTTTTGCAACAAGCTCATCTACTGCAAGTCCAATTATAACATGTGAAGAAATTGAAAAAGCCTTTGTTAAAAGTGCCATGTGCCCCTTGTGAATAATATCAAAAGTTCCACCAAGTGCAACTGTTTCATAGTGTGACATGATATGATTTTACAATCTTTGAAGATAAAGTTACTACTTTACAAGTACAAGTGAAATTGGACCATTAGAAGCCAGAGGAATCGCGTTTGGATCCCAAACAAATGTTTCAATAAAATACAATCCATCTTGCTGAGGCGTCCATGGTACTGTAGTAATTTGTTGTCCGGTAGAATTAAACGAGCCGTCTACCTTTCCAATATATTCAACAAAGGCTTTTTCTCCTGATTGTTTGATTTGTATATAGTAAACATAGGGTTGAACTTCAGGTTTTTGATTTGGTGAATATTGAATAGTTAATTCACTTTGTATGTTAACTGGAGAATTTACCATTAAATTAGGTAGTCGATTTCCCTCAGAATCTGTAACAGAGATATCATTTATTGTAACTAGACTAGAAATAAAATCTACAGTAGTTTTTGTTACATCTACTAGGCCGCTTGAATAATCTTTTGATTCTGCAACAATTTTGAAGATGGTAGCACGCGCATCTCGTGGTACATTAAAATTAAAATCATGTGAGTCTCCAACTTTAATTGTATCATCTATTTCTGTTGTGACAATTCCTAAAACCCTTGGAGGGGTAAATGGATCATAAGAGATCAGATAAATTTTTGTGTTTGTGCTATTTAGTTTACCGTGATTTGTTATTTTACCAGATAATGTTAAGTTTTCACCAATATTCAAAGTATCAAGAACAAAACTCAAAAGTGACTTTTTTTCTGGTGAAGAGCTGAAACCAAGCAAGTTAACTGATACATTAGTAATTTTAGAATTTGGACTGGGCGATTTTATCATATAGGGAGATTTTCCAAATGGTGGAATTACCTCTAGAATTGTAGTACCAATAGTAGTTTCCAATGGCTTGTCACTATTTTCGTCATAAAATCCAACCCAAACTTTTACTCCGCTAACTGGAAAGCTTTTGTTGTTTGAGACTTCGCCTAGAACTACAGTTGTTCCATCTGCATCTTTGTAGTTGAAAGGAGAATTGCTGGTGAGAACAATTCCCAAGGTTTGTGGAGTATCAACCTTTTGAGAAAAACTTGTACTAATTGGAAATAAGGTAAATATCAGAAATAATGCAAGCAGTATCTTTTTCATATAGAAACGATTGACGGAGGCAATTAATCTTGTAGAATATATCATAATGTCAACAAGGTGGATAGGAAGGTTTTACCTATTACTATTAGAAAAATAAGAAAAAGATGTTTAAAGATTAGATAATTTTATCTTCGTTTTTTCATAGCAGTAATAGCTATCCAATAAACTAAGCCGGGAGCTAATCCAACTATAAGAGGAATCCATACGGGCCATCCATCTGCAGCTGTTGCCATAAGAAATCGCTCTACCCTATCATATTTAAATCCATCTTAGAGTTTTAAACTCGAAAATGATCGCTTGTATGTAAAACTAATTCTCATTAGAGCTATTTCGGAAAGAAATTATTGAAAATGAAAAATGGACTGAAGGGGATTTGAACCCCTGACCCCTCGCGTGCAAGGCGAGTATTCTACCAGTCTGAACTATCAGCCCATGGGTTGGATGATTGGTGTGTGGATTTTAATTGTTCTCTTCTTCGTTAGGCAAAGATTTTATTTCCAATAAAACAGATTTTTTTATGGTACTGTTAGAATCGCAAATAAAATTAAAAACTAGAGACCATGCTCCGGATTTTGAATTATTAGGAATAGATAGCAAAAAACATTCCTTAGATGATTACAAAGACTATGAAGGTTTACTTGTTATTTTCATGTGTAACCATTGTCCATATGTAAAGGCAAAAATTAAAGCAATAAACGAAGTTTACGAAAAGTTCAAAGACAAAATTGCAGTGATTGGGATAAACAGTAATGATCCAATTAACTATCCTGATGATGGTTTTGAGAATATGAAAAAAATAGCAAAAGAAAAGGGCATAAAGTTTGATTATCTAGTAGATGAAACTCAAGAAATTGCTCAAAAATATGGAGCAATATGTACACCTGACCCGTTTCTCTTTGATAAAGAAAAGAGGCTCATCTTTCATGGCAGAATTGATAACGCAATGAAACCAGAAGATATTGCTACTGAAAAGACCATGATAAACAATATTGAGAAATTTCTTTCTGGAGAAAAAATCAAAAAAGATTTTGATCCCTCTATTGGTTGCTCAATAAAGTGGAAAGAACAGCAAACTTAAATGAGCTGGCTCTTGAAAAATTTTCAGGGCCGGTAGCTCAGCTTGGCTGGAGCGTTCGACTGATAAACTTATTCAGACATCGAAAGGTCGTGAGTTCGAATCTCACTCGGCCCATGTTTGATTTTTTAGGGTATAGAACGCTCAAACGTTGTTTCTGACCATTGTAATACAGTTTCTAAATTATCTGCAATCAAATCTGCCTTTACAAGAGTATTTTTTTTGATCTTGCTGCAAAGTACTAGATTAAGATTTTTTCCAAATTTTCCCTTCACCGAATTTACAGATTGAGAGAAAAACTTCAAACCTTCATTTGTCTCAGAGAATATGACAATTATCATTACTCCATTTTTTTTCGTCCAAACTTTTCCGAGGAATTGCTGCAAATCTAAATCAAAAATTACATCTATAGCATCAGACATATCACCAAGGGATGAAACATGCCACCCCTCAGAGTGAAATGATGCAGAAGCTGATTCTGCAATTAAAGCACTCTCGGAATCTGCAGAAATTATTATAACATTCTTTTGAGGATTAATTTCTGTAGTTATTAGATTAAGTATTTGAATTGAGTTAGATATTATTTGGCCAAGTAGTTTTTCTTCTGATTTACTAATTTTTCCCTGATCAAAAAGGTCCCGAACAGATTCAATAGCTGGAAGAATTACTTCAGTCATTAATTTTGGTGTATTTACATTAGAATGAATACAGTTTCTAATTAAGTTGTATACTTTTTGTTCATTTATTGAAGTTAATAATTCTAGGTATTTTGGTTTAACATGAAAATAGTCGTCAGGAAATTCAAATTGTTCTGTGCCCTCTTCAATAAACCATAAGTTAACATTTCCAATATTTTTTTGTCGGAGCATACCTTCAGATGCAAAGACGTTAAGATACTTTGACATGGTAACTCGATTTATTCCAAGTTTTTCTGAAATCTCACCTCCTGAAAGTCCTGTTTTTGAATTGGATAGAATCTCAACGAGTTTTTGTTTTAGGTCTTGTGTGTGGTATCCTTTTGCCATACAACTTTAGATTTTTAGTATAGTATAAAGTCTAATTCTCGTTTACTCTTATGGTCATAGCCTGAAAGAATAAACATTAAATACTTGAGTACTTTAATGTACGGTAAGATTAGGTAAAATGCCAAAAGCTGGATTTAAATCAATAACCATTTCTGAAGAGGTTTACGATAAGTTCTTCGATGTGTATCAAAAGAATAAACCAGAACTCGTCATGAAGGGTGTCAATAGTTTTGCCGGTTATATCACGTACACTCTAGAAGATATGATGCTAAAGGACAAGACGTTTGCAAGATATGCTCCCAAACTTGAAAAGATCTCAGTTGATGATGATAGAGTAATAATTAAAGACAATATCAAAAACAGGATTGCTGAGGTTACTATCCAAAGAGGCGAGCTTTATTGCCAGTTATGTGAGGAAAAAAATTGTTTCCATATTGGATTTGTATTTTCACTTCCTGATGTTTACGAAGTTTTGAATTCTAAGGGAATAAGACATCCAAAATAATATGGAGGGGGTGGGATTCGAACCCACGAACCCCTAAGAGACGAGATCACCCATTTTTTGATCTTAAGTCTCGCGTATCCAAAAGCATAAGCTTTCGTTGGCCAGGCTTGACTACCCCTCCACACAATAGCTAAAATTTATTCGAAATTTAACAGTTTAGTGTTTTCTTAGAGGATAATCAAAATTATAAAGAGTCCCCAGAGTCAGAAGTTCATGCTTCGATAGCTCAGCCTGGTAGAGCGTTACCTTGGTAAGGTAAAGGTCGCGGGTTCAATTCCCGCTCGGAGCTTTCAATAATTTCCCACTCTGTAAAGTCTTAGGGATCTAGAATGGATTATGTTTTGTCTTAGGCTGATTTTATTTCTTATTATTAAATTCAGATAACATTTTGGAATAGTAATCTAATGCTGATGCCATGGA
>Ga0334722_10000514_pt1 | contig 56628 bp, 46 predicted proteins | sample C3_bottom_MG_FD_207210 | JGI IMG/M metagenome (GOLD analysis project Ga0334722, IMG submission 207210) | Sediment microbial communities from Yellowstone Lake, YNP, Wyoming, USA - C3_bottom | ecosystem: Environmental > Aquatic > Freshwater > Lake > Sediment | place: USA: Wyoming | collected...
CCGTCGCAGCAGATCGCGGTCAAGCGCGCGGACCGGGTGCGCCTCGTTTCCATGCCGTCCGAAAAGAAGGATAACTGATCGTGCAGCTGCCCGTAATTCCCGCGCTGTCGCTGTCGCACTTCCTGATACTCGGGGCGCTGTTGTTCGCGATCAGCATCGTCGGCATCTTCCTGAATCGCAAGAACGTGATCATTCTGCTGATGGCGATCGAACTGATGCTGCTGGCGGTGAACATGAACTTCATCGCCTTCTCGCATTACCTCAATGACATCTCCGGTCAGGTGTTCGTGTTTTTCATCCTGACCGTGGCGGCGGCCGAATCGGCCATCGGCCTGGCGATCCTGGTGGTGCTGTTCCGCAATCTGTCCACCATCAACGTCGACGACCTGAATACATTGAAGGGCTAAAGGAAGGCCATGGGCAAGGTACAACGGGCAGGAAGCAGGGGCGGGCGGGAGCGGCATCCGGCCCGTCGCCTCGCGCGCGGCCCGCACTCTACACCCGGGGCAACGCTATGACATCGATGCAGCAACTCTACCTGCTGGTGCCGCTGGCCCCGCTTGCCGGCGCGCTGATCGCCGGCCTTGCCGGACGCGCCATAGGCCGCGCCGGCGCCCACTGGGTGACCATCATCGGGGTGATGATCGCGTTCCTCGGTTCGGTGGCGGTGTTCTTCGACGTGATGAACGGCAACGTGTTCAACGGCAGCGTCTACACCTGGCTCACTTCGGGCGAGACGCGCTTCGAGATCGGCTTCCTGATCGACCGGCTGTCGGTGCTGATGATGGTGGTCGTCACCTTCGTGTCGCTGATGGTGCACATCTACACTATCGGCTACATGGCCGACGACCCCGGCTACCAGCGCTTTTTCTCCTACATCTCGCTGTTCACCTTCTCCATGCTGATGCTGGTGATGTCGAACAACTTCGTGCAGCTGTTCTTCGGCTGGGAGGCGGTCGGCGTGGTGTCCTACCTGCTGATCGGTTTCTGGTACACCCGGCCGACGGCGATCTACGCCAACCTCAAGGCGTTCCTGGTGAACCGCGTCGGCGATTTCGGTTTCCTGCTCGGCATCGGCCTGATCCTCGCCCATTTCGGCTCGCTCGATTACGCCAGCGTGTTCTCGCAGGCGCCGGGCATGGTCAAGACCACCATAGAAATCTTCCCGGGCGCGCCCTGGCTGCTGATTTCGGTGATCTGTATTTGTCTGTTCATCGGCGCCATGGGCAAATCGGCGCAGTTTCCGCTGCATGTCTGGCTGCCCGATTCGATGGAAGGCCCGACCCCGATCTCGGCCCTGATCCACGCGGCGACGATGGTGACCGCCGGCATTTTCATGGTGTCGCGCATGTCACCGCTGTTCGAGTTGTCCGAGGCGGCGCTGTCCTTCGTGCTGGTGATCGGCGGCATCACTGCCTTTTTCATGGCGCTGATCGCGGTGGTGCAGTACGACATCAAGCGCGTGATCGCTTACTCGACCCTGTCGCAACTGGGCTACATGACCGTGGCCCTCGGCGCCTCCGCCTATTCGGTCGGCATGTTCCACCTCATGACCCACGCCTTCTTCAAAGCCGTGCTGTTCCTGGGCGCGGGCTCGGTGATCATCGCCCTGCACCACGAGCAGGACATGCGCAAAATGGGCGGGCTGCGAAAATACATGCCGATCACCTACATCACCATGCTGATCGGCGCGCTCGCCAACGCCGGGCTGCCCCCGTTCGCCGGATTTTTCTCCAAGGATTCGATCATCGAGGCGGTGCATCTGTCGCATACCCCGGGTGCCGGTTTCGCCCATCTGATGGTGCTTTTGGGTGTATTTGTCGGCGGGCTGTATTCCTTCCGTCTGATTTTCTACGCCTTCCACGGCAAGGAGCGCTTCGGGGCGCATGACGCCGCACACGCCCATGACGCCGGCCATGCCGCGGCCAAGGACGAGCACGGCCATGGCGGCCACGATCACGTGCCGCACGAATCGCCCTGGGTGGTGACCCTGCCGCTGGTTCTGCTCGCGATTCCGTCGATCGTCGCCGGGTGGACCATAGGCACCGTCCTCTACGGCGGCTATTTCGGCTCCGCCATCGTCATCGCGCCGGAACACGAGGGCATGGCCGAACTCGCGAAAGAGTTCCACGGCGTGCTCAGCATGACGCTGCACGGCCTGACCGCGCTGCCGTTCTGGCTGGCGCTCGCAGGCGCCGCGACCGCCTGGTATCTGTACATCGTGAAGCCGGAGCTGCCGGGGGTGCTGCGGCAGAAGTTCAGCTTCGTCGTCAACATCCTGATGGAGAAGTACGGCTTCGACCGCTTCAACGACTGGTTCTTCGCCGGCGGCGCGCGCGCGGTCGGCGGCGGTCTGTGGAGAATCGGGGATGTGACCATCATCGACGGCTTCATGGTCAACGGCGCGGCGCGGGTGGTCGGCTGGATTTCCAGCCTGGTGCGCCTGTTCCAGTCCGGCTACATCTATCACTACGCTTTCACCATGATCATCGGCGCTTTCGGGCTGTTGTCCTGGTGGTTCCTGCGGACATAGGGCAGAGACCATGACTTCCACCCCCTGGCTGAGTTTGACAATCTGGATCCCGATCCTGTTCGGGCTCGTGGTGCTCACGCTCAGCGACCGCCACGCGGCGCAAGTGCGGCAGATCGCGCTGATCGGCGCCGTGCTGGGCCTGGCGGCGAGCGTGCCGCTGTACACCGGCTTCAACATGCAGACGAGCGCGATGCAGTTCGTCGAACTCTCGCCCTGGATTCCCCGCTTCAACATCAATTACCACCTGGGCGTGGACGGGATTTCGGTCCTGTTCATCCTGCTGAACAGTTTCATCACCGTGCTGGTGGTGATCGCGGGCTGGGAGTCGATCACGAAGAAGGTGGCGCAGTACATGGCGGCCTTCCTGATCATGTCGGGCGTGTTGAACGGCGTATTCGCCGCCCTCGACGCGATGCTGTTCTATGTGTTCTTCGAGGCCTCGCTGATTCCGATGTATCTGATCATCGGGGTCTGGGGCGGACCGAACCGCGTGTATGCGGCGGTCAAGTTCTTTCTCTACACCCTGTTCGGGTCGCTGTTGATGCTGGTGGCGCTGCTCTACCTGTTCGACAAGTCGGGCGGCAGCTTCGCTATCCTCGATTGGCACAAGCTGCCGCTGGCGATGACGCCGCAGATCGTGCTGTTCTTTGCCTTCTTCATGGCGTTCGCGGTGAAGGTGCCGATGTGGCCGGTGCACACCTGGTTGCCCGATGCCCACGTCGAGGCGCCCACCGGCGGCTCCGCGGTACTGGCGGCGATCCTGCTCAAGCTGGGCGCCTATGGTTTCATCCGCTTCGCGCTGCCCATCCTGCCCGACGCGAGCCACGCGCTCGCCGGTTTCATGATCACGCTGTCCCTGATCGCCGTGGTCTACATCGGGCTGGTGGCGATCGCGCAGACGGACATGAAGAAGCTGATCGCCTATTCCTCGATCGCGCACATGGGTTTCGTCACCCTCGGATTCTTCATCTTCAACGCCTACGGCATGGAAGGGGCGCTGGTGCAGATGGTGTCGCACGGCTTCGTCTCGGCGGCCATGTTCCTGTGCGTCGGCGTGATGTACGACCGCATGCACAGCCGCAACATCGCCGACTACGGCGGCGTGGTCAACACCATGCCCAAGTTCGCATCGCTGATGATGCTGTTCGCCATGGCCAACTGCGGGCTTCCCGCCACCAGCGGCTTCGTCGGCGAATTCATGGTGATCATGGGCGCGCTCAAGCACAGCTTCTGGATTGGATTCCTCGCGGCGACCACGCTCATTTTCGGCGCGGCCTATACCCTGTGGATGTACAAGCGGGTGATTTTCGGCGCCGTGGCCAACGATCACGTGGCCAAATTGAAGGACATAGGCGCGCGCGAATTCCTGGTGCTGGCGCTGCTCGCGCTCGCCGTGCTCGGCATGGGCCTGTATCCGCAGCCCTTCACCGAAGTGATGCACGCCTCGGTCAACGCTCTGCTGCAGCACCTCGCGGTGAGCAAGCTCTGAGGCCATAGAACCCATGAATTTCACCATGCCCAACCTGCTCCCCGCCTACCCCGAGATCTTCCTGCTGATCATGGTCTCGGTCATCCTGGTGGTGGACCTGTTCCTGCCGCAGCAGCAGCGCTACATCAGTTACGTGCTGACGCAGTTGACGCTGCTCGGCTGCGCCGTGCTCACGATGGACGTCGCGGTGCTCACCCAGGGCCAGGCCACAGCCACCTTCAACAACATGTTCGTCGCCGACCTGATGGGGCACGCGTTGAAGCTCGGGTCCTATATCGCCCTGTTCGCGACCCTGGTCTATTCCCGCGCCTACCTCGCCGACCGCGGCATGTGGAAAGGGGAATTCTTCGCCCTGGTGCTGTTCGCGCTGATGGGCATGATGGTGATGATCTCGGCCAATCACTTCCTCACGCTGTATCTCGGCCTGGAACTGCTGTCGCTGTCGCTGTACGCGATGGTGGCGCTGGACCGCGACTCGGCCCGGGCCACCGAAGCGGCGATGAAATACTTCGTGCTGGGTGCGCTTGCCTCGGGCCTCCTGCTCTACGGCATGTCCATGATCTACGGCGCCACCGGCACGCTCGACATTTCCCGCGTCGCCCACACCATCGCCAGCGCGCACCCGAACAAGATCGTGCTGACTTTCGGCCTGGTGTTCCTGGTGTCCGGCATGGCGTTCAAGCTCGGCGTGGTGCCGTTCCACATGTGGATACCCGACGTCTATCACGGCGCACCGACCGCGGTCACCCTGATCATCGGTTCCGCGCCCAAGCTCGCCGCGTTCGCGATGGCGATGCGCCTCCTGGTCATGGGCCTGCTCGACCTCGCTGTGGATTGGCAGCAGATGCTGGTGATCCTGGCGGTGCTGTCCATGGCGGTGGGGAACCTCGCGGCGATCGCGCAGACCAACATCAAGCGCATGCTCGCGTATTCGACCATATCGCATATGGGTTTCATGCTGCTCGGCCTGCTGGCCGGCGTGGTCAACGGCAACTGGCTCAACGCCGCCGACGCCTACAGCGCCGCGATGTTCTACGTCGCGGTCTACGTGCTGACCACCCTGGGCACTTTCGGCATGGTGCTGCTGCTGTCACGCGCCGGCTTCGAAGCCGAGAACCTGGACGACTTCAAGGGGCTGAACGCGCGCAGCCCGTGGTACGCCTTCATCATGCTGCTGCTGATGTTCTCGCTCGCGGGCGTGCCGCCCACGGTCGGTTTCTACGCCAAGCTGTCGGTGCTGCAGCCGCTCTTGGCGGCGGACATGGTGTGGCTCGCGGTGGTGGCGGTGATGTTCTCCCTGATCGGCGCCTTCTACTACCTGCGCATCGTGAAGCTGATGTACTTCGACGAACCGCTGGACACCGCGCCGATCGCGCCCAGCCTGGACGTGAGCGTGCTGATCTCGGTCAACGGCCTGGCGGTGCTCGCGCTCGGCCTCATGCCGCAGTCGCTGATGGCGCTGTGCTACTTCTCCATTAAAGCGCTGTGAGCCCGGCCGCGGGCCTGCCGTTGCAGCGCGCCGCGTTCGCCTGTCCCGCCGCGGGGTGCGAGCGATGAAATTCGTCGAGCGTCTCGAGCGCGCATGGGCCGCCGCGGACAGCCTGCTTTGCGTCGGCCTCGACCCCGACCCCGCGAGGCTGCCGCAGCAACTGGCCGCCGCGAAATATCCGATATTCGAGTTCGGCCGCGCGATCGTCGACGCTACCGCCGATCTGGTGTGCGCGTTCAAGCCGCAGATCGCCTACTATGCGGCGGCGCGCGCCGAAGACCAGCTCGAAATGACCCTGGCCCACATCCGGCAGCACCATCCTTCGATACCGGTGATCCTGGACGCCAAGCGCGGCGACGTGGGCAGCACGGCCGAAATGTATGCGCGCGAAGCGTTTGAGCGCTACCAGGCCGATGCCGTCACCGTGAACCCTTATCTGGGGCTGGATTCGCTGCAGCCTTTCCTGGATTACGCGGACAAAGGGGTGATCGTGCTGTGCCGCACCTCCAACCCCGGCGCGCGCGACGTGCAGGACATCGAAAGCGGGGGCAGAAAACTGTACCAGCTGATCGCCGAAAAGGCGGCGCGCGAATGGAATGCGAACGCCAATGTGCTGCTGGTGGTGGGGGCGACCTATCCGGAAGAATTGCGCCAGATCCGCGGCATCGTCGGTGACATGCCGCTGCTCGTGCCCGGCGTGGGCGCGCAGGGCGGGGACGTGGCCGCGGTGCTCGCCAACGGCGCGACCGCCGAGGGCACCGGGCTGATCATCAACAGCTCACGCGCGGTGCTCTACGCCAGCGGCGGTGAGGATTTCGCGCAGGCGGCGCGAGCCGTGGCGCTGAAAACGCGCGACGAGATCAACGCCCAGCGCAAGCCGAAGCGATGAAGCCGGCCGATCTGACGGAGCACGAGACCGCCAGCGAGACCGTGTACCAGGGCAAGCTGCTGCAGGTCAAATGCGATACGGTGCGGCTGCCCGACGGCAAGGCGGCGACGCGCGAGTATGTCGAGCACAACGGCGCGGTGATGGTCATCCCGGTGCTGGACTCGGGCGAGCTGGTGATGGAGCGCCAGTACCGTTACGTCATGCGCCAGCATTGCATCGAGTTTCCGGCCGGAAAAATCGATCCGGGCGAGGCGCCGCTCGCCACCGGCCGGCGCGAATTGCTGGAGGAGACCGGCTACGTCGCGCGCGATTGGATTTATCTCACCACCATCCATCCGACCGTGGCCTATTCCACCGAGCGCATTCTGGTCTATCTCGCCCGCGGCCTCGAGTATCGCGGCGGCAAACTGGACGACGGCGAATTCCTCGAGGTGCTCAATCTGTCTCCGGCGGCGCTGCTCGATCTGGTACGCTCCGGCGAAATCAGCGACGTGAAGACGGTGATGGGGGCGTTGTGGCTGGAGAAACTGCTGCGCGGCGACTGGGTAGCCGGACCGGCTTTGCCTTAGGCGGGGCGGGAATCCCTTCGTGCCAATTCGCCGCGGCGAAAACGGCGACAAGACGGGCCAACGCGACCCCGCTATGAGTTTTGCCAAGGAATATCTCGCCCAACTGGAAGCCTATGCGGCGCTGGGCCCGCTGCCTCGGGTGCGCGCCCTGCACCTGCCGCCAGGCCGCTTTGCGCAGGACAACCGGGGCGAATTTTGCGCTTTGGAACTGGAGGACGGGTCGATCGGACTGTCATTCGTCCTGCTCGACGACACCCTGGAGCGGCTGCTCGACCGGGCACAAGGGCTGGGTCTCGCGGGCGCCGACGCACTGGCGCTGGCCCGCCGCTATGCGAGCGATGGCGGCATCTGGAAGACGCTGGGATTCGCCGCCGCGAACGCGTTGACCCGCTGCCTCTACGATCGCGCGGCATTCTGCCCGGACAGGAGCTCCGATTCGATAGGTCAACTGAATCCGCAAGCGGGCGAACACATAGGCATGATAGGCAAATTCACACCCCTGCTGCGCCGTATACTGGACAGCGGCGCAAGGCTCACCATAGTTGAACTGAACCCGGAGCTGGTGGGCGAGCACGAAGGCTACCGTGTCACGCTCGATGCCGCCGAGCTCGCCGACTGTGATAAGGTGGTCTCCACCAGCACTCTGCTCTTGAACGACACCCTCGATCGCATGCTCGGCTATTGCTGCCATGCGCGTTCGTTCGCGATGATAGGGCCGAGCGCAGGCTGCCTCCCCGACGCGCTGTTCGCCAGGGGCGTGACCGTGCTTGGCGGAAGCTGGATCAACGATGGGAAAGGGTTCACTGCCGCGTTACGCAGCGGCGAGCCCCTGAGCGCCTACACCAGCAAGTCCGCGCTCGGCCGCGGCAACTATCCGGGGTTCGACTCGCTGCTGGCGCGCGCTCGCGACCGCGGGAATTGACGGCATGACTTTCGCCTCGGATCAGGAAGTGCTCGATGCCGCGTTGACCTTGATCCATACGCGCCAGCATGTTTCGCCCAAGCGGCTGGGCGATCCCGGGCCGGATGCAGCGCAGATCGAAAAGATACTCGGCGCCGCAGGCGCAGCGCCCGACCACGGCCGGATCAATCCCTGGCGCCTGGTCGTCATTCCGGTCGAGCGGCGCCATCTCCTCGGCGCAGCCTTCGCCGACGCGCTCGCTGAACGCGATGCCAGCGCGACCCTGGTGCAGCGCGAGGAAGCGAGGGCCAAGGCGCACCGCGGCCCGTTCCTGGCGCTGGTGGTGGTGCGCCTGGATCCCGCGCTGGGTGAAACCCATCCGCAGGAACGCATGATTTCGGCGGGCTGCGCGATTCAGAACATGCTGCTCGTCGCGCATGCGATGGGCTTCGGCGCCGGTCTTTCCAGCGGCAGGGCGCTGTATTCGCGGCAGGTGCGCGCGCTATTCGGCTTGAGCGACCATGAACAGCCGCTGTGCTTCTTCAGCGTGGGAACGGTGACCACCGGCAAGGCCCAGCGGCCTAGGGCGAATCCGGCGGACTATACTTCAAGCCTGTAGCCGGGGTCGGTATCGCGCGCAAGCGCGACCGCCTATGGCATACTTGCAATGTGGTCTTTTTCCTCTGGGTGGCTCATGGCGAACGATGCTGGAATTCTTTCTTACGGTGCCTATCTCCCGCGGCGGCGCTTGCAGCGCAAGAGCATCGCCGCGGCCAACAGCTGGTTCGCGCCGGGGCTGCGCGGCCTGGCCAAGGGCGAGCGCGCGATGGCCAACTGGGACGAGGATACGGTGACCATGGCGGTGGAGGCGGCACGTGACTGCCTCGCTGGCCTGCCGCCGCCGGGCCTGGAGCAACTGATTCTCGCCTCGACCACGCATCCCTTTGATGACCGGCAGAACTCCGCCATTATGGCCAATGCACTGCATCTGGCTTCGTCCTTGCGCGTGCTCGACGTCACCGGCAGCCAGCGCGCCGGAACCTCGGCCTTGATCAGCGCCCTGGCAGGCGGGGGCAAGTCCTTGGTGACCGCAGCCGAGCACCGGCTGGCCAAGGCGGCGAGCCCGCAGGAGATGCATTTCGGCGACGGCGCCGCCGCGCTGCTGGTGGGCAAGGGCAAGCCGATCGCGCGCCTTATCGGCGCGCATAGCGAGACCGTGGATTTCGTGCACCAGTTCCGTTCCAGCGAGCGCGCCCACGACTATGCCTGGGAAGAGCGCTGGATCCGCGATGAAGGCTATATGAAGCTCGTGCCGGCGGCGCTCGCGGCGCTGTTCAAGGCGACCGGCGTGGCGCCGGCCGCGGTGACGCACTTCTGCCTGCCGTGCACCTTGCCGCGGGTGGTGCCGGGCGTGGCCAAGCGCGCCGGCATCCCCGAGACCGCGGTGCGCGATAATCTGGCCGCCGTCTGCGGCGATACCGGCGCCGCGCATCCACTGTTCATGCTGGCGCAGGCGCTGGCGCAAGCGAAGGCGGGCGACAAGATCCTGGTCGCCGCGTTCGGCCAGGGCTGCGATGCACTGCTGTTCGAAGTCACCGAGGCGATCGCCGCGCTCCCCGCCCGCGGCGGCGTCGACGGCGCGCTGGCGCGGCGCAAGGAGGAAACGAACTACCTGCGCTTCCTCGCCTTCAACGACCATATCGCCCTGGAGCGCGGCATGCGCGCCGAGGCCGACAAAGGCACGCCGCTGACGACGCTGTATCGCAACCGCGACATGATCACGGGCCTGGTCGGCGGGCGCTGCCGCAACTGCGGTACGCTGCAGTTTCCGCGCGGGCGCTATTGCGTGAACCCAGCATGCAACGCGCTGGACAGCCAGGATGATCAGCCGTTCTCCGACACGCAGGCGAAAGTGATGTCCTACACCGCGGACGTGCTCACCTACAGCGCCGATCCGCCCGCCTACTACGGCATGATCGAGTTCGACGCCGGCGGCCGCATGATGGCCGATTTCACCGATATCGACGAGGGCAAGGTCGAGGTGGGCATGGCCATGCGCATGATGTTTCGCATCAAGGAGCAGGACACCGCGCGCGGTTTCGTGCGCTATTTTTGGAAGGCCGCACCCGTCTGACACGCAGGCGCGGTGCGTGCACCAGCGCCGATAGCGACAAGGAGATCGACATGGCAACTGGCATTCGCGACAAGGTGGTGATCCTCGGAATGGGCTGCTCGAAATTCGGCGAGCGCTGGGACCGCAATGCGGAAGACCTGATGGTCGAGGCGTTCGAGGAGTGCACCCAGGACGCCGGTATCGGGCGCGAGCAAATCGAGGCCGCCTGGTTCGGCACCGCGATCGAGGAACAGCACGTGGGCAAGTCCGGCGTGCCGCTGGCGATGACGCTGCGCCTGCCCTACATCCCGGTGACCCGGGTCGAGAACTATTGCGCCACCGGAACCGAGGCGTTTCGCGGCGCGGTCTACGCGGTTGCATCGGGTGCCGTGGACATCGCGCTCGCGCTCGGCGTGGAGAAGCTGAAAGACACCGGCTACGGCGGGCTGCCGCAGCGCGGCCGCGGCGGGCTGAACAATATGTTCTGGGCAAATATCTCGGCGCCGGGATCGTTCGCGCAGCTGGCGGCGGCCTACCGCGCGAAGCATCACGTCGACGCCAAGGACCTGAAGCGCGCCATGGCGCATATCTCGGTCAAGAGCCACGACAACGGCGCGCTGAATCCGAAAGCGCACCTGCGCAACAAGATCACCGAGGACGACGTGATGAACGCGCCGATGATCGCCGACCCGCTGGGGCTGTACGACTGCTGCGGCGTGTCGGACGGCGCGGCCTGCGCCATTGTGACCACGCCCGACATCGCGCGCGGCCTGGGCAAGAAGGACCTGGTCGGCGTGAAGGCGGTGCAGCTCGCGGTGTCGAACGGGCAGGAAGTGCAGTTCGGCGAGTGGGACGGCTCTTATTTCGCCACCACGCGCGTGGCGGCGAAGCGCGCCTACCAGGAAGCCGGCATAGCCGATCCGAGGAAGCGCATTTCCATGTTCGACGTGCACGATTGTTTCTCGATCACGGAACTCGTGACCATGGAAGACCTCGGGATCTCGCAGGAGGGCAAGGCGATAGGCGACGTGCTCGACGGCTTTTACGACGCCTCGGGGAAGATTCCCTGCCAGATCGACGGCGGCCTCAAGTGCTTCGGCCATCCGATCGGCGCCTCGGGACTGCGCATGATTTACGAAATGTATCTGCAGCTGAACGGCCGCGCGGGCGAGCGCCAGCGCCCGGACCCGGTACTCGGCATGACGCACAACCTCGGCGGCTTTCCCAGCCAGAATGTTTCGGCGATCACCATCGTCGGCCGCTACGGCGCCTGAGCGCGCGTCGCGCCCGACAATGCAGGCCAGGCGGGTCTGAGGCAGGCGGTGCTGTGGCGCTCGGTCAAACGCGCGCAGTCATGATGCGGCCGGACCCGTACAGGCTGAATCCATCGCTGCGGCCGGCAAAATAGCGCGTGTTCGCCTCATCCGCGCCGAAGCTGCTCGCATGGGAGTAGCCCATTGCGCCTAGCTCCCGCGCGAGCGCTGCCGGATCGAAATGGCTGATCCAGGGTTCGCCGATGCGGGCGACGCGCGCGGCGTGCCTTGCGCGCGCAATCCGCTCCGGCTCGCCGAGCGCCTCGTCCGGAACCGAGAAGTCAAAAACAATCTCGCTGCCGCGGGCGCAGGAACCGGCCACGAAACCCAGCGTCTGCATCACGGCGTCGCGGGTGAGATAGATGGTCACGCCGAGCCAGGAAATAAATGCGGGCGCATCGTGCCTGAATCCGGCGCGGCGCAGGCGGTCAGCGAGCGACTGCTTCTCGAAATCAATCGGTACGAAGCTGAGCGATCGCGGCAATTCGATCCCGTGCTCGCGCAGCTGGGCGCGCTTCCACTCCTGCGTCGACGGATGATCGACTTCGAAGACACGCAGGCGCTTGCCGTGTGGATTGCGGTAAGCGAAAGTGTCCAGCCCGGCGCCGAGGACGATGTATTGTCTTGTGCCTTGCAGGTAGACGCGTTCGAGCTCGTCCTCGGCATAGCGGCTGCGCATGACGAGGAAGGCGCGCCACGCGCGCGAGCTCGCGCTGCGGTAGCGCGCGAGGTTCAGCGCGAGCCACTTGACGCGCTGCGCGCCGAGGATACTTAGCGCCACGGGATCGTCGAATACCAGTGGCCGCTCGATCAGCTGGTGCGCCGCCCGCTGCAGTGCCGTGCTCTTGGCAGTCAGGCTCGGTTCGCCTTCTTGCAGGGCCAGGGATTCTGCCGGAGACAGCGACCCCAGCCCGAGGGCGGCCATCGAGCCCAGAAACCGACGGCGCGTGAACATGGTGTGAGCTTTCGCAGGCGCGCGCTTAGTAGCGCGCGTTACCCGGCGTGCGCGGGAACGGAATCACGTCGCGCACGTTCGCCAGGCCGGTGATGTAGGACACGGTGCGCTCGAAGCCCAGGCCGAAGCCCGCGTGCGGCACGCTGCCGTAACGGCGCAGGTCGCGGTACCAGCCGTAGTGGCCCTTGTCGAGCCCGGCCTCGTCCATGCGCGCATCGAGCACGGCGAGGCGCTCTTCGCGCTGGCTGCCGCCGACGATTTCGCCGATGCCGGGAACCAGCACGTCCATCGCCGCCACCGTCCGGCCGTCGTCGTTCAGGCGCATGTAGAACGCCTTGATCTCCTTCGGATAGTTCATCAGCACCAGCGGCCCGCCGATGTGTTTTTCGGCGAGGTAGCGTTCGTGCTCGGACTGCAGGTCCATGCCCCATCGCACCGGGAACTCGAACTTGCCCTTGGCTTTCTCCAGGACGGCGATCGCCTCGGTGTAATCCATGCGGACGAACGCCTTGTCGACGATGCCCTGCAGCTTCGCAATCACGCCTTTCTCGATGCGCTCGTCGAAGAAGGCCATGTCGTCGCCGCGCTCGGCCAGCACCGCCTTGAGCACGTATTTGAGCAGGGCCTCGGCCAGGGTCGCGTTGTCGGCGAGATCGGCGAACGCGATCTCGGGCTCGACCATCCAGAATTCGGCCAGGTGGCGGCTGGTGTTGGAGTTTTCGGCGCGAAACGTCGGGCCGAAGGTATACACCTTGGACAGCGCGAGGCAATAGCTTTCGACGTTGAGCTGACCCGAAACGGTGAGGAAGGTTTCGCGGCCGAAGAAGTCCTGCGCGTAGTCTATTTTCCCCTCGGGGGTGCGCGGCAGGTTCGCCAGGTCTAGCGTGGACACGCGGAACAGTTCGCCCGCACCCTCGGCGTCGGCGGAAGTGATGATCGGCGTGTTGATCCAGACGAAGCCGTTCGCATCGAAAAAGCGGTGGATGGCCTGGGCAATCGCGTGGCGCACGCGCGTGGTCGCACCGATGACGTTGGTGCGCGGCCTCAGGTGCGCCACTTCGCGCAGGTATTCCATGGTGTGGGCTTTCGGCTGGATCGGATAGGTGTCCGGATCCTCCACCCAGCCCAGCACTTTGATTGCGCTCGCCTGCATTTCGAAGGGCTGGCCCTTGGCCGGGGAAGGCACGATGCGGCCGGTCGCCTCCACCGCGCAGCCGGCGGTGAGACGCGTCACTTCGTCAGCGTAATTGGCGAGCGTGGCGGGCGCGACCACCTGCACCGGATGAAACGAGGAGCCGTCCGAAACGTGGACGAAGGAGATTCCGGCTTTGGAGTCGCGGCGGGTGCGTACCCAGCCTTTCAGGGTGACAGCGGCGTCGGCCGGGGCGCGGCCGGAGAGGATGGCTAGGCAACTGCAAATGGTCATGATCGATGTCGACGGATGAAGAAAGGGGTCAATGCACGGCCGGCCGAATCAGGCATCAGGGCCGCGGCCGGCGGAACGGATGCGTGGCGGACAACCCGCCGTCGACCGCGATCGCCTGGCCGTTGATGTAGGATGCCTCGTCGCTCGCGAGGAACGCGGCCAGCGCCGCAATTTCGTGCGGCTCGCCGTAGCGCGCGAGCGGATTCAACTGGCCGAGGTTGGCCGCAGTGCCGCGCCCTCGGGCGTAGTCGAAAATCGGCTTGGTCATGCCGGTCTCGATCAGCCCCGGGCAGATGGCGTTGACGCGCACGCCGCTGCCGAAAAACGAATTGGCCGCGGTCTGCACCAGGCTGATCACCCCGGCCTTGCTCGCGCTGTAGGGGTTGCCGCCGGCATTGGCGCGCAGCCCCGCCACCGATGCGGTGCACACGATGGCGCCAGATCCCTGCTTCACCATGTGCGCTCCGGCGTGCTTGATCGCGAGGAAAGGGCCGATCAGGTTCACCCGCAGGATTTCCTGCCAGTGTTCCACTGTCTGCTCGAATAGCGGCACCAGGCCGCCGCTGATGCCGGCGTTGGCGTACACCACGTCGAGGCCGCCGAACTCGGCGATGGCGCGAGCGACATAGGCTTCGACCTCGGCCTCGTTGCCGGTGTCGGCCGCCAGCGCGACCGCTTTGCCGCCCGCGGCGGAAATCTGCGCGACGGTTTCTTCCACCGCGTCGTGCGTCCGGTCCACCGCCAGCACCGCGGCGCCTTCGCGCGCGAACAACAGCGCGCTGGCGCGCCCGATGCCGCTCGCCGCGCCGGTCACGATCGCGCGTTTGCCTTCCAGTCTGCCCATGTCTCGCCTCCGAATGTGGTTGCCGTGGTCTTCGCCTGACTCCGTCTCCGGCATTGTAAACGCTGCCGCCGGTCGAGGGCTGTTCCGTCTGCGAATAACCGCATGCCGGCTTGTGGTAATGTGCGAATTCCGATAGTCCTGAGACGCCAGCCATGCCCGTGACGATACGCCCCATCGAAGCCAACGACGAGCCGCGCTGGCGCGCACTGTGGGAAGGCTACTGCCGCTTCTACGAGCACGAGCTGATCGAAGCCGTGACACGGCACACCTGGGCGCGCATCCTGGATCCGGCCGCGCCGGTGCACGCGATCGTCGCCGAGCGCGCGGGTGAGGGCGTGATCGGCATGGCGAATTACATTATCCACGAGAATACCTGGACGCTCACCCCGGTGTGCTATCTCGAAGACCTGTACGTCGATCCGGGCAAGCGCGCGGCGGGCGTGGGCAAAACGCTGATCGACTGGCTGGTGGCCGAGATGCAGGCGCAAGGCTGGTCTCGGCTCTACTGGAACACCAAGGAGAACAACTACCGCGCGCGCGGGCTGTACGACAAGTACACGCCGCACAGCGGTTTCCTGCGCTACGTGATCAACAAGGCGCAGGCCTGATTTCCCCGGGGCGCAGGCCGCGCCTGAGTCTATTTTCTTACGATCACCTCGGGGCCGCCGCTGCCCGCCGTGCGCTCGTAGACGCCGTTGCCGGCTTTCTTGTACTTGGTGAGTCCCGAGTTCTTGATTTTGTCGTCTGACACCGAATAGGTGCCGCCCAGCGCGACCGCGCTGATGCGGCGCTCGCACGCCTGGCCGCAGGTCGGGCAGGCCGTGAGCTTGGCGTCAGCCATACGCTGCACCACCTCGAACCGGCCTTTGCAGGTTTCGCAATGGCCCGAGACCGGTGCATATTCGTAGATCGGCATGGCAGGATTCTAGCGCGGATGAAGAAGACCGTGTCGCGCGCGTGCGCCCGGACCGGATGGCCGGGCTGGAAATTCCCCTAAACTTTGCCGCGCGGCGGTCGTTAATTAACTCAGCTTCGGCGCTTTTGATCGGGATGGATTCTCAAGCCAAGGATATACCGATCAGGTTGTTGCCCATGAAATCCGCTGTTGTGCGCGCCCCTTAGTCGGGTGTACCTGATGCGGACGGGCGGTGACCACCCTAGACCCGATGTTTGAGGGTGGTCTCGATCAAACCGCCGAAGCGAACTGCAGAGGGCGTGACGCGAGTCGCGCCCTTCGCTTTTTTGCTAGCGGGGTTGCGCCGCAGATGTCGTCTCGCGCGCTGCAAACCTATCAAGGCTACTCGCTATTTTCCGGCTTTGCCAATACTTGACTTCGCCTGCCGCAAGGCGCAGCGTCGAATCTGGTCGCCAACGAACGCCGCATCTATCTCGAGTGTTGGCGGCTATGGTCACGGTCCCGAGCGCCGAGCGCAGGGCAAAACAATAATACGCCAGGCGCCGGGTTGTAGTCCGCAGTGTAAGCGAGGAGCACAGGCGATGAGTAAGCTCTATTGCATATCGGGCACGGCTATTGGTGTCGCGCTGATTCCAACTGCAGCGTTCGCGGCGCAGCTGGAGCAATTGCAGACGGCCTTCAACACTATGGTGCTGTACACCGTCTTCTTGTTCGTGGTGACCGTCATCCTTTACGTCTACTTCAGGAAACTGACCGAGAAGCGCAGATCTCCGGTGGACAGGCTGTTGGGCGAGCGCGAAGCGGTCCACTCCGTTGGCCCGGACAATTCGGTCACGGAATGCGTGCGTGTGATGTCTGCCTATCGTATCGGTGCCCTGATGGTCCTCGACGGCGAGCGCCTGATCGGCATCTTCACGGAGCGAGATGCCCTGAACCGAGTGCTGGCCGCGGGCCTCGATCCGGTCAGCACAAGAGTCTCCTCGGTGATGACGCAGGACCCATTCTGCATTTCGCCGGGAACGACGGTTGCCGAGGCCATGGAACTGGTCACCCAGCGGCGCTTCCGGCACCTTCCGGTGGTGGAAGACGGCAAGGTGCTCGCCGTCGTTTCGAGCGGGGATCTGACGCACTGGCTGGTGAAGGATCGGGTGGGAGAGGTGCAGGAGCTCGTCGACCTCGCGGCCCGGTCCTGATCGCCGCCAGGGACGCAGAATTCCGGGGCAGGCCGCCCGGCCTGCACCCGGTTCGGGCCCAGGACTAGGAGTGGTAGAGGTTCAAGTGGGTGCGACGCTTGCGGGCGACGCCGCTCTCGTGGGCCGCATGCGCGACCGCCTTGGCTACGACCTGCGCCACCTTGCGGTTGAAGACGCTGGGGATGATGTAGTCTTCCGACAATTCGTTCTTGCTCACCACGTTGGCGATGGCCTGCGCCGCCGCGAGCTTCATCGCTTCGTTGATGCAGGTGGCGCGGCTGTCGAGGGCGCCGCGGAAGATCCCCGGAAAACACAGGACATTATTGATCTGGTTCGGGTAGTCGCTGCGGCCGGTCGCTATGATGCGGGCGCAGTCCTGAATGTCCTCGGGCATGATTTCGGGCGTGGGGTTGGCCAGGACGAAGACCATGGAATCCTTGGCCATGCTCTGCACCGCTTCACGGGTGATGGTTCCCGGGGCGGATAAACCCAGGAACAGGTCGGCCCCCTTCATCGCCTGCAGCACCGTTCCCTTGAATTTTCCGGGGTTGGTGTGGGCGGCGAACCATTCCTTAGCCACGTTCATGTTCTGCTTGCGCCCCTTGTAGATCGCGCCGGAACGGTCGCAGCCGACGATGTTGGTCACGCCGGCGGCCAGCAGCATCTTGCTGCAGGCGACCCCGGCGGCCCCGACGCCGTTGACCACCACCTTCAGATCGGCCATTTTCTTCCTGACGATCTTGAGCGCATTGATCACCGCCGCCAGCACCACCACGGCGGTGCCATGCTGGTCATCGTGGAACACCGGGACGTCGAGGGCCGCCTTGAGGCGTTCCTCGATCTCGAAGCAGCGCGGCGCAGAGATGTCCTCGAGATTGAAGCCGCCGAAGGTCGGCGCCAACGCGATCACCGTGCGGATGATCTCCTCGGTGTCCTTGGTGGCGAGGCAGATGGGGAAGGCATCCACGCCGCCGAACTCCTTGAACAGCACCGCCTTGCCCTCCATCACCGGCATCGCCGCTTCGGGGCCGATATCGCCCAGCCCGAGTACCGCCGTGCCGTCGGAGACCACCGCAATGCAGTTCTTCTTGATGGTCAGGATTTGCGCCCGCGTCTTGTCCTCGGCGATGGCCATGCAGATCCGGGCCACCCCCGGCGTGTAGGCCATCGACAGGTCGGCGCGCGTGCGCACTGGTATCTTGCTGGCGATCTCGATCTTGCCGCCGAGATGCATCAGGAAGGTGCGGTCCGATACGCTGAGGACCTGTACGCCATCGAGTTTCTTGACGGCTGCTATCACCTCCTGGCCGTGCTGCGTGTCGCCGACATTGACGGTAATGTCGCGCACCATCTGTTCCTTGCTTGCGGACACCAGATCGACGGCGCCGATGTCGCCGCCGACCGAACCGATGGTAGAGGCGACCTTGCCCAGCATGCCAACGCGATTCTTCACCTGGACACGCAGGGTGATGCTGTAGCTGGGGCTCGGGGCTCCGTGGGGGGGGGGATTTCTTGCGGGCATGGAAGTTACTCCTCTTTGATGAAGTCGTATTTGCCTACACCCTGTATCAGCAGGAAGCGGCATGGTTTGGCGGACGAATTGGATATATGGTGTGCCAGCGGAGGCGTCACGGTGGCGGACTCGCCCGGACTCAATTCGCGCTGCGCATCCGGCGCCCGCGTTTCGACCAGCACCACGCCTTCCAGGCAGTAGTAGTGATCGGTAACCTGGGTGTGATGGTGCCAGGGGATGGATTCGCCGGGACCGAGCACGTATTCCCGCACCAGCACATCGGCGCCCTTGGCGATTACGGAAATCTTCTTCACTTGATAGAGTTGGGCCTGAACTTCGCGCATGACCATGCTCCCGGTAGTCGAGCAAGCTGTGGTGGCGGCCTAAGCAAGTCTACGCCTGAACGAGCGCATTGGGTCGGGTGCGACAGTGCAAAATCCCGGAAACGCGGACAGCCCTGGTTTCGATCGCGGCGCCGGCCCCCGGCGTCTACGGGGTACCGGGCAAGGCGATGCCGAATTTTTCCGCCCACGGCGCCAGCGCCGGCAGGATGGCCGCATGCAGTTCGATGCCGTCGCGCAACTGCTCTTCACGGCGCAGCAAGCCTTTCTGCCCGGGCAGGCGCACGCGCTCGAAACCCTCGCGCGGCGGGTTGTTCAGGCAGGCTTCGGCCACCCAGCCCATCTGCCGGCGGAATGCGTCGCCGCCGCTGAACGCTTCCGGATCGAGTATCTGCAGGAACAGACTGGCGCCCATGGGCTCCGGCGGGTCGGCGCGGCCGTGACCGGCGAGGCCCGCAGTCAACGCTTCCACCAGCAGCGCCAGGCCGTAACCCTTGTGTCCGGCATCGAGTCCGCCCAGCGGCAGTATCGTTCCCTTGTGCGGCGCGGCCAGGACCGCGGGATCGTCGGACGGTTCGCCGTGCTCGTCGATCAGCCAGTGCTGGGGCAGGCGCCTGCCTTCCTTGCGCAGTCTGTTGGTCAACATGTTGGTGGTGATGGACGTGGACACGTCGACCAGCACCGGAGCCGCGTCGGTCGGAAAACCGATGGCGATCGGGCTGGGCGAGAACACGGCGCGCAGACCGCCGTGGGGCGCCACGCTGGCGCCGGCCGGCGCGGACGACAGCAGCAGCATGACCAGGCCCTGGTCGGTGGCGCGCTTGAGATAGGCGGCGAGGCAGGCGATGTGATGGCTGTGGCCTATGGTCACCGTACCGCTGCCGTAAGCCTTGGCCTTTTTTGTCGCGAGTTCCATGGCGCGCAGCACCAGCCAGGGACCGGGCAGGCTCTGGCCGTCCCAGGTGACGACCGCGCCATGATCGGCCAGCGTGATCGGCTCGCCCTTGAGCTTCATATGGCCGGCTTCGATATGCTGCAAATAAGTCGGGAGCAACTGCAGGCCGTGGGTGTCGTGGCCGAGCAGGTCTGCCTCGACCAGGATGTCGGCGACGTCGTGGGCGCGATCCTGGGGCATTCCGGCCTGGGTCAGCAGCGATTGGGCAAATGCGATCAGCGCGGCTGCGTCATAGCGTGCGTTGCGGACGGTGTTCGGAGTGGCGGGAGGCATGGTATTTATGCTTTGCGGTGGTTGGAGTAGGGCGCGATCGGTGCATCGGCGTCAGCGAATCTTACCGCGTATGCGGCGGACGGTGTTTGTTCGCGGCCGGCCGCTGCGGTCGCAGGCTGGCTTGAACGCCAATATTCGTGCGGTGCTTCAGGCATTCTTCCACTGCAAGTTTCCGCCGCGGGCTTTACTAAGGTCACGGCGATGGCGTCTAATAGAGCCCGGTCGGACCGGATGTCACAACGCGACGCCGGTTCATTTGATAAAACCGAGGAGGATAGTTCGATGAAGAAGTTGTTCGCGGTACTGTGCATGCTCGCCGCGCCGCTGGCGCTGGCGCAAACCTGCCCGGAGAAGAATCTCAATTACTATCAGGCCTTCCCCGCGGGAGGCGAGTCGGACCTGTCCGCGCGCCACCAGCAGATGGTGCTGAAAAAGCACTGCCCGGCAATCGAGACCATCATTCAGTACAAGCCGGGTGCCGGCGGCGGTCTGATGTGGGCGCAGATGAACCAGCTCCCGGGCGACGGCCTCAACATTATCGGTATCAACCTGCCGCACACGGTGTTCCAGCCGCTCGAGGGCCAGGTACAGTACAAGACCGAAGATGTCACGCCGGTGTTCTGGTTTCACTACACCCCGGACGCGCTGGTGGTGCCGGAGTCCAGCCCGATCAAGACCTTCCAGGACTTCGTCAAGGCGGCGAAGGCGGATCCGGGGAAGATCACGCTCGGCGGCTCCGGACTCAATTCAGCCAATCACGCCGCGCATGAGCGCATGGACGCCGCGTTCGGCTTCAAGACGACCTATATCCCGTTCAAGGGCACCGGCGACATGACCACCGCCGTCCTCGGCGGGCATGTCGCCGGTGCAATGACCTATACCGCGTTCGCAGTTAACAACAAGGGCAAAATGCGCGCGCTGGCGGTGGCGATGGACAAGCGCCATCCGCTGATGCCCGATACGCCCACCTTCCGCGAACTGGGCATCGACTGGGTGGATGGCGCGTACCGCGGGATCGGCGTGCCCAAGTCCACGCCTGCGGCGGTGAAGAAGCGCTTGTCCGATCTGTGGATGGAGCTCAATAAGGATCCGCAAATGAAGGAACTGGCGGCGAAGAGCGGTTTCGAGCTGGTCAACGTCGGCATGGCCGACATGGAACCTTTCATGAAGGAAAAGATCAAGCTCTACACCGAAGGCGCCAAACGCCTGGGGCTGGGAAAGTAGTCGTGGTGCAGCCCGGTCCTGCGCGACCGTGATCGGGTCTATTCGCCGCTTCGATCCTGACTGTGGTTGTGGAGGGTGTGCGCGGATGGAAGCGGTGTACAGGAAATGACGCAGCAACGATTCGGCGAAAACTGGTATTTCGGCTGGAACATCGTCGCCGCCGCCTCCCTGGTCAGTCTGCTGGCGGTCGGGCTGCGCATGGGTGTGGGCCCCTTGTTCCTGCCGATTGCGCGCGACCTGGGCTTCAGCCGTAGCCTGCTTGCGACCATCATCGCCGTGGGCATGCTGTGCTACGGCATCGGCATGCCGATCGCCGGTCACCTGGTCACGACGCGCGGCACGCGTTGGGTGATGCTCTCCGGTACGGTGATGGTCGTTGTGGCGATTCTGTGGACCGTGGTCGCGCGCGGTCCGCTGAGCTTTCTGCTCGCGTTCGGCGTGCTGCTGTCCTTCGGCCTGTCGTTCACCAGCCCGGTCGCGCTCACGCCCGTGGTCAGCCGCTGGTTCACGCGCCGGCGCGGCATGGCGCTGTTCTTCCTCTCGACGGGCTCGATGGCCGGGATCGTGATCGTCACGCCGCTGCTCGCGTACGCGATTCAGACGGTGGGCTGGCGCAACACCCTGCTCGGATTCGCGGCGGTGTTCACGCTGCTGATGCTGCCCATCGCCTGGTTCGTGATTCGCGACGATCCACCGCCGCAGACTGACCTGCCGGCGTCATCGGCCCGCCCCGCGGCACGGACCGACGCGACCCAGGGCATGGTCTGGCGCGAGGCGGTGCGCACGATGCCTTTCTGGAAGGTGGGGCTGGGCTTGTTTGCCTGCGGCTACAGCATGAATCTCCTGGGGACGCAGGGCGTGCCCATGTTGATGGACCACGGATTCGATACGATGACAAGTTCGTTCGGCATCGGCCTGATCGGGTTGGTCGCGATTTTCGGCACAGTCGTGCTGGGCCGCCTGTCGGACATCTGGCCGCGCAAATACATACTGGTGGCGATCTATCTGATACGCGGGCTCGGTTTTTTCGGGCTGGTCCTGGTCGCCACGCCTGCGCAACTGTTCACTGTCGCTGCAATCGGCGGTATGGTATGGGCGGGCAGCGTTGCGCTGTCCTCGGCCATACTCGCCGACGTCTATGGCACGCGCATCGTCGGCATCCTCTACGGCTGGACCTATCTGATCCATCAGATAGGCGGCATGATCAGTTCCTGGCTGGGCGGATGGGCCTACGAAAGATGGGGAACACACTGGGTGTCCTTCGGCAGCGCAGGCTTGCTGCTGCTTGTCGCCGCCGCGATTTCGCTGCGCCTGCCGGCGAAGGGCTACACGCTTTGTCCCGCGGCCGCCTAGCGGTGCCTGCGCGCCAGGCCATTACTGCCCGGTCGGGTTGGATCTCAAACCTGGGCCGCAACAGGCAAACTTCCACGATGACGCTGCGGGTTTTCGTCATACGCTAGAGCGTGCGAGCACATTAAACAACGGTGGAGTCGCCTCGTTACCTTGGGCGCAGACGAAACTGATGTGTGCCGACTGGCGCTGGGCTACCGTGCCTCGCGGTTTGCGCGCTTGGGGCTAAGGGGCTAGCATTGGACGTGGTGCTTCAGTACGCCGGTTGTGGCCAACCAGCACGTCCATTGAATCGGATATCACAGGCACGCCCACCTCAGCGGCGGCGGGCGTGCCTGTTGCGACCTCATGCAATGTAGGCTGCACAATTAATCGTTGAGTGGCCTGGCCTGCTCCGAGCGGCCGGTATCCGGGGAGTGCGAATGCGCGATTTCTTTTTTGGTCTGAGAACCAAGGCCCTGCTGCTAGTGGGCTTGGCGTTCGCGGTTTTCGTCGGCATCATGTGGTTTCATGCGACGTCCGAACGCGAGACGCGGCTGGAATTCGTCAGAGACCACCTGCTGGACACGGCGAAGGTGATTGCCGCCGAGCATAACCATGTCATTGGACACGCAGAGCAGTTTCTTGACTCACTGATCAAGGCGCAGGCCCGGCGCCAGGCTGTCGTGCCCGAGGACTGCCAGAAAACGCTGGCGCAGCGGCTCCAGGAAGAGCCGCGAATCGCCAACATCATCGTGGCGCTGCCTGACGGAAACGTAGTCTGCAGCGCAACGCCGACCGCGCGGCCGCTCAATCTTGCCGACCGGCCCAATTTCAGGCAGGCGCTCGCATCGCCCGTCCTGGTTATCGGGGAATCGATGGTCAGCCCGATAACCGGCAAACGCAGCCTTCCCTTCCTGAAGGCCGTACGCGGCTCGAACGGGGACACGCTTGCCGTGTTTGCGGTTTCGCTCGACCTGTCCGGTCTCGCCAGAGAGGTCGCCGACGCCAAGTATCCAAAGGGTGCCAGACTTGGCCTGATCGACGCCAGGGGACAGGTGCTTGCCAGGCACCCCGATGTGGACGGATGGGCCGGGAAGGACGCCTCGGGCACCTCATTCTTCAAGACTGTCGCGGCGCACGGCGGCGAGGGCGCGTTCGAGGAACTCGGCTTCGACGGCGTGCCGCGTGTCTATGGGCTGGCGCGCTTCGCCGAGACCGCCGCCGGGCCGATAACGCTTTGGCTAGGATTCGAGAAGAAGACGGTCACGGCGGATGTGGAGCGTGACTTCGCATTGACTATCCTCGTCGGAGCGGGCCTGCTCTTGCTCACATTTGCCGGAGTGTGGGCTGGAGGCGAGCGCCTGCTCCTGCGCCCGATCTCGGTCCTGTCGGCAGCCGCGCATCGAATGGGCCAGGGCGATCTGAGTGCCCGCACCGGGCTGGCACACGCTCGTGACGAATTGGGGAGGCTTGCACATTCGTTCGACGAAATGGCGAGTTCACTCGAGGCCAAAAACCATCATGTCGTCCTCGCCAATCGTGCGCTCAAAGTGCTCTCGACGTGGAATCAGGCACTCCTCACGCCGCCCGATGAAACATCCCTGATCGAATACATGTGCCGGGCGATCGTTGAGGTCGGCGGTTACCGGAGCGCGTGGGTGGGCCTCGCCAGATCCGACCTGAACAAGACCGTCGAGCCGGTGGCGTCGTGGGGCATGGACCCCCGGTTCGTCGCCAACATGGGGGTGACCTGGGCGGATACCCCACGCGGTCGCGGCCCGACGGGTAACGCCATTCGTCGCGGCACCGCGGTAATCGTGAACGACAATCTGACAAACCCTGATACGGCGCCGTGGCGCGAAAACGCACTGCGACAGCAGCTCAACTCGATAATTTCTCTTCCGCTCAAAGTGGATGACGCGGTCATCGGTGCCGTCTCGATTCATTCGGCAGAGTCCGAATCGTTCGGCGAGCAGGAAGCGATGCTACTTTCCGAAGTGGCGGCGGCGCTTTCATCCGGGATAGCGGCGGTCCGCTCGCGCGCGACGCGCGCTCGGCTGGAAGTATCGCTGCAGAACACCGCGGAACGATTCCGTGCCGCCGCCGAAGCGAGCCCGGATGCGCTCTTTGTGTTCAAGAGCATGCGCGATACCGCGGGCCATATCGTCGATCTTGAAATCACGGAAATGAACGCCCGTGCGGCGCAGCAAATTGGAATGGAAAGGGACGATGCTATCGGCAAGACCTACCTGGGGCTACTTCCCCTATACAAGACGAAAGGAGCTTTCGACAATTACGTCCAGGTTGCGACTACCGGGACCCGTTTTGAAGACGAATTTGCCTACGATGTGCCGCAAAAAGGGCGAAGGTGGTTCCGGCAACAGGTTGTCCGCGTGGGCGACGGAATCGCCATTTCCCTGCGGGACGTCACTACCTGGAAAAATGCCGGTGAAAAGATAAAGGAGGCCGAGGAGCGGATGCGGCTCGCGATGGTCGGCGCCCGCATGGGCGCGTGGAGCGTGGAATTGGAGAGTGAAACGCATTCCATATCGGAAGAGATGGGGCCGATATTCGGTCTGCCCAAGGGAGCCGGGCCGCGGAGCACCGACGCGTTGCTGGAAATTGTCCACCCGGATGACCGCGAGTTTCTGGTCAAGGCGATGAAGCAGGATCGGGAGGCGGCGAAGCCGGCGCAAAAGGAGTTCAGGGTGTTGTGGCCAGACGGGTCGGTGCATTGGGTCGAAGCGCATAGCAACGTCATTTGCGACGCGACGGGCAAGCCGGTGCGCAGTGTCGGCGTGCTCGCGGACATCACACAGCGCAAGCTCGATGTGGCGGCCCTGCGGCGCGCCAACCGGGCGCTCAAGACGCTGTCGGCGGGCAACGAAGCGCTGGTGCATGCGAGCAGCGAATCCGTGCTTCTGGGTGAAGTGTGCCGCGTCATCGTGGAAGTAGGGGGGTATCGGATGGCATCGGTAGGCTATCCCCAGAATGATCCGGAGAAAACCATCCAACCGGTGGCCTGGGCCGGGGTGGAGGACGGATATCTCACCGCAGCCAGGCACACTTGGGCCGATAACGAGCGGGGTCAAAGGCCCATTGCCAGAGCCCTTCGCAGTGGCAAGGTCGAAATTGCTCGCGGTGTCGGAGATGACCCCGCCTATGCGCCGGTGAAAGACCTGGTGGCAAGGCCGGGCTACGCATCCAACCTCGCGTTGCCCTTGCTCGACGGGAATAAAATTATCGGCGCCATGAGCATTTTTGCATCTGAAGCCGATGCTTTTGACGATGCGGAAGTCCTGCTGTTACAGGAACTCACCGAAGATCTTGCCTATGGAATCGCCACATTCAGAATGAGGGCGGAGCGCGATCGCATTGCGCATGCGCATGAACACCACGAGGCGATTCTGCGCAAGAGCCTCGAGGACAGCATTCAGGCCATCGCCGCGACCGTGGAAATGCGCGACCCTTATACCTCGGGCCATCAGAAGCGCGTGGCGGAACTGGCGGTGGCGCTCGCGCGGGAAATGGGATTGTCGGAGGAACGGATTCACGGGCTGCACCTTGCCGGGGTGGTCCACGATCTCGGCAAAATCAGCGTTCCCGCTGAAATTCTCGCCAAGCCGGGGAAGCTCACCCCCATCGAGCTCCAGTTGATTCAGGGTCATGCGCAGGCGGGGTACGAGATCCTCAAGGACATTGATTTTCCCTGGCCGATTGCAACCATTGTCTGGCAACACCATGAGCGATTCGATGGCTCCGGGTATCCGCGTGGACTCAAATTGGGGGAAATTCTCCTGGAGTCCAGCATCATGGCGGTGGCGGACGTGGTCGAAGCCATGGGGTCGCACCGGCCCTATCGACCAACCCTGGGAATCGACGTTGCATTGGCGGAAATCGAGCGTGGCCGCGGTATCCAATATCATCCGGCGGTCGCCGACGCGTGTTTGAAGTTGTTTCGCGAAGGCAGTTACTCTCTTTCGGCCTGAGCTTGCGCAGACCGCGCCAGCACGCCGAAACGCATACACCATATGCCGAACTGTCCGGGCGCTTGTGCACCCGAGTCGGCCTTCCGTATGATTGTTGGTATATACTTATCCGTGCATACATTTTAGGAGGCTGCGATGAAAACCGCCAAGGTGTTCAAACAGGGAAATAGCCAGGCAGTCAGGCTGCCCAAGGAATTCCGCGTGGTTGAGACCGAATTGCTGATCAAGAAATCCGGCGACAGCATCGTCCTGACTCCGAAGAAAACGACAGGCTGGAAAAACGTGAGGGCGGCGATCGCGATGTTCAAGGGACCGATCGAACGCCAGCAGCCCAAAGATTTCGACAAAAGGAATTGGCGTGCATGAATTACCTGTTCGATACCGATACGTGCATTTCACTCCTGGACGGACGCGAACCCGATAAGCAGCAGAACATCCTCAATCACCTGGAAAACCTGCACCGAGCTGAGATATTTCTTTCCACCGTGACCGTGTCCGAGTTGGTCTTCGGTGTGGAGAACAGCCGCTTTCGCAAGGCTAACCTGGCTGCCCTGGACGCGTTCCTGCTCGATTTCCGGGTCATGCCTTTCGACGAGACGGCAGCACGCGAGGCCGGCCGGGTGCGTGCCGAGCTGGAAAAGAGAGGCCAAAGAATCGGCACCATGGACACCCTGATCGCGGCGCACGCGAAATCCCTCGGACTCCCGGTCGTCACCAACAACGTGGCCGATTTTTCGCGGGTCAGGGGCCTCAGGGTGGAGAACTGGTGTTGAAGATTGCTTCATCGTGCCGGATTGAATCCGAACGACGGATCCGGGCAGCGTCCCGACATGCTTGACCCGCACTCGACCATGTTGAGATTCCGATGTTTGTCGATGACTCCCATCATCTTTGCCGGTAACATCGCACTCTCCGACATTCACTGCAGCACCATACGAACAATAACGTGATCGGCCAACTCTTTACCCAGGATTTTCTGCTTCACGGCATACGTGAGACGCCTGTGTGGAAGGCGTTGGACGACAGCGCTGTGACTGCCTTTGTCGCCCAGTTGCGGGCAGTGTTTCGTCCTTATTCCGGCGAAAGCGTTCTGAACGAGGCGATCACCGAGGACGAAATTATCCTCAAGGTTCTGGGGCTGCTCGACTGGCAGGACCTGTACCTTCGCCAAGCTACGACCTCGGGCGCTCGGCGTGAGGACGTGCCCGACCTGTTGCTCTTCCCCGACGCGAACGCCAAGCAGGCGGCGTTGAAGGAAAAGCGCGACGACCGCCGCTACCGGCAAGGCATTGCCATACTGGAATCGAAGCGCTGGTTGCGGCCGCTCGACCGAGGCGAGGCGACGGACCAACTCGACCCGGGCACGCCGTCCAACCAGATTCTTCGTTATTTGTCCTCCGCCGAGGTGGCTTCGGACCGGGCGGTGCGCTGGGGCATGCTGACCAACGGCCGGCACTGGCGGCTGTATTTCCAGGGAGCGCGCTCGCGCTCCGAGGACTTCCTGGAGGTGGATCTTGGTGCGCTGCTCGGCGTTAAGGGGGCGCAGGGCGACACGCTCGATGCAACCGATGCACAGCATGGCCTCAAACTCTTTCTCTGCCTGTTCCACCGCGCGGCGTTTCTGGCACAGAACTGGGATGGCGAGCGTCGTTCCTTTCATCAGTTTGCGCTGGCCGAAGCGAGGCAGTACGAGGAGCGGGTCTCCGAGAACCTTGGCGCACGGGTATTCGGGACGGTTTTCCCCGAGCTTGCGGATGCGCTGTGGAAGGGAGATTCAAGTGCGCCGAAGGAGCTGACGCGCGCATACATGGACGAGGTGCGCGAAGCGACCCTCATCCTGCTGTACCGGCTGTTGTTTGTGCTCTACGCCGAGGACCGCGAACTGCTGCCGGTGCGCGACAAGCGCTACGCCGGTTACAGCCTGCGTCGCCTGCGCGAAGAGGTGCGCGACAAGCGCGACAAAGGCTTTACCTTCTCCGCCTCGGCCGCGCGCCTTTGGGACGAACTGACCGCGCTGTTTCAAGCCATAGCCAACGGTGACAGTTCGCTCGGTCTGCCGGCCTACAACGGCGGGCTATTCGAAGATGCGCGCACGCCCTTGCTCGCCCGGGTGCGGATACCCGATGCCCAGCTTGCACCGGCAATAGACGAACTGTCGCGGCGCGCGGATGCGTCGCGTGCCTGGATCAATTATCGCGACCTTTCGGTGCAGCACCTCGGTGGCATCTACGAGCGCTTGCTTGAATACCGGCTTGAGGAAACGGGCGGCACGCTAGTGGCGCGGCCGACCAGCTTTGCGCGCAAGGGCTCGGGCAGCTATTACACCCACGACGACCTGGTGAAGCTCCTGATCGCCGAGTCTGTCGGCCCGCTCGCCGCAGAGCGGGCCGCGGCGTTCGACGAGCAGATCGCGGATTGGAAAAGCCGCAAGGAGCTGAAATCCATAGACTGGGAACGGCTGGATGCACTCGACCCGGCCTCGCGTGTCCTGGAACTCAAAGTTTGCGATCCGGCCATGGGCAGCGGCCATTTTTTGGTCGCGCTGGTGGACGATCTGGCCGACCGCGTGCTCGAATCCATGTCGCACGCGGGCGAGACCATCGTAGCGCAACGCTGGGCGAAAGATGTTTCTCCTGCTTGGGAGTCGCCGGTCGCCAAGCGTATCGCCGATATCCGCAAGCGCATCCTCGCGGTGGCGAAGGTGCAAGGCTGGGCAGTGAGTCCGGCCCAGCTCGACGACCGCCATGTGGTGCGCCGAATGATCCTGAAGCGCGTGATTCACGGTGTGGACAAGAATCCGATGGCGGTCGAACTCGCCAAGGTCGCTCTGTGGCTGCACACCTTCACCGTGGGCGCGCCGCTTTCCTTTCTCGACCACCACCTGCGCTGTGGTGACGCCCTCTTTGGCGGGCGAGTGCATCAGATGAAAGACGAACTGGGCAAGCTCGCGGGCGGCCTGTTGCAGCAGGACGACCTGCGGCGGGTCGAAACCGCGCGGCTCACCATGCAGGCGATCGGCGAGCTCACCGACATCGATATAGCCGAGGCGCACCAGTCCAAGGCGCTGATGGACCAGATCGAGGACGGCTTGCGTCCGCAGCAGCGCACGCTCGACTTTCTTCAGGCGAAGCGCTGGGCGGGCAAAGGCGAAGCGAAGGAGTACGCCGAAACCTGGGTCGATCTGCTCAACCACGAGTACGGCGACAACCTGCTCGAATCCATCGAACTCTTGTCCAAGCGCGGCATCAAGCTGCACGGCGAACGGCAGAAGCGCGCGCACCGTATCGTGCAGGCGGCGCGAACGCGGGCAGAGAACGTGCGCTTCCTGCACTGGGAGCTTGCGTTCCCGACCGTATGGCCGGGCGCGGGGCTGGGCGCACGTACGGGCGGGTTTGACGCGGTGATCGGCAACCCGCCATGGGACCGGATGAAATTGCAGGAGGTCGAGTGGTTCGCCGAGCGTCGCCCTGAGATCGCACTAGCGGTACGCGCTGCCGATCGCAAACGCCTGATCGCCGGGCTGGAGAAAGCGGGTGACCCGTTGTGGCAGGAATACTGCGATGCGCGTGAATACGCCGAGACGGCGACGCGCGTGGCGCGCGACTGCGGCGACTACCCGCTGCTCTCCGGTGGCGATGTCAATCTCTACAGCCTGTTCGTCGAGCGCGCCGCGCACCTTATTCATGCGCGCGGCGTGGTGGGTCTGCTCACGCCCTCGGGCATCGCCGCCGACAAGGGCGCGGCCGAGTTCTTCCGCGGTATTTCCGGCACCGGACGGCTGGCGCGCCTGTACGACTTCGAGAACAAGAAGGTGTTTTTCCCCGACATTCACGCGAGCTTCAAGTTCTGCGCGCTGGTATTCGGTGGCGGGGAGCGCACTTTCGAGCGGGCGCGCTGCGCCTTTTACCTGCATGCGGTTGCCGAATTGGGTGAAGCGGAACGGGTGCTCGAACTCGGGCCGCAGGATTTTCTCTCGGTGAACCCGAACACCGGCGCAGCGCCGGTGTTTCGTACGCGGCGCGACGCCGAGATCGCCACCGCGATCTACAAGCGACAGCCGGTGCTGGTGGATCGAAGTTCCGAGACAAAAACCATACCGCCGAAAAAGGTCTGGTCGGTGCGCTACGTGACCATGTTTCACATGACCAACGATTCGGGTCTGTTCAAGCGGCGCGACGAGCTGGAAAAGGAGGGCTGGTATCCGGTCGAGGGCAATCGCTGGAAGAAGGGCGAGGCCGAAGTGGTGCCGCTGTATGAAGGCAAGATGGTACAGATGTACGACCATCGCGCCGCCAACGTGGTGGTGCATTCCGATAATCTGCACCGCGCGGCGCAGCAGGAGGCGGTCACGTTGGCGCAACACCGGGATCTAAAATTTCATCCGACGCCCCAGTTTTGGGTAGCAGCTGACGAAGTTCGAAAGCAGTGGGGCGGTGACTGGGTGCTCGGGTTTAAGGAAATTACTGCTCCTACCAACATGCGCAGCATGATTGCCTGTATTGCTCCGGGAGTGGGCTTCGGTAACAAGTTACCGCTCTGGCTGCCAGAAGCCGGAAGCGAGATTGATTACGCCGATTTTGCGCCATTACTTTTGGCCAATTTCAACAGCTTTGCCTTCGATTTTGTGTTGCGGCAAAAACTGCAAGGGCAGACATTAAATCTGTTCATCGTCGAACAACTGCCGCTCATCCGCCCCGAGCAGTTTGAGGGGAAGATCGGCAAACATCACATTGGCGATTTCGTGCGCGGCGAGGTGCTGCGGCTGTCCTACACGGCGTGGGATTTGCAGTCGTTCGCCCGCGATCTCGGTTATGACGGCCCACCGTTTGTTTGGGAGGACGAGGATCGAGGACATCGCATTGCCCGGCTCGATGCGCTCTTCTTTCACCTCTATGGCATCAACCGCGACGATGCAGCGTACATCCTCGACACGTTTCCTATCGTGCGCGAGCAGGATGAAAGGGCGTTTGGGTGCTATCGCACCAAGGATCTCGTCCTTGCTTATCTGAATGCGGTTCAGTCAGGCGACCTCGATACTCGCGTGTCGATTTAACTTGACGAGCAAGGGATCGGCGGCCGCGGCTGCCTTCGACGACCTTTCCGGTAGTGACTCTCATAAATTCCGTCGTACTCCCGTCGCCGAATCCCCGCTCGATGACGCCGAACATCCGTGTTCAGGCGCGCGCCGCTTCTGGCGCGTCACCGGCAACACGTTGTTGGGCCGCGCGGTAGAGAAACTCGGGCGCAAGATCGGCACCATTCGGCCATGTGACGGTTTCAAGTTCCGGATGTATTGCGACTTGAGCGAAGAGCGTCATGTCTTTCAGCGGTTCGAACATGGGACCCCAAAGCTCAGCGCTCAGATCGACGGTTCCAGACACACCATCCTGGAAACGGAGCCAAAGCTTGTATCCGTCCAGAGGCGTTACCTCAACCACTCTTGGAATCATGATTTACTCCAGCGGTTCGATCTTGTTCAAAGATTGCCTTGCCTGAGCGCGCGCCCAGTCTTCCAGCAGTTCCGCTTTATGAAGAGAGCGCCATTCCTCGACGAGTCTCAGTGCACGAATACTCAGCGTGCCTTCCAGTATCTCACCATTATCTATGAGAAGGGAGACTTGATCTCCACCATGTTTCGCATGGAAATGCGGCGGCGAATGATCGTTGTAGTACATCGCGATGATGATGCCGAAGAAGCGGCTTACTTCTGGCACTCCTGTCTCCCGGTAATGGAAATAAGCCGAAAATCAGGCACTCGCCGCCTTGCTCGTTCTTTACAAACAGGGCAAAGCGGAATTCCTTTTCAACCCCTAGCCGCACACCCCCACCCAGCCGCAGGCGCTGCAAAACTCGCACCCATCCTTCTTGATCACCGCGTGGTTGCCGCATTCCGGGCAGCGCGTGCCCGTCATGTGCGGCGCGGCGCCCTTGACCGGCGTCTCCATGATGCCCATGGTCTGCACCGGCAGGCCTTCTTCGTTGAGGATGCCGAGCATGGCGTAGCGATGCATGATCAGGCGCGCGACGTAGGACACGGTCGAGGGCCAGTTCTGCTGCTTGCGGCTGCCCGGGGTGTAGGCCATGAAATCGCCCAGCGGCTCCGGGAACACCAGGAGCTTACGCAGCTTCATGCTGATCCAGGCCGGATCCATCACGCGCATATCGAGCGACAGGATTTTGCACAGACCGTCCAGGGCGCGCGGGTAGTCACCCGAGAGCCACATCGAATAGGGGCGCGTCAGGCCGTCGGGCAGGGTGATTTCCTTCAGGCCGAGCACGAAGTCGTCACCGGTGGCGGGGTTTTTCACGTCCACGGTCCAGGACATGGTGCCGTCGGTGCCGGTCTTGGGCTCTTTCAGGCTGAACATGGCGTCGAGCACCGGGCCGGTCTTCGCGTCCGACAGCGCGCCGAGTTCTTCCACGCGGAAGCGCACCACCTGCGCCATGGCCGAGACCACGCTGGGCATGCGCTTTTTCTCGCCGTGCGGCGGGAACGCCATGTCGAAGGCGTCGTCGCTCACCGTCTTGGCGAGCGTATCCAGCTTGAGCCTGAGCCAGCCCGGGTCGTTGGCGCGCATGTCCATCGACAGCGTTTTCGCCAGGGCGCCGAGGCCGCGCGGCTGCTCGCTGCCGTTGACCCAGACCTCGAACGGGCGCGCCTTGCCGTTTTCCACGTGGCCGACGAACAGGCAGAAATCGCCGTGGGCGTATTCGATCATGTAGCTCCAGGCCGGATTGCCGCCGGCGAGCTTGGGCCGTCCCGGCCACCTGAGCGAAGCGAGCACGGGCGCGGGCACGTCCTTGATTTCGATGCGGCGGTTGACGTCGCTGCTGACGAAGTCCTGCGGCTGTTTCGTCTGGCTGCCCTCCACCGACAGCACCGAGCCGAGCACGCTGTTGGGGCGGTAGGTCGCCAGGCCTTTCAGGCCCGATTTCCAGGCGGCCATGTACAGGCCCTGGAATTCCTCGTACGGATAGTTTTCCGGCACGTTGACCGTCTTGGAGATGCTGGTGTCGACGAACGGTGCCACCGCCGCCACCATGGCTTCGTGCGCCGCAGCCGAGATTTCCAGGGCGGTGACGAAATAATCGGGCAGGATTTCCTCGCTGCCTTTCGCGGCAGCGGGCAGGACACCCGAGGCGCGCAGGTGGCGGTGCAGGCGCCAGGCGTAATCCTCGACCGGGAACTCCTGCAGCGTGCCGTCGGCCATGCGTTTTTTGCGCGTGTAGGTCCAGGAGAACGGCGGCTCGATGCCGTTCGACGCATTGTCGGCGAAGGCGAGGCTGATGGTGCCGGTGGGGGCGATCGACAGGAGGTGGCTGTTCCTCAGACCCTGCTTCCTGATCTGCGCCTTGATGTCCGCAGGCAGGCGCGTGGCAAAGCTGGTTCCCGACAGGTACATGTCGGCGTTGAACAGCGGAAAGGACCCGCGCTCGCGCGCGAGATTGCTCGAGGCGCGGTAGGCGCAATCGCGCATGGCCTCGGAAATCTTCGCCGCCAGATCGCGCGCGGCCGCGTTGTCGTAGCGCTGGCGCAGCATGATCAGCGCATCGCCCAGGCCGGTGTAGCCCAGACCCACGCGGCGTTTGTTCATCGCCTCTTCATGCTGTTGCGGCAGCGGCCAGGCAGTGGCGTCGAGCACGTTGTCGAGCATGCGCACCGAGGTTTCGACGGTGGCGCCGAAGCGCTCGAAATCGAACGCGGCCTGGTCGGTGAACGGATTGGTGACGAAGGTGGTCAGGTTGATCGAGCCCAGGCAGCAGCAGCCGTAGGGCGGCAGGGGCTGTTCGGCGCAGGGATTGGTCGCTTCTATGGTTTCGCAGTAATTGAGGTTGTTGTCGCGGTTCATGCGGTCCAGGAACAAGATCCCCGGCTCGGCGTGATCGTAGGTCGAGCGCATGATCTGGTCCCACAGCTCGCGCGCGCGCAGCTTGCGGTACACCCACAGTCCGTCCTCGCGCTGGTAGCCGCCGGCGTCCAGCAGTTCCTTGTGCGGGCGCGCCTTGTGCACGAGTTCGATTTCAGTGTCGCCTTCCACCGCCTGCATGAAGGTGTCGGTGACGCCCACCGAAATATTGAAATTGGACAGGTCGCCGCGATCCTTGGCGTGGATGAATTCCTCCACGTCCGGATGGTCGCAGCGCAGCACACCCATCTGCGCGCCGCGGCGCGAGCCGGCCGATTCCACCGTCTCGCAGGAACGGTCGAACACGCGCATATAGGACACGGGGCCGCTGGCGCGCGAGTGCGTACCCTTCACTTCCGAGCCCTTGGCGCGGATCGAGGAAAAGTCGTAGCCGACGCCGCCGCCGCGGCGCATGGTTTCCGCCGCCTGCTGCAGCGCCGTGTAGATGCCGGGTTTGTTGTCGACGATCTCGGAGATCGAATCGCCTACCGGCTGCACGAAACAGTTGATCAGCGTCGCCTGCATCTGTATGCCTGCGGCCGACATGATGCGGCCGGCCGGAATGAATCCGGTTTCCATCGCCTGCAGAAAGCGCTTTTCCCATACAGCGCGCTTGTCTTCGGCTTCGACCGCAGCGAGTGCATGCGCAACGCGCGCATACACGTCGCTGATGCTGTTCTCCGTTCCTTTGGCGTACTTCTCGAGCAACACCTCGCGACTGATTTTTTGATTCGGCAGGGGGGAGGGGGCCGTGCTGGAAATCTTGATTTCTTTTTTTGTGATGTCCATTTAATCAATACCTTATAATGTAATCTTGTGGTAATGTGTGACCAGCATACTACAAATTGCGGCGATTTGCAGCCCTGCGCAAATTAATTTTTTCTGGTATGCAGGGGGCCGCAAACCGCCAGCCCGGAGCCACCGGGCTGGCGCGCCGGCAGGGCGTTGCTAGCCCGCTGTTTCGGCGGGGATTCCTTGACAATGATCAACAGGCGCCGCAGTCCCCGCAGCATCATGGGTACAGGGCGTGCACACCGCATGCCGCCAGAGGCGGGCCGGCGCCAGTCTACAAGATCAGATGGTCACAAAACAGGAAATCATCGGCTCCTTGGGCGAGAAACAGCTGTTGCTGCCGGGGCTGGTGCAGCGCGGCCTCGCCGCCAACGACAGGGTCAAGTATTTCTTCACCCTGCTGCAGTTGGCGCGCGAGCAGTGCGAGCAGCCGGCGTCGAATCCGCCGGACCTGCAGCGCGAACGCGAAGCCAGCGGCGTCGCCGATAGCGGGCTTGACGGCGTGATCGCGGCGAGCCGAGGCCTGCCGGGGGGGCGCTGCCGCATACCCGGCGCCGCGGCGCTGTTGGCGCGCGTCCTCGCCTGCCTGCGGGAGATGCTGGCGCCGGTGGAACTGGCGCAGGAACTGGGCCTGGAGAGCGGCGCCGATGCCTATCGCAAGCGGCTCGCGGCCGCGGCCAAGCTCGCGCGCGGCGCGCGCAAGGACCTCGTGCCGGCGGCGCTGATTTCGGCCCTGACCTCGGGCGAGCGCAAGCGCGGCGACACCGCGCACCTGCTGGTGATGGATCTGCACAAGGCGCTGAACCGGCTGCAGGGGGAGTTGTCGCGCGAGAGCGTGGACGGCGCGCGCGTCTACGGCCTGCGCGCCCAGGACAAGGAACTGGTGCGCGCTTTCATGCGCGGCTTGAACTCGACCCAGGCGCTCAAGCTCGACCATCCCGGCCTCGGCACCACGGCCGCCCTGAGCGGCAGGCAGCTGGTGCTGCAGAACGATATCGGCACCACCGACGCGCATGTGCTGGTGGTGCACGTAGAGGGCTTGGCGGCGACCGTCACTTATTCCGATGTGCACCTCGAGCGGCTGTTGTTCTTCCAGGGCCTGTTCGAAAAATTCGCGGTGCAATGGGAGGAAACCCGCTCGCGGCGCGAAAGCGGGCTGAACGAGGGCGGCATCTACCACCTGTGCATAGGCAGCTACAAGGCGCGCGACCGCGACGAACTCGCGCAATACCTGGCCTTCCTCGGTTCGCGCCTGGTATTCCTGATCGACTGGAACCGCGCGCGCAAGCGCGTGCGCCCCTTCGTGCGCAAGCGCGACGGCATCGCCGTGCTCAAATGGGCCGCGGACAACGGCTATGGCCACATGGCCTTCCTCAAAGTCGGCGGCGACCTGCTGATCTACGATGCGATGCAGTTCGCGATCAAGGGGGCGCCGCGCTTCGGCGAGGATTTGCGCGACATGCTCGGCCGCGAGCGCGCGCTGGCCTTCCTGAAGTTCGTTGTGCGCACCTGCGCCGAAGGCGTGCTCAGCGCCAAGCCCGATTCGCTGATCCGCGACGAGGTGCGCGCCGAACTCGCGAACTACTTCCACAGCGCCGAGCGCGACCTGTTCGATCTGGCCTGCGAGCACGCGGCGCTGCTGGTCGAGCTGGCCTCGGGCGTGCGCGACGGCGTGCTGCAGCTGCAGCTCGCCGGCGCGAACGGGGCGCTTGCGCGCATCGCAGAGCGCGCCAAAGCCTGGGAAACGGCGGCCGACGGCCTGCTGAACCAGGTGCGCGCTGCGGTCGACCATTCTGCCGGGGCGGTGTTCTTCAGGGAATTGCTCGAAGCCGCCGACGACGTCGCCGACAGCCTGGAAGATGCGGCATTTCATTTCACCCTGTTTCCGCCGCGCGCGGCACCCGAGGACGCCCATGCGCGCCTGCGCGCGCTTGCCGATTTGCTGGTGGGCGGGGCGCAGGAATACCTGAAAGCGCTGACCACCGCGCGCTACGTGCGCCGCGGCGGCGACCGCGACGACATGCGCGATTTCCTCGAGGCGGTGCACCGCATCACCACGGTGGAGCACGAAAGCGACCAGGCGCAGCGTTCGATCAAAGCGGCACTGCTGGCGACCGATAGCGATCCGCGCGGCCTGTTCGTGGTGGCCGAAGTCGCGCGCAATCTGGAAGAGGCGGCCGATGCCCTGATGCACAGCGGCCTGGTGCTGCGCGAGCACGTCATGGGCACGGTGGCGGCAAGCTAGCATGAGCAAAAGCAAGCGCAAGGAAAAGCACAAGGCCGCGGCCAAAGGCGGCGAACGGCGGGTGCACCTGATCGGCGCGGGCGCCGCGCTCACGGCCGGTGCTTCGCCCGAGGAAATGGGCTTCAAGGCCTACAACCTCGCGCGCATGGTGGCGATCGGCATGCCGGTGCCGGCGGCCTTCGTTCTGTCTACGGCCTTCTGCCAGGATTACTATGCCGCCAAGGGCGCGCTGCCCGAGGGCTTTCGCGACTTGCTGCGCGGTAATCTGCGCGAGCTGGAGCGGCTGGCTGGCCTGTCCTTCGGCGGCGAGCGCAGGCCGCTCTTGGTGTCGGTGCGCTCCGGCGCGGCGGTGTCGATGCCGGGGATGCTCGATACCGTGCTCAACATCGGCTTGAACGACGCCACCGTGGCCGGTCTGGTGCGCATGACCGGCAATCCGCGCCTGGCCTGGGATTCCTACCGCAGGCTGATACAGTCGTTTGCCGAAGTGGTGCATGGCGCCAAGCCGGATGCGTTCGATGCGGCGCGCGCGAAGCAGCTCAAGGCGGCGCGTCTCGCCGGTCCAGGCGAGCTCGATTTCATCGCGCTGCGCGAACTCGCCACCGAGTACCTGGAAATCTACCGCGAGCTCACCGGCGAGGGTTTTCCGCAGTCGCCGCTGGACCAGCTGACGGCCGCGGCCGAGGCGGTGTTTCGCTCCTGGTCGGGCAAGAAAGCGCTCGAATACCGCCGCATTCATCGCCTCAGGGGTGCCGCCGGCACCGCGGTCTGCGTCCAGACCATGGTATACGGCAACTCAGGCGGCACCTCCGGTTCCGGGGTCGCATTCACCCGCGACCCGGCGACCGGCGAGAACGTGCTGTACATGGATTTTCTGTTCAATGCCCAGGGTGACGACGTGGTGTCCGGCCGACATGAACTCGGAGACCGCGCGCAAATCGGCGCGCTGCTGCCGGAGGTGACGCTGCAGATCGAAGCGCTCCGGAAGCGCCTGGAAGCCGAGTTCGGAGATCTGCAGGAGTTCGAATTCACGGTGCAGAACGGGCAACTGTTCATGCTGCAAACGCGCAACGGCAAGCGCACGCCGCTCGCGGCGCTGCGCATCGCGGTCGAGATGGTCACTGAAGGGCTGCTGACGCCGCCGGCCGCACTCGAGCGGCTGGAGGGCTACAAGCTGCGCGCGATTCAAACCGAATCGATTCGGGCCAAAGACGGACAGGCGCCGCTGGCACGCGCGATTCCCGCGGGGATAGGCGTCGCCGTGGGCGAAATCGCGCTCGACTCCGAAACGGTGCGCCGGCGCGCCGCAGCCGGAAAAGCGGTCATTCTGGTGCGCGAGGACACCTCCACCGACGACGTCGCCGGCATTGCCGGCGCCGCCGGCATACTCACCGCCCGCGGCGGGCGCACGGCGCACGCTGCGGTGGTCGCGCGCCAGATGGGCAAGGTGTGCCTGGTCGGCTGCCGCGAACTCGCGATCGATCTCGCCAAGCGCAGCTGCAGCATCGGCGGCAAGCCTTTGCGCGAGGGCCAGGTGATATCGCTGGACGGCGGCGCCGGTGAAATCTACTCGGGCGCGGTCGACGTCGTGCGCGCGAGGCCGGTGCGCGAACTCGCGGCGGTCGCGTCCTGGCGGGCGCAGCCGAGCGCAGCGCGAACGCAGACGCGCAGCCGGCGCGGCGCAGCTTAACTTAACGCAATCTTCGCGGTTCGTCGTTGTAGTATTCCGGCAGGATCAAAGTGCTGCGTACGCGTCCGGCGCTGGCATCGAATAACACCACGAAGCGCGCGGCGTTGCCGTAGACTTCGCGGAAGCGCCACTCCCACGCCAGTTCGTCGCGGGCTTTGAAATAGACGCTGCGACTCTCGATGGGCGGGCCGATCAGCCGCAGCACTTCATTCTGCGTCATGCCGGCGCGGATGCGCGCAAAGCTCTGTTCGTCGAGGACATTCGCAATGTCCAGCAGGCGTCCATCCGGTGCGAGATTCACCATGTAGGTATGGAGCCCGGCCGGTCCGCGCGGGTAGGCGAGCCGGATCGAGCCGTCCGCATCCTGCCAGCGCATTGCGGGCGGCCCCATCAGCGCCTCGACCTCGTCCAGCCGCGCCTCGCCCGGCTTCAAGCCGGAGCCGCTGTAGGACGCGCACGCCGCCAGCAGCGTCGTCGCGATCAGGCTGGTCCAGCGCTGCATCGTCGCCCCCGCCATGCGCTCGCCCTAGGGCTCGCCTTGCGCGCTGCGTGCGCGCGCAAGAAACGCCGCCAGTTCCTTGTCCGAAAACAGGATGTGAAACGCCAGCCAGACGTCGGCGAAGCGCATCTGGGCCGGTCGCGATGCAGCGGAGTCCGCATCGAAGCTGTTCCGGAAGTCCAGTGCCTGGCGGATCAACATAGCGTGCTCGGCCGCGTGCTGTTCCGCCTTCGGATACTGATGCTGCACCATCAGGCGTTGCTCCAACTCGAAGTGCGCCCGGGTATGCCGGACGATGTCGTCCAGGATGGCGGAACAGTAGATCTTTCCTTCGCCGTTCGCGAGCGCGTCCCGCAGACGGTTGAATAGTCCCGCCAGTTGCTTGTGGTCGGCGTCCAATCCGGCGTCACCGGTTTCCAGCGCTTTGTCCCATCCGATCCAGTCCATGACGCATTGCTCCGGTCTGCTCCACCGCCCGGTGCGGGCGGAAGTCCATCGAAACTATTCTACTGGTTTCCCGCGGCGGCGCCGCGCAGCGGCGCAATCGCGCCCGGCATCCGGCAAGGGAATACAATGCGACATCGAATTTCGCCCGCGGTTTCGCGATGAACCTCATCACCTGGAACATTCAATCCTGCCGCGGTTGCGACGGCCGCATGGACCCGCAGCGCATTGTCGAGGTATGCCGCGGCATGGCCGATTTCGACGTGCTCTGCCTGCAGGAGGTGGCGCGGAATTTCCCGGATCTGCCCGGATCCAAGGGCGAGGACCAGTTTGCCCTGCTCGGCAGCCTGCTGCCCGGATATGCAGCCGCCGAGGGCATTGCGGTCGATGTCCTCGCCGCCGGCGCGGCGCGGCGGCAGTTCGGCAACCTGGTTTTTTCGCGCTATCCGGTGATGCAAGTGTTCCGGCATCTGCTGCCCTGGCCGGCGGATCCCGCGGTGCCGGGGATGCAGCGCATCGCGCTGGAGGCGGTGCTCGCCGCGCCTTTCGGGCCGGTGCGCGTGACCACCACGCATCTCGAATACTATTCGGAGATGCAGCGCCGGCAGCAGGTGAACCGCCTGCGCGAACTGCATGCCGAGGCGGCCGCGCATCGCGCCGATCCCGGCCATGCACGCAAGGAGGGCGGGCCGTTTGCGACCGTGCCGCGGCCGGCCTCGGCGATACTCACCGCCGACTTCAATTTCCGCCCCGACGATCCGATGCATGCGCGCCTTTGTTTTCCCTATGCCGACGGCACGCCGGCGTATCGCGACGCCTGGCAGGTGCGCCACGGCGACCGGCCGCACGATCACACCCTCGGCGTGCACGATCACGTGCAGTGGCCCGAAGCCTTCGCTTGCGACTTCATCTTCGTGACCGAGGACATCGCCGGCCGCGTCGAGGACGTGAGGGTGAACCTGGATACCGACGCATCGGACCACCAGCCGGTGCTCATGCGCATGGGCGATTGAAGCGTGACCGACGGGCGCTGGATCGCGTCGCTGTGCCTGGCCCGCGCCGGGTTCGCGCTGATTTTCGTCGCCTATTCGGCTTCGCTCGGATTGCTGAAACAGGACTGGGGCCTCACCTCGGCCCAGGCCGGGCTGATCCAGTCGGCCTGGCATGCGGGCTATCTGGTGTCCCTGTTCGCCATCGGCTTTCTCGCCGACCGCTACGGCGCCAAGCGCACCTATCTTGCCACCAGCGTCGCCGCCTGCGCGAGCGGCCTGGCGTTCGCGCTGTTCGCCGACGGCTTCGTCTCGGCGCTCCTGCTGCACGGTCTGGCCGGGCTGTGCTCGGGAGGGTCTTACACGCCCGGCATGACCCTGGTCGCCGAACGCTTCCCCGCGGTGCGGCGCGGGCGCGTGATGGGCTTCTACCTCGCCGCCGCATCGTTCGGCTATGCCCTGTCGCTGTGGCTCTCCAGCGTGCTGGTGGTCACCTCGGGCTGGCGCACCGCGCTTCTAGCCTGCGCGCTCGGCCCGGTGGCGGCCAGCCTGCTCTCGGCCTGGGTGCTGCGCAGCACGCGCAACGTGGTGCATCCGACGGGGTATTCCAACCCCTTGCGCGCGCTGACGGAGGTGTGGCGCAACAAACCGGCGATGCTCGCGGTCTGGGCCTACGTGTTCCATTCGTGGGAACTGCTGGGCATGTGGGCCTGGCTGCCGACCTATCTCGGCGTGGTGCTCGCCTACGGCGGCGCGGGCGGCAGCGGCATGGCGGGGCTCGGCATCGCGTTCGCGGCGCTCACCTATCTGTTGAGCACGGCGGGCAGCATCGGTGGTGGCGTGCTGTCCGACCGCTGGGGGCGCACCGCGGTGATACTGCTGATGTCGCTCGCGAGCCTCGTTTGCTCGTTCAGCTTCGGCTGGCTGATCGCGGCACCGGCCTGGATCGTGATCGCGGTGGCCGTCGCCTACAACCTCACCGCGATCGGCGACTCTTCGATCTACTCCACCGCCTTGACCGAACTTGTTCCCGGACATTGCCTGGGCGCGGCATGGGCGCTGCGCTCGGTGCTGGGTTTCGGCTTCGGCGCGATCAGCCCCTGGGTGTTCGGCCTGGTGCTCGACTGGGGGCAGGGCGCGGGCGGCGTGCGCGCCGATGCTGCCTGGGGCTGGGCCTGGACCGTGCTGGGCGTCGGCGCGATGCTGGGCCCGATTGCGACGCTGCGTTTGCGCGCGTTGCACGCAAGCGCACAGATGGCGGGCGGGAAGCGCTGAATATTGATTATTTCAGGAACGCAACCAGCGTATCCAGCACTTCGTCTGGCTTTTCCCCCATCATGTTGTGGCCGCTGCCGTCGATGATCACGATCTTCGCGCCATTGACCAGCTTGGCGAAATCCTGCGCTGCGCGCACCGGGGTCATGGAATCGCGCCGCGCGAGCAGGAACAGGGCCGGGCAACGCACCCTGGCGGCGGCTTCGGCGCCGCCGTCATAGGCGTTGCAGGCGCTGAAATCCACATGCATCACGCCGGGTTTCTGGCGCTGCATCAGCCGCAGGTTCTCGCCTATCACCCAGAATCCGGGGCCCGGATTGTTCGGGTACTGCGCATAGGCCAGGTGCGACCAGATGTTGACCATGTCCTGCGCCAGGGGCTCGTCGTTCCGGGTGGCGTCCAGCAGTTCGGCCGACACTTTCATCGGATACGCGGTGGCCAGCAGGGCGATTTTCGCCACCCGCTCCGGTCGGCGCGCGGCGCACTCGAGCGCGACGAGCGAGCCCATGCTGTGCCCGACGATCGTCGCCTGTTTCACTCCGGTCGCATCCAGAACTGCGCCGACCCAATCGGCGAGTTCACCGACGCTCGCGAGCGCCGGCCCGGCGCTGCGACCGTGGCCCGGCAGGTCCACCGCGAGCACGCCGTAACCATGGTGCGCGAGATAGCGGCTTTGCAGGATCCACACGCTGTGATCGCATTGCGCGCCGTGGACGAACATCACGCTGGGCAGTTTGGCGTCGAAGGTTTTTCCGCCGGTGTAGGCGTAGGCTCGTTTGCCGTTGATGTCGAATTGCATCGCCGCCCCCTATTTCCTGGTCTTCTGCGAAGCGCGCAGGCCGTTGGCGAGATCGTCCATCAGGTCGGCGGCGTCCTCCAGCCCGATCGAAAGCCGCATCGTGCCTTCGGTGATGCCCGCGGTCTTGAGCGCCGCCTCATCCATGCGGAAATGGGTGGTGCTCGCCGGATGGATCACCAGCGATTTCGCATCGCCGACGTTGGCGAGATGGGAAAAAATTTTCAGCGTCTCGACGAAGCGCTGGCCGGCGGCGCGATCGCCGCGGATGGAGAAGCTGAATACGGCGCCGCAGCCCCGGGGCAGGAGTTTCTTCGCCAGGGCGTAGTCGGGGTGCTCGGGGAGTTCCGGATAGGCCACCGACTCCACCGCCGGATGCTTCGCCAGGAATTCGACCACCTTGCGCGTGTTTTCCACGTGACGGGCCATCCTGAGCGGCAGGGTCTCCACGCCTTGCAGTATCTGGAACGCCGTGGCCGGGCTCATGCAGGCGCCGAAATCGCGCAGGCCCTCGCGCCGCGCGCGCAGCGAGAACGGGGCGACGGTGGACTCCTCCGAAAAATTCATGCCGTGAAAGCCTTCGTAGCCTTCGCTCAATTCAGGAAACTTGCCCGATGCGACCCAGTCGAAGGTGCCGCCGTCGACCAGTACGCCGCCGATGGCCACGCCGTGTCCGCCGAGGAATTTGGTGGCGGAGTGGAACAGCAGATCGGCGCCGTGATCGAAGGGCTTCAGGAGATACGGCGTGGTGAAGGTCGAATCCACCATCAGCGGCAGACCGTGCTCGTGCGCGATCGCCGCGACGGCCGGAATGTCGAGTACATCGAGTCCTGGGTTGCCCAGGGTTTCTGCAAACAGCGCTTTGGTGTTGGGCCGGATCGCGGCGCGCCAGGCATCGAGATCGCGCGGCCTGACGAAGGTGGTTTCGACGCCGAAACGCGGCAGCGTGTAGTGCAGGAGATTATGCGAGCCGCCGTAGAGCGCGCCCGAGGAGACGATGTGCGAACCGGCGCCGGCGATGGTCGCAAGCCCCAGGTGCAGCGCCGCCTGGCCGCTGGCGGTGGCGATGGCCGCCACGCCGCCTTCGAGCGCCGCCATTCTTTCCTCCAGCACCGCGTTGGTCGGATTGGAAATGCGCGAATACACGTGCCCCGCGCGCTCCATGTTGAACAGCGCCGCCGCGTGATCCGAATCGCGGAACACGAAAGAGGTGGTGAAATAAATAGGCGTGGCGCGCGCGCCGGTGTGCGGGTCGGGCGTCTGTCCGGCGTGCAGGCTGAGCGTGTCGAAACCGAGATATTTGGGTTGGGCCATGAATCCTCCACTTTGGAAGCCCATTTTATCAGGATGTCCGAGCGCGCCCGATCGCGTATCATCACCGGTTGCTATGACAAGCCAACAAAACCCGTCGCACTCGACTGAACTGCTGCTGAAGGTGTTCCTGCCTTTTGCCGGCGGCTACTTTCTTTCCTACCTGTACCGTACGGTCAATGCCATCATCTCCCCCGACCTGGTGCGCGAGTTCGGCCTCGGCCCGGCCGATCTGGGCCTGTTGACCAGTTCTTACTTCCTGACGTTCGCCGTGTTCCAGTTGCCGCTGGGCATATTGCTGGATCGCTACGGCCCGCGCCGCGTGAACGCCGGCCTGCTGATGCTGGCCGGCACCGGCGCCGCCCTGTTCGGGCTGGCCCAGAGTGTGGGCGGACTGATCGTCGCGCGCGCACTGATCGGGCTCGGCGTCTCCGGCTGCCTGATGTCCAGCATGAAGGTGTTCACCCTGTGGTTTCCGCTGAACCGGCTGGCCACCTTGAACGGCTGGCTGCTGTCCTTCGGCGGCCTGGGCGCGCTGTCGGCGTCCACGCCGGCGGAAGAACTGCTGCGCGTCACCGACTGGCACAGCGTGTTCCTGTTGCTGGCCGCGCTGACCTTTGCCGCGGCGGGCGCGATCTTCCTGGTCGTGCCGGAGCGCACCGCGCCCAGCGCGCCGCAGAGCCTGCTTGCATCCCTGCGCAGCCTGCCGGCGATACTGCGCAACGCGAATTTCTGGAAGCTGGGCTCGCTGGTGATCGCCGGACAGGGCGTGTTCATGTCGCTGCAGAGCCTGTGGATCGCCCCCTGGCTCAAGGACGTGGCCGGCCTCGGGCGCGCCGAGATCGGCACGCATTTGCTGGCGGCCGCGCTGGGCATGATGGTCGGCGCGGCGCTGTGGGGCGTCGTCGCCGACAGGCTGTCGCGCCGCGGCGTCGACACGGTCAAGGTCGTGCTGGTGGGCGTCGGCGCCAATCTGGTGATCCTCGTACTGTTCGCGTTCGGCGTGACGACGGGGACGCTGGCCTTGCTGTTCGCGCTGACCCTGTTCAGCCAGGTGCAGCCCCTGGTCTACGCCATCCTGTCCAAGGAGTTTCCGCTGGAACTTTCGGGTCGGGTGATCAGCACGCTCAACTTCCTGGTTTTTCTAAGCGCGTTCGTGGTGCAGTGGGGCACCGGCCTGATCATCAATCTGTGGCCGGTGGAGGCGGGCAGATATGCCCAGGCCGGATACGCCACGGCGTTCGGCGCCTGTGTCGCGCTGTTGCTCGTGCCCTATCTGCTGTTGTTGCTGTCGCGCCGAGGCGCAGCGTCCCGGAGTTGAGTCCCGGGTCTGAACGGGGGATAGCCCCGCTCTTTGCCGGGATGCGCTATTTCGCCGCGGCTTTCGCCGCCTCTTCCTGGGCGAGCAGCTCTTGGCGCGCTTTTTTCAGCACGTCCGCCGCCGCGCTGTGGCCCAGCTTCAACGCCAGTTCCATCGCGCTCTCGCCGTCCTTGGAGAGGAGGGTCACGTTGGCTCCGTTGCGGATGAACAGTTCGACCATCTGCGCGTTGCCGCGCATCGCCGCGTACTGCAGCGGCGTGTAGCCGTTGTCGCTGAGCACATTCGGATCGAAGTTCATCGACAGGACCTTCTGCGCGTACACCAGGTTGTCCTTTTCGATCGCGTAGAACATCGCCTTCACCCCCTCCGGGCTCTTTTCCCGCGGTTTCGCTTCCAGGCCTGTGGGCAGTATGCTGACCACATAGTTGATCAGTGAAATACCGACCATGGCGATCAGCGCGATGATCAGCGGCAGCTTGGATATGCCCAGCGTGTCCGACCAGTTGTCGGTGATGTTGGCGCCGATCACGAGCAGGGCCACCATGATGAAAAAAGCGAATTTCAGGTACAGGAACAGCGCGATCACCAGCAGGATGCCGAGGATGGCCGCGATGTACGCGCGGTCGATACTCATCTCTTCGGCGATGTCGGGTGGAAGCAGGGCGAAGAGGGTGGCGATGCAGACCAAACCAACCAGCGCCCATTCCTTGTATTTCCTGGCCTGTAGAAAGTCCATGACTTCCTCCGCTTAGCGTTTGTTCCCGGGGTGGTGTGAGCAAGCGCGCCATCATCGGCAATAGCGTTTTGCCCGCGCTAGTATAATCCAACAATGGAATCAGCGGTTTGCAATTGAGGGCGGAGAAATGCTGTGAATAAGGCGTTTACCAGGGAACAAGACGGCGCTGAAGACGAGGAGTTGGCGCCCGAGGCCAAGCTGCCGCAAGGGGTGAAGAACTACATCACCCCGGCCGGTTACGCCCGGATGAAAGCCGAGCTGAAGCAATTGCTCGATGTAGAGCGTCCCGAAGTGGTCGGCATCGTCCACTGGGCGGCTTCCAACGGCGATCGCTCCGAAAACGGCGATTACATCTACGGCAAGAAGCGCCTGCGCGAGATCGACCGGCGCATTCGTTTCCTGATCAAGCGCCTGGAAATCGCCGAGGTGGTGGATTCCAGGGGCCAGGACCAGGACCAGGTGTTTTTCGGCGCCACGGTCAGCGTGCGCGACAGCGCCGGCACGGTGCGCAGCCTCGCCATCGTCGGCATGGACGAGGTCGACCCGTCGCGCGGGCGGGTGAGCTGGATTTCGCCCGTTGCGCGCGCGCTGCTCAAGGCGCGCGTGGGCGATAGCGTGAGCCTGCGCACGCCCTCGGGCACGGAACAGCTGGAAGTTGAAGAGATCCGCTACGTCGATTTGCCTTAAATCGAAAGATCAGGAAACGATCGACCCAGGACCGCTCATCGAACTGCAGCGCTCGAGCTTGTATAAAAGCAAGTCGTGGCGTTACCCGTTTCACGACTGCAACGGCGCCCTAATTGTTCCTGTTCGCGCCGACGCCGCCGTTTGCAACGCGGCTAAAGTCGCCGGCCTTGACGATAGACAGCTTGTGCGGGGCCAGGTATTTGTTCAGCACCTCCTGTATCTGCTGTGGCGTCACCGCGGCGATCCTGGCGTCGAAATCCGCGTCCCAGGCAAGGCGGCGGCCAAGATAGAGATTGCCCGCGAGCTTCGTCACCAGGGCGCCGTCCTGGGTGCGGCCGAGGCGGCGCAGCGCGAGGTAGCCCTTCTTCGCCTCCGCCACTTCCGCCTCGCTGAAGCCTTCGCGCAAGGCCTGCTGCAGCACCTCCATGATCTCGGTTTCGATGCGCGCGCGGTTCTGCGGCGCGTAAATGGCACTGATCCCGAACTCGCCCACAGCATCCAGCGATCCGACCGAGAGCGAGGAACGCACACTGTAGGACAGGCCTTCCTGTTCGCGTATGCGCCGCCACAGGCGCGAATCGGAGGAGCCGCCGAGCAGGTAATTGCCCAGCGCCAGCGCCGGGTAATCCGGCTGGTCGTCGCGCAGCGGCAGGTTGAGCCCGGCCTGGAACACGGCATTGGCTTTGTCCGGCGTGGCCAGACTGCGATTGATCGCGGGCACGTCGCGGTAGCTGTTGACGATGCGCTTGAACGGCCGCGGGCTCTTCCAGTCGCCGAACAGCTCTTGCGCGAGGCGGGCAATTTGTGGCGCGTCGAAATCCCCCACCACCGCCAGTTCGCTGTCGCTCGCGCCGTAAAAATCGTCGTGGCAGCGCCGCAGGTCCGCGACGCTCATCGATTCCAGGCGCTGTATGCGCTCCTCCAGCGTGGTCGTGTACAGCCAGTGTTCGGGCGGGTAGGGGTTGAGGTGGCGTGTGAGCGCGAGCCCGGCGAGCGCATTCGGCTCGCTTTTCATGCTCTCCACGCCGGTCAGGGTGGAGCGCTTGATCTGCTCGAATTCGTTTTCGGAAAAGGCGGGTTCGCGCAGAATTTCCGCGACCAGGCGCAAGGCCGCAGGCAGATTGGCGCGCAGGGTTTCGATCGACGCGCCGGTGCCGCTGACGCTGACGCTGGCTTTGAGGCGGTCGAATTCATTGCGCAGCTGCTCGCGCGTGTGCTGTTTCGTGCCGCGCATCAGCATGGCGGAGGCGAGCCTGCAGGCCGAGCTGCGGCCCATCTTGCTCTGCTCGTCGCCCCAGTGCAGGACCAGTTGTGCGACGACGGTGCCGCCGCGTGTCTTTTTCGGCAGCAAGGCGAGTTTCATGCCGCCGGGCAACTGCTGCACCGTGGTGCGCGCATCGATATTGTCCGGGGTCGGGTCGAAGCTCTCTCCTGCCGCCACCGCGGCCGTGCCTTGGTAGTCCTTGACCAGCGCGGCGACATCGGGCGCCGGCGGGATCTCGGCACGATCCGGCTGCGCTGTCGGCAGGAAGATTCCCAGGGTGCGGTTGGAGGTCTTGAGGTACTGCAGCGCGACCCGCTGCACGTCCTCGCGTTTCACCTGGCGCAGGCCGTCGCGGTAGAGAAAGAACAGCCGCCAGTCGCCCATGGCGATGAACTCCGACAGCGCTAGCCCAAGTTCGCGCGGATTGTTCAGGGCCATCTCGATGTCGTTCAGCAGCTGCGTGCGCGCGCGTTCGAGCTCGTCGTCCGTAATCGGATCCGCGGCGAAGCCTTCGAGTGTCGCGATCAGCGCCGCGCGCGCGGCATCGAGGGGCATGTCCTTGCGCAAACTGGCGCCGAAATAGGCGTAACCGGCATCGCGCTGCTGCTGGTCGCCGCCGTAGACGGAACTGGCTTTGCCGGTCTCGACCAGCGCGCGGTGCAGGCGCCCGCCGGGCACTTTGGTGAGCGCGGTGACCAGGATGTCGATCGCCGGAAAATCGGCATGCGACCCCGGTGGCAGGTGATACTGCGCGCCGACCAGCTGCACCTCGCCCGCGCGGCGCAGGGTCACGCTGCGCTCCCCGTCCTGGGTGGGCTCGCCGGTGTAGGTGGCGACGAGCGTGCGCGCCGGCCTGGGAATGCTGTTGAAATGGCGCTCGATGAGGCGCAACGCCGCGGCCGCGTCGAACTTGCCGCTGATCAGCAGCACGGCGTTGTCCGGCTGGTAATATTTGCGGTAGAAGGCTTGCAGGCGCTCGATCGGCACGTTTTCGATATCGGAGCGCGCGCCGATGATGGCGTGGCCGTAGTTGTGCCACAGGTAGGCGGCGGAGGCCATGCGTTCGCCGAGCACGTTATGGGGGCTGTTCTCTCCCGCCTCGAACTCGTTGCGCACCACCGTCATCTCGCTGTCCAGGTCCTTCTTCGAGATATTGGAATTGACCATGCGGTCGGCTTCCAGTTCCAGCGCCCAGTCGAGGTTGCCCTCGCCGGCGGCCAGGGTTTCGTAGTAGTTGGTGCGGTCATAGGAGGTGGAGGCATTGAAGCGCGCGCCGTGGCGCTGAAATTCGTTCTTCTGGTCGGGATGGCGCGGCGTGCCTTTGAACTGCAGGTGTTCGAGCAGGTGCGCCATGCCGTATTCGCCGTAGCCCTCGTGGCGCGAGCCGACGAGGTAGGTGACGCTGAGCGTGATCGTGTCCTGCGAGGCATCGGGGAACAGCAGCACTTTGAGGCCGTTCGCCAGCCGGTACTCGGTGATGCCCTCGACGGAGGTGATTTTGCCGATCGGCGCCGCAGTCTCTGCACCAGCCGGGGCGGCGTGTACCGGCGCGAGCAGGAGCAGCGGCAGCAGCAGGGCAAATATCAGCGAATGGAAACGGCGCAGCATCGGGACCTCGATTGTTTGAGACGACGTTACAAAGACCGGATTTTTCCGGATAGGTTCAAGCCTGAATCAGGTAGCCGAACAAATGCAGCGCCAGCATGCCCGCCACGATGGTGAGCAGGGTATTGCGCGTACGCCAGGCGATCGCGCCGGCGAGGATGCCGGCAAGCAGGCGCGGATTGTCCAGGCCGATATGCATCGAGCCGGCAGTCAGCACCAACTGGGGCACGAGGATCGCCGAGAACACCGCGGCCGGCACGTAGCGCAGCGCGCGCCGCAACAGCGCCGGCACCGGCCAGCGCGCGAACAACAGAATGAAGGAAGCGCGCGGAATGAAGCTGGTCAGCGCCAGTCCGAGGATCAGCAGCAGGAACACGCTCATTGCGCCGGCTCCGCGCGCAGGCTCTCAGCCAGCATTCCCGCGGCAATCCCCGCCGCGACCGCGACGATCAGCCCGAGCCGCAGCGGCAAGGGCCAGGCGAGTATGGCGGTGACCCCAGCGGCGACCGCCGCCGCGGCGACCGCGCGGTCGCGGATGGTGGGCGCGACGATCGCGAGGAAGGTGAGCACGATCGAGAACTCGAGGTGCCAGGCGCTGGGGATGCGCGTGCCGAGCAGCACGCCGGTCAGGGTGCCGAGCTGCCAGGTGGTCCAAATGGCGGCGGAGCACCCCAGGTAGTACCAGACCTTGTCCTCGGCTCCCAGCGGGCGCTCGTAGCCGCGCAGTACCATGGCATAGCCGTTGTCGGTCAGCAGATAGGACAGCAAGGGGCGCCAGCGCGGCCGGGCCGCCGCCAGTTGCGGCGCCATCGACAGGCTGTAGATCGAAAAGCGCAGATTGATCACCAGCCCCGCCAGGATGGCAATCGCGAGCGGCGTGCCCGAGGTGAGGAGTTGCAAGGCCGCCAGTTGCGCATTCCCGGCGTAGACCAGGACCGACATCAGCATCGCCAGGTAATAGGGCATGCCCGCCGCGACCATGGCCACGCCGCTGATGGCGCCGAAAGCCAGCACGCCGGGGAGGATAGGCAGGCAGGCCCGGGAGGCGGCGAGAAACTGGGGATGGATGCGCAAGTGCTGGAGCTACGGAAGATGGCGGGCGTGCCTCATATTTTAGACTGCCGGGGACGCCAGCGCCGGTCTGCCCCTTGAAAATCCTGCCTGCTGCCCGCATTTAGCCAGACAATAACAACTGTCTCTGGAGTATCCATGTCTGCCGCCGCCACCAAAGAAACCCTGGGTTTTCAGGCCGAAGTCAAGCAGTTGCTGCATCTGATGATCCACTCCTTGTACAGCAACAAGGAGATTTTCCTGCGCGAACTGATATCCAACGCCTCCGACGCCGCCGACAAGCTGCGCTTCGAGGCGCTGTCCGACGCCTCGCTCTACGGCACGGATGCGGATCTGAAGATCCGCATCAGTTTCGACAAGGCGGCGCGCACCCTGACCGTGTCCGACAACGGCGTGGGCATGTCGCGCGACGAGGTCGTCGCCAATATCGGCACCATAGCCAAGTCGGGCACGCGCGAGTTCTTCCAGGCGCTGACCGGCGATCAGGCAAAGGATGCCCATCTGATCGGCCAGTTCGGTGTCGGTTTCTACTCCTCTTTCATCGTCGCCGATCGCGTGACCCTGGTGACGCGGCGCGCGGGCGTCGCGGCGGGCGAGGCGGTGCGCTGGGAGTCCGACGGCGGCGGGGAGTACAGCATCGAAGCGGTGGAGAAGCCGGGGCGCGGGACCGAGGTGACGCTGCACTTGCGCGAGGGCGAGGACGAACTGCTCGACGACATGCGCCTGCGCGCCCTGATCCGCAAGTACTCTGACCACATCGCGATCCCGATACGCATGGAAAAAAGCGTGTGGGACGAGGACAAGAAGGCCTATAGGCAGACCGGCGAAGACGAAACTGTCAACCAGGCGAACGCGCTCTGGGCGCGCCCCAAGTCCGAGATCAGCGAAGAGCAGTACCAGGAATTCTACAAACATGTCGCGCACGATTTCGACCCGCCGCTCGCCTGGACGCACAACCGGGTCGAGGGCCGGCACGAGTACACGCAACTCTTGTACCTGCCCGCGCACGCGCCCTTCGATCTGTGGGACCGCACGCACCGCCATGGCATCAAGCTGTACGTGCGCCGGGTGTTCATCATGGACGACGCCGAACAGCTGCTGCCGGCCTATCTGCGCTTCGTGCGCGGCGTGGTCGATTCGAGTGATCTGCCGCTCAACGTATCGCGCGAGATCCTGCAGCAGAGCAAGGACATCGAGGCGATCCGCTCCGGCTGCACCAAGCGCGTGCTCGCGCTGCTCGAAGACCTGGCGCAGAACCAGAAGGAAAAATACGCCGGATTCTGGAAGGAATTCGGCCTGGTGCTGAAGGAAGGCGTGGGCGAAGACCACGCCAACCGGGAAAAGATCGCCGGGCTGCTGCGCTTCTCGAGCACCCATAACGACAGCGAGGAGCAGAGCGCGTCCTTCGCCGATTATGTGGCGCGCATGAAACCGGACCAGGAAAAGATTTACTTCGTCACCGCGGACTCTTTCCTTGCGGCGAAGAACAGCCCGCATCTGGAAGTCTTCCGCAAAAAAGGCATAGAGGTGCTGCTGCTGGCGGAGCGGGTGGACGAATGGCTGGTTTCGAATCTGACCGAATTCGAAGGCAAGCCCTTGGTTTCGGTGGCGCGGGGCGATCTTGACCTGGGCAAGCTCGAGGACGAAGCGGAGAAGAAGGAGCAGGAAAAGCAGGCCGGGGAGTACAAGGAATTGACCGACAAGATACAGGGCGCGCTGGGCGAGCAGGTGAAAGAGGTGCGCGTGACCCTGCGCCTTACGTCATCGCCCGCCTGCCTGGTATCCGACCAGTACGACATGGGCGGAAATCTGGCGCGGATTTTGAAGGCGGCCGGGCAGAAAGTGCCCGAATCCAAGCCGATCATGGAAATCAATCCGGGCCATCCGCTGGTGCAGCGGCTGAAATACGAGGAAACGCAGTTCGCCGACTGGAGCCAGGTGCTGTTCGACCAGGCCCTGCTCGCCGAAGGCGGGCAGCTCGAGGACCCAGCCGGCTTCGTCAAGCGGCTGAACGAACTGATGCTCGCGATGGCAGGCAGCGGCTCGAAAATCTGGACGCCGGGGAGTTAAGCGCAACTGACTCAGGTAGTTGTGCGCATAGGGTCGGCTACATGGATTTCCCTATAACGACTCACATCTGCCGCTGGCGAAGGCCAAAGACGGTGTTTCTTGGCGGCGGCTTCAGGCGGAAAGACTGTCGTCGCGAGGGCGGGAGTAGCCCGCAGATGCGTTTCGAATAATTGTGTATAATCGAAACCGTCGAAAAGAAAGGAGATCCGCCGTGCCTTCAACTACTGCTATACGGCTAGCCACCAAAGATACCCCCGCGCTGCGTGGTGCTTGTGAAAAATCCGCACGTGCCGTGATCTCCGTTATCCGTCGTGGTACTGCGGGGAAGACTTCTCCCGAAGCACTAACCGACTTGGTCGACTCACTGACGGGCGTTATTGAGCGGACAACGGAATTGCTCCTCGCTGGCAAACAGGTCCGCATCGTCGAGGACAACGAGGCCATGACCACGCAGAAGGCGGCTGACCTTCTCAACGTCTCGCGCCCGCATCTGGTCAAGTTGCTCGACCTGGGGAAAATCTCCCAACTGCCCAAGGTCGGCCGCCATCGTCGTGTTGCCCGATCCGCCGTACTCAAGTACAAGCGCAATAGAGATGCTCAGCGCGAATCGGCGCTAAAGGAGCTCGCCGCACTTTCGCAGCGCCACCAACTCGGCTATTGACCATGCGGCCGGTGGTCGTGCTCGATGCCTGTGTCCTTTACCCGGCAGCGCAGCGCGACTTCTTCATGTGGCTGGCGGCGGGAGGTGCAATCCGCGCGCATTGGACAAACGAAATCCACGAGGAGTGGATGCGCAACGTCGAGCGCGATTACCACGTGGCTCGTAGTGTTCTGGAGCGCGTGCGCAGACTGATGAATCGCGCGGCTGGCGATGCCTTGATTGGTCACTATCGCCAGCACGAAAGCTTATTTTCCAAGACCGATGCCAAGGATCGTCATGTTGCCGCCGCAGCGGTCGCGGCGCGTAAGCGCTCCGAAGTGGATATCGTCAAGATCATCACTTGGAACCTCGGAGATTTTGATCGCAAGGAACTGGCGAAAGTCGGAGTGGTGGCAGAAACTCCAGATGCTTTCTTGTGCCGCTTACTCGCAGACTCGCCGGAAGATGTTATTGCGGCACTTGTGCGAATGCAGGACAATCTCCGGCACCCGCGCAAGACCACTCGAGAGTGCGTCGACACGCTCGCCGCACAAGGCTTGAAGAAATTTGCCGGGATGATATCAGCAAGGATTGAGTGACTCTGGTATCACCATCGCGAAACTGCGGATCGATACTGGTCGGCTCCATCTGCCAACTGTGAAAGTTGGGGGGGTGTGCCGCCGAATGCCCGCATCAGACTGAAAGCCGACATTCAGTTTTTGCGAGTGATTGGTGGCAGCAGACCCGACCACGAAGGCTAATTCGGCCGACATTTGTTTTGGTTTTTTGAATAGCGTAATATCGGTCGCAAAATGTATCCATAGGCCCCCGTTGCAGCAACGGGGGCAAATCGCGATGCTTGGAAGAACCCGCCTATGGCAGACGAAGCGAAGGTTGCATCCTTCCGCGAGAGATACTCGGGACACTCCGATTCTTCTCTAATACGCGAGCGCGACTCGTGGATCGACGGAACGCCGGAACGAATTGCTGCGGAGCAGCTCTTGCACGAGCGAGCCATGCAGCAGGACGAACAACGACACGTAGAAACTCTCTCTCAGACTCGTCGTGCGAATAATCTTGCCCTGGCGGCAATTTGGATTGCTGTACTCTCCCTGTTGCTCGCAATCATGTCCTTGTTTATAAAGGGCACATGAATCGCGTTGTATGCAGGCGAAAGTGACTGGTCACACTCTATGACTCATAGGCGCGCAGATACTGTAATAGTGGAGGATAGTGATGGACAAGCAGCCAATGGAAATGTCGATCGAAGAACTCGACGCGCTCTATGGAAAGCCGCAACTATTGTCGACAATTACACACGTTCTCGGTCTACATGACAACATCCACCATGATCGTTTTACAGCAGAATTCATTACCGAAGACTCCAAGCGAGCGAATATTCCATTTACGCAATCGGCTTTACGCGATTTGCTGCGACTTCTCGAAGGTCGGCTCGGTATTGAGCGCCCAAAAGCAAATTGACCGCTGGCAAATCTCCTCAGCCGTCGAGAGTAGACGCGCCGATACGTGCGCCGATCCAAGTAGACGTATGCGTGCGAGCGTCCTAGTCGCTTTACTTCTTTTTTCTAAGCTCGTATTTGCCGAGATCAATGTAGTTGAGTTGGCACTTTCTGGCATATACGAAGTGCACATTAGCGGGAACATTACGCCGCCTGATTATCGATACCTCGTTGAAAGGATCAAGTCTTTGCCGAACGGTGACGCGAAAAAGGCGGTAGTTTTGCGGTTCGTATTGGACTCGACCGGTGGCGACGTACGCAGCGCAATGCAAATCGGCCGGCACTTGCGGAGTACACAGGCTAGAGCAGAGGTTCCACGGGAGGCCACCTGTGCAAGCGCATGCGTTTTCGTGTTAGCTGGAGCCGTAGTCCGCGTCGTGGACGGTCTTGTCGCCATCCATCGCCCATTCAATCCGACTGATGTAGCCACCTCATCCGAAGCTCAGCGCAGGGCTTTTAGGCAGATTGAAACCGATATAAAAAAGTACCTGAAAGAGATGAACGTCTCCACAACTATGTACGACGACATGCTCTACATCAGTTCGACCACCGCAAAAGTCCTTACGCCCGATGAGCTGCAGAGGTATGGACTCTCCAAATGGGACCCCTATTACGAGCAGTCGTGGTACGCCGCACGAGCCAAGGAGATTGGAATAACCATGGCCGAATACATGCGGCGTGTGTCTCGGGCCGACAGTGTGTGTGGCCGCACCTTAGAAGGGATGTCTGACGACGCGCAAGTGCGCGTAGTGGAATGCCACAGAGACATTGTCAACGGAAGACGCTGAGATCACGATACGCACCACTTCGTGTACGCCTACCTTTGCGGGGTGCCGCTGGCCTCGACGTTAAGCCAGAAGCACCTTCAGTATCCAGTGCCCAGATTTGCCCGGACTGGGGAGCCGACCAGGACTCGAACCTACCGTTGAATGACCGTTTTCGCTGCGAAGCTGTCATTCAACCGCGACCATGTGAGCGTCGCTTTAGGGGCACACTGAAAAGGTCAGCAGGCACCCAATGACACCACTGGCCGCATCAGGCTTTTGCGTTGCGGCATGTCTAGCGAGTATTGATCACCGATCGCAGGAATCGGATAGCCGTTCTATCCCGAAGCGCCCTAGCCGCCTACAACTGCTTCAGCATCGTCTCCGCATCGGATACTTCGAACTTGCCCGGGCCCTCGACGTTGAGCTGCTTGACCACGCCGTCCTGCACCAGCATCGAATAGCGGTTCGAGCGCACGCCCATATTGCGCGCGGTGAGATCGAGTTCCAGGCCGAGCGCCTTGGTCCAGAAGCCGCTGCCGTCGGCCAGCATGCGCACCTTGTCGCCGGCTTTTTGCGTGCGGCCCCAGGCGCCCATCACGAACGCATCATTGGTGGCCACGCACCAGATTTCGTCCACGCCCTTGGCCTTCAGTTTGTCGTAGTTGGCGACGTAGCTCGGCACGTGCTTGGCCGAGCAGGTCGGGGTGTAGGCGCCGGGCAGCGCGAAAATCGCAATTTTCTT
>Ga0334722_10000515_pt1 | contig 56599 bp, 87 predicted proteins | sample C3_bottom_MG_FD_207210 | JGI IMG/M metagenome (GOLD analysis project Ga0334722, IMG submission 207210) | Sediment microbial communities from Yellowstone Lake, YNP, Wyoming, USA - C3_bottom | ecosystem: Environmental > Aquatic > Freshwater > Lake > Sediment | place: USA: Wyoming | collected...
GGCATATAGACGCTGCAGATGTATGCATTGGCCTCCTTCATATCAGTGATGCCAGCGGCGGCAAGTTCCTTGACAAGCCTCTCCTGATGGGTGCGGAAGGCCCGCTCAGAGCGTCCCCTGGCCTCGGTCGGGGGAATAGGCGGGAATCATCTCAATCCCTAACTGTCGCATGGCACACCCGAACTGTGTGAAATTCTCTTTGTCCACTTTTCCACCAGCAGCCGGGGTATGCCAGTAGTGACTGCCACGATCCGTATACAAAGAGGCAAACACTCCGTATCCCTCAATGACCTTCCTGACCCCCTGAAAACTGCTTTGTGTACCTTCTTCCTCGACAAAAAACATCGAGTAGTGTGTGCCCGTGGCATCGTCCATCGTCACGATCAAATCCCATAACTTCCCTATGACCCACTCATGCGGCGCCCGGCGATGCGATATCTGCCCCAACCGTTGATCTACAAGTCCCTCCATCCCCTCTTCCTCATAGCGAGCTAAATAGCGGCGAAATGTTCTGTCACATACCCCAAGAAGCAATGCTGCCTCCTCCTGTGTCATCCGGCCCCGCTTCCACCCACCATATGCTTCCTCAAATCTCATCTTCCGTACCTCCTGTAGTACCTCCGACAGGAGGAGTTGACAAAGATAAAGTAATCTGATAGACTATCCTCAATATGTATCTGCCTGATACCCATACCAGCGTTGCACTACTCTCAAGCAACCTCCTGCAATCGAGGGGTAAACCCTGCGAGAGGATCGTAGTATCTACGGTCAGGGCCGGATCAGGTCAGTATCGCTCAGAGTCCCACGCCTCCCTGGATTAATCGCACATATAAAACATAGAGCGCGGGCGGGTCTTGTTCCCTCAGGCCGACAACTCATCTATAATAGAGTTGCGCCCCGCAACACATACTCGCTCGGTCTCTCGCGGGAACGAATGAAATGAGGTGAGCACGCTCCCCTCCTATACCACATGTGAAAATAACCCTTGACATTCACTCACCACTTCTGTATATTTCAATCATAAGCATATGAAAGAATTAGAGACACTCGAGAAACATACATTACCCAAACATACATTACCCAAAAGAAAACCGGGTAAGCCATACAAACAAGATATTATCCCCCTTGCCATCCTCATTGATATGCATGTCCGGCAGAAAATGCCCATTATGTTGATAGCCAAAACGCTGAATATATCCCATAGCAATGTATGCGATAGGCTGCGTAAGGCTGGTATACAGGCGTTGGAAGCGTTTAGGATGCATAGGGCTGATATATTAGCACTAGAGCAGCAGAGGATACTCTCACATATTACTGACGCGGATATCAAACGGGCAGGGATTAAGGACAAGGCTGTAAGTATCGGTATATTGTATGATAAGGAGAGGTTAGATAGAGGTCAGAGCACCTCAATCCTGTCCTACGCGGACATCACAAAGGATGAGATCGAGAGTGAGGGCCGCATTAGGGCCATCGAGGATAAGCTGAGGTCCCTGGGCATTAGGGAGCATGAGATCGTGGATGGAGAAGAGGTGGAGGAAGAGGTCCAGAGCGCTATAGAACCACTACATATAGATAACGATGGAAAAAACAACAAATAAGGCTTTACATAACCCGTTCTCACATCAATACCTCAAGTCGATTTCTTCCTTTAGTATTATAGAGTTAGATACGATTCGCAAATATGAATGTCCGATAAGCGTGATTATGACTATATCGCAAAGGTGCGAAAAATGAGCGTAAATGCCTGCGTTATACTGCGCTCCCCGGTCGTGGAGGCTCATCACGGTCGGTCACGGTCTGTATCGAAGGAGGGGGAGGGTACGGGGGTAAATCAAAAAGGTTTTGTTTTTTTACTTCCCTCTCTTAGTAGAAAAAATCAAAGGGGGGTTATGGGAATGGTGATGAAGTTTCTATTTCTCTTTATTTTTTTGTTTACATTTTCAGGTTGTGGTTCTTATTCTTCAATCGAGGATCAGCCGCAGGTTGAGATAGTAGCTCCATGTGATTTGGATTGCATAAGACATACGATGTTGTATCAGGAACAAAGTGGGGGTGAGGGGAAATGAGGGAATGGATTTTACTCGGTCTGATAATCTTTTACTTGATGGTGTTAGGGTTTATTTTTTTACCGGAGAAAGGTGATGAGCGTTTTACACACGAAGAATAGAAGTGACTTTAAGTTAAAAGCGAGATGGTATTTTTGGCAATATGGACTATATGGGGGTGCGGAGAACTTAAATTGAGACGCTGGGACGTTATTGTTGTTTTGATTTCTTTTGGAGTTATGTTTTTGATAAGTATTTATATGGTAGTGAGTATTGGGATAAAGATGGGGTTGAAATGAATCAGAAGAAATGTAAGACCATACGTAAAGAGATGAGAAGGGATGGGGAGACCAGCCGTAAGATATACCAGCAGATTAAGAACGTAGTCAGAAAAGGAGGGAAATAATGGTTAAGAAAGCAAAGAAAAAGAAGTTACCTACGGTAGACGCTGCGATAAGTAAACTGAGGGATGCCCTTAATCAGTCGGTGGGGGATGCAATTACATGTCCTCACTGTGGGCAGGCATTCATACCTGAGGCGAAGTTGACCGGTGAGGCGTTAGACCTTTACCGGATGTTATGCAAGAACTGGTAAGAGTAAGGGTTGCTCAAAGACCGTGGATATGGCGAAGAGACATCTAATGGCTCTTTACGCTAACGAGCACAAGAAGGGAAAGGCGTAAATGAGCATGGAGGATTTTACGGCAGATAATATGAAAGACTGTCCGATACAGGCTCTGAAAGATTATTATGTTCAGGCTCAATCTAAAGACGGTCATGCTGCGGGATTTTTTATTTGCGCCGATAGTCTTGAAGATGCGTTCAGAATAGGGAGCAACAAGACAAAGACCGTTTTTGAAGACTTCATTCTTAATGTTCAAGAGGTACGGTGAACGAGAAACAAAAACAGAGAACGATACTTAAACTCCAACTTGAACGCGAGAGGGAGATTAAGCGCAACCTCGCTGCTAAAAGGGCTATCGCTGAATATAAGGACAAACACAAGAGTGAGTTCTTTGTTCCGTTTCCTCATCAACAAAAGGCAATTGATTTTATAGAGGAAGGAAAAAAAACGGTAGTTCTACAAGGCGCGAATCAGGTTGGAAAAACTGCGACAACCGTTAATCTTATGAACACGTTTATGAATGGGTGCGTTAGGGCCTGGGGAGAGAAAAAACCGCTATATCCTTCTGAATTTTCAAAGGTCAATGCCGGGAAGAAAATAATAGGGAGGATACTCTGTAACAACTGGGAAACTGCCGCCAAGGATACCATTGTGCCTAAGCTAAAAGAATTTCTACGGGACGGCACTTATGAGATGAAAAAGAATACAGTGGGGGTCGAGCATGAGTTTATTTTTCCAAAGACAAGTTCTAAATTTACCATTCTTACTTACAAGGAAGATACTAAGTCTCATGAGGGCTGGACGGGCGATGTGGTAATTTGTGATGAGCCACCCCCACGCGATAAATATATAGCCAATAGAAGAGGGTTAATAGCCCGTAACGGAGTAATGATTATCGCTATGACCGCCATAAGCGAGGATTGGATTCTTGATGAGATAGTCCTTAAACCTGACAGATCGGTTGGTGTGGTAGGCGACATCCCCATAGAAGCCAACACTACACTTACACCAGAAGCCATTAGAGTGTTTGAGCAATCCCTCACTGAAGACGAGAAGGTAGCCAGAATCAAGGGCGGCTGGTTACAACTGACAGGACGGATATGGAAGGTTTTTAGTACTGACACCCACGTAGTGAGACCCTTTAAAATCCCTCCTGACTGGCCCTGTTCCTTTCAAATAGACTTTCATTTGGACATTCCCCATGCGATAAGCTTTTGTGCTGTGGACCCTCTAAATAGATTTTTTATCTTCGATGAGGTATGGCTTAATATCGGCAATAAGGAAATAGCCGATGAGATAGCCCGCAGGAAGATAGGACAGGTGCTCAGAATGAAGTATGGAGAGATAGATGCGCTATCAAAAGGAGATACCTCTTATACGAGAAACAGGTTTGGTACTACGGAGGCTTCTTTTGAACAGATAGGGAAGGAACTCAGAAAGTATAGCATTACATTGGGTGTAGGCTCCAAGGCCGAGAAAGATTATATTAAGGCTGTTGAGACAAGGCTGAAGGGGCCTAACGGTATGCCAACCCTTTTTATTTTTGATACCTGTACTGAGACTATTAAACAGGTTCAAAGATGGAGTTATGATAATAATCACCAGCCTAAAGCAGACGGGCATTTTCCTGAAGCTATTGGTAGATTTACGCAACAAGGGCTTAAATACACTGCACCGGACTTGCAGACTAAGCAGTTACAATACGCGGAGATGGTGATATGATAACGAGAGATGAAAAAGCCCCCATAACTCAGAACTTGACAAAAGCTTTAAAACCTGATACGGTTAACGCAATGTGTGTGGAGTGCAAGAAAGAAATAATAGAAGCACTAAAGTTAGTATATGCGGGAAAGAGAAAACTAGAACTGCTGATTAAATAAAGCTTAAATCTTAGGAAGCATATGAGAACAGAGGCTACGGTCCCTAACGGGATTGTGGTCTTTTTTTGTTTTATAAGGAGAGGATGACACAGGAAGAAAGATTAACGTACTGTAAATTGTGGATAACCCGTCTAAATGGTCAGTGGTCCTCGCTTGATACAGACAGGACAGACGCTCTCCGTTTTTGTAATGGCGATCCCACCATAGTCAAGCTCATTACCGGCAGATCACAGGTAGTTACTCATGATATGCAGGATGCTATTGATTCAGCTAAGCCGGACATCCTTGAGACTCTAGCAGGAACAGACGAACCTTTAAAGCTTGATCCTACTGGAGCAGAGGATGTCGAACCCGTTAAGAAGCTTCAGATACTCGCCAATATCCAGGTTAAGCGTAAAAACCCATGGTTTAGGCGGTGTGCTGACTTTCTTGATGATTCCATGAAGTTAAAGTTCGGATGCTTTAAATATCAATGGATAGAGAAGACGAAGGCCATTGAGAAGATATATGAAGATGCTAATGATATTGAGATTAAAGAAAGGGTTATGTCCGGGGCAACAATTATTAAAGATGAAATGGTAGACGGCAAGAGGCGAACCACGTTGAGCACCGAAACTTACGATGAATATGTAGAGATAACAACCCCTCCGACCGAGAGAGTTAAATTTCCCATAGATTGCAGGGGTTTTTCAACTGCTCCTTTCGTATGGGAAGAGGTCAGGCTTTATGAGGAAGAGTTCAGGACGCTTTACGGTAAGGATGTTTTGGATAAGGTCAAGGATATACAGGAGAATCTTTCCAGACCCGAAGTAGATTCCATTCAACAGGAAAGGTTCAAAGACGTAGGTGGAGTTAAGTTTATCTATGATGGTGATACAGGGAAGTATAAAGCCCATGAATGCTATTTTCATGAACCTGACGAGAATAGGGCATGGCTATTTGTCTTTAGTGGAGATGAGGTAATTCTGGATGAATACAACAAGTATGACAGACCTCCATATGAAGGAGGCTCACCGTTCCTTGTGGCCCATAGGCTACTGTCTTTAGGATATTTCGATTATCTCAAAGAGATTCAGAAAGAGCGGACATTCTTCAAGCGACAGATATTTGACAACGTAACTCAGGCTAATTACCGGCGATACTTCGGCGATCCTGAGCGGTTGAATATGGATGACTTCTTAAATAACAATGCCACCAATGCTCTAATAAGAGTAGACGGCGATCCATCCAAGGTTGTTATGGCAGAGCAGAAGGCTCCAATCCCCGCCGAGGTTCTTGACTTTTGGGAACTTATGAATGTCGAAAAGGATTATCACTTGCCTACTCCAAGGTCATTTACCGGAGTAGACCCCAAGAAGGCGCAACGGACATGGCGGGGGCAGGCGCAACAGACTAATTTAGCTCAAAAGAAGCTTCTTATGATGATAAGGGGATATATGGAGGATGTGTTTTCTCCGCTCTTCAATGACGTTATAGACTGTATTCTTAAATTCATGAAGAAGAAAGTCTCAGTCCGGTATCTCAATGAAGACTACAATATCAATCCCGATAATATAATCGGTAAATTCGATCTCGTGGTGAATGTTGGACTAGGCTCTCACGATAAAAATGATATGGTAATGAAGCTCCAGCAGCTCATTGGCCTATCTGCAAAGCTTATGGAAACGGGCGTTGTCACTCCCCAGAACCTTCATTATATGACTCAGGAGCTTGTGAAGGCTATGGGCTTTTTGAATACAACCGACTTTGTGACAGACCCGAAATTGAAAGAAGCCATTGTCAAATTTATTATGATGGTCAGCCAGATGCTCCATAAGATGAGCATGGTCCCTGAACTTCAGGCAGACGTAGCCCAGATAGCCCCTCAACTCTATCAGGAGATAAGCGAAATCAGCATGGCACTCGGTATGCCTATGGGAAAGCAGAAAGGGCAGGGAACGCTACCGGGTGAGAATGTAGCACCACAAGCAGAGGTTCCCGGTCAGGCATTGACCGAAGTAATGGCTATAGATGGAGCCGGTAGGGGTAATGGTGGAGGAATGGGGTTGCATGTTTAATCAAATACTTAAATCGTTTGTTCAGTTATTAACTCGGTTTATTAAGGTTGAATCAAAGCCAGAGACAGATTTTGTAGATTCCGAACAGGAGCAGAACAAAATTATTCTCGGACATCAGGCGAAGCTATTGCTTGAGAATCCAGTTTTCGCTAATGCCCTGAAGGATATTGAAGATGGATATTACAGGATGTGGAAAAACTCAAAGCCTATGCAGTCAGACGAAAGGGAAGCGGTATGGGACAGACTTCAGGCTCTTCAGGAAGTACGATTGAAGATAACAGGGTACGTCAATACCATGCTGCATGAACAGAAACTAAAAGAAGAGGCAAGCGTAATAGCACCTCAAAAGGAGATTTAACATGGCAGAGCAATTGGTAAAAGAACCCGTTGAGGGCAATCTGGAGCCAGAGGAAACAGACTTAGAGGAAATTTCTCAGGCCGATAAAACGGTAACTGAAGAAAAAGAAACTGAGTCAGCAGCGGGAACGGGGAAGGTTCCATATACCCCCGATGAGATGAAAAGCCTCGATTTCGACCAGATTGACACGTCTCGGATACCCGATGAGATGCAACCTTTTTATAAGGCAATGCAAGCTTCATATGGCAAGAAGACAATGACGCTGGCAGAACAGAGGAAAGAACTTGAAAGAGAACGTGAAGCTCAGACACCGAAGACATACTTTGAAGATCCAAAGAAGAACGATATCTTTATGGATTACCTGAAAAGCCCCGTTAAGGTGGTCTCCGACATCAATGCCGAGATAGCAAAGCTTGAATCGGACGAGACTATCTACGATGATGAGGGTAGGGTAGACGTAAAGAAGCAGTCTGCCAACAGACGAGCGATAGCCTATTGGAACGGGATTAAGGATGAATTTTCCCTCAAGAGACAGGAAGTTATTGAGCGGAGAAGGAAATCCGAGGTTGACGAGTCTAGGATAGCCTCTGAATTAGGGGAAAATGCCCTGAAGATAGAGGAATATGCCTTGTCTCTCGGTTTCAGCAGGGAAGACTTTCTAAGTAAACCGAAGGTTAGGGAAGCCGCAAAGAAGGCTTTCAATATCGCTAATGTGCCCATATCTGTGAGAGCGAAGGAGTTGAAGGAAGCTCCCAAGAAACTCGCTACGCAAGGTGGGTCAACCGTCGCTTCAAAGGAAGATGATCTCGATAAGTTGTCTCCGTCTGAATTCGCGGCAAGAAGGAACAAGGAGAAATTCAATGCGAGTTTCTAGTGTTCCTTTTATAAGGAGATTTAGCAATGGCTGGTAACACAATTTTAACCCCGGCTATGATCACCAAGGAAGCACTCAGGATATTGCACAACAAGCTTACCTTTATTGGTAGCATAGACCGTCAATATGACAACAGATTCGCCGTCTCAGGAGCTAAAATCGGCTCTCAGTTGCAGATTAGGCTCCCTAATCAGTATTCAGTAAGGACCGGTTCGGTCATGCAGGTAAACGATACTACAGAACAGTCCGTCACTCTTTCCGTGGCTACACAGAAGGGCGTTGACATGAACTTCAGTTCTGCCGAACTTACTCTCTCCCTTGATGATTTTTCAAAGAGAGTTATCGAACCTGCGATGTCCGTTCTTGCAGCTAACATCGAAAATGATGCCCTGAGCATGACCTTCGATGTCTATAACTGCGTTGGAACACCGGGTTCAGCTACCGTAGTTTTGCTTCCGTGGCTTCAGGCAAGAGCAAAGCTGAATCAGTTCCTTACTCCAAAGGATTCCAACAGGAACTGCCTTGTAGATTCTAACACCATGGCGCAGATGGTTGAAGGATTAAAAACCCTGTTCCATCAGGATAGCGCAATAGCCAAGCAGTACAGGGAGGGCTTTATCTCTTACAATGCCGGCATGAAATGGTGGGAGAATGAGCTTGTCCAGAGCCTTCTTCACGGAACCGAGACTAACACAACCCCGCTCACCGATGGTGTTACTCCTCAGACAGGTGCTTCTATTCTCATAAACGGCATGTCTGCTTCGACTGCAACCATCAAGAAAGGTCAGATATTTACCATTGATGGCGTGTATGCCGTGAATCCTGAGACAAAAGCATCCTATAGTTTCCTTCAGCAGTTTGTCGTTACTGAGGATGTCACTGGCTCAGGTTCCGCTGCTACCATTAAAATCTCTCCGTCTATCATCCCGGCTGGTTCGGGGATACTTCCGAATCCACTCCAGAATGTATCCAACGGAGCAGCGAACGATAAGGCTCTGACATTTCTGGGAACGGCTTCGACTTCCTATGTCTACGACTTGGTATACCACAAGGATGCGTTTACCTTTGTAACCGCTGATCTTGAAATGCCAAAGGGTGTAGACTTCGCAGCCAGAGAGATTCTTGACGGTATCTCCATGAGAATCGTCAGAGCGTTTGACATCACCAACGACAAGTTCCCTTGCCGTATTGATGTGCTCTACGGTTATAAAACCTTACGTCCGCAAACCGCATGTAGGGTGATAGGTACGAACTAACTAAGAAAGGAAGGTGAATAGAGATGAGTGCATTAAGTAATACGCCAGCAACTCCGATAAATCAGATAACCGGCTCGAATCCTGCTGGAACACTTATGGGTTCAGCCGCAGCCGACCTCATTGCGTTCTACGGGGGAACTCCCGTAGCGCAGAGAGCAAGCGCGGTGCAGGTAGCAGTAGCGACTACCGTTTCAACAACTAGCCAGTATGGGTATGCACAGGCTCAGGCCGATGCGATTGTAGCAACCCTCAATGAGGTGGTTGCTACATTGACGGCACTCGGTTTGTGGAAGGGAGGAGCTTAGTAACTAAAGCGTAATGGAGAAAGGTAGACACTCATATGGGACACCGATTATCAAGAGGTGGCATGACAGCGATGGAGATGTTACAATTGGTGCTTTCTGCTCGATAGGTGAGAACGTCCAGATATTTACAGGCGGCAATCACCGGACGGATTGGGTGTCTACCTTCCCATTTCCTGCTTTTTCTGAGTGGCCGGAAGTGCAGGGCAGAATTGATTATTGCCCGACAAAGGGAGATGTGGTGATCGGTAATGATGTATGGCTCGGTAACGATTGCCTTATACTCTCAGGGGTAACGATAGGCGATGGAGCAGTGATAGGCGCAAGGGCGGTAGTGGCGAAGGATGTTTCTCCCTACGGGATAGCCGTGGGGAATCCGGCAACGGTCAAACATTTGAGGTTTGCTTCTGAGGTGGTTGAGAAGCTGATGCGGATAAAGTGGTGGGAGTGGTCTGACGATAAGATACGGGAATATCTGCCGGACATTTTAAGCAGTGACGTAAGGGCTTTTATACGAAAGGTTGAGAATGCTTATTAACGAAAAGAAAGTAATGATAGCGACTCCCGCATATGAGATGAAAATGTTTTCTGCGTATTTGGATACTCTCCTTACTTCTTTGAAGCTTCTCGACGGGATAGGGGTAAAGTATGTAACGTATTTCCTTCCTGGAGATTCTTATGTCCATAGGGCAAGGAATACTATTGTCTCAGACTTTTACAAAAGTGACTGCACTGATCTTGTATTTATTGATTCAGATTTGACATGGCGGCCCAAAGACCTTGTAATGCTCATTGCCAATGACGCTGAGGTCGTTGGCGGGGCTTATCCCTGCAAGAACCAATGGGACGATTGGGGAGTGAGAATATTTACCGACGAGAACGGGATTCCCGATGTAGACCCTCAAACGGGTCTAATCCGCGCTCAAATGGTTCCTACGGGCTTTATGAAGATAACCAGAAGGGCAATAGACAGAATGATTGAAACATATCCCGACCTCTGGTATTGGGCGAAGGTAGAAGTCGGAGAGCCTAAAAAACAATTTGCTTTCTTTAACCATCTTCCGGTTGAGGAATCCCATATATTTACCGGAGAGGATGGGAGTTTTGTTCATAGGTACAATGCAGCAGGAGGCGACTTATGGCTTATGCCCGATGCTACATTTGAGCATTATGGAATTAAAGAATGGAGGGGGAATTACCATGAGTACCTTTTAGCTTGTCCGGGAGGTTCAAAAAGTCCTGAATCTGATAACCCGTTAGTCAGTGTAGTGATTGTTAGCTATGGGAATTATGAGTTCATAGGGGAGTGCATTAAGAGTGTATTGAATCAGACTTACAGAAACATTGAAATTATAGTTATGGACAATAATGAGGATGAAAGAATTCAACAGGCAATAGAGCATTTTCCTGTCAGAATAATAAAGACAGCCAATGAGGGTGTTTCGGCAGCGAGGAATAAAGGAATAGCAACGGCAAGTGGGATATGGATATGTTGTCTGGACGGTGACGATAAGATACATCCGTCATATATAAAAAGCTGTATTCAGAATAGTAAGGGATTTGATATTGTTAGTTCATGGATGCAACAGTTCGGGGGTGGGGATAAAGTATTTTCAACCGCAATCAATCCGGAGCATAAGGATTTTCTTACAGCGAATAGAATTCATTGCGCCTCTCTTTTCAAGAAAGAAGTCTGGTCTAGTATTGGTGGATATGATGAAGGATTGGGGGGAGTCCCATATACGGGATATGAAGACTACGATCTATGGTTAAGGGCTACCGACGATGGTTATAGGGTCAATGTAGTGCAACAGGCCCTTTTCTATTGGAGAAAGCATGATGGACAAATAACTTCGATTATGAACCATGAGGAGATGTGCAGAAAGGTTTTGACTAAGAATGGAGTGAAACAGGAGACACAATGCGCTTTAGTGAATTAATAAGCAGGCTAGCGAGATTTTTGCATAAAATAAACGACATAGACATTGTTCAGACATGTGGCCCAGCAAAAGGAACGGGTGCTCATACTCTCAAGACGACAAGGGCTATTGTCTATAATCTTCTTAATCAGCAGTTCACTCTGGCCATTACAGATAATATTGCCATGACTGTCTGTGCTCTACAGGCATCAAGTACCTTCTGTTATTACCTCGTCTCAGTTGATTCTGCTGGTCTTGTCACTGTTACAAAAGGGACAGACAATCAGTATGCACTTCCCGCAACTCCCGATTGGGCCATTCCGATAGGGGCGTTTCTCGTAACGGTAGACGGTTCTCATACCTTTACTTCAGGGACGGATACTCCCGGAACTAATAACACCACTGTTTTTTTTGATATTGACACTGGCATAGCGGCCTCTCTTGTAAATGATTGTATGAGGAAATTAGAGCGGGGGATAGTAGTTCCCCTCAATAATCAGTCAGTGAGGATTTCTAACTTTGACCACATGAGGGCAAGGGTTCAGGTAACACTTAACGCTGGGGATTATTTGATAACCAACCCATTCCCGACATACAAGGAACTTATCGTTGCTCAGATTATGGATAGCAACGGATTTGTGTGGCCCAGCCTTACAAGAGCAGGATTCGATAACGCAATGAGTCTGTATCCGAGTTTTACACAAAATAAACAGAGGCCAGTATTAATTTCAAGAGTTCCGGCTATTCAGACTTCTTTGACTCCTGAAACGGTAGATACGGTCAATTTCGTTCTTAGACCGACAGCGGATACTACATACACGCTTGATATGCAAGCCTATCAATACAGTCCTCCGCTTGATGGAGTTATTTACTCAACAAATTGGTGGACGGAGAACGCACCTGAGGTCTTACTCTATGGTGCGCTTATGGATGCTGCACCCTATCTGTTGAATGATGAGCGGATCGCCATATGGAAATCCCTCTATGCCGATGCGGTAGCGGGGCTGGTATCTTCTCAGAGACTTGAGAAGTATGCGGGAAGTAAACTTAATATTGGATTCGATAACCCTCTTAATAGAGGATATTACGATATTTACTCAGACACTTATGGAGGTGTTTAAATGAAAAAGGTATTGGTATTTCTAGTAATGGCACTATTGATAATTCCTTCAATAGTATTTGCAACTAATTTTGAGACTCTTTCCCCGACAACGAGCACGGCGATACCTTTTACGGCTAATCAAATTACTCCACCGGGAACGGGAATGAATGCCCAAAAGGCTTTTTGTACGGTTGAGACGTATGCAATCCGCTATACGTCTGATGGCGTAACTACTCCTACATCTACGGTAGGACATTTGGTGGCTACAGGTAATTTCTTTTGGGTAAGTTATGGGGACGTTCATAATTTTAAAATGATAGGGATAAGTGGCACTGCAAAAGTCTCATGCAGTTATTTCTTTGAACTTCATACGGCAATGGAGTAAAACAATGAAAAGAATAATCCTTTTAATTTTAGCTATTGTCTCTATACCTGCGTTTGCATTAGCAGGTGGAGGTAACGGAAGTTTTGGTCCAGGCGACCCTCCCGGTACTGCTGCCAGTCTAATTTCTGATACCATCTTCGGGGCTGGCTGGAATGGGGTAACGACAATAGCACCCTCTCAAAATGCAGTTTATGACCAGATGATTTTGAAAGCTACTATAGATGCACCTACCTTTACGACTTCCGTAACGTCATCTAACGCTATTATTAGTCAAACACAGACGAGCTTACCGACTTGCGCTTGTAGTGGTGGTGGAGCCTGCGCTCTTGTAACGGGAGATACGGATGAGAGTGGTACAATGACCTGTTCTGCCGGAGGCAGTTCAACTACAGCAACCCTTACGTTTAATCTCACTCACGGTAAGGCTCCTGTATGTATGGGACTGTTACATGATGGAGCTATTGCTTATAACTCAACGAGAAGCACAACCGCTCCAGTATTGACTTTCTCAGCGAAAACAAACCCTACTATTGATTATATTTGCAGATGATAGACCAGGAACTTAAAGATTACGTTAATCATGAAATAGAGACAGCGTTTTTAGCTGTACCGGAACTTGTCTCTAAACTTTTTATAGAGAGAATGGCAATGCGAGAATTGGCTAAAAAGTTTTATGATAACAATAAGGAGTTTAAAAAGCATGGCGATATTGTAGCCTCGGTGCTTGAAGAAATCGAGGGCAAAAATCCCGGCAAGAAGTATGCTGACCTTTTAGTAGAATCGGTTCCGATTATTCAGAAGCGGATCGCCTTAATAGAAGGGTTAGACACAACTGATGGAGTTACTAAGCCTGAAGATTTACGCATCTATGAATCGGATGTAAGCAATCACGGAATCCTATGAAGACATTTGCATATCCTATAACAACGCATCTCGGTAAGGGATTAAGGCAGAGGCAGAATACCCGCAATCAACCTTATCTTGTGGAAGCCATCGGGTGCTTCCCCTATGAGGGCGTACTAGAGGCTGTAGAGCAGTTTTCGAGGGTAGATACGTCTGCTCTTGCCTGTTCGTTCCCTTATCCTCAGATATTTGTTCTGAGTAACTGTATCGTGGTATGTACCTTAACTTCATTGTTTGAACTTGTGAACGGTTCTTTAGTTACAAAAGCATCGAATATTCCTCCCGGTCTTACATGGGATGTTGTTGACTTCAAGACATTCCTTTACCTAACAAATGGGCAAGTAGCCATTACAAAGAACTATCAGACAGGAGCTTATGCGCAGGATTCTTCACTCCCATTCGGAACTTGTCTATGTAATTTTAACGGACAGGTGTTTATAGGAAGCCCGAACATTAAAGCTAGTTTTACTTCAGCGGGTGAGGTTTTACAGACAGAAGCAGGAATAGATATAACAACAGAAGGCGGGGAACCGATTATCGCCTTTCCTACTTAATAAGGAGAACTGAATGAAAAGAATACTACCATTAATTATCGCCCTTTTAATGACTGCAAATGTGGCTTATGGAGTTACGATATGCGAGCTCCCTACAGATAGTTCCCTGACTCTTTTTGATTGGCTCCCCATATCGAGGGCTGCATGTGGCCCTACTGACAGCATGAAGATAAACATAGGGCAAATATGTACTGTTTGCGGTGTAACGCTTACTCCCGTAACGAGCGTATATGGTAGAACAGGGACAGTTACCGCTCAAGCAGGCGATTATACTTTTGCTCAATTAGGTAGTAAGCCGACCACTATTGCAGGATTTGGTTTGACCGATGCCGCTCCAAAGGCATCTAAATATATAGTACAGGGGACAAGTGATAGCGAACTGACTGGTGCTCAGTTTCTAGGTGCTCTTGCAAGCGGGATACTCAAGAATACGACTTCAACGGGAGTTTTGGCGAGGGCTATCCCCGGAACCGATTATGCTGTTTCAACAAGTGGCTCTTCAATATTGAAAGGAGATGGGATGGGAGGCTTTAGCAGCACGACAGCCGAAACGGATTATTCTAATCCTCTTACCTTCAATTCCCCGCTTTCCAGAACTACAAATGCGATTTCTCTTACGACAGTGGGAGTAGCACTCGGTGGAACGGGGATAACCTCTGCGGCTGCTGATGCTGCGATAATGGGTGGTGGAGGGACTTCGGTATTTGTGGTCAAGGCTATGCCGACAGGTGGTACAAACGGATGTTCAGGAACACTAGACAAGCTACTCTATAACACGACTACTCATGCTTTTTCTTGTGGGGCAGACCAAACGGCTGCCGGTGGGTCAGGTATAACAACTCTGAATACCCTTACTGATAGCACTCAGACTTTTGCAGTAGGGACAACAGGAACGGATTTTACAATTTCATCGGCTACAGCGACTCACACCTTTAACATCCCGACTGCTTCAGCATCGAATAGAGGACTGCTTTCTACCTCCGACTGGACAAAATTCAATGGGAGCATATCAGCTTATCCGGGAGCAGGGATAGGAGTTTCTACAGGTTCAGCATGGGGGACTTCAAAAGCTACGCCATCGGGTGTTATCGTAGGCACAACCGATACGCAAACGCTTACAGCTAAGAAGATAACACATGCCGCAGGATCGAATGGAGCGGGGCTTGCTCCTCTATATTTGACTTCAGGCCCAGTTCTTGATACCCCTGAAGCGGGAGCGGTTGAGTTTCTAACCGATACCCTTTCTTTTACCATCACCACAGGCCCCACCAGAAAGACGGTTGCCTTTACCGATAGTAACATAACTGGAACTGCCTCGAATGTGTCTGGCACTCCGGCCTTGCCTAATGGTACGACTGCTACAACGCAATCGGCAGGAGATAATAGCACTAAGATAGCCACTACATCCTTTGCGGATGCCCTTATAAGCGATACGGTTTTTGGTTCAGGCTGGAATGGGGTAACAGGGATAGGCCCTTCCAAGAATGCAGTTTATGACCAAATGGTATTATTGGCTCCTTTAGCGGGGCCGACATTCACCGGAACGGTCACGGTTCCTACGCCTTTTACTATCGGGGCTGTCTCTATGACAGCGACGGGAACGCAGCTAAATTATTTAAATGCAGCCACAGGAACGACAGGGACGGCAAGCACTAATCTTGTTTTTTCTGCATCACCGACATTCACCACGCAGATAATCTCTCCCTTAGTAATTGGAGCCACAGGAAGCGCGGGTACTTTAACTCTTGAATCCACTTCTCATGCAACTAAAGGCAAAATTCTCTTCGGAACTTCAGGATACGATGAAGTTAACAATAGATTAGGCATCGGACAGACAACCCCCACCGCAGCCCTTCATTTAAAGGCTGGAACTACCACAGCCAGTACCGCACCCCTGAAGTTCACCTCCGGTTCTCTTCTGACTACCGCAGAGGCAGGAGCAGTAGAATTTCTTACTGATGCCTTTTACGGGACAATCACCACAGGAGCGGCAAGGAAGACATTTGCATTCCTTGATAGTAACATTACAGGTACAGCAGCTAATGTATCTGGAACGCCTGCGTTACCAAACGGAACAACAGGCACTACTCAGGCTGCTAGTGACAATTCAACAAAACTGGCAACTACAGCATATGTTGACATCAATGCTCCTGTAGTGGACTCTGCAAACGGTGGAACTATCACAGCCCGTAATGGATACCATATCACCACAGGCGCAACGACATGGACGCTTCCTGCCACGACACCGGGGTATCAGCATTGTTTTAGACAGGCCGATGCGGCTACGAATGCGATTTCAATAACGCCTCCGACCTCCTCTTATGTCGAGGCCGCTAACGGAAGCGCATATTGCACCGTAGGCCATGCGATAAAATCAGGTGGGGCAAATGGCGATTCTATCTGCTATGTGGCAATAGATACTACTCATTGGATGGTGTTCGGAGGGGCGAATGGTTCATGGACTTGTCAATAGTGCATATATGAGAAGAATATTACTTAGTATAATAGCCGTTCTTTTATTGTCTTGTCCTGCCTCTACCATGATGCTTGAAGGAATAGTTGGCGGAGGTGGGAGCTATGGCGTATTTTCACAAACTCTTAATATTGATAACGTTGGTTGGATAGGATACTCAGTAAGAACTAAAATCCCCTCCTCGGCTCTTTCTGCAAGCGCGTCTAAGGTATCTATAAGACTGGAAGCGGCTTCTACCGAAGGCATGAAAATCGTACAGTGTTATATTGGTCATGCTGCTGCGTCTGGTAATGCATGGAATTTTGACGGAGGACAGGTAAAAGTAACATTTGGTGGAGCAGATAATGGCACAATTACGGCCGGTTCTACATTAGAATCAGACACCGTAAGTTTTAATCTAGATAAAACTAAGGATCTAATCATAGCCTTCGATATTACCAATACGGACACAGCGAATGACTCTGCTAAAACAGCAGAGGGGGTATCGGGTCATTTTAAATATTCCAACCTCACAAGTGGAACTCTGCAAGCTCAGCTTACAGCACCGACAGGTTATGCAACAAACATCGGAGACGTGTACCTTGTTAATCGGATAACGGCACATAGGTAAGGGTGAAATAATGGGATTTACTTATACTCCGAACTTCAATCTTGCTAAACCGGACTTTGGTGAACCGGGCACTAACTGGTGGACAAAGGTTAACGCTAATTTTGACGCTATAGACCTTGCTCTTATTTCAATCGGCGGTAGTGGTGCTATAACATCGGTCTTTGGAAGAACAGGAGTTATAACTGCTCAGACAGGGGATTATACCGCTACTCAGGTGGGGGCGATACCTGTTGTCGGAGGAGCGGTTGCAGGGCATATCCCTATCTTCTCAGGATCGGGTGTTCTAAGCGATTCAGGAGTGGTCTTTAGCAGGGCCGCAGGTTCAATTTATATAAATGATGTTACAGTTCAAGTTACTCCAGTTCTTCCGTCAAATTCCGCTGCCACTAATACAGCGAATATTGCCTCTATAATAGCTGCGGCTGCTGATGGTACTACATTGTTTTTCCCTGAAGGAACATATGCTTTTGCGAAAAACGGAGGGAATGATTATGCCATACTAATTAATAAAAGAGTTAATATGCTTGGTGAAGGTTGGATGGGTACTAAACTTACAATAAATACAAATGATTGTCATTTTATTAAAGTTGAGAATCCCAGGAGGGTAGGTGCTAATCAGATAGGTGGAGTAGATGAAACAATCTCTGATTGGGGGCCTAGGGTTGCGATAAAAATTTGCGAATTACAACTTGTAAGAACGGCACTTGAAGCTTACCAACCTAATAATACAATGAATAATTATTATTCCGGGTTATATCTTCATGGCTGTGCGTGGAGTACATTTGAGCGACTTGAATTTAGGAATTGTGGAATAGCTATACATGTTTATAACGGGACGGGAGATTTAGCAAATGGATATTTTAATGTAGCCAATGATTACAGGCTTATTTTTGGTCATTTTTGTAGAGTGGGAGTGAAATATACTAATGGTGATACACACCAGACTGATAATAGGTGGAGTGACATTCTCATAATAGGTGACGCTACATACACCACAGATGGGACCGGGTATAATGCTGGTTTTTGGATAGAAGACGCTTGGGCCGGAGATGTAATGATAAGAGATAGTATTTTTTTAAGATATGAAGAGGGTGTTCATATCGTTGCTACGGCCCCGAACTACTCTGCTAATGTTTGGCTTCATGATGTTTGGATAGACGTTTTTAAAAATTACGGATTTAATATAGCTAACATGAATCTTATAAGCCTTAGTAAGTGTAATCCTGCTGCTCCTCTTGGAACAAATTCGGTAGGAATATATTTGGCAAACTGTCATGGGGGCGATATAACAAAATGCTATATTCCAATAACGGCAAGTGGACATATGGGAATTCATGTAGTAGCTAGTTTAACGGGAGGACAGTCTTCATATAATCTTGCTTTTTCTCAGAATACTATTTCGGGAAGCACAGTAGTTGCTAATCAGGGCATTGGTTTTTTATCTAGGGGAATGTCAGTATCAAGTATTATTGGGAACAATATTTTGGGATGTTCAACCGGGATAAAGCTTGCCAGTGATAGCAACTCTATCCCTTCAGTACAAAACACCATTAAGGGCAATACCATTCATAATCAAATAAGTGGAAGTAATGCAATAGGTATTAGGTTTGATGATATAAATCAAAGCAATAATATATATCAGGGGAATATAGCTTATTTAAAGGTTGGTGGAACACCAATACAAAATTATGGAACTAACAACATCATTAAAGACAACCAGCCGTATTCTGGAAGCGCAAGCGGGACGTTAAGATCAGCGACAAAAATAATAGCGGCCCATAACTCCATTGATACGACCTCTGCCGATTATATGTGTGATGGGACGAATGACGAAGTTCAGGTAGCTCAGGCCGTAGCAGATTTAGGAACCGTAGGCGGGGAAATTCTATTTCTAGAAGGTAATTACTACTATTCTGCTTCTGTAACCGTTAAGTCCAGCATAACATTCAAGGGTGTTGGTTCAGGATATGGCTGGTCCCCCGGTTCCGTCAACTTTTATCTCATGGCGAATGTTCCTATGTTTTATGGAGACGCTGATCTCGCTCCTTTTATAATGAATGTGAACTTTGTTGATATTAACTTTGCCGCAAATGTGCAGACCGCTTCAGAAAAACCACCGACAGGAACAACCGCAAGGGATGTCTATCTTTTCCAATTCATTAATAGGTGCAAAGAGTTCAGCTTTACAAGATGCACCTTTAAGTATGCAGGAGCGATTTATATTGACACCTGCTGGGATTTTACTTTTATGAATTGTACATGGCACTCTTACGGTAGTACATCTTATCCTGCAATCTGGCTCTATAATAATTACAGGGTTGGATTGCAAAATGATGCTATCTCGAATATGCACTTCATTGGCTGTCGATGGGAAACTGGAAATAATATAGCCATTTTACAGACCTCTCATGCAAGCAACCCCACGCAAAACGCAGTCGGGGTTGATCTGGTAGATTGTAAGGTTGATAGCAGTAATTATGCGGTAATGTACGGCGGTTTTTATGGTGCAAGAATTACATCCAGTTCATTCTATAATACAACAAGTGGTCGAAGTATGTTTGTTTTTCTTAGTGCTGGCACTAAGAATACTATCACGGGGAACATCTTTGAAGCCAATGCTGGCGCAGCTATCTATTTTAATTGTTGGGCAGTCACAATAACAGGCAATGTATTTTCTGGAGCACAGACCGGACTTTATATTGATACCGGTACAGGTGCTGCCAATTCAGTAATAAGCAATAATGTTTTTCTTACTGCTCAACAAGGTTCTATAAATATAAAAGGTGGCTATATTCAAATTATGGGAAATGTCTTCAACGGAAGTGTTGCGACTAACGACATAAGACTGGAATCTACTTCGAGTTATAATTTCCTTATCGGCAATAACGGGTATAGTTCAACAGGTGGTTGGTCTATTTATTCAGATGCTGGTTCAAATAATAAGAAGCATTTCAACACTGGAGATGGAGACCTGTAAAATGAACAAAATCAAACAGGGATATAGGAGGGAAGCATGAAGTTAGGAGTACATGAGAGAATAGGGCTTTTACAGTTAATACCGAAAGAAGGGAAGTATTTGTATCTGGTTCAAGTAAAAAAGGCAGTGGAGGTGTTGAACTTTAACGAGGAAGAGAGACAGTTGCTCCATTTTAGGACAGAAGGCGTAGGCGATAAGACAAAGACGATGTGGGAAGATAATCAGGTTGACGAAAAGGAAATTGAGATTCCCGAAGAGGTTGAGGATACTGTTAGAAAAATTCTTATTAATAATGATAGACAGAAAAAGCTTACATTTGAGCTTTTCACTCTTTATGAAAAATTCTGTTTAACTGCTTCTAGTCTCACAGAAGATCAGAACAAACATCTTGCAGCCAATGATGAGGTAATAACCTGATGGGATGGGGTCAGTGGGCATATGGAACGGTTGCATGGGGAGAACCTACTGTTTCAATTCCGGTTAGTGCTCCAGAAGATAGGTGGTGGACTGACGGAAGAGCACAATTCCCGCAATGGCCTTTTGTAGAGGAGGATATGGTGCTCGGATATATTAACAACCCGAATCAGACATATGAGAAAACAATTACCCATACTCCATGTGGACATTGGCATAAAAAGACATGGCCTTATCCAGATTTACCATTGTGGAGAACAGGGCCAGCACCTAAAACAATAATCAGGCATATTTAAGGAGGTCTAAAATGGCATCACAAGTAGCGAACTTCTGGAAGTATTACAAGCTGAATCTTTTGGTAGGTAAGACGTTTAAAATTTACCTTATGGCTCCGGGTTTTCTCTTTAACCGGGCAACCCATAAGCATTATACCGACATCTCAGCAAGTGAACTCACTACGGCTAACGGGTATACCTCTGGTGGTCAATCGCTTGCAGGAATAAGCGTCTCGCAGGACGATACGAACAACCGTGGGATAATCACATGGAGCAATGCTCAATGGACAGCATCAAGTAATGGAATTGCAGCTTCAGGAGCTATTGTCCATGATTCTACGGACGATGTTATTGCAGGATTCATAGATTTTGGGGGAACACAGACGGCTTTGGCGGGTGCTCCGTTCATAGTAGCGAATATCAGCGTGGAAGAGGATTAATTGCAGACTTACCCGGCAGGAACGTTTCTTTTTAATTGTGCCTTACTCTCACAAGGGAAACTGAAAGGCATCGGAATTATCAAGGGTGTTCCTTCTACCTATACTGCCCATAAACAGTCAAGTACCTTTACTCAGGGCTATACCCCACTTGCCGGTATAGGAGTTATTAGGGGTAATGTTCTTGAAGCTACTGTTGCTCATTCCCTGGCTGCTCTTGTCGGAAATGGGAAGATAAGTGGTTATCCGTGGGTACTACATTCAGGATATGAATGGGTATGGAACTCAAAGATAGGAGTTTTAGACTTTACCATAGACAAAAGCAATCAGGCAGGACAGAGACCGATGGAGTTTGGAGGTTTCATATATGCCATTAAGAAACTCGGCAATGAGGTAATAGTCTATGGTCAGAATGGAGTAGGGACGCTTTCTCCTGCTGGTGTCCATTTTGGACGGAAGACGATATACAATGTGGGTCTGATAGCCAAAAATGCTGTATGCGGAACTGAGCAAGTTCATTACTTTATAGACTCAAACGGAATAATGTGGAAGATGTCGGGGCAGGGCCTTGAGATGATTGATTACTCAAATTGGTTCTCTGCCCTTAATAATAGAACAGTTATGACCTATAACGAAAAGAAGAAGACGGTACATATCTGTGATGGCGTGAGGGGGTTTGTCTATAGTGAATCTGGACTAGGCAAGGGTCCGATAAATATAACAGGCATGGGATTACAGTCGGGGATATTCTACGTCTCCGCTCCCGTAGCTATTGTAACAGACCCGCTTCAGGTTGCAACCGACATTATTGATTTTGGTTCAAGGGACACGAAATATATAGATCATCTTGATGTCGGGATGGACGTGGTTCAAGACCTTTATATGGCAGTAGAGTACCGCTTAAATAAGGGGCAGACATTCTTTATGACTCCATGGATTAAGGCTGATTATACTGGGACTGTCCATCTGATTGTATCCGGTATAGAGTTTAGGTTCTGGTTGAAAGTGCTGAATTGGGAGCAAATAAGAATTGATTATATAAATGTATCTGGTAAACAGGTGGGTGCAGTGCAACAGGTAGCGGCATGATATACAAGCTCGATGCAGGAGGAATAGCTCAAAATTGGGGTATTATCAAGTACGCTGCCGTTACAGTTAAGAATATTGTTCCGAAAGAGAATATCTCTCGGTATTGCAGAAATTTGTTGAAGAACCTTTTAACAAGTAAGTATCAATGCTGGTTCATTCTTTCAGAAAAAAAAGAGGTTAAGACTGTATTGATAACTAAGATATACAACGACATCGGAGACGAGATGCACTTAATGATGGATGTGGCCTATGGCTTTACTCCAATGACTGACAGCGACAGGGAAGAGATAAGGAATGCTATACTGCAATTTAGCCGGTCAGTGGGGTGTAATACGATTCTTGCTTATGTAGATAATCAAATGGCTGGTAATGCGTTGGCGAAGGGCGGTATGACCGAGACATTCAGAGTATATTCTATGCAGGTAGGAGGATAAAATGGGAAGCAGTAGTTCACCTGATGGGACAATACATTTCGCTCCCTATATAGAAGATTACCATGAAAGAATGATGTCTAATATGGACAAGGTTCTTGTGGGGAATGAAGGAGAGGGAGCCATTTGGTTCTTTAAGGATGCTCAATATTACCCTCTCGGAAAAGTTTTCTCCTCCCCCTATGCTGCATATACCGTTACTCTTCCCGATGATGCTTATCTGGGGTTTGGGTATACCGTGACCAGCTTCCCCTCGGTCTATGATATGTTTGGGAAGTTTACGGCAGGCCTTGATATTGAAATTCTTCATGGTCAAATACTCCGAGATGATATTTATGATGGCCCCATAAATGACTTTGTAGATGCTGCGGCTACCTATCTTAATGATGAGATAGATAATGTATCTCTTCCGAGAATGGTAGCAGGCATGAGAGACATAAACGCAGTTATGTCTACGGGCTTTCTGGTAGAAAAAACTCTTATAGAAGACAGCAGGTTAAAAGCTCTTGCCAAAACTCGTTCTGAATTGCAGATAAAAGCTATGGAGTTAGGACATCAGAGATGGATAAAGCATCTCGACTGGAATATGAATACCGTGAAGCTTTTTACGGACATTACCGATAAAATGCTTTCGTCTGAGCAAAACTATTTAAAGGTGAAAGAAGCCATTGACGTAGGGAATAAGCTATGGAGCTTTACAGTTCTTGATAAATGGGGTGGGATGCTCGGATTGTTAAATAACGCCTATGCCTCCTCGCAGCACAAAACGGGCGGTTTAATGGAAACGATAGGAAATGTTGCAGGTGGTGTCTCTGCCTTAGCGAAAATAGCCCCATTGATTGCGATGATATAGGAGGATATATGCCGATACCCGATATGCTTGATTCGATTCAGAGTTCATGGGGTGATATATTCAAGAATATTCAGCCTCCCAAAGCTACCGGTGCGTCTGGCGGGATCGGCAATATACAGGCGAATGTTGATATGCCTGGAGGATTTAGACCACCATCCGGTTCATTTGACAGGGCCGCTAACGTAGATTTCCCTGAAATGAAAGCTCCTTCTTATAGGGGGATAGAAGGCAATTCTTCTGTAGCGGGTATAAAACCTATGCAAAATCCTCAGTACCATGGGTTAAATGCTTATCCTACATTTGGAATAAAAGGAGCACCACCTACAGGAGCATTTGTAAAGACATTGGGTGGTATAGCCCATGCCTTAGCACCGAAGTCATGGGGAGGAAGGCTCGGAAAGGAAATGGCAGGGCAGGTAGCAGAAGAGGAAGCTATGGCAACAAGCAGGGAGGATAAGAGGTTAGCCGAACTGTTTAGGCAGGATCGGTTAAGAGAAACACAAAAAAGGGATGAAGACACAGCGAGGCATCGGAGGGTGCTTGAAGGACAGGGCGATTTCAGATTAGGAGCAATGGTAGACGCAAAACAAGCAGAAGCAGACAGGAAGGCTAGAGAAGAGGAGGCTAAACGTGTAGGCGGGGTATCCCTTGAAACGCTCAGGACTGTTCCTTCTGAATCATTAGAGTTACCCACAGAGGGAGGGAGTACGATAAGGAAAGAGCTTGAAGGACAGGTAATGGAATCGGCAGCCTCAAGTCCCGGACTTCAGCATATGTTTAAGGCATATGAAGACAGGCAGTATCCCATAGTCAAAGAAAAGACCCCTCAGCGGATTACAGAGACAGACTGGATTGCTAAGGCAGCGCAAGGTGATCCTGAAGCGAAAAAGGTTGTCGGTGCGATTGAAGCACACAAAAGGGCCACCAAAGACCCTCGTAGGGATAGGTTTGTTACCGCTAGGAACAAAGACGGTGATTTAGTGCTTGTAGACATAGATAACCCCGGTGCGAATCCAAAGGTTATTGAAGGTGTTAAGAAGGATGCTCCCAAGAAAGGCAAGGAAGAGGGGGGATGGAGAAAGAAAAAAGACTTTAGTAAAAAATGGGGAGAGGAAGATAAAAAGATGATACAACAGGAAGATGATGATATTAGAAAAGCGTTAGGACTCAAATAATGCCTAAAGCGTGGAAAGATATAGTTAATTCTCAAGATTATAAGGCGTGGAATCCTGAGAAAAGGGCTAGAGCACAGAATATCTACTTCGATGAGGTAGTGTCTGAGGGATTGTCCGATGAAGACAAGGCACAGGCGAAAGCTCAGTTCTTTAAGGCATATCCACCGCCTAAGCCTCCGGGCATTGTGGATAAGGCTATTGATGTTGTGAAAGATGTTCCTCGTTCTGTCAAAGCCTATGGTTCTCAGACCGTTGCATCTTTAATGGAAGGTGCAGCCGGATTTGGAGAGAAACTTTCGGGAGCATCCGATTATATAGCCGACAGAACAGGGTTATATGATTTAGGTGAGAAAATCGGCATCCCAAGAACAAGCGGATTAACAAAAGAGATGGTAGAGGGCTCGAAGGGTCTGGCAACATCAACAAGAAAAATGGCTGAATCTATTCCCTCAACTCCCATAGAACGTTTCGTTGGTGGTGCTGCCGGAGGTGCTTTGCCGGGGATTACCGAGTTTGTAACCGAGAAGGGCATGCCTCCTCTTGCTTATGTCATGGGTGCGTCAGAAGCAAAGAAAAAGGGCGAATCGGAAGTCCTGGGAGGATTAGGAGAGGCAGGACGCATCGGTTTACTTAGTAAAGCCTTTGGTGCTACTGCTCCACTAAAAAGAGGACTTAGAATGCTAGCACAGGGAGTAGTAATGGCTACCGGATCGCCAGAAGGACCGACACCTGAAGCCTTTGGTACAGGTATGCTCTATGGGATGTTTGGGGGGAAGGGGGAGATAGGGTTAAGGGGTATGGCTAAAAAGCCTTCAGTTCCGTGGGAAGAGTTTGGGGATATACCGAAGGACCCGACTAAACCTTTCAGCAAGGAAGAAATTAAGTCTATCAATGCCATTAAGCCGACAGAAGGCGAAGGGATAGCGTCTAAAATACCACCTGAACAGCCCCCAATTAAGCCTGAGGGGGTAATAGAAGCATTAAAACCACAAACAGAGGGTGTTGACCGCAGGGCTGCTATGCGTCCCTATCTGCCGGACTTCACTGTTGAGCAACTTCAGGAAATGAAGCGGACGAATGAGGAAGGGTGGGCCGACAAACCGACTACCGACCCATACGAAATACGCAAGAGAGACAGGCAGAGGGATGAACTCGATAAGATAATCGTTAAAGCTGGTGGCAGGGCCGAGAAAGAGATCGAAGAGCCGCCGATGCCTGAATTTAAAAAGAAATATCAGAAAAAGGAGGGAGTAACAATTGAGCAAGATAAGAGTGCAACCGAAGCCGAAGCCACAACCGGAGGACGAGGGGCAGGTACAGAGGTTCGGGGAGAAGTAATACAGGTTGATAAAGTGATGTCACCAGAAGAGGGAAAAGCTTTACTTACATCTGAGACAGCTAAAGAACCCGTGAAGAAGGCAACACAAAAGGACATGTTCGGGGCTACACAGGGGGGGTTAGAGGGCAAGATACCCTCAACTGAGACCCCTGAGACACCCCTTGAGGCCGCACAGAGGGAAGCACAGGCCCGTAAGGTACAGGCAGAGGAAGCGAAGGCGCAACAGGCACTACCGACAGAACCATTAACCCCAAAAGCTAAGGCTACCATTCAGGATTCGTTCGACAATGGCCTCACTGTCAGCCTGAAAAACCTGCGGGAATCGGATAAGCGAACAATCACAAAGGGAGAGATACGACAAATATATGAGGTAAAGTCCAGACAAACTACCGCTCCTGAGATGATAGAGAAGCTGAAGGGGGAAGGGTTTAAGATAGGGAAGAGTGTTGAGCTTTATTCTGGTATTCCGGTAGATGAGATAGTGAGGTCTGTCAAGGCATTTAAAGAGAGCATTTTTGACCCCGTTAAGGCTTTTTGGTCAAGACCGCCCAAGGCAAGCGAAGGTAAAAATATCATTGGTAAATATTTGGGAGATGCGCAGCAATATCAGTGGCGATTAAGCAGGTTTGCTAATGCAATACAGAAGGAAATACCAAAGCTCGACCAACAGGCTATGAAGCGTTGGATGCAGGCGGGGGGAGATGAAGCTACCCTCAGACAATGGGCTACTCAAATGAAAGACCCTGAGCTGAAGAAGATTTACGAGAGAGCTTTGAATCTACCCGAACAAGCCAAAGAAATCGCGCGTCAGTTAGAAGTAGGATACGCTGAGGGTGCAGAGGAAATGATTAAGTCTGGTATTCTGGAAGATACTGTTGAGTTCTATGTTAATAAGAATTGGGATAGACCGAACAAGGCTAGTCAGAAACTTCAAGCGTGGGCTAATGCTACGAGTACTGGCAAATTCAGACCAGACCCTAAAGAAGCCAAACACAGGATATGGAAGTCTAATTTCGAGGGAGAACAATTAGGGTATAAAGAGAAGAACGATTCTATAGGGTTTGCTTATGTTAAGTGGATGTCTTCAATGGCAGATGCTAAATCTACCAGAGAAGCCCTTAAATCAATGATGTCAGCTAAAATGCCAGATGGAAGACCAATGGTATATGTAGGCGGTGGGGGAAGTTACGTACCGAAGGAACTGCAAGCCGAAAGAGAAGCTTATTTCATAAAGCCCAATGCAAAACCTGAAGCAGCGTATGATTATAAATCCTTTGATCACCCAGCCTTTAGAAAATGGAAATGGGTGGATAGCGATCCCGAAGGCAAGCCGATTATGGTACAGGGGAATATGCTCATACACCCTGAAGCCTACAAGCAGATTAACGCCATGATCGGGAAGTCAAAGATTAGAACATATACCATTCCTGAAGATGTTCCCATTGTCGGCGGTAAGCAACCTGGACGGATGTTATTAGATGCGGGGGCTTTTGTAAAGGGAACTATTCTTGTCGGTCCCTTCCATCAGGTTCATGTAGGGGAACACGCCTTATTTCATAAGGTCAATGCGTTTAATCCCCCACAGTTAGATTTAAACAAGCCCCTTACTAAAGAGCTTTTGGATCATGGTCTCATGCTGTATAATCATAATGCTCTGATAGATTTCGGGGAAGGTGTAGCAAGCGGAGGGTTACTTGAGAAGATACCCGTTCTAGGCGATGGATTAACGAGGTACAAAGAATATCTTTTTCTGAATTATATTTCACGGTTGAAGTCTGCAATGGCTGAGGAGGCGGTTTCAAGGGCGGAGGGTTATTATAAAAAAGATTTGACAAGTGGTAAGTTAACAAGAGATCAAATGCTTGAGAATGTTGCAAAACAGGCCAATGCCGCCTTCGGAGAACAGAACTATAAATATATGGGACGTAACCCAACATTGCAAGATGCTTTAAGGGTTATTCTTTTAGCTCCTGATTTTCTAGAGGCCAGATTAAGATTTGCAGGGCAGGCACTGAGACCTTACGGAAGAGAGCAACAGATGGCCCTATTAAGGGGAGCTATCGGTATGGCGGTGGGAGCACAGGTGATTAATTATATGTTCGGGGACGATCACAAGTTTAACTGGAAAGAACCGTTTACAATACTTATAGGCGGGGTAAGTTATACTCCCCGGTCAGTTATGGGGGATGTAGCGCATCTATTTCAAGACCCTCGCAGCTTTGCTCTTCACCGTCTTAATCCGCTCACTACCAGAACGATGTATGAAATAGGACTCGGTAGAGATATAAACGGGAGAAAAGTTAATACAGAGGAAGCACTGAAGGACATAGGCAAGTCATGGTTTCCTATCCCAGCACAGGGATTATTCAGAAAGAATTTAGCAGACAGCAAAACGCAATCATTCATAACGGGAGTATTAAATTCAATCGGTATCGGCAGCTATAAGCATAAAACTGAAGCGGAAAGAAAAATTTTCGAGTTCCTTCCTAAAATAGATATGACCGCTGAGCAAAAACTTAAACATACTTCATTGGAGACTGTTCGTGATTCTTACCGGGGAGGAGATGAAGATAAAATAAGTGAAACACTACAGAACGCAGTAGAGGCGAAAACAATCACGGAGAAAGAAGCAGACAGACTATGGAATGAGAGGGGAGCATCACGGCTTTCATTAAGTTTTGACCATATCAATATTCAACAAGCCGTAGAGATATGGAAGCTGGCTACCCCAAAAGAGAAGGAAGCATTATATGAGAAGCTAATCAAGAAGGTTGACAACGCCCATAAGAACAAGTCCGAGAAGCTGACAGATGAATTACTTGATGAGATCAATACGCTTTTAGATAAGTACGAGGAGCCGGGACAGACATCGGAGATTACAATACCGAGTAGGTCAGGTGGGAATGTTATTAGTGAAGATTATCCACCAATAGAGGAGGATAATTCGAGGGCTGAATTAGATATCGATTCTATTCCAGAAAATGCTAAGGTAACTGTAACGGAGCTAACGAGAAAGGGAAATGAATTGAAAGTTACACGTAATGCGAGAGAGGCTTTAGCAGAGAAAAAAGCGGACATTAAGACTTTTCAATCTATGTTAGAATATCTCAAGGCAGGTGTTTAATGAAGGTTCTTACTGAAAAAGAATTAAAGACAATGCTTAAAAACAAAGAGATTACATATGCCCAGTTTATTGAAGAAATGAAGCCTGAAGCTCAAGAACCGCCTGATTCTGAACACAAACATTTAGATGCTCTTAGGGCCATTAAGGAAGTGCTCATTCGGACAGAAGGAAATAGAGAGAAAAGAGATACCCATTTGCTCGTTATACTTAATAATTACCGTGATGATATTCTGCATGTGTTGAAGATGATAGTTGATAGGCTCGAAAAAGAAATACCAATAAAACTAGAGCTACCACAAAAGGAGTTAGAACCCCTGAAAAAATGGCGGTTTACACCGTCCAGGGACGATAATGGGAGAATCGAACACATAGATGCTGAAGAAATTTAAAATGGAGGTATATACCCGGTGAGACTTTTTCTTATCATTATAACTATGGTCGCTATCTTCTACGCGTCTCAATTTGCCATATCACTTTACTGTGACCTCTCAGGCATTGACCTGAAGACGGCCTTGTGGGTGGGGGAAGGAAATGAAAGGAGAAGCATATGAAATACGAAATCGAAGTTTACGACAATCTTAATCAGACGCTTTTGGATGTTTCCACAGAGGCGGGGGTAACACCGGAACAGTATATAGCCGACGTGATGAATCCTCAGTTGAAGGCGATCTGTCTTAATAGGACAATCAGCAAACTCTTGTCATTCGATGTTGTTGACATGAAGCCCATTGTTGACGCTGTAGACACGGCTCACCTTGCGATAGAGGCTGGGAAACTCGCAATGCTGCCTCCAGTTGAACCTCCGATAAGTAAGGGAATATTGTAATGGTATTTGATCTTCAATGGTTCGATAGACATCAGAGGAAACTCCTCTGGTTGTGCAATGCCTCTGTTATCAAGCATTGGTTTAGGTGGGTGCTGAGGATTCATAACGATGTTAAATCGTGGGAGCGCATATGTCAGATACAGCCGAACAACCATAAAGTTTTCAGAGGTATCATCGGTGATAGGGCATATCTAAAAGCCGATTTCAGAACACACGATAAATTTTCCAAACGTCTTTATTATACTTTTAGGCCCATGTGGTGGGTAATGCACTATTGGGATTTATTTATAGCAGATAGGTGGCAACCTAAGTGGAGTTTTGGATTTACGACTCTAACGACTTATCCTGATGCTGATCCGGAAACAACAACGTGTGATGGTTATGTACAGGGAGGGAATAGCGGATGGGATAATACTTGGGCATCTTTGCACGATGCGTCAAGTGGCTCAACAGCGGTTACCACAGCCTCATATATGCAGTCCCGAATTGAATCCGGACCTTCTACATCTAAATGGGCTGACTTATGGAGAATATTTCTTCTGTTTAACACGGCTTCAATTGACGATACTGCGACAATAAGTGCTGCAACGTGTAGCCTATATGGAAATGATAAAAATGACCAGTTAGCAGCAACTCCAGCCATTGCTCTTGTATCTTCTGCCCCTGCATCAAATACAAACCTTGTTATTGGTGATTATAACAAATTAGGTGCATCTGATTATGCAACAAGGATAACTTATGCAAACTGGAGTGATGGTGGGTATAATGGTCTTGTAATGAATGCTGCTGGCCTTGCCGCTATATCACTAACAGGAATTACTAAATTAGGAGCACGTTTATCATATGATATCGACAATATAGCACCTACTTGGTCAGCGAATAAGGTCAGTAATTTAGTAATGTATGGAGCCGAGAGAACCGGCACAACTCAAGACCCCAAATTGGTGGTGACGTATACGATTTCATCAGGAATTGTAGCAGCGGCAATGCACCATCTTAAAATGATGAGAGAATAAGAAATGGCACAAGACCTAAGACAGAGTACAGCAGGCCAGACGGTCATGTTTGGTCCGTTTGTGGATAAAACTGACGGCGTAACTTTAAAGACCGATGCGACAACGATAACAGATATAGACCACGCGACAACTGGAATATTTCTAAGTAAGAATGGGGCTGCGTCTGCTATAAGACATCAGAGCGTTACAGCAAGCGTGGCTGATTCCTATGGTCAAATGCAGGTTACACTAGATGCAACCGATACAGGGACAGCAGGAAGGCTGGATATGATATTTGCAAAAGCTGCAACTTATCTGCCTGTTCAAAAGACCTTCAATGTTCTTCCACAGGCTGAGTATGACATCAAGTATGCCGCAGGGGTTAGGCCAGTAAATCTTACTCAAATACTCGGAGCAGCAATCACCGGAACGGCGGCTAATATAGTAGCTGCATTCACAAAGTTCTTTGATAAGACTTCACCCACAGGGACAATCAATAGTTTGCCTGATGCGGTTGCAGGTCAAGCGAATGGTATAGCTATCGTTGGCTCTGTCATGGGGAAAAGCCCCGCCACTCTTGCGGCTGCCGATGTATCAGGAAATCTGCCGGCACAGGTTAAGGCACAAGACAACATTGACTTTGGGGTATTGCAGAAGTTAAGCCTTAATGCTGCCACTCCTGCGAGCATTCAATCTTATGGAACGCTCGTTGCTGACATAGTTGCTGCGGTATGGGGTGCTCTGACTTCTGGAATGATTACGTTGAATTCTATCGGGAAGAAGTTGGCAGATTGGGTTGTCGGTACGCTGACCAGCGACTATGACGCGGCAAAGAATGCAGCTTCCCAGACCTCGGTGAACGCCATAACCACGAACACGGCGAGAGGGCGTTCCTCTGTCCCTGACCAGATATTCAGAGAAGCAGCGGGAACACAGTCCTATGAGTTTGATTTGCTTATATACTCTCTAAAGGGGGTATTGGAAGCTCCTGACGCAGCGCCCACGATCCACGCAAGGAATGGTGCTGGCAGCAGTCTTGATGCAATGCTGTCTTCCACGACCATGACGCTGATCTCGACCGGGAAGTATAAGGTGACGTTCAACGTGGCTCCTACAGATATATTGCAAGAAGTTCTTCTTGACTTCTCATGGGCTGTTGGCGGCGAGGCATTTGCGGTTACGGACTATGTGTATGTGGTTGACCTGTATGCTGTTGACTTTACGTCTGATGATAGAACGAAGCTCACCGACATACACGACAAGCTTCCGTCCGGGACAATAGCGAAGCCTGGAGATTCAATGGTCGCCTCGAATATGCGAGGAACTGATGACGCAGCATTGGCAAGCGTCTGCACTGAGACAAGACTAGCCGAACTCGATGCGGCAAACTTGCCAACGGATATTGCAGCGATACCGACAACCAAAACCGAATATTCACTTTCCACGGCTGGCATAACAGCGATATGGGCTAGTGTAATTGAGGGAACAGTTACAGTTAACAAGGCGCTTAAATATATACTTGCAGTGCTTGTAGGGAAAGCTTCGGGTGGAGGTACAACTACTATTACCTTTAAAGATACCACGGATACAACAAGTAGGGTGGTGGCTACAGTTGACCCAGACGGGAATAGAACAAACGTGACATTGGATGGAAGCTAGAAATGTCATATGTAGGGTTGCCCTATTCTCCGAAGAACTATTATCCGGAGAGATACTTCCCAATGGGGGGGATTATAGTTTTACCTTCTTCTATACGTCCGAGCGGTGGATGGAAAAGGAAAAGGCAGGAAGAAATAATTAGAAGAGAGGACGATGAGGTTATGGAATTAATAATGAGAGTATTTACAGGTGGGTCATGGCTACATTAGCAGATTGTTTTAAATTACATGGCATTGAAGAAAAAAGTCCTGAAGCTGGGTTTATCAGGAAAGAAGTGGCACGATACAAAAAAGATGGATTTTCTACTCAAGAAGCTTATGTCGGAGTATTGACAGACCTGTTAAATCGTGCAGAAACTGAACATGGCAATATATTAAAACAACTAGGAGGGGATACCAATACCTTAACTGAACTTAAATCTCCAAAGTTATCCCGAAAGGAAAAGCGTAAACAGTTAATGGAGAAATCGGATGAAAGTTGAGGAAAACTATGCTCCTTTATAGAATATGGGATGTAGAAGGCAAAACAAGGAATGATGGCCTCGGCGACTATCGAGAACATTTTGACGGAGTATGGGATATTTGCGCCACAAGATTATCGAACCCTCGATTTACTGATCTTATCCTCATTCATGAGTTTATAGAGACTATTTTGATAAGGGCTGCCGGCATACCTGAACCAGACATAGACGCCTTTGATGCTCAATTCGAGGAATTAAGGGGGCAGGGCTTTATTGATAACGATGCAGAACCAGGGGACGATCAGAATGCTCCGTATTATCAGGCTCATCAAATAGCAACAAGGATAGAAAAAATAGCGTGTGAAGCTTTGGGATTATCATGGACGGATTACGAGAAGGAGTGTGAGAATGTTTGATTTAAACAAGCGTAAGGTTCTGATATATGACTACGGGACCTTTACTTTTCTGGCTGAAAGATTAGCAGAGGACTTTGGAGAAGTGATTTACTTCACTCCATGGAAATCCGCACTACCCCGTGCTGAGAAGGCAGTTATAGGAGAAGGGCTGGAAGGAATCACTAACTGCCGTGAGTTCTATGAAGCATTAAAAGAACTTGACCCCAAAAGAGATATAGTGGCTTTCTTTCACGTTGGAGAGGGAGATTTACAGGAGAATCTTAGAAAGCAGGGATATACGGTGTTCGGCATGGGAGGGGCAGAAGTGCTAGAAATGAACCGCTATCAATTTAAGCAGGAACTTAAAAAAATGGGGCTGCCGATTATTCCCTATGAGCACATTAAAGGAATAGACGATCTTGATGAATATCTTAGGGGTGTAGAGAACAAGCACGTTAAAATAAGCTCGTTCCGCTGGCTTACTGAGACGTGGAAGCATATTAATTATGCACATTCAAAGGCTCGATTAAGAAAACTAGCCTATAACGCCGGAGCCTTCCAGTCAAAAATAGAGTTTGTGGTGGAAGATCATATCGAAGGAGAAGAAGGCGGGACTGATAACTTCATATCGGATGGTGAATACTTTGATAAATGTCTGTTTGGGTTTGAGTTAAAGGATGCCGGATATGTATGCAAGGTATCGGAACTAAGCGATGTCCCTAAGCCATTTCTGGATGTTCTCTTAAAAGCGCAGCCTTTCTTTAAAGAAAAGAAATCCAGGGGTATGTTCTCAACCGAAGTCAGAATTACTAAGGATATGACCCCCTACTGGAATGATGCCACAATCAGGGGCGGCTTGCCTCCGAGTGAAATAATCTGCGAGCAATGGAAGAACTTCAGTGAAGCGGTATGGGCTACTGCAAATGGAGAAACCATTAAGCTAGAGCCTGTAGCTAAGTATGCCGCACAAGTGATTTTATGTTCCTCATGGGCTAAAACAGAGGCAACGGTTATTGAGTTTCCAAAGAAAATAGCAAAATCCATTAAATTATATAATGCCTGCAAGATGGACGGATATTTTAAATATATTCCACAAGATAACTCTGACGTAATAGCTTCTGCTATCGGACTATCAGATGATCTTGAAGAAGCAGAAGTTATTGCTCTGAAGGCAGCAGGGCAGGTTAAAGCCGATTCCCTGGATTATGATGGTGACTGTTTTGATATGCTGGATGAAAAGTTGGAAAAAGCTAAGAAGTTAGGGATTAAATTCTAACAATAAAAAGGAGGGCTTATGAATTGTTCAAGCCAAGGGGAGTCACAATATTAATCAATATGAACGGGTTGACTTTATCTCAATTAACAGATGTCGTCTTTTGGAAAGACGTGATAATGAGCCTTACGCGGTTCGCAGGTCTTACCCCGCATACTGAAACCTTTGTCTTTAAGAGATTTAAGGACGCTGCTAATGAGGTATGCGGGATTACCTTCTCTACCATTCTATCAGAAAGCCACATCCAGGGACATACATGGGGGGAAAGTAATTATCTGCGACTCGAACTGTCTTCATGTAAATATGTCAGTCCCGATTCCATAAGGGAATGGCTTGAGAGTAAATTCCCCGATACTTACGTGGACTGTATGGCGGTAGCATGGTAAAAGATACCTGTGAGAACTGCACGAAGATGAAAAGAATGGGGATTATTTTTATCTGCATGGAGAAATCAAAGCCTGAACATCATATCTATGAGGAAGTTAAGCCAGAGTATAAATGCTGTAAGAGTATTGAATTTAAACATAGCGGTACGTTTTTTAAAAGCGAGAGGTTGTATTAATGAAAGTAATAATAATTTCGATAGCCCTCATCTTTGCTCTTTATGCATTTCTATGGGTGTTCTCTTGTGCGGATAGTAAGTATTTTGGCTGGACTAAAACGTATCATACAAAATCTAACGAATGAAAAGGACGGTAACATGAAATGATTGAGAACGCAGGGTATGGGGCAGGAGGTGGTATAGTAGGAGCTATAGCAATGTGGCTGGGTTTTAAGCAGAGATTAGATAGGGTTGACAAAGACATCCAATTTATTAGAGAGGGAGTTGTTTGGAAAGATACGTGTGATGCTCTCCATGAGGCTACGTTACAACGGTTAGATTCTATTGATAAAAACCTTAGAACTCTTCTAGAAAGAAGGATTGAACCCCGGCAATGAAATCCTTCGGCTGTTTTCAGGCTCAGATGATGGTTAGCGGTAAGAGGTGTATCTTCAATAAAGCCCAACATTGTTATCCGGTATCTACAGACGAAAAATGCATCCAATGCCAAAAAGAATGGGAAGCCAATAAAAAGGCTTGCCAAAACCTTACTATTTAGGTATAACTATCTAAGGGAAGGGGAGAATGAAAGAAAATTTCGATAAATGCCTCGCCTTTGTTCTGGAACGAGAGGGCAATTATTCCTTCGATAAGTCCGATCCTGGCGGTGAAACTCATTTCGGCATTAGCAAAAAGTCGTTTCCACAATTAGATATTAAAAATCTCACTCTTCAACAAGCCTCTGACATTTACAAAATAAGCTATTGGGACGCTATTCATTGTGACGATCTGAAATGGCCTCTTGATGCCTGTGCGTTTGACTGTTGTGTTAATCAAGGCTGGGGAGTGGCAAGCTCATTCCTAAGCGAGACGGACGATTGGCAGGAGTTTCTATTTCTCAGGATAAAGCGGTATGTGGAATTAGGCCGTAAATATCCTCAGTTTCTAAGGGGATGGCTAATGAGGGTAGTTAAACTGTATGAGTTTGTAAGACTCACATGAACCTATCTCTTATCTTTAAAATCATAAAGCAACTCACCACAAAGGATGCTCCTGAAGACAGTAAGCGTCCATGGGTGTTCCGGCGCAGGTTTATCGGGGCGGCAGTCCTTGTCGGAACAGGCTTCCTCGGTGCTCATTACGGAATAATCCTTGACGGTAGTGCCACAGACATCATAACCAATAACTTGCAGGTCATTATTGCCACAGTGAGTGCCTTTTTAACGACTCCATGGGACCTTAGCCATATAGGAGATAAGCTTTCCAACCTTGAAGCCCTCCTGACGGCTCTCGGCTTGATTTTAGGGGCATTTAAGCAAGCCCAGGGGTGGGTAGACAGACAAAAGACTATTCCCGTAACAGTTTCTCCTCCGGGGCAGGTTGTTTCCCCCTCAGTTGTGCAGCCTGCCCCCTTCCCCGATAAGGTTGAAGACTCAGGGAAGATTGAGGATACAAAATTGAGTGATAGCAGAGGGTAGCAAAGTGAAAAAGACCCTGATCTTATTATTCATAGCCCCCTGTCTCTTGGCAATGTTTGGCTGCGGAGAGGTGCGTGAGAAAATTCCCATCTCTCCACCCGACAGTTTGCCAACAGGATACGAGAAATGGTCTGTGTTCTATGCGAATGATTGGGCAAAGTATCAGATTACAATGGAGCAGAAACTTGACCCTGACTTCTGGAAACAGAACATCGAGGAGTACGTTCCGCCTGTCTGGTTCGTGAATGAGACATTGGGAATAACCATTCTTGATTCATCCCCATATGACCTAGACATAATCTATGCGTTACAGGCTGGAGACTTTGCACTGGCAAATAAGTTCCGTAAGCAATATCTCCTAGAGTCGGGGCTGACAGAGGAGCAGTTTCAGGAGGTCTCTGACAAATGGCTGAAGCGGAATAATTTCCATAATCTCAGCTATTTCTGTCTTGGTGTAGCCGACAAGAATACCCGCACTTTCATGTCGAATCCGAATCCGGCTGACCCGACTTCGCCATTCTCCGCAGAGGGAGATAATCTTATCGTTGTGGAGGTACTTGAGGACGGCGTAGAGGGTATTATGGAACTGAGCGACATTGACATTGCCCGGATAGGACTTTACCAGAAGGGTTTAGGCAGTGAAAAGTTTGTTCGCGGCATCGTGGAAAGAGCACAGAAGGCGAAATTCTTCCTCGGTGCAACACGGAGAGAGGAAGATTGGGAGTCCTACAGCGGCTATAAGCCTAATGGCATATTTGGCATAGCATCAAGGAGCAGACAACCATTATGAGCGCACAAGTTCAAATAGTTAAATTTTTAGAGTACATGAAAATTCCTATAGCGGGGCATGTCCACGAGGGCTGTAACTTAGGGAATTGTGCTTATCTGCAAATAGACTTTAGTACCCCCGAAGGTCTAAATGCATTGGGCAACGCCCTTGAAATGTTTATACGCTCTCAAAAGGAGGAAGGGAAACGATTGGCTGAAGAATCCAAGTTCTTCGCAAGACGGTTGTTTGAAGTAGTAGAGGAAAAGGAGGTGACAAATGACAGCTTCTCAGATTAATGTCGTAACAAACGTTATCGCTGGACTTATGGCGATTCTCGAACCCGTGAGAGTGTATCTCACAAGTCAGCCGTTTAACTGGACAACCTTTGGCATATGCTTAGGTGGCGCAGTTATTGGATGGTTTACAGGCAAGAGTACACTGGCGGCAGTAAAATAATGAGTGACCGCCCCCCAGATCACATGGATGAAAGGCTTGAGAACTTAGGCAAGCAGGAGAAGAGACTTTTCATATCAATACCCATCACTAAGATATATTTGTGGTGGAAAAAGAGAAAGGAGAAAAAATATGAGAATGACGTTGGGGAAAATAGTGAAGACCCTCGCATTAAGCGTTTTCATTATAAGTCTAAGTAGTTGCGCCACATGGAAGGGAAACGCTACGACAGCCTATCAGGGAATAGGTCTAAGTGGTGCAGAGATATGCAGTCAGGCTAAGGGGTTATGTGAGAATAACACCTTAAAGGAAACTGACTGTATCAAGATTAAGATTCTCTGTAACAAAGCAAGGGAATCTTATATTGTAGCTGGCAACGCTCTTTCGGCTGCAATCGAAACGGACAGCGCAATCACCAAAAACCAGAATATGACTGCTTACACGGCTGCGCTTAATGAACTGACGGCCTTAATCCCTGAGATAGTAAAGCTTGCGGCCAGTCTCGGTATAACAGGAGGTGTAAAATGAAGATAAGCGAAGTAAGCGTAGACGATATAGCAAAACTTTCAGGCATAGCAATAGGGCTTTTTACGCTTGGCACCAAGCTGGTTGCTCTCATTAATGAAAGCCAGTCTATTAATCAGGAAGACAAAGATGCACTCAAAGCTTCCATTAAAAATGCACAGGCTCAATGGCCTGAATGGGAATCAGGAGGCGAACAAAGCGGATGCCCTATTTCCTTACCCGCCGTACTCTATCCCCCAATTTAAAGGTGTCATCATCCGAAACGCGATAGTCATATCAGACATTCATGCTGGCTGCAAATTAGGCTTGTGTCCTCCGAGTGTCAAGCTTGATGAGGCAGGTTCATATACACACTCCCCTCTTCAGGCTAAGGTATGGGAGATGTGGCTGGAGTTTTGGGATGAATGGGTCCCCATGGTGACAAGGGGAGAAGACTACGCTGTTATCCTTAATGGAGATGCCATTGAGGGGGCACACCATAACGCAAGTACGCCGATAACCAATAATCTCAAAGACCAGAGAGCCATAGCCTTTGAAATCCTTTCTCCGATAGTAAATAACCCTCGATGTAGGGAATATTATCATATCCGTGGCACGGAAACGCATGTCGGCATCTCAGGAGAGCATGAAGAAGCACTTGCGGAACAACTCAGAGCGATACCGAACGAGTTTGGGAATCATGCACGTTGGGAAATGTGGTACAGATTACATGGGTGTCTCATACATTTTACTCATCATGTAGGCTCTACATCTTCCGCTGCTTACGAGAGCACCGCTGTCTTTAAGGAATTAGTTGAAGCATACAACGAATCTGGCAGGTGGAACAACGAACCTCCGGTAGCAGTGGTGAGATCGCATAGACATAGGGGTATGCACATCGTTATTCCCACGGATTCTGGTTATGGGATGAGCATTGTTACCCCAGGATGGCAATTGAAAACTCCTCATGTTTATAGGATGGGCTTAGGCAGAAGCTCTACCCCTCAAATCGGCGGTTATCTGTTACGGCATGGGGACGAAGATCACTTATATCCAAGGTTTAGAATCTGGAAGATTCAAAGACCTGCGGAGGTTGGAAATGGGCGAGACGAAGATAACGTTTGAAGAGGTAATGTCCGAACTGGACAAGTACCGTGGCTCGCAGCAGATGAAGAACCACTTTACGGATGAGCAAATAGCTTTTATCCGTAAATGCAGAGATCATGCCGTTCCTGTAGCTTATAGTAAAATGTGCGAATTATGGGAAAAACTCGGATGGGGACCGATAACAAGGGCAACCATGATTTACCGATGCGGAACTATCATAAAACATGGTGACACTACCATAAAGGATGGTAAGTGAAGCCCCCTATCTATCTCGCCTGTCCGTACTCTCATCCTGATAAGGAAGTGAGAGAGCAGAGATTTAGAGCGGCGAACAGAGCAGCAGGCAATCTCATGCAGGAAGGTCTTCACGTTTATTCCCCAATTTCTCATACGCACCCAATAGCCGTAGAATGCGAACTTCCGAAGGGATGGGATTATTGGGAAGCATTTGACCGGATATATATTTCTTTTTGCTATAAGATAGTTGTCTTAAAAATTGAAGGATGGGAACAGAGCAAAGGAGTAAGGGCTGAAATGGCGATAGCCAAAGAGATGAACATCCCGATTGAGTTTATGGAGGAAGTATGAAGGAGGCATGGAGAAAGTTTAAATGTTTCCTATTTCATCCTGAGTGGTGGCAACGTCACGGAAGCGAAAAGATATATTGCTTTAGATGTGGGCGGTGGCTTGTATGAAACCCACTCCATCAGATGTCGAGGGCGTGATACGGGAGTGCTATGAGAAGTTCATAGACGGGGAACGGGAACATGGTACGCTCGACCTGGACGCTGATAGGAGGAACTGGATTGACGAGACCATTGAGGAGCTTGAGGACTCGGTTAATTATCTTGTCTTCCAGATATTAAAGCTGAAGAGGCTACGGGATGTCTAATACATTTCATGCGCCGAAAGTAGGCTAAAGAGATGACAAACGGCACTCGAAATATAGCGGATAAACATACCTGCGGCAACTGTGGACGGACACGTATTATGTCCGGTATTATTAAATGCCGTTTAAAAAGCAGAAAGATTGATCCTGATACTTATGCTCCCATTTTTAGGGATGCTCCGGCGTGCAGACAGTGGCGAAGGCAAGAAGCTTGTATTCAGGATTGAGTACGATTGTATTTAAATGTAGACGACCTCACCGCCTCAACCTCCCCACTAGGGGCTAAGTTCTCCATGCTTAGCCCTGCTTTTTAATGCTACAAAAATGTAGTAGTTGCGACAAAATGAGTGCTTGACATCCTTTCTTATTTCCTGTAATTTAATAGGTGAGATGCTAGGAAAAAAGATAAACCCGTTAAAACCTCCAATGAACTCCCCTCTGGGTGCGCCTTCTGTGGTCAGTGAGTCAACATCTGATTCTTGGCATCTCAACGCAGATGTGCGCACCCTCTCACCGATAAATATGGCGCTGAAATACATCATCATCATCCGACGTGAGTTCCGGGACTACTCGGCTTATTTTCATACGCTGCCCGTGAGCGCACAGGATGCCATTGGTATTCTGGCAACAAGAGGGAAGAAAGAACAACTCATATCAGTTTTAATAACCCAAAACTAAGGGAGGGAGTATGTATGAACTTGTTTCATGGATTGAGTATATGGACAATATCTTGTTTCTAACGAGCAAGGAACTTACGACAAAGGAGGGCCGGGAACTGAAAAAATATCTCGGTGAGCAGTTCGAGAACGACATCAAGGGGCATGGGGCCATTAGAAAATACTACGGCCTTAAAAGCAATAAAGGAAACGATAGGGAATGCAACGATTTCTCTTCGACAAAAAAATTCCCGCCCGAAATTGTGAAGGCTATCAAGGAGGGATTATTCGAGGGCATTGGCATTGCTGTAAACATTCTTACCCCTAAAGCGTTAGCTGAGTACAAGAAGGTGGAAGGGCAGGCGTTAGCCGAGTACAAGAAGGTGCGAGGGCAGGCGTGGACTGAGTACAAAAAAGTGGAAGGGCAGACGTTAGCTGACTACAAGAAGGTGCAAGGGCAGGCGTTAGCTGAGTACGAGAAGGTGCAAGGGCAGGCGTTTTGGAGCCTCGTGAAAATAGCAGGGAATAGAAGAGAAGAATGGAAGTAACTCATATCTCCTCAGTTCCGTTTCACACGGGTCGGAACAACCTTCCTGTTGGCAATCTCACCCGTAAAAAAGAATCTTGCAAGGGTAGGGCAACATGATTGATAAGATCCCGCTCCCCATGTCCGTCATTCAGGCCGAGGGCCAGGAGGAATCAATCGCATTATCAAATGTGCTATTTGAACGAAAACGACAGGACGAAAAGTGGGGAGAGCAGAATCATCATCCGTATGTCTGGCTTGCCATTTTAAGCGCATGAATCGTAAACCTGAATGGGCAAAAGAATTCAATATGACATATAAATGCCTAGCAACAAGGATAGAGAGAGGATGGTCAATTGAACGGGCATTAACACGATCGGTTCAGCAGAAAGGAAAACGCAGTGGGACAGTTATTTCCACTTGATAGGTCCGAGGATGCCGCTTGGGGCAAAGCGGAGGAATATAGTTGTGATTTATGCTCGTGCATTATGGGAGCCTGGGAGTATTTCACAGGCAATGGAACCTGTGTGATATGTCGGAGGGAGGATTATGAAACATAAAAGAATCAAAACAAGGATTGCATGGCCTGCTAATACTCATATTGATCTCGGAGGATGGCTCGCAAAAAGGAGGCGTGATGAAGACAACCTTTAAAATGATTCTCATCCTCATCTTACTTACCGCCCTTTATGGCTGGTGGGTAGAGTTGAACAGGCCGGAACATATCGTAACCGAGGACGCAGAGCATATCATCATTAGACATCAACCTCATTACTCCTATGCGCCCGTTGTGGTGGCAGGGGCAGGGGATCAGGGCATGAGGAAGGTGGGGGAGTGACGCTGGAACTTTTCGCTGCGATAATCCTTGCGGTTCTTATCGCCCTATGCAGCAGGGGGCTCTAGTGGAGAAGTGTACTCTTATAGTCCCGTCCAACGCATGGGGTTCAAGAACTGTGAAGGGTGTGAGGGAAAGAAATGAAATATAGGGACTTTATACAGTCAAAACAGATTGTTGATAACCCCTGCGGTATATCTGTGAATGGTGATCTTAACCCGATGCTCTTTGGATTCCAGCACGATATTGTCAGGTGGGCGGTTAAGCGTGGACGCGCTGCAATATGGGCGGATTGTGGCCTAGGCAAAACTCCAATGCAGTTAGAGTGGGCGCGTCATATCCCCGGTGATGTCCTTATCCTTGCCCCCCTTGCGGTATCTCAACAAACAATCAGAGAGGGGGACAAATTCGGTATTGAGGTAAATTACTCTCGCCATCAGGAACAAGTGCAGTCCGGCATAACTATCACCAATTATGAAATGCTCCACAACTTTGATGCACAAGCAACTCTGTAAAGATTCTGCTATCTGCCGTTCTGGATTGCCTGATTATCTTATCACTATGAGAAAGCCAGGGGAGAACATGGAACCTATATCTCACCCCAATGGTCTTGAGGAGTTTCATGGAGACAACTCACCCACTAAAGGAGTGCTCTCACACGAACGGTGGAGGCGGTATGCCTCACCCGTATGGATGGATATTAATCAGACTGACACACTCCAATATTCATCGGCAAGAGAAGAAAAGGACGAAAGGCACATATGTCCGTTGCAACTCGATACCATCCGGCGTGGGTTGCACCTTTGGACAAATCCCGGCGATCTTGTCCTCTCACCTTTCGCAGGTATCGGATCAGAAGGCTATGTTGCCTTAGAAATGGGGAGGCAATTCATCGGTATGGAGTTGAAGGAATCCTACTTCAAGCAGGCCGTAAACAATCTGAGGAACATTAAGAAACAGGGAATACTCATATGACGCACGGCGACATCACAGCCTTGTATGAAATCAAGAGGGTAATCCGTCTGACGGTAACACGGCCTTTGAGCCTGTTATTCTTACCAACGAGGAGATAACACTTTGATTTTTAAGGCATTACAGAAAGCTCCAGAGTCTGCCGTCCTGCCATTGGACGACTCCCCAAAATTCAATGATTTTCGCTGCTTGAAGCAGTTCCCATTATACCCCAAACTCTCAAAAACTGTCAAAATTCACCAAAAACCTTACCAAAAACCTTACCAAATTTTCGTGGGTGGTGATGACGGGGTCGGGTCGTAACGGACAGCCGAGGATCAGGGACGAGGTGATGAAGATAAGGGAGTTGTGGCGTCGGCACGAGGGCGGAGAGATCAGCAGAGAGGAAATGGAGGAGGAACTGAGGAAGCTGAGACGTCCGCCGTTGTTTTCTAAATTTGAAGACGAGGAAAGGAGGTGATGAGAATGCATTACAAGGACGGGACCGTAGCGCAGATCGGTGATTTAGCGAAGGGCACAACTTACAATCGCCAGGGCGAACGTGTTGGCACTATCGTCTCGATAACGCCGGGGTCAGATTTGTGCAATTGCAAGCTGGCGAACATTATCGAGGTTAAGCCCGAAGAGGCTTGTGAGCACGAACACTTATTTATGATTGTTCAACCCGATGGGAGCCGACGACTCTTCAAGGTGGACGTCGATTACACGGAAGTGAAGGCGCTGGAAAAGGTCGCCTGAGGAGGAAGAATGCCGTTAACGATTTTGATAAACAATATGCCTTACGAGGTCCCGAAGCCCGCGATGACCGGCGAGGAGATCAAAGAGCTTGCCGGTGGGCCGATGGATTACTGGCTGGTGCTTAGGAAAGGTTCCCCTGATCCCGTAGCCGGCGAAGATAATGTACGCATTGAGGATGAAGAAGCCGTGGACATGCAGTCCGGAATGCAGTTCAGGATTATTAATGCCGCGACTTTCGGGGCATTGCAGGCAGCCTGAAGGCTGGGCCGGGGATGGCACGGGAGGATGGACAGGGAGAAAACTTCTCCCGGCGTAATAAGGTCCTTGTCTAACCCGGCCCTTTTCAAAAGGAGGGGCAGTGAAGGAGGTTCTGGAACTTGAACCATTTTAGGAGGAATAAATCATGAAATCCTATAACTTCATCATCCTGGGCAATCCTCTTGCACAGGGGCGCCCTCGGTTCTTTGTCCGTCAGGGAAAGAGCGGTGGTAAGTTTGTCGGTGCCTACGATCCGGCGACATCGAAGAGTTGGAAGGAAACAATCAAGTGGCAGGTAATAGAACAGAAACCGGAAATAATCAGCGGTCCTGTCGCCATGACTCTCCATTTCATGCTTCCGAGACCGAAAGGGCATTTTAGAACAGGAAAAAACGATAAGGTATTGAAACCCTCAGCACCGAAATATCACATCGTTAAGCCCGATATTGATAATCTCGAAAAAGCCGTGAAAGATGCACTAAGGAGCATTTGTTATAGAGATGACTGTCAGATAATTTCTACAACCGTCACGAAAGAATACGGCAATCACACAACGGGCGTGAACATCGAACTCACGGAGGTTATTAGTGGCACTTAATCTTCAGTCCGGCAATATGTACGATTTCATCACGCACACATGGAATCCCATTAAGGGGAAATGCTCACATACCTGTTCTTATTGCTACATGCACCAAGAGAGATTGAAAGCACTCCGCCTTGACGAGAAGGACTTACAGACCGATCTCGGAGAAAGCAATGTTATTTTCGTCGGCTCCTCGACGGATATGTGGGCGAAAGATGTACCGGAGGAGTGGATTCGGGCGGTCATCGAGAGATGTGACCCCGCCGATAATAGATTTCTTTTTCAGTCTAAGAATCCCCGGCGGTTACTTTCTATGCCGAACAATGCCAATTTTATCTTCGGCACAACGATCGAGACGAATAGAGATTATAAAATTTCTCAGGCTCCGATAGCATTGCTTAGGGCTGGAACAATGAAAGCCCTGCGGGAAAGCGGTTCAGAAGTCATGGTCACTATCGAACCCATCATGGACTTTGACCTCGTTGCATTTTCAATGCTTATAGAGGACATTAGACCCTCATGGGTGAACATCGGGGCCGATAGTAAGGGTCACAAGCTCCCTGAACCCTCATGGGAGAAAGTGCAGAATTTGATAAAGATTTTGAAGACGTTCACGGGAGTAAGAGAGAAGAAGAACATCGGAAGGCTGAAGCGGGGAGTTATTAACCATCAAACGGAGGGAGTATGAATATTAGGCATGGAGATTTAGTACTTATCGGAATTGAGAAATTGCCAGAAGGACTCACGGCTACGGAAGCAACGGTAATTATGAAGGGTAGCGGAGGGAATGACCACACAGTTGTGAAGGGTGTGATCTATCCGAATGCTGATAGGCAATTTATTGTCGGCTATTTGGAAGCGAAAAGAGGTTGCAGACTTCTTCATCCCGAACATGGGAAAAACAGAAAGATAAGTGGCGATTTGCGCATAGTTCGCATCCCCCAAGGATTCTATGAGTTGCGCAGGCAGTCAGAAGATACCCACAATGGCATGGTGAAGGTGGTGGACTGAGATGAACAAGATTGAAAAGAAAGACACCAACAGGATTTATCAGGGCAATATCACTATCAGGAATGCCGAGGTGTGGCATGCGTTTATAAAAAAATACGATGCAATTACGGGCTACATCGACATGCGGGGCTGCACAGGACTCACCTCTATCACATTCCCAGATAAGGTGATGGGCTCCATCGACATGCAGGGCTGCACAGGACTCACCTCTGTCACATTCCCGGATAAGGTGATGGGCTCCATCGACATGCAGGGCTGCACAGGACTCACCTCTATCACATTCCCAGATAAGGTGACGGGCTCCATCTACATGCATGGCTGCACAGGACTCACCTCTATCACATTCCCGGATAAGGTGATGGGCTCCATCGACATGCAGGGCTGCACAGGACTCACCTCTGTCACATTCCCAGATAAGGTGACGGGCTCCATCGACATGCAGGGCTGCACAGGACTCACCTCTATCACATTCCCAGATAAGGTGACGGGCTCCATCTACATGCAGGGCTGCACAGGACTCACCTCTATCACATTCCCGGATAAGGTGACGGACTACATCGAGATGCAGGGCTGCACAGGACTCACCTCTATCACATTCCCAGATAAGGTGACGGGCTCCATCTACATGCATGGCTGCACAGGACTCACCTCTATCACATTCCCAGATAAGGTGATGAGCTACATCGAGATGCAGGGCTGCACAGGACTCACCTCTGTCACATTCCCAGATAAGGTGATGGGCTACATCTACATGCAGGGCTGCACAGGACTCACCTCTATCACATTCCCAGATAAGGTGACGGGCTACATCGAGATGCAGGGCTGCACAGGACTCACCTCTGTCACATTCCCAGATAAGGTGATGGGCTACATCGACATGCGGGGCTGCACAGGACTCACCTCTATCACATTCCCGGATAAGGTGATGGGCTCCATCTACATGCAGGGCTGCACAGGACTCACCTCTATCACATTCCCAGATAAGGTGATGAGCTACATCTACATGCAGGGCTGCACAGGACTCACCTCTGTCACATTCCCAGATAAGGTGACGGGCTACATCTACATGGACGACCGGTGCTCAGAAGCTTTACTCTCCATGCAACACAAAAGGATCATATACCGCATTAGCGCAGTGCAGTTCAACAGGGATCTCTTCGATAAAGTACGTCACGATGACCTCTCTGCCCAGGAAGTCTTCTCGATCACCAATATGGAACAGCGCCGAATCGCCTATGAGCGCATGGACAAGATCAAGATGAAAGACATGCCTGGCTTTAAGACGCTCCACGAGGTTGCCGATGATGGGCGCGGTTATCCAATGAAGGTTGTGAGCTTCACAGTGGAGGGCTACAACGAACCATTCAAGTTCCTGAACTGTTTTTGTCCGTCAACGGGGAGGGAATACTTTTTGGAGACAAAACAGGATACGTGTGAGGTTGCGAAGGCGAAGAGTTTTGGTTTCGACAGACTGACGTTCGATGAGGAGTATTAACCATGACAAAGAAAGAATTGGCAAGAGCAGCGGCAATGATAGCCGGCGTGACCCAGGCGAAGGCAGAAGAGATCGAAGAGGCAATCTTCGATGGCATAACAGACTCTCTCAGGCGCGGTGAGAAGGTCGAGATCAGAGGCTTCGGGACCTTCAAAGTGAAGAACAGTCCCGCCAGGATGGGCAGGAACCCGAAGACGGGGGCAGAGGTACAGATCCCGGCGCGGAAGAAAGTCGTCTTTAAGGCGTCGAAAGAGATGGGGGTATAGGGATGGAAAATGGAGAAGTAATAACAATCAAAGGCTCTGGTGAACTTCAGCCTAGCGGTGCGGCGGCTGACGACCAAATCGAAATGATTGCGGCGAAGGTGGAGATGTGGAAAGGAGAGTGAAATGATTTATCAAGACAAACTAAATAAGGCGTTGAAGTTGAGGGAAATCCTCTTGACCGAGGATACACGTATTTTATTAATAATCGTAGCGGTAGTTATGGCCTTCACATGCGGGCTACTTGTTGGAATTGCCGGACGATAGAACAATGCCCGAAGGGGCACAGGGAGAGATCAGGTGACACCTAAAAAAGCAATCCATAACGAATGTTGTTGGTGCATGAATACACAAAGGTTTAATGGATGTAGCAGCGATGTTTGTAAATTGAACTATATTTCAATGACTTACGTTCAAAGGATTAAGGCTAATTGTCTCACTTGCTGCCCTGAACAGTCCATATTCGGGGTGCAAGGTTGTGACGGAAAAATAAGCAACTTCAATCAAGGACGTATTTGTCCCCTTCATCCCTTCCGGTTGGGCAAGAATCCTTCAAGAGTCGCAGCGGGTAAGATGGCTTTAACTGATAAATTAGCCTCTTTCCAGTTCAAGAAGGGGGACAGTAAGGGTCAAGGCAAAATAGAGGTCAAAAAGGGGGTCTAAGGCCGAAAGCCTGAAAGGAGGGAAAGCATGAAGATAGGGAAATTGGGCAGACGTTATTTATACGTTATCTGGAGCGATAGGGAACTCGATGCTGAGAAGCTCAAGGGCTTATCATCGGGGGAGGTTCATTTAAGGAAGAGACCAATGAGACATGGGAAGAAGATTCCAGAAGCTTTGGGACTTCCACGTTACACAACAAACGATCCGAGAGATTGAGGGAGGAAAGGGAAAAATGAGTAATGGAGAGATGGTAGTCAGAGGGGAAGATGTCCCTGCGATAGCAGACGATTTTCTTATTCAGGTAGCAGATCAGGCTGAGAAGAGAATTGATGCGGTTATCAAGATCAAACGGGTTGCCCTGAAGGTGACGAATGCGCGGGACTGGACAGATCAGAACGGGAATCCTTATTTACAAGTTTCCGGGAGTGAGAAGATAGCGAATCTGTTCAACATCTCATGGCGCATAGAAGAACCGCGTTATGAGGAAGAACCAGATGGACACTTTACGTACTCGTTCAAGGGTGAATTTAGTCTCGGAGGCCGCAGGATTGAATGTGAAGGAACACGGTCAAGCAAGGACACCTTCTTCAATAAGTATGAATGGAAAGGGGACGAAGGTAAAAAAGTGAAGGTTACCTTGCCGCCCTCTGCCATTGACAAGGGGGACGTGAAGAAGGCTGCACTAACAAACCTCTTTGGGAATGGTATTACCCGTATCCTCGGTATCCGCAATCTCACATGGGAAGACATCAAGGAATTCGCGGGGATTACGAAGGATCAGGTTGTATCAGTTAAATATAAAAAGGATGGGGAGAAGCCTCCTATTACTACCCCCCAGGCAAAGAGCGCACCAGCGATCAATGACCTTGGCGATCCCGCGCCCGATGCAGACGGTAATTTCTCTGTAGATTCCGTTGTCCATAGCGTAGAGCAGAAGAAAGGGGAAAAGGATAATAAACCGTGGACAAAATACTTCGTCAGCGCAGGCGGTGAGAAGTTCAGCACCTTCGATAAAAAAATAGCGGAGGTGGCAAAAGCATCCAGTGACATGAGCATTGTTGCCACTATCATATACAAAAAAACTCAATACGGCAACGAGATTGTGTCGCTCACAGTACCGGAAGAGCGGTTGCCGGGAGTAGATGGGTAATATGGACGTAATAACCGTCGTCATGCGGAGATGAAACAGAATGGATAGCCTAGTATTTGAAGCTAAAACACATATTTATACTCTTCAGCCTTCCGGGCAAGTGATACCGAGTGTCACGCAAATTATCGAGGCACGATACTTTTGTGATCCATGGTATGCAGAAAAAGGTAAGGCGATTCACCGAATGGTAGAGCTATACCTGAACGATGACCTTCTCGAAGACTCTATCAGCCCTCAAGAAGGCGGTTTTGACCTGAGGCCGTACCTTGAGGCATTCAAGCTGTTTCAGGCAGAGGCTCCGCATGTGCGAGGGGTCATAGATGTGAAATCGGGGCAGATGGAGAAATGGCATTTTTTGCAAGTTTGCGCTTACCGGGAACTATGGCTTAACGGCGTCGATGAGCATGGGAAGCCACTGAGGGAAACGAGAAAGGGGACAGAGGTAAGGGGCTATTCCCCATTATGGCGGTATAGCGGAACGGTTGATATTATTGACATCCCTGAGAGGGAGGACTATCCAGAAGCTCACGTCCTTTATCTCAAAGACAACGGCAAATATAAAATCGAACCTGTCCGGGATGTGAGGATTCATACGCAAAAGTTCCTCACGCTTGTCTCGGCAGCGGTTATACGGTTGGATTATGGAATCTGAAGAAAGATTGAGAAGGAAAACCATTATTTCCAAAGGAGGCATAAATGGAATCTGAAGTCATTGAATCACCCGAACTAGAACGGGCGATAGTCACAACGAACATAGATGCTCTAGCCATCAAGGTTACTGACCCAGTGAGTTATGAACAAGCGGCTATGGTATGGCGGGGGTTCAAGGACCTTGAGAAACAGATAAGAGAGAAGTTCGCAGGGCCTAAGAAAAAAGCTTTTGATGCCCATAAAGCACTAACAAAATGGGAAGCGGAAGAATTATCAAAACTGAATCCTGGCCTTGAATGGCTGAACCGGGGAATGACGGCATGGCGCAAGGTTGAGGAAGAGAAGCGGAGAGAAGAGGAAGCCCGGTTGAGGGCAGAAGCTATGAAGCGTGAGGAAGAGGAACGTTTACAGGCAGCGATTGAAGCAGAGGCCGCAGGAGAGAAGGAAGAGGCGGCAGCGATCCTTGAGACGCCCGTTTTCGTGCCTTCTCCGGTTGTCCCCTCGTCAGCCCCCAAAGTTGCAGGGGTAGCTATGGCGGTTACGTGGAAATGCCGCGTAATTGACTTTATGACGCTCGTTAAGGCGGTTGCAGCTGGTCAAGCACCCCAGATGTGTCTTATGCCCGATCAGCAGTTCCTAGACCATCAGGCGAGGGCAGGAAAGGGCACTATCACCTATCCCGGCGTGGAGATTATCAAAGAGGAGGGAATGCGGGGGGTGAGGAAATAATGGAAATCAGATGTTTAAAATGCGGATGGGAAGGAGATAGCAGAGAACTTATATGTAACAGGGAGGACAGTAAAAGTAATAAGCCGACAAATGAAATTAAGTTCAATATTTGTCCTCAATGCGACACGGTTGATAATTTTGAGGATGCAGATTATGAAGAGGAGGAAGAATGACATGCACTCTCATCATACCGGATAAGCCCCTTAATCCTTCCAGTGCGGGGACTGAGGATAAGGAAATACCGGCAGAGGTAAAGAGAATCGCAGTTCATAGGAATTTCGCTAATTGCAGGGGGTGTGAACATAATGAGGGGTGCAGTGGCCGCTCTGAGAAACCCATTGACATCCCCGGAGAAGTCTGAAATACTATGAGCGTGAGCGTTAGAATGAGTGATATAATCCTCTTAACCAATGACCGGATAACTGCGTCTGTAGGGGGGTGTCACTCCCCCGCTCACAACTATGGGCCGTTGTCCGGTCTTTCGTTTCTAGGAGAATCATTTGCTTATCTGTCCGAAGTGCTTTAAAAAACAGTCTGAGACAGAAGCATTAGTGAACAAGAACCCGCTTCCGAGTGGTGGTTATCATCTTATTGCGCGATGTTGCCAATGCAATGCCTTTTTAAAAAACCTACCCCACTCAGAAGGATCAAATAAACTCTATTTTGGTAAACACAAGGGAAAATTCATTTCAGAAGTAGCCAAAACGGATTATGGCTATTTAGAATGGCTATTATCTCAAGACATCAAAGAATCATTAAAACAAAAAATACATGAGGGGTTAAAAAAAGAAAATGCCAGACTTCTTGAAGTCGGCCTTGATATATCTTAACCAGCTACATTATTCCGTGTTCCCTGTCGGACTGGATAAAAAAGCGCTTATTAAATGGGAACCATATCAAAAAAAACTTCCCACTGAAGCTGAAGTCCGAGAATGGTGGTCAAAATGGCCTACTGCCAATATTGCAATTGCTACTGGATTAATTTCTAATGTCTGCGTAATAGACCTTGATGAAGTTGAACTGGCAAAAGAAGCACTCGGAACACTCATCCCCGATAGTATCATATTCCCAATAGCTAAAACACCCTCCGGCGGAGAGCATTGGTACTTCGCCTGTACTGATGGGAATTTAAGAAACAATGCACGGATAGTTCCAGGTGCTGACCTCCGGGCAAATGGCGGTTATGTGGTAGCTCCTCCGAGTGTTAATGGCAACGGCAATGCTTGGAAATGGCATGGTGATCTGAAACCAACAAAAGTTGTATTGCCTTTTTTACCTATTGCATATAAAGAGTATTTAAGTATTAATGCATTATATAAGGGGGGTGTAGACAAACCAGTGTCTACAACTGTCTACAGTATGTTTCAAAAGGGTAGACGGGATGAGGACCTTTTCCACGTGGCTAATTGTTTGGTCAAAGGTAAGATGCCAAAGGTAGAGATTACTCAAGTGCTTGAAAAAATAGCATTATCATGTAACCCACCTTTTGATTTGAAAGACATTCCGGTAAAAATTGAGAGTGCTTTAAAACGTTCTCATGCCCGAACTTCTAATCTTTCGGACGAGGTCGAGGCGTGGATTTTGTCTACAACTGGCAACTTTTTGTCTACAGAAGTCTACAAGGTTCTACAACTGTCTACAAGAGATGAGCACAAGAATGTGTCAATAATACTGAAAAGGCTTATGGATAAGGGAGTTATCGAAAAATGGGGGGATAAGAACGGGTCATGGCGGGTTATTGATAACGAGGCTCAGACAATTGATTGGTATAATTCACAGGTAAAGGCTTTTGACATCAAATGGCCTATGGGTATTGAGGATTTTGTTTTGACAATGCCTAAGAATATTATTGTTGTAGCTGGCAGTCCGAATGCCGGGAAAACAGCTTTCCTGCTTAATGTGATTGCAATGAACATGGGTGGTAAACTACCTATTCATTACTTTTCCTCTGAGATGGGATCTATGGAACTTAAAGGTCGCTTGCAAAAATTCGACTTGCCACTAGAAAAATGGCGTTTTACCGCAAAGGAACGATCATCTAACTTTGATGATGTAATTCAACCCGACGATATAAATATCATTGATTTTTTAGAATTATCTGATAAGTTCTACATTGTAGGCGGTATTTTAAAATCCATATTCGATAAACTCAGGAACGGGATAGCTATCATTGCGTTGCAGAAAAACCCAGGGGCTAGTATGGCGAGGGGGGGAGTGGGGACCTTAGAAAAACCACGGCTTTATATCACAATAGATTCAGGACTGCTCAAAATCGAAAAAGGCAAGAACTGGAAAAATCCTGAAAGAAATCCTAATGGTTTACAGATCAGATTTAAGCTTGTCCAGGGGGCTAAGTTTATGCCACAAGATGACTGGCAATATGATCCGAAAAAGGAGGTATTGCGATGAGCACATTCAAACGGATTTGGATTGAGTACGAGGACGAGAAGGGAGATATTTATCTGGTTCCGGCATCGAATGAAGAAGTAAAAACAATTCTTTATGAACTTACTGATATTCTGTCATTGCAAAAAAGGTAGGGGCATGAGCAAATATACTTTCTTGATTTTAGGTGATCCCATAGCACAGGGCAGACCTCGTTTTACACGGTCTGGACATACGTATAATCCTAAGCGGTCTAAGGACTGGAAGAACGAGATTAAACGCCAGATGTTAAGGAAAAAGCCAAAAGTGCTTTTAGGCTCCCTATTTATGGTGCTTCAATTCGCGCTGAGAAGGCCTAAGAGCGTTGGTAGGCAACGACAACTGTGTTAGGTTTGATGGCCTAATCCTTCAAATCCCCCCCGATCGGTATCGATATCACTACGTCAGGGTAAAGGTCCGGGTCCATCGGTATCCTGATGGTCGTCTCTCGCTGTTTCATGGCCCCCGAAAACTGGCAACTTACGATACCAAAGAGAAGGAGATTTTGGCTCGTGCACAGATTGCCGCGTAACGTTAACAGGGGGAGCCTTGTTTCATGCGCTCCCCCACTACAGACCGGACAATTAATTTGCGCATTGCAATCTGCAAAATGACCACTGCAAAATAACATGATGTAAGTCAGTGAATTTATTTATAGTTTTTAATGTGGGGCATTCTGCCTTAGCAAAATCCAAATGTTTAGTAACGATATTTATAAATCGAGGTTTTGGAGGAATCGTTTAAAATCGAGGTGATAATATTTATTTTGGGGAACTGGCATAACTGGCACGGGGCTTGCTCTTATAGGGGTAGATCAAAAGAGCCTGCGGGTGCCTGTGAGAGGCCGGGGCAAGGAGGAGTAAAATGAGAGACATCAGGATCAACAATTACGGTATGAGACTTACAACAGATCACCCCGCATCGTCGTACGGTATCCCTGTATTAGTGGATGAGCAGGGGCAGGCATACGGTCCCGCCGACAATATCTTAGGCGATATTGTTACCACCATATTTGGCCCCACAACAGGAGCCGACATTGTGACGGGAGCAATGCCAACCAGCAAGACGGAGGCCAACAGAGACATATGGGAGCCGATGGAGAGATACCTAGCAAGAGAGTAAGATGAAATACGCAGGTAAAACAATCGTAGGACTCGCGCACATGAGGGGCGCGAACGGAAACATCAAGAAACAATCTACCGCATGGCAGTACCTCCTCGGCACAATCCTCCAGGACAAAAAACCACTTGAGCAGCGCGGCACCCGCATCCATCTCGAGTATGAGATGCGTTATCCGGATCGCTCCCGCTCTTATGCACACACCCAGCGCCAGCATACAGCCCTTGCCAAGGCAAAATATATCCGTGAGCAGTGGCTTGAGCGCATCGAGCGTAATGGCGATGCCCTCTGCCACGCTCAGGGATACAAGCTCCGCACAGAGGTCCCAGGAGAACTCCTGCCCGGACACATTAAGTATCGCAATGAGATGATCGCCAGGATCGATAAATCCTTACGGCATACCTATTCTTTATCCACGATCCCGCGCGAGCCGCAGGATTGGAACGACCCCAACTATTACCTCTGCATAGCAGGCCGCACGATCATCCTACACCGCTCCGATAGCGCCTCATGGGATAATCCCAAGTCCAAATGGCCGTCGAGCACCTCAGTAACCCGCACGGCATATCTTATGCGCGAGGGATGGGACGACCTCAGCAAGCCAGGATTACTCCGCAACGCCCGATACAGCGATAGCCTCCTTGGTATGTGGAATAACGGCGAGGGGCTCCCTGAGCGTAGGATCAATTATGAGGCACGGGGTAACTGGTTGCCTAAAGTTGTTATCGCTCTCCTACAGATCGCTCCCGAGCGGCATCGGGGCCTCTCCCACATCCAGCTTGATCCTCATTATCGGATATCCCTCTCCCGCAAAATCGCAGGAATAGAAATCTGGAGGCGCACACTTGCAGGTGAGACAATAGATTACTGTGCTGTAAGAGGCAAAGACACATATCACGCCTCCACCCCACGCGCAGCGGTGCATGGCTTATCTGCTAAACTTGCAACCCCCGGCAGCCGTCGGGAGATATTGGACATGGATTATACACTCTCACTCGGCTTTTGCCGCACGGGGGTTGAACAATTTTGTGAGGACTACAATCTCGATAGCACAGCCTCTTACACCCGAGCGGAGATACAGGCGATAGTAGCACGAGGCAACGGTAAGGCCGAAAAGTATGAGCGGGAACTGGCAAAGGCAGGTATCACAATATACAACAGAAGGGAGGGCACAACATGAAACTATCTCTTAAGAAAACCGAGGTCGTCATCCTGCGTGATGGGACGATCCATGGAGTCGCCAGGGATGAGGACGCAGCCAATAAACTCATAGCCGTGCTCCGGGAGCTTTATCCTGAGAGCACGTGGGAGAAGGGAGAAGGGGAATGAAAAGCATTGCTCTTACACAACTATTTGAGGACGGCATTACACAGGACATCGGACAAGTTACCGAGGGAGATAGAAAAGCTCTTAAAGAACTAAAGAGATTAGGGGGGTGTACCCGCCCACGGCACAAACATGGTGGCTGACTCCTCTGGGGATATCTCAAACTCATCATTGTGGGCCGGCATATAGACGCTGCAGATGTATGCATTGGCCTCCTTCATATCAGTGATGCCAGCGGCGGCAAGTTCCTTGACAAGCCTCTCCTGATGGGTGCGGAAGGCCCGCTCAGAGCGTCCCCTGGCCTCGGGGGAATAGGCGGGAATCATCTCAATCCCTAACTGTCGCATGGCACACCCGAACTGTGTGAGATTCTAATGATACGGCGACCACCG